>Ga0206850_10070_pt1 | contig 38055 bp, 37 predicted proteins | sample Alteio_BWOrgCont_16_FD_152885 | JGI IMG/M metagenome (GOLD analysis project Ga0206850, IMG submission 152885) | Enriched cells from forest soil in Barre Woods Harvard Forest LTER site, Petersham, Massachusetts, United States -... | ecosystem: Environmental > Terrestrial > Soil > Temperate forest >...
ACACCACTTTTAGATTTAATTCAATGGGATTTCATCATGCATTACGACGATTTGATTTCCGAAGAGGTTGACTTCGTATCCATTCTCGGTTCTCTTAACATCTTCTGGCTTGCACTCTATACCACATGTTTTTGTAACATGCTCCGCTACAGCATTGTAAGAAACTGCCTCTTTAAGCTCTTCAAACTCTACTCTAAATTGAAAAGGCCCTATCCTGTGATCACCTTCTATAGGGATAATATGCGCTTGAAGGTTATGAGCAGAGATCACGTACAAACCATAACCTACTTTTTGAATATCTTCTGGATTGCAATCTATATCATAATTTTCTGTTAGAGCCTTAATAATGGCCTCGACTTCTCGTTGCTCTTGCGCCCAAGGGGGAAGCGCTTTTAATTCCTGCGTAGCGTGTAATTCTTGAGTAGCTTGAACATTATTTTGCATAGATACCTCCAATTGGGTTGAAAGCCCTATTTTACCCCAGGGGTCAATAAGAGAAAACGTGAAAGAAAAACTTAATGTATTAAATATTTTAATCCTCCGTTTTTGCATTTAATTGAGGTTTTCGGTATCGTACTAGCAAAACTAAAGGTTAACTATGCTCTCTATTGCCAGACTTTTTGGAAAATCCCCCTTTGCCACCCTTTTGACCCATATGAATAAGGTGGGAAGCTGCATGGAAAAGCTCTCAAAGCTTATAGAGATCTTGCCGAAGCTAGAACTCGATAAGCTCGATAGACTTGCGTCTGAAATCTCGGCTCTTGAACATGAAGCGGACGTCACTAAAAACGATATCCGCAATCACCTGCCAAAAAGCATTTTTTTACCCATGGATCGGGGGCATTTTTTAGAGATTTTGTCCATACAAGATAGTATCGCCGACCTTACTGAAGAGATTGGAATGCTCTTAATTCTCCGGCCTACAGATCTATGCAATGACGTAAAAATTGATTTCCAGGGACTGTATAAAAAAAACGCCGATGTCTTCTGGGATGCTAAGCAAGTCATCACTGAAATTGATGAATTGCTAGAATCTTCTTTTGGGGGTATTGAAGCTGAAAAAGTTAAGACAATGGTAGAGCAAATTGCCTACAAAGAGCATGAAGCGAGTTTATTAAAAAAGCAGCTTGTAAAGCAGCTATTTTCTCAAGGGGATCCTCTTCCTTCTGCCTTATTTATACTTCATTTAAAACTTATTGAGGAGATCAGTTCTATCTCCCATCTTTCAGAGAGACTTGCTAACCGTATTAGAATGGTGCTAGAGCTAAAATAATGGAAACAGAGTCGATACTGCAAATCTTGGTACTTGCCATTGGCTTCTATATGGCGTGGAATATAGGGGCAAATGATGTCTCTAACGCCATGGGAACATCGGTCGGCTCAGGTGCGCTCACTTTAAGACGCGCCGTAATTTTAGCAGCGATCTTCGAATTTTGTGGAGCCTATTTTGTAGGTGCTAATGTTTCTGAGACGATGCAAAAAGGGTTAATTGATACAACCCTGTTTCTCACTGATCCTACAACATTAATCATGGGAATGTGCGGCGCACTTTTAGGAACAGGGATATGGCTTCAGATAGCTTCCTTTTTTGGTTGGCCCGTTTCTACAACACACGCTATTGTTGGGGCAATCATCGGATTTGGGCTCATTGCCGTAGGAGTAGATGCCATCCTATGGGGGGAGGTTATGTCCATTGTCTTTAGCTGGATTTTAACGCCAGTGATATCTGCGTTCATCGCTTATTCTATCTTTTTCATTCTACAAAAAAACATTCTCTATGCCCTAAATCCCACAGAAGCTGCTATCAAGATGATGCCCTATTTGGTCTTCGTGGTCTTTACTGTGTTCACTGCAAGTTTTATGTTTAACGGGCTTGAGAATCTCCACCTCGCCTTTTCATCGCTCCAGGTGATCGGTTTGTCTTTGCTTGTGGGCTTTATCGGAGCTGCCATTACTTTTTTTATTATGAAAAAAGTCTCTTTGAAACAAAGCCTAGTAGCTACACTGCCTGCAAAAGGCGCCACACAAAATGTGGTCAGTGTTGGAAAAGCAATGAAACATCTACAAAGAATTGTGATCTCTTCTAAAGATGAGACTCACGCCCGAGCGTCGAATCTTTTAAAAGAGGTTAAAGCATTATCTCTAGAATTGCGCAAAGAAACAGATATTGGTGAGAGAACCTCCCACTACGCCATCGTAGAAAGACTTTTTATCTATCTTCAAATTTTAAGCGCTTGTTACGTTGCCTTTGCTCACGGAGCTAACGATGTTGCCAATGCGATTGGCCCTGTTGCTGCCGTGCTTGAAATCATCAAAAAAGGGGTCATTCCTGCAACTGCCTCTGTCCCTTCCTGGTTGTTAGCTCTGGGAGGCTTAGGCATTATTATCGGCCTTGCCACCTGGGGATGGCGCGTCATAGAAACAGTCGGGAGAAAAATCACCGAACTCACTCCGACACGGGGATTTTGCGCAGAATTTGGAGCCGCCACAACAATACTTATAGCTTCCAAGCTTGGCTTTCCCATCTCCACCACCCACTGCCTCGTGGGGGCCGTTTTAGGCGTTGGGGCCGCGCGCGGCATCCGCGCCATCAACCTCAGCATGGTACGCGACATCATCCTCTCCTGGATCGTCACCATCCCAGCCAGCGCCGTCATGAGCATCCTCATGTACTACCTGCTTCGGGCGATTTTCATCTAAAGAAAATTTAAGATCGGTTACGCATACGGTTACGGTTACGAGACGCCATTCCGTAACCGTAACCGTATGCGTATGCGTAACCGATCTTAAAAAATTTAGACCGAAATGATGCTCCCCGTAATGTTCTGCTTAAGAAGATTCACGGCGGCAAGAGCAATTTCCTCTGGGGTGAGGAGGGAGGCGACCGGTTCGCTCGGAAAATGCTCACGGCGGAGGGGGGTGTTTGTGCGATGGGGGACAAGAACGTTGATTTTTTTGTTTTTATAAGTGTCGGCAAGACCTTGAGTGAAGTTGACTACGGCTGCTTTTGCAGCAGAGTAAATGGGATACTCTTTTCTCCCTTTGGAATAGGAGGAGGAAGAAATATTAATAATATGCCCATCATCTGTAAGTTTCACACATTTACATGCGTAAATGAGAGATGTTAGGTTTACAGAGATTTGCTCTTCAATTTCCAGGGGAGTGAGATCTTCAATTTCCTTGAGCTTAAATTGGCCGACACAATTAATCAATCCATCCACAACGCCAATCTGTTGAAAGATCGAAACAGCTGCGGCGTAGGAAGTGAGATCTGCTGATAAAAGGGTATTTCTTGAAACAACTATAGGTGTGGCGCCTTCTTGTTCCAATAAAGAAACAATCGCTTTTCCAATCCCTCCTGTGCCGCCGGTAATAATGATTTTTTTTCCCCTAATCGAACTCTTAGACTCTGTTAAGTGAGTATGGGATAAACGGAAAAGCTGCTCAGCAATAAAAAGATCCAGCCCTGTAGTGATTTTAATATTATGCTCATCCCCTTGAACAATATGGATGGGGTGGGAAACAAGCGAGCAATCATCTGAAGAATTGGTCATAGTTGTTGTTTGGTGTGCTCTCAAAATTAAGGGGTAGTGGAAGCTTTGAGGGGTTTGCCCACGCAAATATTCTGAGCGGTTCGGAATCTCATCAATAACAGTCCCCGTCTTAGAATGAACAATCGTGTCACTTGAAGGGATGCAGGTGTCTACGGCTTGATGTAAAATGGCTCCTTCAAAGTTTTGCTGAATGATCCTTTTACTAACAAAGGGGCGCACCGCATCGTGAATCACCACATATTCTGTCCCTTTTTGACATGCAAGAAGGCCTAAGTAAGAGGAGGCTTGCCTAGTATCGCCTCCCGCGATAACTTTTATGTGGGAAGGATAATTTTTAATGTCCTCCTGTACCTCAGCAACATATTTTTCATGACAAACCAAAATGATCTCAGAGAATTCAAGAAACTTATCCAGCGTATGCAGATAGATTTTTTTTCCCGATAAGCGGTGAAACTGCTTGGGGAGTTCTGTCCCAAAACGGCTACCACTTCCTCCCATTAAAAGAATGGCACTGTTTCTCACATCCTGCATTTTTTATCGTCCTTTTTTAGAGTAGTGTAGATTTTTCTTGCAGAAAATACCATTAAAAAATAAGTTACTTTATCAGATGCCAGATATACCAATTTTTTTACTTGATTGGGCGTAAGGTATCCAGTTACAACAGAACTAACTTAGAGGAACTTATCATGGAATTGAATTGGAAAAGAGTGTTACCAGCTCTAACAACACTGCTAGCATGTGCAGGTTTACATGCTGACAATGGGGATTGCTGCCCAAAACCTTGCCCGCCTAAACCTTGCTGCGTGCCCACCTGCTGCCCTCCTGTGGTAGAAGATTGCTGCAACGTATGCCCCCCATGCAGAACAGTACTTCCCAACGGAGGTCCTTGCGTCATGGATGGCAATGACATGTTCATTACAGCAGACTTCATCTATTGGGAAGCTAGCCAAGATGGTCTACAATTTGCACAGAGCACACCTATTCAAGTTTTAAATACAGGATTTGCTCCCACATCAGGAACAGGAGCAGTTTATGAAATAGGTGAAAAATGGGCACCCGGCTTTAAAGTTGGTCTTGGCACCGATTTAGATCATGATGGTTGGGATCTTTATGCTGAATATACATGGTATAAAGCAAACCAAACACGTTCGACACCTGTATTCACTGGTAGTTTTGCTGTACCGGTTGCTTCAGATAATCCACTCGCGATCAATAGCCCTTTTAGCGATGTAAGTCCCATTCTTTCTTCAACTGCAAACTGGAATCTTAGACTGAATGTGATCGATCTTGAAATGGGTCGTAACATGTATCTTAGTCCAAGACTCACATTTAGACCTGAGTTTGGCGTAAAAGGAACTTGGCTAAAACAAAACTTCAATGCATCAGAAGAAACATTTGCAACATCCATTACTAATAATGGAATTACCACAACCTATGGCCACTTTTTCAATAGTACAACCAATACTATGAAAAATTGGGGCGTTGGTCTTCGTGGAGGATTTGATACAGCGTGGCACTTCTGTAGAGAATTTAGCCTAGTTGGAAAACTTGCTTTTACAGGACTATGGGAAACATTTAAAGTAACTCGTGTAGATAGCGGCACAGCGGCTGGAACTACAACAACGCTCACCAATATCAATGGAGCACATACATACCATCATTTAAGACCTGTAGTAGAATGGATGCTTGGTTTCCGTTATGAGATGTGGACTTGCGGTGATGATTTCCACTTTGCATTCGATGCAGGCTGGGAAGCGCAACAATGGTTTGGACAAAACGAATTTTTCATTAGTCAGACTAATGGAAATGACTTAGGATTCCAAGGTCTTAACGTTCGAGTCAGATTCGATTTCTAATCTGAATTCAACTTATTAACACAAGAGGCCTCTCGTAATGGGAGGCTTCTTTTTTTTTACCTTGCGATCACTTGTAGGACCTGATTAATTTGTACCAATAGTTTTGTGTGAGTTTTTCAAGATTAAAGGTTTGGCTCTGGATCTCTTGATATTTTTTTTCAAGAAACTCTTCTGTGACCTCTTCCCATTGATCGATAATAATGACCGGCAATCCTTCATATAATGGATTTAGAGAAGAGCTTTTTACGACGGGTATTGCACCCATATACAGAGCCTCCCATGTGCGGTAACAGTCAAGGCCGGCACCCCTTGGACTTAAAACAAAAAACGAGGAAGCAAGATCCTTAAGATAGATTTCATACTGCCTTTGCTTAGGAGAAAAGCAAAAGGGCTTTGCAGAAAAAAAGGTGTAAACAGGCCCGCGCTCTGCGAAATTTGTTTTCGTGGAAAAATTCATATAGAGAAGATGTTTTTTCTTAATATCCTGATTCCTAAATTTGAAAAGGTACATTTTAGATGCTTTTGCATTACGGCTATCAATCCCAATAGGGATAGGATGGAGTTTCGGATGGAAGAAGTCGTCGACATTTTGTGCAAACCAGGCGATCAACTTGTCATCGTCTAAAACGTAAGCAAATTTTCCCGGAGTAGAATAATCATAGTGATGCGTTACCAGAATATACCGCGCAGTGATTTTTGGATGGTGATAGGAAAAAAAATAGCTTAAAAGCTCTGGCAGAACATATACAACACTTCCCTCTTTAACCATCCTTGCATCAAAATGGGAATACTCGTCCACACGCAAGTCTGCGCAGGATAGAAAAATCTCTTTTGATACATAATCCATCCTTGCAAACAAGGAAATGGACGTGATCATCAAATACATAAATAAGCGAAACATACTACCTTTAGTTTATGTTAAAAACTCATTTTTTCATAGAGAAATAAAATTTTCCTTGCATGAAATACAATTAAAAATTAGATTGATCTCATATAACCGTCGCTTTAAATTTAAGGTGTCGAGTCAACAACAAAACTAAAACTTTAGTCCAACCTAGGGGGGATTAACATGGAATTAAATTGGAAAAGAGTATTACCAGCTCTAACAACAACATTGATCGCGTGTGCAGGATTAAACGCAGACACGAGTGGTCAGTCAATGCCAAATTGCTGTATGATGAATGATGGCTGTAACGGCATGATGGGATCAAATGATATGAATGCTCCTTCAGCAAGACCTCACTACATGGATTCTGCAGGAAAGATGCAAACATCAAATGGCTGGATCTTTGATGTGGAACCTTTCTATTGGCAATCACATTTAGATGATGCTGAAGTTGCAGTTAGCAACGAAGCTTTCACAACAGGATCCTCACCTACTACTGCTAGCCGCTTCACCGATGCTACATACGAGCATCTAAAATTTAAATGGGATGCAGGGGTTAAAGTTGGGGTTGGAGGTTACTTTGACCACGATGAATGGGATGTTTTTGTTCAATGGACCCATTTCCACAATAATGCCCATAAAAACATCAATAACACATTATCAAGTCCAACACCTGCGACTCTTTTCACAACATGGAGTGCTCTAGAAGTTGACACCTTAGCAGGCAATTTAACTGCGCAAGGGGTTGATGCTGACTGGTCACTAAATCTAGATCTCCTTGATGCTGAGCTCGGCAGAATGTTTTTTGCCGGTAAATGGCTAACTGTTAGACCTCATGTGGGTTTAAGAGGTGGATGGATTAGACAAAAGTTTAATATTGATTACCTCAATCTTTCAGGAGCTGGCGGTACAACTACTGCCATAACTACTGAAGACATCAACATGAAAAACAAATTCACTGGACTCGGTGTGCGCGCTGGTGTTGATACTGAATGGCATTCTGGATGCGGCTGGTGCCTCTATGGTAACGGCGCAGTTTCCATCCTTTATGGTTTTTACAAAAACACACAAAGTGAGACAATGGGACCAGATGAATTTGCTACTCCTTCAACAATCATTCTTGGAACAACAGATTCATTCCGTGATTCTAAGGCCATCACAGATCTAGCGCTTGGCATTTGCTACTCGCCAGAGATCAGCTGCATGTGTCCTTCAACACGGTTTACAATATCTTTAGGTTGGGAACACCACATGTTCTTTAACCAGTTCCAATTAAAAAGAGTTGCAACAGAAAACCCATCAGCTACTCCAGGCACAAACTACACAACTTATGTAAGAGAGCCCTCAGATCTCTCTACTCAAGGCTGGACGCTCGGGCTCATGCTTGACTACTAGAATTTTCAAGACAACTTGAAAAAAACCCCTAAAAACCCGGAAAGGACAACCTTCCCGGGTTTTTATTTTTAAGAAAACGCAAAACAAAAATCGCAAAACGAAAGAAATCTAAGAATTCTTAATTCTTTCTTCCGCTTTGCGTTTATTGTTTTGCGTTTTGCGTTTATATGAGAGTTACTTGCCCAAGTTCTTTGTGGATATAGTCAGCGCGCTTCTGGGCAGCTTCTGAGGGATTAAGAGCTTTCTCCTTGTATATGTAGGCGAGGTGGGCTCTACGGCATTTAAAGAAGATCTCGTTGATCTTTTTGTCGGTAATTCCCTTAACCCATCCAAGATCGATTCCTAATTTAATCAGGCTTAAAGCATCTAAAGTCTCTTTTGTTTTAAGTTGATAAGAGTTTAAAAGGAGGCCGTAAGAGCGGGCGATCTGATCTTTGATCTCTACATTATTTTCCTTTGCAAGATGGGCCCGTAGCCCTTTTTCAGATGCGACAAGATTCATAGCGCTTACATGGAGCTCGTTTAAAATATTCTCCTCAGTAAGGCCAATTGTGCAATCATTGGTTAAAACAATCATGTCCCCTGCAATATCCTCAAGATTTCCCAAAAGACTTGTCGCTACAACTTCTTCCTCTTTTTGTTTTGCAAGTGCATCTTCCAACTGTCCCGTATGAATGAGCGCTGGTAAATGAAGATAAACATAAACAACAAGACCTGTTCCACAAAGGAGAGGATCAGAGGTCAAATACCCAAACCTTGAAGAAAAGGCAAAATCAAGTTTAAGGGAACTATCCATTGCAGATAACTTACTCCACGATTTTTCCCATTCTCCCTTGGTATCCAGAAGCTCTATCTGTAGATGCTCTTGAATGTTAACCATAGCGAGCATTTCTCCCGATTCTTCAACAATAAACGCTTGGCCCGCAAGTGTATTTTGAAGCCCCTCGAATGCCAAAAAATGTTCGTAGATAAACTCTTTATCTAAAACGGTGAGATTTTCCGCCTTTAGAAAGTATTTGGAAGGAAACGACTCTTTAATAAGATTGGACACCTGGCCCGCCTGCATTTCCCCCAATTTTGGGGGAAACAAGTATTTTGCAAGATTGCGATGCAAAACAAAAGAAGAGGCGGGCCATATGGGATTAGTCTCATTCTCCCAAGGGGTGTGCTCCAATATAAAAGAGGGCAAGCTCATTTTTCATTTTTGTCAGTTAAAGCCTTAATTTGATCTCTTATCCACGCCGCCTGCTCATAGTTTTCTTTCTTAAGAGCTTCGTTGAGTGCAACGTTCAAAGCAGTCAATCGTGAAGACGAGGGAACTTCGGTAGCTTTGCCAGGTGTTTTACCAGTATGTAGAGGCTGATTTTTTTTCATGATTTGTTCCTTTTTTAGGCGAGGTGATATTTTATTTGTTGCCACTAATTCTGAAGTTATCACGTCAGAAAAAACGGCATAGCATTCACTACATCCCAGAGGGTTACCCATTCTAACCGACTCCAAGGTAGTGCGGCATGTTCCACAGCAAAGTCCCATTTCAGCTCCTCCCACACCAGGAGAAGGTCTGCCATGGAGTTTTTGCTGTAAAATAGGGCAATCAGCGCACATCTCAGTTATAATGATCAGATCTCCAACGATCTCCTTGTAAATCACCTTAATCGGCTTTTTACAATGGCTGCACTCAATATTCCGCTCTGACATTAAAAAAATCCCTTACCCTATTTACTCCTGCATTTAATCGATCAATGATTTATTGTAAATCATATGATCCGAAAAAAGAAAAATAACATCGAATGGCTGGAGTTTGAAAAACTCTCACGAATCCCCGGTCTTGTCCATGGGGTATTTCTCCGCAGCGGCGGACTTAGCCTGGGGCCATATTCTTCATTAAATGCAGGAGGAGGCACCGGCGATGAGCCCTCTATCGTCAATAAAAATAGAGAGTTAATTCAACAAACGCTTGGGGTCCCCCTACTCATTGATGGAAAGCAGGTACATAAAGATACAATCATCCACGTAAATGGAGATATCGGTTGCACTGAATGCGATGGACTTATCACACATAAAAAAGGGCTCGGCCTCTTCATCAAACACGCCGATTGCCAAGCGGCTATTTTCTACGACACAAAAAACAAAACCATTGCAAACGTCCATTGTGGCTGGAGGGGAAATGTGCAGAATATCTACGGCAAAACAGTCACAGAAATGCAAGCCAATCCCAGTGACCTGATCGTCTGCATTTCCCCAAGTCTTGGCCCTGAATTCTCAGAATTTAAAAACTATAAAGAGGAGCTCCCTGAGCATTTCTGGCCTTATCAGTTCAAACCCCTCTATTTCAACCTTTGGGAAATCTCCAAAAAGCAGCTCCTAGACGCCGGCGTCCCCGAATCAAACATCGAAATCGCCTCCCTCTGCACCTACACCCACCCCCACGACTTCTTCTCCTACCGCCGCGACAAACCCACCGGCCGCAACGCCACTTTAGTCGCCCTCTTGTAGGATTTTATTTTTTGCATTCTTCTAGTTGTAATAGTTGAAGGCGATGACCCAGCTGAGGAAGTCGGAGGAGTTGCGGCCGCAGGCGGTGAACCAGGCGCCGCCAATGAGGCCGCATGCTGCGCTGAAGTTGTACTCGATAGCGGGGGCAAGGCTTAGCTGCTGCGAGAGGGGGTTGCCAACTTTTGAAACACTCTTGCCTTTAAAACGATTTTTTTGCCTGTATTGTTCATTTATATCAATTGCCAAAACCCAATTTCTTGTTAAACAATATTCAAGTCCTAAAAGAGCTATGATTTGATTTCCAGGATAAACTTTCCCAACAGTCCCATGCCCCCCACCATAAGTATTAAAACTGCGTACATGAACAGGGGCAAAATAAGTATACCCAAGTTGAAGCCGAGTATTTAACCAGTGCCAACCCCCAAAATGATATTTCTTTCCAAAAATAAAGGAAGGTTGAGTTGCAAATGAGCCTCGACCCGTCACATCCGTTCTTAATTTTCTTGGATCTAGCCTTTGATAGTTTCCTGTAGGACATGTTTCCTGGATTAAAAACTTTACAGCTGGCCACGGGGTATCAGGGGTATCAAAATAACATTGAAAGGCAAAACCCAAAGGGAAATCACCAAATCTAACAGATTCTTTCCCTTCAGTCTTATTATAAAAAAATTGGGGATTGAAGGAAAACTGGGTTCTTTTGCTAATTCCTATTTGGTTTGTCATCTGAGCGTTCACACTGACAAAAGTAGGAACTCTATGGGCATGCCAGTGATCATCATAGGCCCCTTTAGTTACCGTTACATATACATAAGGCTCTAAATTGACAAATCCATAGGGAACAACATAGGCCGAAGGAGTAAGAAGAGGGCCTGTGAACCAGGGTCTTAAATCAGGGGGAGGAGGAGGTCCCCCCTCTTCAACCGATCCCCCTATGGCAGCAGGAAGAAACGCAAAATGCAAAATGCAAAACGCAAAAGCGAGTGTAAAAATCTTCATTTTAAATGAGTTTGCTGATTTCAATACCTATTTCTATCACGACGAAAGATATCAGTACAGCAAGGAAAACTCTGCCACCAGGAAGCTGCTGGTTTGAACGACCGTATTTCTTTTTATAACGGCCAACCCATACCATTAAGGGGGGAAAAATCCCAAAAAGAATGGCACAGCTAAAGCCGCCGGCATAACCTAGCGCAGTTAAAAAGACGTCCGGATATGTCAAAGCTATTAGAACTGGGGGGACAAAAATAGCAAGGCATAGGCCCACTTTTTTAATCCCCTTTTTAACAATTTTAAGACCATCTGCAAGAAAATCAAGGTAGGCTAGCGCAAGGGCGATATAAGATGTTGTCATCGTAAAAAATGCAAAAGCCTTACCAATAGTGAATAAACTAGGGTTATTGAGATATTGCTTGAGGGGCATAACAGCGTTATTTCCCCCTTCTGCAGCTTCGATAAGACCGCCGGGTCCCTCAACCGGTATAATTCCAAGAATGAGGTATTCCCAAATGAGGTAAACTAGGAGAGGGATTGAGGTGCCAAAGAAGATAGCAAGGCGCACTCTTTTAACATTCCGTTCCATATAAGTCACAAGTGTAGGAATGATGACCTGATAGGTAAATGCCGTGAAAAGGATAGGGATAGCGATCCAAGCTTTCGACCAGTTCATATAATGGAGCAAAGCGGTATTAACACTGCCAAAAGCGGCAAAAATAAAGAGCAAATAAGTGATAATCACTCCTGCCATTAAACCCATATTGAGTCTATCAACAGAGTGGGTACCCAAATAGACTATGGGGGAGAAAAGTATCACATAAGCGATCGTGGCAACTGCGGGATTTAAGGCCGTCCCAAATATTTCTCTTAAAATCGATCCACCTCCCACAACGTGGGCAATCATAACCGTTACGAAAAGGAAAAGGTAAACCACCCAGCAGATATTCTTTCCAGCATTACCTAAAAGTTTATGAGCCATGGTGATCAAATTGGCTTCTTTAGGCATCCACAAACACACTTCTAAAAGAAGAAGCCCGGTACAGAGCATGAATAACCAGCAAGCAAGATAAATGGTGATCGAAGGGAGAAATCCACTTGGTCCAGTAGCTACAGGCAGAGCTAACATACCGACCCCAATCGTCGTTCCTGCAATCAACAATGTTCCACCTAAAACGTGTCCGCAAGCATGAAAAATACGCATAATTACCTTTATTAAAATTGAGTTTCCATTATAAGATAGCAAGATCACTAAAAAACGACAATGAAAACTATAAATTTGAGCCTATCAGGGCTAAAACTTTTGCAGCCTAAGGTCTGGCATGACGAGCGGGGATTTTTCTGTGAGTGCTACCGTGAGACCCTTTATAAAGAGCTGGGCGACTTCGTGCAGACGAATCACTCTTATTCTAAAAAAGGAGTTTTACGGGGGATGCATTTTCAAAAAAACCATACGCAGGCTAAGCTTGTTACTGTCCTTGAAGGGAAAATTTTCGATGTCGCTCTCGACATGAGAAGAGATTCCCCTACCTTTGGCAAATGGGAAGGGGTCTATTTGGATTCAGAAAAACACGAACAACTCTTTATCCCTCCAGGCTTTGCTCACGGTTTTTGCGTGGTTAGCGAGGGGGCTCATGTCCTTTATAAAGTCAGCACCATTTACGATCCTGAAACGGAAAAAGGGTTTGCCTATAACGATCTAGACATTCCCTGGCCGGTCCCTAACCCCATCCTTTCGAAAAAAGATCAGGAAGCCCCCCGCTTCTCGGAGGTAGTATGAAACTATGGATACTAGGAAAAACAGGCCTTTTAGGAAACGCTCTTGTGAACGTTTGCAAGGGGCTTGATTTTGTCGCGACAACGCGCGGGGAAGCTGATATAACCGATCTCGATTCTCTAAAAAAAGCTTTGTCTGAAATTAACCCCACCCACATTGTCAATTGCACAGCTTTTAACGACGTTGACGGAGCCGAAAGTAAATCTGACCAGGCTTTCTCTGTCAATAGCCTCGGCCCAGAAAATTTAGGCAAGCTTGGGAAAAAAGTGATCCATATCTCCACTGATTATGTTTTTGATGGAGCCAAAAGAAGTCCCTATTTAGAGGAAGATTCCTGTAATCCTTTGAGTGTCTACGGCAAGTCAAAACGAGAAGGGGAACTCAAACTACTTTCTGCAGCGCCAAATGCCCTGATCATCCGCACCTCCTGGCTTTTTGGGACCGGCGGGAAAAATTTTATTTCCTCTTTAGTGAATTTATTAAGAACTCAAACTGAGCTTAAGATAGCTGCAGACCAGATCGGAAGCCCCACTTATGCGCCTGATTTGGCTCGTACAATTCTATCTCTATTAGACCATAGTGGCATATACCACTTTGCCAATGCCGGACAAGTCTCCCGCCTTGAAATTGCCGAGTATTTTTTAGAAGTAGCTAAAGAGCGAGGAATACCTTTAAACTGCAAATCTCTCATCCCTTTTAAAATGAACTTTCTTGCACCAAGACCCGATTACAGCGTACTTGGAACAAGTAAAATTAACACTCCAAGATCCTGGAAAGAGGCTGCCGAGGAATATATCGATGCGAGCTTGTAAAAGAATTTTGGTGACCGGCGGCGCTGGATTTATCGGATCCGCTTTCATCCGTTATGCAATCTCATTTGCAGACAAAATTGTTAATCTCGATCTATTAACCTACGCCGCCAACCTAGACAGCCTAAAATCGGTAGAAAACGACCCTCGCTATCTATTTGTCCAAGGAAATATCTCCGATGCACCTCTTGTTGATGCATTATGCAAAAAACACCAGATCGACACGATCGTCCACTTTGCAGCAGAAAGCCATGTAGATAACAGCATTTTAGGACCTAAAGCATTTTTGGAGACAAACGTATTTGGAACGTTTCAACTTCTAGAAGTTGTTAGAAACAATCCTCATCTCCATTTCCACCACGTTTCCACAGATGAAGTTTACGGCTCGATCGAAAAAGGTTCTTTTAATGAAGACTCTTGCCTCAAACCAAACTCCCCTTATTCCGCTTCTAAAGCAGCATCTGACTGCTTTGTCAGAGCCTATACACACACCTACAATCTCTCTACAACAATATCCCACTGCTCAAACAATTACGGCCCATGGCAACACTCAGAAAAATTCATTCCCCATATGATCAAGTGCTGTCTCGAAAATAAACCCCTTCCTGTCTACGGAAAGGGTCTTAATGTGCGCGACTGGCTCTATGTTGACGATCACGCAGAAGCCCTCTTTCTAATTATACAAAAAGGAAAAAAAGGTGAGACCTATGATATCGGCGGAGAATGTGAGATGCAAAACATTACCCTTCTCTACTCCCTCATCGAACTCCTAGGCGCTGACCCGTCGCTCATCACCTTCGTAAATGACCGCCCAGGCCACGATTTCCGCTACGCCATCGACTGCACAAAAATCAAAACCACACTCGGCTGGTCCCCCCGCCATTCCCTAGAAGAAGGATTACGAAAAACAGTAGCTTGGCATGAAAGTTACCTTTCTATACCAAAGTAACTTCAAAATTTGAAAAAAATTCCCTCTTCCTCTGCGTCCTCTGCGACTCAGTCTTCACTCTGCGCTGATGGAATTTGGTATTTAGCCAATAAGTCGGTGTCTTATTGTCTGAATGTGGAATTTCATCAGCGCAGAGTGAAGACTGAGTCGCAGAGGACGCAGAGAAAATTATTTATTAAATTTTTTCTATCATGCCTATCAAGCATATCCTATTTATCATCTATTTTTATCTTACATAACCAATTCGTTATTTGCGTTTTGGTCTCTTGAGGGAGGTTGGGGTTGGATTGGAGTTTGTTGCAGGCGTCGAGGGCTTCTTGGGTTTTTCCATTAAGAAGGGCGGAGTTGGCAAATTCTGAGGGGATTCCATAATCATAGACGATCTGCTCGACAACCATATCGTCCTTGGGAAAAGGGTGGGTGAGGGCATATTTTAGCAAAAGATACGTTAATAAATTGTTCCCTTTTTTTCGATAAATAAGGGCCATCCGATACAAAGGTTCAGCTCTTGTAGGCCGGAATTGGTAGGCGGTAGTGTAACTTTTCAAAGCAGCTTCAGGATCGGTTAGTTCTTGAATAATCCCCATCATGTAAAGAGACCAATAGGTCTCTTGCACATCAGGACTGCTCATATTCCCCCTTCGAATGTAGTTTTGAAGGGCAAGATCATATTTTCCAGCATTGAGATAACTTTGAGCCAGGTAAAATACATGGCGACTATTTGATGGATCCTCTTTTAAAGCAGCCTCTAGAATGGCGGCATCTTTGAGAAAATGGGAAGGATCTGTGGCTCTTGCCCCTTGCACTGCATTGCATACGTTGATCACATTTTCAAGAACTGCATTTGTTTTCGCTTCCGCACATGAGAGCAGTTCATGCATAACCCCTTCCCATTTCCAAGGCAGACGTGTATCGATAAGGGCAATTCCTTTAAAATCTATAGCCCCAAGCTGCCTGATTGTAAAAAAGTAAAAATCTTTATCCAGCTTCGGCCACGAAAAATTCGGGGAATATTGAAGTATTTGGTCTGCATCCATAAGCAAAAGATAATCCCCTTTATTTTTTGCGAAGGAAAGAGCTTCATTCCTATTGTGTGCGAAATTCACCCAAGGACGCTCGTGGAGTTCTCCAGGAATCCCTGCTAGAAATTTTTTAATCACTTCCTGCGTACCATCGGAAGACCCCGTATCGACAATCACCCAATAATCGATCAAATGTTTAACCGATCCCAAACATTTTTCTATGACCTCTTTTTCATCTTTAACAATCATGTTCAGACAGATGGTTTTTTCCCCCGCTTGAACACCAACCATAAATAGAAGGAACAGAAACATTTTTTTCATATTTTATGCTCATTTATCAAGTTAAACCAATAGTCCGCGTGGAGTTTTTCGTGGAAGAAGGTGAGCATGGAGAATTCGAGCTGTTTTTGGTGGAGGAATTCTTCGGTGACCTCGTTCCAATCATGAACAATCACGATGGGCAAGTCATGATAGAGGGGATCTAGTGAGGAACTTTTAACGATGGGATAGGCACCGAGATAAAGAGCCTCCCAGAGCCTATGGGTATCGAGTGCGTTTCCTCTGGGACTAAAGACGAATTTAGATTCTGCCAGGTCTTTTAGATAGTCTTCATAATTTTTAGGGCCCGGCGAATAACAAAAAGGCTTTTTTTCAAAAAGGTTATAGACGAGCGACCTTTCTGAGGTGTAGGTCTTTACTGTAATATTTAAATAGGCCAAATGTTTTTTTGCACTGTTTAACCCAAGCATCTTCTGCATAGCATCAACGTTCCCATGCGGCCAATAACGATTAGCAAGGCCCATGGGGATGGGATATAGCTTCGGATGGGTGCTATCGGGATTTTGAGCAAACCACGCAACGATTTTATCCCCATCCAAGTAATGCTTGTAAATTCCAGGAGCGGAATCATCGCTGTTATGCGTCACTAAAATATAAGGATTTTTAATTAAAGGATGCATCCTCTTAAAAAAGGGGTGAAGGTAATCCCCTTTAACAAATATTGTCTCATGGGACTTTATCAACTGAGGCCTAAAATTTCCTGTCTCATCATAGACATGATCACAAAAAGCCCTAAAAGTATCGCCCGAAACAAATGGAGCGCTCGAACTCCGGTCAACTGCCGACATGACATTGCAGAGCAATAAGAAAAAAAGAAATAAGAAAGATCGGGCACGCACGCGGGCACGGGCACGAAAGAAAGAAGGCCTTGAATTCTCTTCTTCCCTCCCTCTTTCGTGCCCGTGCCCGTGCCCGCGTGCGTGCCCGATCTTCTCTTCGCTCCCCATTATCGTGATAAAAACTGTTTAAGATTCTTGGAATGGATATGCAGATTATTGATTCTGCACTTCTCTCCTCTGTAAAAAAGATAAGGCACTCGTCTTCCTTCACTATCATTTTCCCAAATGAACTCAAAATTAGCAGGATTAAATACACAGCTTTCATTGATAAATCCCTTGCCCGATGCACCGGGATTACGAGGATCAATCCCGCCCAAATATTGACCGAGAGCTGCAGCATCAAAAACGGAGGCTAGCACCTCGTAGTTGTTCGAATATACAGATTTTAATCCTACAGATGGCATCACAATCGGAAGATAATCGACATAAGTATGATGGTATTTGTCTTTAAACTTGGAAAGATATTCCATGTCATTGGGAGCTTTGGTCTCCGCAATAAATTCAGTTAATTTGTCTAGAGGCTTTGATTCAGAGATGTATAAAATCCCGGGAATACATCTTTTATCATTATCAAAGGTAGCCGCGATCATTCCCCTATAGAGTCCTTTAAAGAAAGGGGCTAAATTTTTCAGATCGGCATAGAGCATTACGTCGCTTTCCAAATGGAAAAGATCTTTAATCTGATATTGCTTCATAAAATCGTCTAAAACAAAAAACCTCTCCGTAGCAAAAAAGACAAATCCTCCTCGAAAATCCCTGTTTAAAGGAGAGCTTTTTTTAAATTTTTTGTGCTGAGAAGATTTTTTTAGATCCTCGTAAGAGATCATATAGACCCCTAGATTTTTTTTTGCATGCTTCAATGCCTCATTGTTAGCAATGAGATATATGGGGCATTCCTTATTAAAGAAGCGCGCCTGAGCAATGCTCTCCTCAAGATAGGGAGGAAGCGTTTTACCGATATGAACAAACACTATCGAAACAGCATTAGCAATACTTATAAAACACAAAAGAAAACAACACAAGATTCCCATTTTAATCCTTCCCAGTCCATGTGTGGCAAGAAACATACACGAATTTTTGTTTTTTGTATGTTTTTAAATTCTTAAGGGTGCGCACATTTTTACATTTTAACGAGCGTATCTTCCCCTTAAATGCATGGAGAAAAACATAATTAAAATAGAGCTCATATTCTGAAAAGAAGGAGCCAAATATTTCATTCTTATCGACGCAATGACAAATTGCTTTCCACGGTTCCCCTTCAATCATTCGAAAGAGATCTTCCAAAACGCTCTTTTGAAAGAGCATATGATGGACAATTCCTGAATACTCTTGAAAAACCTTTTTAAAACCAGGGAGGAGACGCTTAGCATGAGCAAAATAAGGTTTGTGATACTCGGTGCCCACATTGTATAAAGGCTCCCCCCAATCGGTCATAAACTCAACGCGATTTAAAAAAATCGTGTCAGCATCAAGCATGAGTACATTAGAAGAAATGCCAGGAATCACAAAGGGGGCATACAATTTTAGGAGTTGTTGATAGAACCATCCACTCCTGTTATTTTTATCTTTCAGATAGCTTTCAGCCCTTTCTATATCCCCATTAAAAATTTCTATTACCACGTCTCTTATTGAAAAAGGATAGTTTCTTTCAGGAAACCATTCCGCAGAATTTGTTAACCGCGTAGGTGATACCACAATGATCCGCCGCACATCTTTTCCATATTTTCGTATCCCTTTAATGCATAACTCTAACGTCTTAAGATCTTTCGATATGCAAGGGATCACTACATCGATCTCAAAGGCGACAGCTTTACAAAAAAATATAAGTAATAAAAAATATTTCATGCCTATCCGCAAACGAACCGATTATAGTATTATTAATTCGCTATGACGACAAGTGAAATTTTAGAAGAAAGAGAAGAATACAAATACGGCTTTGTCACACAGATCGAGACGGAAAGTTTTCCAAAAGGTCTGAGCGAAGAGACCGTACGCGCCATTTCGGCTAAAAAAAATGAGCCCCCCTTTTTACTAGAGTTTCGCCTTAAGGCTTATGCAAAATGGCAAGGAATGAAAGAGCCTCATTGGGGCAACCTTCATTATCCTCCTATCGATTACCAAAATATTTGCTACTACAGCGCCCCCAAAAAGAAACAGGAACTCAGCAGTTTAGATGAGGTTGATCCAGAAATTTTAAAGACATTTGAGCGGCTCGGAATCCCTTTGGATGAACAGAAAAGGCTGGCCAATGTTGCAGTCGATGTAGTGTTCGATTCTGTATCCTTGGGAACAACGTTTCAAAAGACGTTAAAAGAAGCTGGAGTAGTTCTTTGCTCGATATCTGAGGCTGTCCATCTTTATCCAGAGCTATTAGAAAAATACTTGGGAACGGTTGTTCCCATTGGAGATAACTTTTTTGCAGCGCTCAATTCCGCTGTATTTTCTGACGGATCCTTTGTTTACATTCCCAAAGGGGTTAGATCTCCCATTGAGCTTTCCACCTACTTTCGGATCAATGATAAGGAATCTGGCCAGTTTGAGAGAACTCTCATTATTGCCGAAGAAGATTCCTATGTTAGCTATCTGGAAGGGTGTACTGCACCTGCCTTCGATAATAATCAGCTGCACGCAGCCGTTGTAGAGCTTATTGCACTAGACCGCGCTGAAATTAAATACTCCACTGTCCAAAACTGGTACGCAGGAAATAAAGAAGGGGTAGGGGGAATTTTTAATTTTGTGACCAAGAGGGGCAGATGCCAAGGCTTCCGCTCTAAGATCTCCTGGACTCAGGTAGAAGCGGGCGCTGCAATCACATGGAAATACCCCAGTTGTATTTTGCAAGGAGATGAATCTGTAGGAGAATTTTATTCCGTGGCCCTGACCAATGGGAAAATGCAAGCGGATACCGGAACAAAGATGATCCATCTTGGCAAAAAAACGAAATCAACCATCGTATCTAAAGGAATCTCGGCAGACCAGTCGCATAATACCTATCGAGGTCTTGTAAAAATTGGGCCCAAAGCTACAGGGGCAAGAAATTACACTCAATGCGACTCGATGCTTGTGAAAGATGAGTGCTCTGCGAACACTTTCCCCTATATCGAGGTTGCTAATGCCTTTTCTGAAGTGGAGCACGAAGCCTCCACTTCCAAAATGAACGAAGAACAATTATTTTATTTACAAACAAGGGGAATTTCAAGGGAAAATGCGATTAATCTGATCGTAAACGGCTTTTGCAAAGAGGTGATTAAAGAACTCCCTTTAGAATTTGCCGTCGAAGCGCAAAAGCTTTTGACCCTTAAACTAGAAAACTCGGTGGGATGATGACGCTATTAGAAGTAAAAAATTTATACGTGAAAGGGATTTTAAAAAATTTCAGCCTAACTGTGCGCGCAGGAGAAATCCATGCTATCATGGGTCCTAATGGCGCCGGCAAATCGACCTTGGCAAAGGTGATTGCAGGGGACCCTTCCTACGAGATTGAAAGCGGAGAGATCTTATTCAACGGGGAAAACATTCTAGAGCTTGCCCCCGAGGATAGAGCCCGGTTAGGAATTTTCATGGGCTTCCAATATCCTGTAGAGATCCCCGGATTAAATAATGAGCTATTCTTACATGCAGCTTATGGAAAAGGAACCGTAGAAGAATTTAGCAAAATCCTAGATGAGACTTTAGAGTTTATGGAGATGAAACCCTCCTTTAAAGAAAGAAATGTGAACGAAGGGTTCTCTGGCGGCGAGAAAAAGAAAAATGAAATTTTGCAAATGGCTATTTTAAAGCCCACTCTTGCGATCCTGGATGAAACAGATTCAGGCTTGGATATCGATGCGATGAAAGTAGTGGCAAATGGGGTAAATAAACTCTTAAATGCCACGAATGCCCTCATCCTCATCACACACTATCAGCGCCTATTAGACTACATTAAACCCCACTTTATCCATGTGGTGATCGATGGGACAATTGTCTTATCCGGGAGCGCGGAATTAGCTCTTGAGCTTGAAGAAAGGGGGTATGATTGGCTCTTAGCAAGCAAATAGACATCAACGACCCCTACTTAAAGGAAGCTTATCAATACTTTCCCCTCCGTTCCTTCTATGAGAATATGGATTTTCAAAAAGGATCGGTGGAGGTTAGCTCTAAAGGGATCGTCGCTATTCCCTTAACCCAAGCGATGACTTCTTATGGGAATTTTCTCCTGCCAAAATGGGCAAAAGAAACCCTCGAAGAAAAAGATCCTTTTTATCTTCATCATTTAAAACATTATGAACAGGGGTATTTTATTTTTGTCCCCCCAAAATGCAAGCTTGAAACTCCCATTGTTATCACTTTAACAGACTCATTTGCCAAAATCGAAATCGTCTTGGGCAAGGAAGCAGAAGCGACGATTGTTCTAAACGAAAAGTCGACCGCTTCTACATGGATGAACAACACCCTTTCCTTCTCTTTAGACATGGGCGCAAGATGCTCATTAAAAAGGGTGATTCAAGAAGATCCAAACGCTTTTCATTTCTCCTACGTACGCGCCTCTCTAAAGAAAGATGCCTACCTCCAAACAGTCACCACCTCTCAAGGTTCCAAAGGCTCAAGGCAAGATTATAAAATTGCCCTTTTAGGAGAAAATGGAGAAGCAGAGCTCAATGGCATTTGGAAACTCCGTGATACTAGACACAACTCTACAAATATCCAGATCTCCCACTTAGCCCCTCATACCCGTTCCATGCAACGTTTTAAGGGTGTGCAAGAGGATTTTAGCCAAGCAAGCTTCCAAGGACAAATATTTGTTGCAAAAGTTGCCCAAAAAACTCAGGCGTATCAGTTAAATAAAAACATCCTCCTTGGCGAAAGAGCCATTTGCAATAGCAAGCCCAACTTGCAAATCTTCGCAGACGATGTAAAAGCTTCGCATGGAGCGACTATTGGGCAGCTGGATGAAAGACAACTTTTTTATCTAACTTCCCGTGGCATCCCCTTAAAAAGGGCAACCGAGCTTTTGCTCGAGGGTTTTTGTAATGAAATCTATGATCTACTTTGATTCTGCGGCAACAACTCAAAAGCCCAAGGTGGTGATCGATGAGATCACCCGTTTCTACGCTGAAGAATATGGAACTGTCCATAGAGCCGTTTACGATTCTTGCTTAAAAGCCACAGAAAAATATGAAAATGCGAGAAAGCTCATTAAATCCTTCCTCCACGCTGATGAGGTCATTTTTACCAAAGGGACAACGGACGCCATTAATCTTGTGGCTTCTTCCTTTATCCAAGAGGGGGATGAGGTTCTTATCTCTGAAATGGAGCACCACTCCAACATTGTCCCCTGGCAACTAAAAAGAGCGAAGCTGATTGTCATTCCAATAGATGACAATGGAGAGATCATCCTCAGCGAACTAAAAAAGAAAATCACAAAAAACACCAAACTCGTCAGCATCGCTCACATTGCCAATTCAACCGGCACCCAAAACCCGATCGAAGAGATCATTGAAATCGCCCATGCCCACGGGGCAAAAGTCCTCATCGATGGAGCACAAAGCGCCCCCCATATCCCCGTAAATCTACAAAAACTAGATTGTGATTTCTTTGCCTTTTCCGGCCATAAAATCTATGGACCTACCGGCATTGGTGTCCTCTGTGCAAAAAAAGAACTCCTCGATCAAATGCCTCCCTACCAAGGGGGTGGCGACATGGTAGACAAAGTGACCTTTGAAAAAACCACCTTCCAATCATCTCCCCTAAAATTCGAAGCGGGCACTCCCCATATTGCGGGGGTCATTGGCCTGGGCGCTGCCATAAAATATATCCAAGAAATCGGCATGGAAACAATCGCTGCAAAAGAGCAAGAATTACTTCACTACGCAACAGAAAGACTCACACCCCTCGTTAACATCCTCGGCACAGCAAAGAAAAAAGGAGCCATCATCACCTTCGTAATCCCGGGAATCCATCCCCTTGATATCGGAAGTTTCCTCAATCTCAAAGGGATCGCCGTCCGCACAGGCCACCTCTGCGCCCAGCCCACGATGGCCCGATTCGGCGCCGTTGCAGCCGTGCGCATCTCCTTTTCCTTCACCAACACCTTCACTGAAATCGACACCTTCATCGCTGCTCTAAGGGAAGCTATCCTTCTACTTAAATAACAAATTGCAATGGAGAATCATATGAAAAAGATACCGGTTGGCATTCTTGGCGCCACAGGGATGGTGGGACAAAAATTTGTTGAATTGCTCTCTTCCCATCCTTGGTTTGAGATTGTCGCTCTCGCGGCCTCTGACCGCTCAGTTGGCAAACGCTATGGGGATGCGATGAAGTGGTCCATGCAGGTTGCATTACCACAGAATATTGCCGACGTGCCCGTAGTTGCTTGCCTCCCAGATCTCCCATGCAACGTCGTATTTTCCGGGCTGGACTCTAGCGTTGCAGGCGTTATTGAAGAGAATTTTGCGAGAGCGGGCTATAAAGTGATTTCTAATTCTAGCAATCATCGGATGGACCCTAACGTCCCTCTCCTGATTCCTGAGGTTAATGGAGATCACTTAAAGCTCCTTGAGCATCAACGTTTCGGCGGCGGCACAATCATCACCAATCCCAATTGCTCAGTCATTGGAATCACTATGGCACTAAAACCTTTGCTGGATAAGTGGGGAATTGAAGCTGTTCATGTTGTGACGCTGCAAGCCTTATCAGGTGCGGGGTATCCTGGGGTGGCAAGTATCGACATTTTAGATAATGTCATCCCTTATATTGCAGGCGAAGAGGCTAAAGTAGAAAAAGAGCCCTTAAAAATTCTGGGGACATATCTCGAACCTTATGTTATGCGGCTCAGTGCACAATGCACGCGCGTATCTGTGGCGGATGGGCATTTAGCCTGTATATCGGTTAAACTTAAGGAAAAAGGATCCGCAAACGAAATAATCGCAGCTTGGAGAGGATTTAAGGGGGAACCTCAAGAATTGAACTTGCCCACGGCACCTAAGCACCCCATCGTTTATTTAGAAGATGAAAGACATCCCCAACCAAAACTACATCGAACTCTTGAGGGGGGAATGGCTGTATCAATAGGACGACTTCGGGAGTGTCCACTATTTGACTGGAAATTCGTCATCCTTTCGCACAACACCATAAGGGGAGCCGCAGGATGTGCCATTCTCAATGCAGAGCTCATGGCCAAAAAAGGCATTCTCAATGAATCATTTTCCTACGGAAAATATTCATTGAGAAGTGAATTACGAACCCCAAATCTTTTTTAATAACTGCCTTAATACAAGCAACTTATGAAATTCATTACACTTTTTGGAACGAAAAAGTGTGAAATCTTACACTTTTTGGAACGAATAAATGTAAAATATGGTAAAATAAGGACATGAAACGAAAGATCATGAAAAACCTCATCGCTTGGAAAAACCAGCCGAAACGAAAGCCATTGATCCTCATGGGAGCCAGACAAGTAGGCAAGACGTTCGTTTTAAAACAGTTTGGGGCACAGGAATATTCAAATACTATTTACATTAACTTTGAGGATAATCCTCGCCTCTGCAAACTTTTTGACTCTAGCCTAGAACCTAAAATCATCTTAAAAGCTCTGAGCATTGAAATGGATGCGGAAATCACAGAAGGGAAAACTCTTCTTATCTTTGATGAAGTTCAAGAGTGTCCAAATGCTTTAAATAGCCTTAAATATTTTTGTGAAAATGCTCCTGAACAACATATCGTTGCAGCAGGATCCCTACTTGGAGTGAAGCTGGCCCATGTTAAGGGATTCCCTGTAGGAAAGGTTCAATTTTTGCCACTATATCCTTTAAGTTTTTTGGAATTTCTCGAAGCTTACAAGGAAACTCGATTAAAAACTTTTATCGAAGAATTGAAAGCAATCGAGCCTCTCCCTGCCAACTTACATGAAAAGTTATTGATCTATTTTAAAGAGTATTTATTTGTAGGCGGCATGCCGGAAGCTGTTGCTGAATATATCGATTCACAAAATGTTTCCAAGGTTCGAGAAATTCAAACAGATATTCTCAATGCTTACAGCCTAGATTTTGCTAAGCATGCTCCAAAAGAACATGTCATGAAAATCAATCAGGTGTGGGGCTCGATTCCTAGCCAATTGGCAAAGGAAAATAAAAAATTCATCTATTCTGCTATCCGAGAAGGAGCGCGCGCAAAGGAATTCGAAGTTGCCCTGCAGTGGCTTTTTGAAGCGGGATTAATTCATAGGGTGCCCCTAATCAGTGTTCCAAAAATTCCCCTCTCAGCTTATGCAGACATGAATATTTTTAAAATTTATCTCGTTGACGTAGGTTTACTCGGAGCTATGTCACATCTTTCTGCAAAAACTCTTCTCCATGAAAATGAGCTTTTTCAAGAATTTCGAGGAGCCCTTACTGAAAATTATATCGCACAAGAACTTGTTCATAGTCAATACCCCTTGTATTATTGGACAAGTGAGGGCAAAGCAGAACTCGATTTTATTATAGAGCAAGATGAATTCATCTATCCCTTGGAAATCAAATCAGGAAATTCACAAAAGAAAAAAAGCCTTAGAATTTACAGCGACACTTATCATCCAAAAATGCTCATTCGTAGCTCTCCTATGAATTTAAAAAAAGATGGAGACATACTTAATTGCCCTCTCTATCTCATCGAAGAACTACGCTCTCTTCTTCGATAAAAAGACCTCTCTTCCTTTTGAAATAAGGAGTAGAACAAAGAGGGCTACCATGATGTAGCCCATCAGGTAGAAGCAGTCATCAAGGGCCAAAGAAAGGGATCTTCTATCTAAATAGGTATTAAGCTGGTCTGCTGCGGGCAGCCCCTTTAGTTGAAATTGTTTGGCATTAATAAAAAATTCCCTAGTGCTGGGGTCAAAAAGGGTAAGATCTCCACCCATGCGACTATGGAAAAAAACCTGCCGTCTTTGCCACAGTGTTGAGAAAATGGCAACGCCTATACCACTGCCCAGAGCTCGCGCAGCTTGAAATAGTGTTAGAACAGGAACCTCTTCTTCCTCGCTAAATCCCCCAAAGGCCAAGCGAAACAAGGGAGGGAGAAAAAAAGCTAGCCCTAGCCCTGCAATGACGCGCGAAAAAGCGATCCTTTGAAAGTCAATATCGACATCAAATGTGGTCGTGTGAAAACAAGAAATTGCAAAAAAGATCACTGCTATACCCAACATATAGCGAGGATCAATATGTTTCTTTTTCACTAAAAACACAGGACAAAGCCCTGTTAATGCCATGGTTCCCAAAAGGAGAGCGATCCACGTGGGTGTATAGTTGACATCCAGAGATAACCAAAGGGATAAAAGGATAATCATTCCAAAATACGCCCCAAATAAAACTGCTAGAAAAAATAGGGCAAATCCCAGAGTGTTTTTAACTAAAAGTTTGAGATGCAAAATAGGATGTGAAGATTTAAGATCCCACAGGATAAAAAAGCCAAAACTAGCAACTCCGAAGGCAAAAAGAAAGCAAATAAGAGGTGATCTAAACCAATCTAGCTGCTGGCCAGTAATAATAGCCGTGCTTATGCAGAGAATCCCCACACAATAAAAAAAATACCCCGTTCCATCAAAGGGAACTTTTTTTAAATGTTCTTTTTTTTCTCTGAGTTTGAACCAGAAAAAACCTGCTAATACCACAAGAAAAGGGGCATCAAAATAAAAAGAATTGCTCCAATGGTAGTCGTATGCGATCCATCCTCCATAGCATGCTGCTGCAACTGGTACCACAGAAAAAAGGGTGATGATTATAATATTAAATTGCTCCTTCTTTTCTTTTGGGACAAATTGCCCAAAAAAATAAAAAACAAGCGCATAAATGGGGCCTGATGAAATGCCTTGAAGAAGGCGAAAAAAATTAAAAAGAAAATAGGTGGGAGCAGCGGCGCAAAGAAAAGTAAAAAAAGCAAAAGAAAGTAAGCAATAAACAAGAAACCTCGCCGGCCCAATTCTATCCTTAAGAGCACCTCCAAGGGGGATCCCAATCGCATTCCCTATGGCATAAAAGGTCACAACATAGGTAGCAATATCATTGCTTCCTCCTAGTTCCCCCGCAATATAAATACCCATCATTATGGGAAGGGTATAAGCGGCGATCGCCAAAAAGAGCACCGCAAACAAAGCTACATATATTAAAGAATTTGACTTTTTCATTATATTGTTCTCATACCTTTTAAAGAGGAAGATCGGGCACGCACGCGGGCACGGGCACGGGCACGGGCACGAAAGAAAAAAAACTTAAGTCTTCTTCTCTTTCCGGATTTCGTGCCCGTGCCCGTGCCCGCGTGCGTGCCCGATCTTCCTCTTCTCTTCTTCCCTATCCCTCATCATCCCTATTTGCTTCTATGATGGCTTGGATGAGTTCTTCATCACCCTTTTCTTCATCGTTGTAAATTTCAGTTTTATAGATGGGGGATCCTTCATTGGAGGTGGGGACCAAAATTCCATGCTTCTCTTCAAGCTGGACAATTGCCTCCATTGATAGACCGATCCGCAAAGGAAACTTCCTCAATTCTTCTGGATCTAGAGCTACCCTTACAGGGAGTCTTTGAACGATTTTAATCCAGTTGCCCGAGAGATTCTGCGGAGGAAGGAGGGAGAAGGCATTTCCTGCTCCTCCAGGAAGGCCCTGAATCTTGCCGTGAAACACAACCCCGCCGCCGTAAAGATCTGAGGTGATGTTGACCTTTTGCCCAAGGCGCATATGTTTCATTTGGGTTTCCTTATAGTTCGCGTTCACCCAAATTTGATCAAGCGGAATGACACTCATCAAAGGAGCTCCTGCTTTCACCCACATCCCTACTTGGATTGTCCTTTGCGCGGCTAGGCCCTCAACAGGAGAATAAATCTTGCACCGATGTAGCTGCACATAAGCCTCGCGCACACGATCTGCTGCAGCAAAGACAAGGGGATGTGTTTCAACTGTTGTCCCTTGGACCATTGCCAGAGCCTTTTGATAGAGAATTTCACTGAGTTGCAAAGAGTAAAAATTAGAAAGGAGCTCCGCCTGCGCATGCTCAAAATTTTCTAATGAAACGCCTCCGGCGTTAATCACATCTTCTCGATGTTCGTAATCTTGCGCCGCTTTAATATATTCAGCCTTTTTCATCTCAATTTCTGCTTCATATGCAGCAACTTGATGAAATAATTGGCAAACTTCCCTTACGGCATTTGCGAGATCTTCTTGCGCTGCATCAAAGGCGATTTGATCATCTGTTTCATCAAGTTCGACCAAAAGCTGCCCCTTCTCTACAAGAAAGGTATCATCAGTGTAAATCCCTTTCACAAAGCCAGGTCTTAAAGGGGTGATAAAAACCCTGTTTCCTTCAACATAAGCATCATCCGTATAGGCCCGAAAACGCCAATAACAGAGCCAATAAATTAAGAAGAGTATCACTAGAAGAACACATATTCCCCAATAGATAAAAGCTCTTCTTTTCATGATCCGTACCCGCCGCCAAGTGACTTCGTTAATTTGATCAGCGCAAGATATTGACTATAAAGAAGATCTACATCTTCTAGTTTCTTTTGAATCAATACTTCCTCGAAGGCATATTTCTCAATGAAACTATCCAAGCCAGCAAAAGATCTTAGGAGAGTCAAATCAAAGCGTATTTGCGCATTCTCAACAATCTCCTCCTGCAACCTCTTTTTCTCATAAACATCCCTGGCAAAAGAAAGAAAATCGGCCACTTCAGAGGCACTTTGTAAAAGAAGCTGATTATACGCGTAGACCGCTTCATCAAATGCAGCCTTTTTAGCCTTGACGTTTGCCCTAATGGCTCCCGCAGTAAAAATGGGGAGATTAAGTGCGGGGGTAAAGCCACCGTTTTGACTATCTGCATTAAAAATTTTAGATAAAATAACACTCTCAAATCCAAAAAAGGCGCCCAAATTGATATTTGGATAAAAGTCGGCTTTGGCAGCACCCACCTCATCGGCAAGGGCCTCTACTCTCCATATCTCAGCCATTAAATCGGGACGTCTTGCAAGAAGATTTGCTGAAATATCATGCGGGACCGCAATAGATGGGGGAAGTAGGGGCATATCCTCATCAATCTCCAATGGAGAATCAGGACCTAGCCCCGCCAAAATATTTACAAGATGCTGTCCAACGGCGATCTCTTCTTCAATACTAGAAAGTTGCTTTTCTGCATCAAATACCCTCTCTTGAGACAAAAGAGGTTCCAATTGAGAGTTCAAAGCGCTTTTTTCTAAAAGAGCCTGCAACTGGAATGTCTTACGTCTTACATCGACTAATCTGACTATCAGCCCATGCTTGATCAAGTTTGCTTTTAAGGCAAAATAGCCTTGAGCAAGCGCCGTTGTGGCAATCAGCGCCACTTGGGCTGCCTCTGCGGCCTCTGCTCTAGCTTTGTTTAAAGAGGCACGGAACAAATTCCTGTTTTTACCCCAAAAATCAAACTCATAAGAAAAATTCAGAGTGATGTCCAGTAGATCAGCATGGATAGGAAGCGAGGGATTGAACGCCTTATAAAGACCATTCTTACTCAAAAACTCAGAGGTCTCTTCCACATCAAAAAAGACCAGTGGGAACAATCTTGCCCGTGCAATTTTCGACACCTCTTTTGCAGCATCAAGACGTTTTTCCACCCCTTGAATCGAAGGGTTATTCGCTAGCGCCGTAACAACCAGAGCGCTCAGCTGAGGGGAGTCAAACACCTCCCACCAATCTTTGCTAGGCCACTCTCCTTGCATGAAACCCGCCGTCTCAATACACGGTGTCTCCAGCACATTTTCCTGTTTTTCCCTGTCTGACATCGAAATACACGATGCCAAAAACACAAGTGCCACCATTCCGCCAAAGCGCATGCAAACCATATAGTAAATACTTTATTCGAGAGATAACTCATGTTACTTAAATATTCAAGAGAAGATCGGGCACGCACGCGGGCACGGGCACGGGCACGAAAGAGGGAGGGAAGAAGAGACCTCAGAGCCTTCTTTCTTTCGTGCCCGTGCCCGTGCCCGCGTGCGTGCCCGATCTTCTCTTCAGAATGCGTAGCAGAATTTGAAGCTCCATCCCTGCAAGAATATGTCTCCTTGATTAGAGAAGAAGGAATCTTTGGAAGTGAAGTGGACGAGCTGGTTTTGATTGAAGTAAAAATGGTTCTCCCAGGCCCAGGCTAGGGAAAAATTGCCTAGCTCCCATTTGGGGCCAAGAGCAAGATCAACGATGGAAGCTGTCTGATTAAATGTATTGCGTACTCTATAGTCATTATGCTCATGTAAATAAAATTGTCCGGCTAAAAGAGAGTAGGCTGTATCAAAGTTAAGGGAGAATTCTCTGAATAAGTACCATTCTCCATTGAGCCCTCCCATGAGTCCCATCCCCCAAAACTTGTTTTTTGAGGTGAAGCACTCTTCATCTCCATAATTGACATTAAATTTTTGTCTAATCCATGCGGTGCGCGCCCCAAAGTGGGGCCTTAGGTGAAAACAGGAGGTGTTAAAGGAGTAGCGGAGGAGCTCTAAATCGATGACGCCTAAGTGAAGACGCCAATGCGTTTTTTCTTTGTCGAATACGCCCACTGACCAGGAAGGGTAAATCACTCCCTTGTTTTCGCTCCAAGCGTTGTTATGGATATGTGTGTATCTTAATTCTATGTCCCAAAAGTCATGGGGAAGGGCGTAGCCAAATCCCACACGGAATCCCCAGGCATATTCAAATTCAGGATTAAGGACTTTCCCATTTGCAATCCCAATTGGCAGTCCATTTTCTTGTGCCTTCAGATATATCCCTGAGGCGGTAGTAGTGACTTCTGCAGAGAGGATTCCTTTTTGAGTGAAAAGGCAGCATAAAACTGGAAATAACAAACGAACAAAATTTAAAAGAGAAAATTTAAATAATAATTTTCTCTGCGTCCTCTGCGGCTCAGTCTTCACTCTGCGCTGATGGAGTTTGGTATTCAGCCAATAAGTCGGAGTCTTATTATCTAAATGTTGAATTTCATCAGCGCAGAGTAAAGACTGAGCCGCAGAGGACGCAGAGAAAGGAAAAATAATTTTTTCAAATTTTGAAGTTACTTTGGTATAAAAAAAACCTGGGATCAGAAATCTGATCCCAGGTTTGGTATAGTTTAAATTATTCAAGCGATTAGAAATCGATTTGAACGTTTAGTGCCCAACCTTCAAATGAGATATCTCCTTGATTAGAGACAAAAACCCCTTGCTCAAGAGAATCTGTGAATTTGATGAATTGGTTTTGGCCAAAGTACATATGCTGTTCCCAGCCCCCTTGAATTCTCAAGCGGAATGTGTCACAACTAAACATCTCTTCCCAACGAAGGCCAGCAGCGAGATCGGTGATAGCTCTTCCAATGGTAAAGTTATCTTTAACTTTTAAGTTTGTTGTTTTACTAGTTGGGGTGATAGCGTACTCTCTATCACGGAGTGTGTAATATCCATAAAGAAGAGCAATATCTCCATTAGCATAGATGCTCCAGCCTTCACTAAATTTCCACTCAGTCTCAAGTCCACCCATGAGGCCGATGCCCCAGAAGTTGCTACTCATTTTTGGTTCAAGTGTAGTCATTGCACCAGAAACTAAATAGTCATATTCAGTTGTCAAAGTTTGAGAGAGCCATGCAGTTTTTAAGCCGCCAAATGGTCTTAATGTCAAGCATCTGCTAACAAAGAATTCTCTTCCTAATTCCAGATCAATCACATTTAAGTGCAGTTTCCAATGGGCTTCTGCTTCATTAGCCGACATTGCAGGTGACATAACAGCTGGATTGGTAAATGCTGGAATTAAGGTGCCCCCGATAGGAACAAATGTTTCACTGTGCTCATGTCCATAATACCATGTATAATTTGCAAAAACATCCCATCCATCATGATCAAGATTATATCCAACACCCACTTTAAAGCCTGGTCTCCAATCTGGACGAACATTTTTAATTTGTCCGCCAGTGAGTGTTCCTCCTACACCTAATCCTGCGAAAGTACCGCCATTATTCTTGATCACATAGCCAAGACCATTTTCATGGCATCTCCAATAGATGAAATCAGCGCTGATGAAAAGATCTGCTCCATCATCTACGGTTGGCCTTGCTGCAGGATTGATCATCCCGTTGCAACCTTTTTTCTGCTCGAGTACAGTAACTCTGTTTTCTAGGTTTCTCAATTGTGCATCGTCATAGTCAGCATTCACAATTCCTGTAAATGCAACCAGAGACGCAACAAGCGAAAGTAGTTTTTGCATAACGAATTCCCCTGGGTTATCCCAAACAAATAGCTTGGGAGTAATTTGTGATTTACTCTAGATTTTTTAACCTATTGTGGTCAACATAAAAGTTATATTCTTAGAAAAGGGAAAAAGATCGGGCACGCACGCGGGCACGGGCACGAAAGAGGGAAAGGCTAAAGCTCTCTTCTCTTTCCGGATTTCGTGCCCGTGCCCGTGCCCGCGTGCGTGCCCGATCTTCTCTTCTCCTATCTTATCTTACATTCTTAGAGATGGAAGGACACTGTTCATACCTTTTATCCACAGAAGAGATTGATTTCCCATTTGTTGAAGAATAAAAAACCAACCTAAACAAAGCAAAGCTAACCCTACAAACGATTTTAGAGACAATCCTAAGAATGCAATTTGCACTTGAGGCGCAAGCCTGTTTGCAATTCCCAAAAACATTTCTGTCATTAAAATAGAGACAAGAGAAGGTGCTGCAAGCTGAATAGAAAGAGCTGTGACTTTGTTTAACGTTCCCATGACGACTTGCCAAATGGGGAGAGAGGAATTAAAGAAACTGGGATTGATAAATTGATCAGCGGGAACAATATTATAAGATTGTAAAATGCTATCTAAATAAAGAAAAGGGCCCCCTACTTGAAAGAAAACAAGAATCATAACGTAATTAAAAAATAAGCCAATGGATGAGGTCTGTGTCTGCATTGTGGGTTCTGTTATTTGAAGAGATGAGGCTCCCCGTTGAAAATCGATCAGGTTTCCGGCTGATTCTAAAATTAAAAAAGGAAGAGCTCCAAATAGCGCCAAAATGATCCCAACGAAAAGCTCTTTGATCATATACCCGATATAGTTTGCATCAAATGCCACTACGTGGGTGTTTGTGAGGATGATATGGGGAAGCAAAATGACAACAAGCGCAAGTGCAAGACCCATCTTTGCTCCCCCAGGGAGCTTGGCACCTAAAAACGGAACAATAGAAATAATGGGAGCTATTCTCATAAGCGTTAAAAAAAGGAGGGCTAATAAGGAAATCGGAGGGATATCCTTAAAACTTGTCATGTATGTGAGGTAATCAGTCGTATCCACCGCTTAGTATATCCATTTCGGAAAGTTGACAAATATCGTATTTGTGAAGTGGGTCATTTGTGCACCAAGCCACCCTCCCAAGAGCATGATTGTCACAATCACGGCAACTAGCTTCACGGTAAATGAAAGCGTTTGTTCTTGAATCTGCGTCGCCGCCTGAAAAATAGCAACCATAAGGCCCAGCACCATACTAATTAAAATAGGAGGCCCAGAAAGGATCAAGATGAGCAATAATGCCTGATAAGCGAGTTGATAAACTTCTGAAGAAAATGTCATATGCTTCGGAGGCTCCTACCTAAAAGTCATTACAAGGCCTTGGATGATTAAAGTCCAGCCATCAACCATAACCAAGAGGAGGAGTTTGAGAGGAAGGGCAATGGTAAGTGGAGAAAGCATCATCATACCCATGGCAAGCAAAATATTCGACGTTACAAGGTCGATCACAAAGAAGGGCAAATAAATCAAAACCCCAATTTCAAAGGCAGCCTTTAATTGTGATGTAATAAATGATGGGAGGACAATAATAAAATCTGTGGGTTTTAGGCTCTCCTTGTATCCTTCAGGAAAAGATTTATAGGCGAGCTGGTAAAAACTTTGTATGTGTTTGGGAGTGGTATTTCTCTCCAAAAACTGCTTTAGAGGCTCTTTTGCCCTATCTGCAATTCCCATAATAAAAGCCGCAGTCGGCGCCGATACGAGCTCAGTTGGAGCCTCTTTTTTAATATAATCTTCTGACGCATTGTACATTGCCACTCCGGTGGGAAACATCACATATACTGTCATGAGAAGTGCAATTCCTGTAAGAACCGCGTTAGGCGGAGATTGTTGTACGCCAAGTGCATTGCGTAAAAGGGAAAGAACGATTACTATTTTTACATAAGAGCTGAGAAGCATGATCGCATAGGGAAGGATCGCAAGACCGGCAAGCACAGCCATCTGTGAGATTAGCGGCGGAGCATTCCCCCCCTCCGACACACCGACATTGCCAAGAGGATTGGGTGCAAGCGTTGGCGTTGCCTCTTGTGCAAAAACAGCTGTCGTAAACGCAACGCAAAGAGCAATCAATAAGAGGATGAATAAAGATTTTTTGTTTCTCATCACATGTACCGCTTGAAGGCAGCTTCGAGAGCCCTCCATTGATTTTCGAGTGTGGCGTTAATGATCCCTTTTTCCGTTTCAATAATGCAGCCACCCTTTGAAATATCTCCCCTCTCTTGAACGGTAAAACTGTCAACTTGTTCGAACAGAGCTTTAAGTTGAGGTTTTTCTTTTTCTAACATCTCTCTATCTTCTTTGTTCACATAGACATTGATCCGTCTATTTTGAGTTACTGGGGCCAAGGCCTGAATAACAATGTCAACAATGGTGTCCGGATGAAGCTCTAATTCTTTTGCCACAATTTTTTTTGCAGCTTTGAGAGCTATAGGAATTATTTGATCTAACGCATTATTTTTAATTTTTTGCAATTCTTGATCAACATAAAGAATATGTTCATTAAATTTGCCAAGACCTGTATCAAAGCCATTCTTTTCGGCTTCTTCTTTGAGCTCTTTGCATTTTTCCTTTGTCTCTTCTAAGAGCTGCTCTGCATCTTCTCTGGCCTTATCAACTATTTCTTTTCCTTCGACGAGCAAACTAAATTCTGCTGCGGGGATGACTTTTTCATCCTCAGAAACATGGACATCGCCTTGGTAAACAAGAGAAAAGAATTTCATAGTCTCAGATTTTGTATGTTAGGGATTAAATCTGCAACCTGAAAAGAAAGAATAGATGATGCCCTCCGCTCTACTGGGGTGCAAAACGCGGTTAATGTCTTTCCCTTTTCCGTATCAAATTTATGGGTCACATACCAAATAAGGCTTTCATTGTGTCCATTCAAGGCTTTTGCCAACCGATTCATTCCGCGCTGCAATAATAGGGTTTTAAAGCCTTTAGGATCACCATCCCATTTGGCAAGCCCCATTGGTTTAAACACAATCGGTTCTTTTTGTTGCGTTACCATCTTTAGATAAAGCTGCTCATGCTGTGATAAAATACCCATGATTTGTTTAATCTTGGAGGTGTCGATAATTAAACGCATCTCAACGGAAAGGTCTCGGAGCCCCAAAAAAGATGTCAGGAGGACGAGCCGCTCTGTATTTAAGCTCAAAAGCTCATTTAATGGATCTTCAGGCAGGCAAGCAAGAGGCAAAACCTCCTTGCCTCCTAGAAATTCTTCTACAAGGGTACTTCGTATAAATTTTTGCCCCAAATGGGATAAGGTGTAAAGGCCATTTGTAAAAAGGAGAGCTTTTTTTAACCCTTTTACCTGCTCTGGATTAAGGGCTGATAAAAACAGCCGGATCTCATCTTCAGAGCGGCTTCGAATCAGAGGAGCTAGCCATGAATAGTGGACCTGATTTAACACATCTGCGCCTTCAAATCCTACTGAAGGATCCCCAAATGTAGTGGTAAAATTTTTAACCAGAATTTGTTTATCTTCCGGAAGGCAACTCACAAGCTCATCCCTTTTTTCAAGATTGCACTTCTGCAAAAACTTATGAAAAACAATCCAACTTGTTTGGTTCATTCAGGGGGATTCTCTTTTGTTTCAGGTTTAGTTTCTGTTTCAATGGGTTTAATAGCAAAAAATTTTTTAAAGCCCCCCTTTTGCCTTAAAACAGGGTAGAACTTCCAAATAAACCAACCTATGACAAGTGCCAGCACAATGCTAAGTATTGTGAAAACTGCGAAAACCATTCTAAATTTACTTGCCGATTCTTTACTCATGACAATTGACCAGATGCTGACATATTCTTTTGATCTGGGCATGATCGATTCAGTCATAGGATGGAGTGTCACATCTGTAAATCTTGAACGATCAGAAATGACGGTCACATCGTTAATATCCAGTCCATTGACCGCCGATGCTACTAATCTTTTTATTTTCGTCACAAGGTGGCTATTGGGGTCGTCGATAATCCCTTGATGTTTGACATAAACGGAAGCGGTCACCTTCTGAATAGGCGCTGGAGCTGCCCCAGGTACAGGCAAAGCCGTTGTTTCGCTTGGAAAAGAAAGTTGCACATCCGCATCAATCACTCCGTCAATTTTCCTAATCGTATTTGCAATCTGCTCTGCAAGCCCAGCCTGATAACGGATGGTCTCCTCCTTATCAGTGGTCATCAGGCCACCCCCGGCAAAAAGGGTGAGCAAAGTGGTTCCCTTTCTTCTTGGCAATCCGTTTTGATTCAATATTGCCATGGCATCGGTCGTCCTCCCTTCTTCTACCTCAATGCTCCACAAAGCTGGACCGCCTCCTCCACCAACCTGGGTGCTAACAGAGGGGATCTTTGTAGCAGGAATATTTTTACTCGCAAGAAAAACAATAATCTCATTGGCCTCCCTCTCATCGACATCATTCACAATAATGCTATTTGTCGCACAGCCCGTAAGCAGAACCAACACACAAAAAAGCCAAGAAACTAAAGTACGCATGCAAATATCCTCATTTTACCTTCAGAATGCAAAAGAACAGAACAAAACTCAAGTCTTTTCGTCAGATAAGAGAAGATCGGGCACGCACGCGGGCACGGGCACGGGCACGAAAGAGGGAAAAAAAGCCCCATGGACACTGGGCTTCATTTAGAATCTCCTAATACCCATAGCGCCATGTATGTGGCGTTGACCGTAGAAAAAGTAGGCTTCTAAGCCAGTCGACGAGGGGAGAACCCCAATAACCAAACCTCTTCTATCACTCACGCTGGTAAAAGTTTCATCACGAAGAGGCACTTCCGAACTGCAGTTTCCCATGATACAACTGGCAGCGTCTAGGAACTTCGGTATTTCGTAACCTAGACTTTTTGCAACTATTTCTTGTACTTCGTAACTTTGATTTCTAGTTCCGGGAAGGACTTTCTTGGTCATAACTAGCAGTTCGAATTCTATTTTGATGGGAGTGTTTATTATATTTGTAGGGCTTGAAAGTTCCCACAAAAAAGGACACTGCGCAAAACCTTTTCCTCCTGAGGCCCTATCGAGTTTATCAAGGTTGTTTACGTTGAAGGGCGCTAAGACCCCCTTAATACTAATAATGTTAAAACGGAAACCGATATAATGTGTTTCTCCTACTGATTTTCCTTCATCCTCAGGATTTGGGCTAGGACCTTTAATGAACTCAATCGCTTCTTTGGATTTAAGCGGTAGTAATTTTTCCAGAAGTCGTGCCGGATTTGTCCAAGCTTCGGCAGTTAAAACAAGACTCTCAAGTAACAGATCAATTTGCGCTGGCTCATAGCCAAAAGCTCTGGCACACCGTAAATGTTGAATAGCCTCTTGCTGTTTACCTTGCTTAAGTTGGAATACGGCAAGATAAAGATGAGCTAGAGCACCTTCAGTCCTGCTTTTTATTGTTTCAGCAACCCGATTAATTCGCTCGACACAATCTGTAGAGCCCGCCTGTACAGGATGATACCTGCTAGGAGAAGCAGGCGAAGAAAAACACATAGGGGTAGGAACTCCCACAGAACCCATTCCCGCACTCGCAGCGGGTGCACATCCTGCCGTAGCCATAAATTATCCCTCCATTAATTTTATATTAAGATATCTTGCAACATTCTCTGATTTAAATCAAAGATTAAAAACTCGACTCAGCAGCTCCCGCTAGGCGCGGGAGCTACTGAATAAAAATAATTTAAAAAATTATCGCTGTAATTTTAAAAAAGCAAACACAGTATGTAAGTTGTTCTTACCGTGTCCAAAGTTGATTTTTCTTGGCTGAACTATACTTGGTATTTTGGAAAAAATATCCCGGACAAGGCTTAGCAGTCTTGTAACAGACAGGGCTTTTTTTTCTTTTTGGTGAGGTTTATGCTTCATTAT
>Ga0206850_10067_pt2 | contig 36951 bp, 31 predicted proteins | sample Alteio_BWOrgCont_16_FD_152885 | JGI IMG/M metagenome (GOLD analysis project Ga0206850, IMG submission 152885) | Enriched cells from forest soil in Barre Woods Harvard Forest LTER site, Petersham, Massachusetts, United States -... | ecosystem: Environmental > Terrestrial > Soil > Temperate forest >...
GCGCTGGATCGGTACAATCCAGCGTAGCAGAATGGACCCGGCACAGTATATATCGACAGAGGTTTTCGGTCTGGCTCCAGATGCCGGATTTCAAGTTTGATTCCCAGCACGAAGGTCCGGGTTGACTACCCGGAATGCGTAACATAAGTGGGTAGCCGGATCTTGAAACTGGCTCTCATCGCAGTTCAAGCGGGGCGGATTGATGTTATTGTACGAAGATCACAAGGTGGTCTACGCTGTTGCGGTTTCACCGGATGGGTCTGCGCTGGTCAGCGCGGGCATGGATGGAGCGTTGTTCCTGCGCGATTCTACAGGCCAACGACATCCGATTATCGAACGAGAACCAAATACTCTCTCCATCCACTCAATCGCCTATGCCGCGGATGGATCATTGCTGGTTGGCGGGGCTTTCGGATGGCATGGCTACCGCCAAAACAGCGCCGGTGCGTGGCAGGTCTTCGGACTCCTCAAAGCAACCCCGACAAATGCTCTCGCATTCCTTGATGAACATACGCTCGCAGTTGGCACCGGCGATCGTACCCTATTAACCGCCGGAGCATTTGAACTGTGGGATCTCACCACGGGACGAAAACGCGAGCCACGTTTTAAAGAGCCTAACGGAGTACGAGCGGTGGCAGTCGCCCCCGCTCGCAGGATGGTTGCCTGGGCCACAGCACACCGCATAGTGCGCGTGTGGGAGATACTGAAGCACAAACCGATTGACTTCCCTCAGCCCAAGTCCTGTCCAGCAGTGGCGCTCAACCCCACGGGCACCCAACTTGCTGCCGCAGTGGATTGGGCAGTCAAGGTGTACAACATCGAGAAACGATGTGAACGGTTCGAGTTGAAAGGGCACCGGGGGACAGTTTCGACGGTTGCGTTCAGTCCGGATGGAGGTACGATCGCAACTGGAAGCTGGGACCAGAGTGTGAAATTATGGGATGCCTCGACAGGGCAGGAACGCGCAACCTTCAAATGGCCAATAGGTCGCGTATATTGTCTGACCTATGCTCCCGATGGGCTTCGTCTTGTTGCCGGCGGCGACCTCGGCGCTGTGGTGGTCTGGGACATGGATTAAGTGATTTGAAACCGGTCGATCTCACCCAAACACCCTGACTCGAGCGATTGCTCCCTCGGATCATTTCTTGCCAAGTACCAAATCAATCACATAGCACCCTCGCATATGAGATCCAGCCCCACGGCAGTGGTTGAGAATATCAGGGTTGTCGCACCCAGCATCTTCCAATGCATCCGCCAGGATCGGCATGAGAGAAAAATCGCGAGACTGGTAGGCTCTGCGAGCCATAGCAACTACCGTGGACGTCAACCAATTCGAGTCGATGATCTCGGGTCGAAACGGATTTCCAGCGATATCGTGAAGGAGGGAGATTTGTTGATATTCCTCGGGGTCGGGCTCAGGATCAAATTCTCGACGGTACACATGCAACCGACCCGAGACTGCTTCCGATAAGCATGCAGCCACTCTTAGTGCAACCTCACAGGTCGAGATGCCAACAGGCTGCGTAACGTACTCAGCCGCTCGCGCAACGTGCCATTGAACAGTACTTGGCGAGCAATCTGTGGAGTTCGTTATTCGCCTCAGCGGCTCGGCCATTGCCCCTAGCTCCTCTACAGTGCCGACCCCGTCTGCGAATTGCTCGGCAGCCTTGATCACCTTTCGATGAGGAACTGGGGGAAAGAGATTCCATTGCCGTCGGCAGCATGCAACCGCGAATAGCCGGAATTTCCTTTCACTGATCCGATCCTGGAGATAGTTCAGCATCGGACCCCGGTGGAGGCTACGCTCCCATTCCTCTTCGGTCATAGGCTCCTGCGTGGCGGGGTCGGTTGATGGAGCGGCACAAGAAACACATCATAATCGCGGCAGGATTAAGCGAAGCAGTTGATTGGCCAACTATTGTTTGTGTTGCGTCTGTCCGTCATATTGACCGACATTTCATCAGTCCGTCGAATTGCCACAAGTTTAGGGTCGGTTTTCGTCCTTCATCCTTCTCAGAGTCGCGGGTCAAAAGCCGCGGTGGGCCACGGTGGGGGCTCTGGTCGGGCTGAGGCTATCGGTGCCGGGATCGATTCGAGGATGGTACGGGCCAGACGAGCCGCGTATACGCGCAATTCGGGTACGGCCGTTCCCTCACCATCCCGTGCCCGGAGCAAAGGCCCTACGTAATAGAGGACGCGCGAAGACTCCCCATTAGAACTGATAATCGCGCCATCTTCGGCCACATCAATTCCGAGCCCAAGTGGGTCGGGTCGCGCCTGACCCCAGTGAAACAGTTCATTTAGGAGGGGATCGCCCGCAGTGCGAATATCGTTCGCTGGGCCAGTGCAATTGACCACGGCACCAACATGGAAAACGCGGCGTTCATTCGTGCCGCGAACTCGGACGTTCACATTTGCTCCGGCACTGGTCGCCTCGGCACTGAGGAGCCGTCCTGCGCACACCGTCAACCAACCGTTATTGAGCAATTGTTCGATCGCTAAGCCGGTTTCGGGTGACGCTCGGTGGCGATGGACTTCCCAGAATGGCCGAAGGTGTCGCATGAAGCGTTCGCGTTCGATTGAGTTGAGTCGCTGCCACAAGCTGGAAGTGATTGGTCGGAGCGAGTCGATCACTTGTCGCCAGTCTCCTTTTAAATCAAGGTGTTTGATGTGCTGATGAACTGCCCGGGCGTATCCAGTAGCGGTATGCTCGCTCTCGATTCCGGGTGGGCGGTGAATGGCTTCCGGTGGAGGGATTTTCGGATTGTGAGTACGGGGCAATAATCCTCGGCGCGAGACGGCAATCGCACCCGATACCCCCCGACTGTGCAAATCGAGTGCGACATCGAGAGTGGTTAACCCGGTGCCAATCAGCAGAATCGGGGCCGAACCTGAAATTGCATCAAGGGCACCCCTGCCCCACGGATCGCGAATGTACTGCGGCGAAGCCAGAAAGTCGGTGGAAAACCCAGGAGGGTGAGCGGGCGGATAGTGTCCGACTGCCAGGACCACTCGATCGACTGTGAGCCGACGGCCATCGGCTGTGGTCACCGTCGCCCAGGCCCGGTCAGGCTCAACACCTCGAACCTCCGTAACGATCTGCGAAAGAGCGTCCGGCCGACCTGCCGTTGCCTCAGTGAGCAGATGTTCCAGATACTCGCCGTATACCGCTCTCCGAACGAACGTGCCTGGAGTGATGGCAGGGTCGTGGGATTGCGCGAATCTGACAAAATGGCCGGGATCTTCGGGAAACGCGGACATCCGACCCGCGGGGACATTCAAGAGGTGGGCCGGAGAATTCGTTCCATAAGCGACACCACGAGCCATTGCACCAGAGCGATTGACCATCAGAACACGCACGGGGCGCGGACCAGTACCACGCAGCAGATGGACAGCCGTCATAACGCCGCTAAATCCAGCACCGACGATGGCGACTGTGAACGGTTCCGACATGCGATACCCTCGCGCAGATCTGCCCAAAAGATGAATCCGACAAGACACGGGTTGGCTTGTGGATGTCACGGATGGAGATCAACAATCGAATCGTGGCTCTTATCCGTGTTATCTATTGTTCCTCATCTTTTGGTGGCTTCATCCAAAAATACAATTGTTCAAGGTTTATCACGACATTGGGTTCAGGGATAGATGAATGTATGCCCCTGGCGCTGCAAGGGCCGCCTTTACATGGTATAAGAATCGCAAGTTGTATTTGTGGCTGAAGTCAGGTCGCGGAGGCCCATTGTGCCTGCACATTTGCTCTCGCTCACCGATGGACCGAGTATCCAAATCGACAAACCCATCCTTCTCTTCGGTCGTCATGAAGAGTGCGATGTTCAGTTGAACTCCAAAAAAGTCTCTCGTAGGCACTGCGTGGTAGCTCAAATAAACGATTACCTCGTGGTCCGGGATTTGGGTAGCACAAATGGTGTACGGATCAACGGTCAGCGCGTTGCCGAGGGGAAACTTGCTCCGGGCGATGAACTCCAGGTGGGAAACTTCAAGTATCAGGTCTGTGGCGATCCACTGGGACGGTCGCGCGATCACCCGGCAGTTGATGCATTCAAGGCCGTTCCCCACCACGAGGCAGATGCTGGTAAAGCGCATTCCGAGGACGGAGAAGACTCGGGAGATTGAACCAGAGCCAACCAACCGGTCAGCGGCGTAAGATCGTCGATCAGCTCCTTATTCCCGGAACACGACATCGAGGCCAGCCGCACCATCGGGTACACGTTCAGAAGCTGCTGGACGATCGCCATAACCCCATGTAAATGTCTGGGCGAGCTTCGCTTCCAGATACATCTTCGCAGGCAACTTCACGGTACGCCCTTCGATTGTCAGATTGATATCGCTGATTGTGTGATTAAAGAAGCCTACCGTGCGATATCCACCCCCCGCTTTCTCCGCAGAGACGACAGGGAATACATTGACCATCACCCCTCCAGTGCCACCGCCAGTCAGAGGACTTGACCGGGAGGTACTTTCAGGTTTGGCCGTTGGCGCGATGGGAACATCCGGAGGAAGCGTGAGCGAGGGCAGCGCGTCCGGCTTGTTTGAGTTTGAGTTCAGTGGAACCGAGGGCGGTGGGATCAGTGGATCGTATGATGGCGGTGCCGCGCTCGGAACAGCCGGAGATGTGGATCCTGGGAGTGTCAGTGTCGGGCTAGAGTTTTTGAAGGTGGGTGAAGGAATAGTTGAGAGCGGATCGGCCGGTGCTGGGCTGGGTGTGGCGGGTGAAACCGGCTTCCTTGGCGTTTCTGTACTGGGTCCAGTGGGAGTAGAGCGGGGTTCCATCTCCTTTGGCAGCACCAGTGGTTGCAATCCACTCGGGCTATTCACTGTGGGTGACATTGGGGACGTCGGGAAGAGATCTGGAATGACGATCGGCACATCCGATTTTTTTGGTTGGGTGGTGGGAGAGGTCGCTGTATCGTTACCTCCGACTGGCTGAATTGCTTCAACCTTCGGTGGAAGCGGAGTTGGCTTCGTTCTGGTTGCTCCCGTCTCAGGAGTCAGTGCGGGGGACGGAGGCGATGTTGCGGACTCCGTGCCACCGGACTTACCCGGAATGACCGTTACGAGAGACGAAGGATACGGGACTGCAATCCTCGGGATCGATTCGATTCGCGGTGCGGGAGTAGCAAATCCCGGAGCAGGCTGGAAAACAGGCGGGTAGACATAGACCGGCGGATAAACGGAACCCGAGCAGATTGGCGGTGGGACATACATTGGAGCCCGATACGCGGGCTGCCCCCAAATCGGCCAGCACGCCGAAGCCCAGTCGGGAACGACCATGATTCCCAGCACCGCGAGCCAACAGAGGTAGCGCTTCATGACGGAATCCTTCCCAGATGCTGATTCTTCCCCGACTACGTTGTAACTTTTTCATAGTGCGAGATTCAAGGCGGATTCTTGGGGGAGGCTTCGCCCGGATACCAGGAGAGGCAATCATGCGGTCTGTTTTCGGTAACGCGGTGGTCGCGACGACGCTGATGTTGGTCGGTGGTTGTGGGAGCAAGGACAACGGGGGTGGACCTGCGGGAGGTGGCGATCCGCGGCTGGAGGGAACGTATACCCTTGTCGAAACTGAGATGGGAGGGGTGAGGAGCAAGGAGACCGAGCAGAAAGGCACATTCTCTTTTTCCGGAGACAAGATGATTTCGCCAAATGGCAAAAAGGAAGAAGCCGCAACAATTAAATGCGACCCAACCAAGACTCCTGCCGAGATTACCATCTCCAAGACCGAAGCGAGCGGGAAGATCGACACCTTCTACGGGATATACAAACTCGAAGACGACACTCTCACACTCTGCCTGATGAAGTCCGATAACCCCGCCAATCGTCCCAAGGAGTTCAAGACAAGCAAGGATTCCATAGTGATGATTGAGGTGTTCAAGAAAACTCAGTGACAGCCTTGGGTGGCTTTAAGGTCTGGTAACATACCGACCGCATCGAGTAGCGTTTCCCCTATCCGCGATACTGGTTAGCCCAACCACAGTTCCCGGATACGCAAAGGGACCATACACTACGCTCCAGTGGATCGCTTACACTCGCACTGATTTCAATAAGGAAAGGGGTTGCCATGAAACGGTTTGCTATCGCCGGTGGCGCGATGCTACTCGTAATTACAGGAGGGCTCCTCGCCGACGAGAAGGATCTGAAAGAACTCGAAGGGACTTATTCCGTCACAGCGATTGAGGGGAGTGGGGTGCCGGCCGGCAAGGACAAAGAATTAGCACAGAAGATGAAGATCGTGTTCAAGGGAGATAATCTCTCAATCGTGATTGATTCTGAGGAGAAGAAAGCCAAAATCAAGGCAGATGCATCCGTACAACCGCATACCATCGACATCACTCCAAGCGATGGTGATGAGAAGGGTAAGACTTTCCTTGCGATCTACAAAACTGAGAAAGGTGAACTGACTATCGCTTACACCCCAAAAGGTGAGCGGCCAAAGGAATTCAAAAGTGAGGGCGACGTGATTCTCCTGAAGTTGAAAAAGGACGAGAAAAAATAACCTTGGGCGCTTTTCTCAATCCCCGAGCCCCAATGGGCTCTTCCCCCGTTGGAGTTCATCATGCGTCAGTTGCTCGGTGTCGCGATCTTTCTCGCGGTCGCATTACCCTTGATCGCCGATGAGAAGGAAGACGCGACCAAGAAGTTGAACGGCACTTACGAGGTGACCGCGATTCTAATCGAAGGCAAACCCGACAACGAGAAGAAGGACAAAGTCACCCTCATCTTCAAGGATGGAACGATCCAGGTGAAAGAAGGAGACAAAACTGAAGAGGATGCCAAATTCACCGTGGACCCGTCCAAAAAGCCTGCTCAAATCGATATCACACCGGACAAAGGTCTGAAGGACACAATTCTGGGTATCTATGAGTTGAAGGAGACCGATAAGGGAGCAGAACTGACCATCGCCATCGGCAAGGAGAAAACTGAGCGACCGAAAGACTTCAAGGGCGAAGGAAAGGATGTCATGGTTCTCAAGCTGTTCCGCAAGAAAGAGAAGTAATCACAAGAGATTACCGAGCCATCCTGTTTGAGTTTGGACTTCCCTCCTGGGGCTGACATCCACTAACTTAACCCTCGAACACCTGGGCCGGTGCCTGGGTGTTCGTTTATCGTCCCAACGGGTGTGGCATGGAAGAGTTGTTCGCTCAGGTTTGGCAGATACTCGTCCAGGTGGTCACCAATTTGACCAACCCCGATGCCTGGAAGGAGGCACTCGGAAACCCGGCAATGATAGTTGCCGCGTTTGCGGTGCTGAACCTGATCGTTTTCACTGAAACCGGTCTGCTGTTCGGTTTCTTCCTTCCCGGGGACTCGCTTCTGGTTACAGCGGGAATCGTGGCTCACACAGTCGAATGGCCGGTTATTCCACTGGTTGCGACCCTGTGTGCGTCAGCGATTATTGGAGACACAGTCGGTTACTGGATTGGCCGCAAGGCAGGCCCGGCGATTTTCAACCGCCCATCGAACCGCTTTTTCAAGCAAGATTATCTTCAGGCTGCGCGGGCCTTCTACGAGTTGCATGGCGGCAAGACTATCATCATCGCCCGCTTCATGCCCATCATTCGCACATTTGCCCCGGTCGTTGCCGGTGCCACACGCATGAACTACAAGCGATTCCTGATGTTCAACATCATCGGCGGCGTGTCGTGGATTTGCAGTATGCTGTTGTTCGGATACACCTTGCACTTCTGGGCTGATCGGGTGTTACGCCCCATTTTCGGTCCAGCATTCCGGATCGAAAAAAACATCGACATCCTGGCCATCATCATTGTCTTCTTGTCGATTGCTCCGCTGATGTGGAAGGGCGGGAAGCACTGGTTGGCAAAGCGGCGTGCGGGTAAAGCGATCTCTCGGATAGCGACACCTCCCACTGCACCATAATCGAGTAGCCGAAAGTTCTTCCACCCCTCGATAGGGGCCGAAGGGATTGGTGATCGATAAACTGTCCCCATTCACAGAATGGGGATTTAATTATGCCTTCCACCGACCTGAACGCCTTCCTTCGTACTCAACTCGCGGACCTCAAGGCCCGGGGACTTTACAAGGCCGAACGACGAATCCAATCGCCGCAGAAGTCGGGAATCCGGGTGAACGATGCGGAAGTTGTGAACTTCTGCGCCAACAATTACCTCGGACTTGCCAATCACCCCGAGATCGTGAATGCAGCGATGGAGGGGCTCAAAGCGTGGGGCTATGGGCTCTCCTCGGTGCGTTTCATTTGCGGTACGCAGGACATCCATAAGCGCTGCGAGCAGCAGATCGCCCAGTTCTTCCGCAAGTCGGATAGCATCCTCTACATCTCCTGCTTCGATGCCAACGGTGGACTGTTTGAGCCGTTGTTGACCGAACAGGATGCGATCGTGTCCGATGAACTCAATCACGCCTCGATCATCGATGGTGTCAGACTCTGCAAAGCCCAGCGATTTCGGTACAAGCACAACGACATGGCCGACCTGAAGGCCAAACTGGATGAAGCGAAGAATTGCCGCTTCAAGCTGATCTTCACGGATTCCGTGTTCAGCATGGATGGTGACCTCGCCCGCTTACCCGATATCTGCTCGCTTGCGGACACTTACAACGCAGCAGTCGGGATCGATGATTGTCACGCCACGGGGCATCTGGGATCGACCGGGCGCGGAGCAGCTGAAGAGCTTGGCGTTCTCGATCGGATCGACATTATCACCGGCACGCTGGGGAAAACTCTCGGCGGGGCCAGCGGTGGATTCACGGCTGCATCGGCCGAGATTGTGGATTGGCTACGCAACCGAAGCCGACCGTATCTGTTCTCGAATAGCGTGCCACCTGCTTTGGTGGCAGCCGGGATGAAGGCATTGGAACTGGTGGATACGGCAGGGGAACTCCGCGTAAAGCTGAGAGCAAACACTAAGAAACTGCGGGCGGGTTTGGAGGGGGCAGGATTCACGGTGAAACCCGGTCCGACGCCCATTTTGCCCGTCATGCTCGGAGATGCAGCAATCGCCACCAAGATGGCCGATGAACTGCTGAAGCGTGGAATTTATGCGATTGGGTTCAGCTATCCGGTTGTACCACAGGGACAGGCACGCATCCGTATCCAGGTTTCGGCCGCACATACTGATGAACAAATCGACCGCGCTATCGCTGCGTTTACCGAGGTTGGGAAGCAACTGGGGATTATTTGACAACACGCTGATTGCTGCGTTTCTATGGCTTTTGGCTTTTTGCGTAAAACCGACGTAAGTCCTTATTTGTTGACTCGCCAGACTAAAAAAATGCAAAGCTCGTTTCTACTGTCGCAAATCACGCAAGAATCGCTCTACAGTTGAGTACATTCGTTGGCATAACTTCAATTTTTATTGCATCTTACGCTGCGTTTTAATGATTTAGCTTTGTTTTGCAGAATCGATCATTTTTCAGGAACAAATTCACTTATTATTCAAATATTATTAATAATATACTTATGAAAGCATTGGTTGTGGCCGCATCACCTCGAACATGGAATGGGGAACTCGACAAAAATACTGCTTGAAGCGGTTACATCGTCAGGCTGTTGTCGCTTCTTTGGGTGGCCTCCGCAATAGCCCTTGTTTCTTGATGCTGTCGCGTCATAAACTTCCACGCGCTTTGTGGAGGGAACTCATGATTGCTCGGTGGAAAATTGTTCTGGGCTTAACGGTGATCGCGGTGGTAATTGCCGGGCCGCTTGGCTACGCCTACCACCAAAACACGCACTTAAGGAATTTTCATGTTGTGGAGGAAGGAGTCCTCTATCGCAGTGGGCAATTAACTCCAGAAGCTTTCAATCAAGTGGTCAAGGAACGTAATATCCGAACTGTGGTGACCCTCCGGACCACACGGGTTGTTGGTAGGCTTCCACCGGATACCTGGGAGGAAGACTACTGCGCGGCTCACGGGTTAAAGCACGTGCGCATTGTGCCACGTGTTTGGGGGGCTGACGAAAAGGGAGAGATTCCCGCCGAGCAGGCAGTTCAGGAGTTTCTGCATGTTGTTGATGACAAGGCAAACTACCCCATATTGGTCCATTGTTTTGCGGGTATCCACCGAACAGGCACAATGTGCGCGATCTTCCGAATGGAACATCATCACTGGCCTGCTGATCGGGCAATCAACGAGATGCAGCTCGATGGATTCGACCCGTTGGATATGCAGGAACACATTGAGGGCTATCTGAGAAGTTACACTCCACGCTGGCGGCAGGCCGGGAAATAGCCGAACCGATTTATACTCCCAGCGGTTTGGTTTGATACAAGCCCGAAGCGCCAGTTTTGAAGTTGCGCTTATGGTTCAAGCCCAAAGATCCGCAGTGGAAAACCGTGGTGCGGAAGCACCATCTTTACAAGCCCGAAGCGCTAGCGAGGGATAGCTTTTCCCTCGCTAGCGCTTCGGGCTTGTATCGGGTTTTTCGCATTACAACCATAAAAAGCGCAACTTCAAAACTGGCGCTTCGGGCTTGTGGGGATGGTGCTTCCGCACCTCAGTTCCAACCGTGGACCTTTGGCCTGAACAAAGAGCGCAACTTCAAAAAGCGCCAGCGAGGGGAAAAGCTATCCCTCGCTGGCGCTTCGGGCTTGTGTCAGAGTTGCAAGCGTCAAGCATATTTCATGGATTCCGCTCGAAGACGATTTTTCCACCAACGACTGTCCGTAACACTTTTGTCGTATCGATCCTGTCGCGCTCCTTGGGATCGAAAATGTCGCGTGAGAGTACGACGAAGTCTGCCAGTTTCCCAATCGCAATCGAGCCCCGATCTTTCTCCTGAAATGCGGCGAATGCGCTACCCATTGTGTAGGCTTCCACTGACTCGGCCACGGTAATGCGTTGTTCGGGGAACCAGCCGTCCGGATGCTTACCATCGAGAGTGCGTCGATTCACCGCTGCATCAATACCCGGAAGTGGATCGAGCGGGGCCACAGGCCAATCGGATCCGAATGCGAGCTTTGCTCCAGCATCCAATAGCGATCGGAAAGCATAGGAACTGCTACATCGCTTTGCTCCGATCCGCCCTTCGGCCCAGCGGCCATCATCAATCGCATGGTAGGGTTGCATGGAAGCGATAACGCCAAGTTCCTTGAACCGCGGGTAGTCTTCTGGCCGAAGGTGCTGGACGTGTTCAATGCGGAACCGCCGATCCCGTGGCCCATTTTGTTTCGCTACCTCCGCGAATACATCCAGCATTGTGGCATTTCCCTTATCGCCGATGCTATGAACGCAGACGTTCAGCCCGGCCACATCAGCAGACCGGACTAGGGCACGCATTGTGTCGGGTTCTGTGACGAAGACGCCGGTATTCTTCGCATCGGTGAGGTAGGAATCGAACATCTTGGCAGTGCTGCTCCCGAGCGAGCCATCGATGAACCCCTTCACTCCACCAATGCGAACGAAATCGTTCCCGAAGTCGGCGATTACTCCCAGCGCAGCCAGTTCCTTGTGCTGTCCCAGCGGCCATCGAAGGTCAATCCGGCAGGTGAGTTTGTCCTCGCGTGCAAGTCGCTGAAGAACCCGAAGCAACTTTCGCCGCGTTTCCGAATCGCTCCCATCCATGTCTTGCATGCTCGTCAGCCCGATCTCCGCGGCGTACTTCTGCGCGGCCAGAACGGCTTCCAGAATCTCGGTCTCGCCTGGCTCGGGCACCAGTCGGGCAACGAGCGACATTGCATTGTCGCGAAGCAGACCCGTTGGTTTGCCATCCGCCAGCCGGTCGATGACACCTCCTGGAACATCCCGGGTGTTAGCCGTTACCCCAGCGAGTTTCAGAGCGGCGGAGTTTGCGAGAGCCATATGCCCGTCGTAGCGATGAATGAACACGGGTCGGTCAGGCACATACTTGTCCACAATTGCCGCGGTCGGAAGTTTCCCTCCGAAGGCACGATCGTGGTCCCATTTCCCGCCAATGAGCCAGCGGTCGCGGGGAGTCTTTTTGTCGAACTCCACGAGTCGGCGTCCGAACTCGGCTTCATCCTTTGCGTCCTTGAGATCGACCATAGCCAGGGATTGGCCGCCTGCAAGGAAGTGTGCGTGCGAATCGTAGAAACCCGGCACTACGCGCTGACCGTTCAGGTCAATCACCTTCGTTTTGGTTCCAACGAGTTGCTTCACCTCGGCATCCGTTCCGACAGCGATGATGCGATTCCGCCACGCAGCGATGGCCTGTGCCTCCGGCTGGCCTGGATTCCCAGTCCACACCTTGCCGTTGACGAATGCAACATCGGCTACAAGGGCTGGCTCGGCTGTTGGAGCGGCACCAGTTGCGAAGGCGGCGATCAGGAAAAAGGAAAGCATGGAATTAACTCTTGCGGTTTGTTTCCAGGGGTTGCGCTGTCGCTCCACCCCTGGCTACCATCATTCGCCCTTCCAGGGCTTGATAACGGTCGCATCGCGACCGTCAATAGCCCCGTAGGGGCGTTTGATGGTAGCCAGGGGTGGAGCGACAGCGCAACCCCTGGAAACCTGTTACACTGATGATTCACCCGAGGCCAATACCATGACCCCGGCCGAAGTTCGATCCGAGCTATCCTTAAAGTATCTCGAACAGCTTCCCTACCCGCCTTACCCGGTGCAGGAGGAAGCATTGCTCGCCTGGTTCGCTTCCGAGCAGGGTGTGCTGGTCTGCGCGCCCACAGGCACCGGAAAAACGATGATTGCCCAGGCCGCGTTGTTTGAGGCACTCCACACCAACACCATCGCCTATTACACAACCCCTCTGATCGCGCTCACGGAACAGAAATTTGCCGAGATGCAGGCATCCGCTGTGCGATGGGGATTCAAGGCTGAAGATGTCGGGCTCGTGACCGGGAATCGGCGAGTCAACCCGGACGCGAAGGTTCTGGTTGTGGTAGCGGAGATTCTGCTGAACCGCCTGCTCCATGCCGAGGGGTTCGATTTTCAGCATGTCTCGGCTGTGGTGATGGATGAGTTCCACAGCTTCGCGGACCCCGAGCGGGGCATCGTTTGGGAACTCTCCCTGAATATGCTCCCGAAACAGGTCCGGTTACTCCTGCTTTCCGCCACTGTTGGGAATGCTGTTGAGTTTACCAACTGGTTGGATCGTTGTCACGGTCGCAAAATTGATCTCGTTGAAGGTCGGGAGCGGAAGATACCACTCACCTATCGCTGGGTTCCTGATCAGTTTCTCAATGAACTGCTCGTGGACATGGCAAAGGGCGACGAAGCAAGTCGGAAAACCCCTGCCCTTGTGTTTGCTTTCAATCGGGATGAATGTTGGAGCGTGGCCGAGCAGTTGAAGGGGCTCGATCTCATGACCCCCAACCAGAAGACCGCACTCAACAAGGAGTGCGACAAGCTGGAATGGTCGCAGGGGGTTGGGCCAAAGCTCAAGCAGATGCTTCGCCGCGGGGTGGGAGTACACCATGCGGGGCTTTTGCCGAAATATCGCCGCGTGGTCGAGGAACTGTTCGAGAAGAAACTGCTTTCGGTTGCGTTGTGTACCGAAACCCTTGCGGCGGGAATTAATCTTCCCGCACGATCCGTCGTGCTAACGAGTTTGGTGAAGGGGCCTTTCGGAAAAGAGAAGTCCATCGACCCGAATACCGCGCATCAGATCTTCGGTCGAGCTGGTCGTCCGCAGTACGACACGGAAGGCTTCGTGTTTGCGTTCCCACACGAGGACGATGTGCGAATACTGCGGTGGAAACAGCAGGTCGATCTGATTCCGGAGAACACCAAAGACCCCGTGTTGCTCAAGAAGAGGAAGGATCTCCAGAGGAAGAAACCGACCCGGAATTCAAACAAGAAATACTGGACCGAGGCGGACTTCGAGCGATTGAAAACCGCTTCGCCGGCTCGCCTCTATAGCAAGGGTCCCCTTCCCTGGCGACTCCTGGCATATCTCCTGAAAATATCACCCGAGGTCGATCGTATCCGCAACGTCGTCCGCAAGCGCTTGCTCGATCAACCCCGCGTGGAAGCGGGGATGAAGCAACTGAACCGGATGCTGATGACCCTTCACGGGAAGGGTTTTGTGAAACTCAGTCCGGAACCGCCCAGTCAGGAGATAGAGGATGGGGCAAGCCGGGAGCGTCAGCGACCGGAGTTACTGGCGAACACGGAGGGTCAACGACCGGAGTCCCTGAATCTCCCAACTCCCACAAACGTAATTGATGCAACGCCCAAGTCTCTGGCACCCCCAGTAGCGGCCTCTGCGGTGAATCTTCCCGCCGACTATCAACCCATCACTGCTACTCCGACACCAACGCTGGATAAACTCCTCGTTTTCCGGGCGTGCCATCCTCTCTATGGAGCATTCCTGATCGATCTGCTCGGCGTGGCGAATCGCGAGGAGCGGGTTCAATTGTTGGAAAGCGTGCTGGAACTGCCCCGCCCGTTGCTCAAGTATGTCCGCGTCCCTTTCGATCTTTCTCCAGGGCCGCTTCAGACAGAAAAGCTCGATCCGGAACTGATCGCCAAGGGGCTGATTACCGCCAAGGTGCCTCCGGTCCCCGGCGAGGAAGAAGAAGAGGAAGAGTTCGTCCCCTGGGACGAGCGGCCACCGCTGCTGGCTGAGAAAGCTCGGATGTTATTCGATGCAAGTTATCCCGAGGTCAGCGATTTCGTGACACTTGCCGTGTGGGCCGCGGGTGAGGTACTCGAATATGGGAATTTCAACACCTACGTCACCACCAAGGATCTCACCAAGCAGGAAGGACTGATCTTCCGACATCTCCTCCGTCTGATACTTCTCGCGGAAGAATTTGAGCAACTGACTCCGCCGGGCATGGAGGAGAAGGACTGGAAAGCTGAATTGAAGGCAATCACCGACAAGTTGACCGAGACCTGCCGTGCAGTAGACCCCACCAGCACCGAGGAGGCGATCAAAAAGGCACACGCCGCGGATGTGGTTGAGGGCGAGGAACACGCGAAGGTCGCGATCGAAACTGTACCCGAACAAGCACCTCCTTCCGCCGAACCGGAAGAGGAAAATGCTTTCGGAGCGGGAATCGTGGATTAAATAGATCCACGGCAAACTGATATTTTGAGACCATTGTTGACCACTAAGACAGAAGAGTATTAGCCGCAAAAAAGCACAAAAAGCACAAAAATAAGACGGAATAAAAGAATGTTAAAAATTGATCAATTAACTGTCACTAATATCTTGTGTTCTTTTGTGCCTTTTGTGCTTTTTTGCGGCTAATCTGCTTTGATTTCTCTTGCGGCTGTTCCTACCCAAGCCCATACCGCTTCGTAGCAGCATCCAGGATCATGCCGATGAGTTGTGGATATGTCAGACCCATTCGATAGGCGAGAAACACGATATCGCCGTATTCAGGATTCAGACCGGGTAGCGGGTTGATCTCAATGAAATACGGGACTCCATCGCGAATTCGGAAATCGGCCCGAGCCAGGTCGCGGCACCCGAGTCCGACAAACACCGCCAGAGCATCGGCTTCGATCGCGCGGGTTACCTCCTTCGGCAACTTCGCGGGTGCCTCATAGGACACAGTAGCTTCCCAGTTCCGCTTGACCTCCAGACTATACACGAAATGCTCAGTTGCAACTTTGGGTAGCACTCGCATGATCCCAAGTGATTCCGGAGGGTCGTTGCCGATGATTCCCACCGTTACTTCGTCTCCAGAAATGAACTCTTCCACCAGCACCGGCTGGCGATAATTCCGCCAGAGCTCGACCACGGTTGGCCCGAACTCAGCAGGGGTGCGGATCACACATCGATTCCGCACGCCCTTACTTGAGCCCTCACAGGTTGGCTTTGCGATCACGGGAAGCGGCAATTCGGCTTCGGTCAGCACAGCCGGGAACTCAGCGCAATCACCATCGTATTCCTCGGGCGGTGGGGCCAGAGTAATTCCTTTGGGGATAGTCACTCCGAGTGGTTCAACCAGCCGTCGGGTCATCTCCTTGTCGAGTGCTACGGCCAACGCGAGTGGATCGGACCCGGTATAAGGAATGTTCAGCATCTCGCAGACGGCAGGAACGCGGGCTTCCCGCGACCTGCTCATTCCGACCCCTTCCGCGAAATTGAATACCAGATCGGGCGGGTTACGGAGGAGTGCTTCGAGAAGCGGGCGGCCATCGCCCAGTTCACTGACGGTGTGCCCAAGCGAACGGAACACATCCCCAATGGCCTTGACCGTCGCGGGGGAGTCAAACTCCTCGTGGAGATCGTCCGGTACACCCTCCGGCACAGGTGCATCAGGTTTCAGGTCGAAGGCGATCCCGATATGCATGCCGATCGAGCCTATCGTGGGTGAGTCGCGGAAAAATGGAATACGGCAGAGTCGCAACTGAAGGTGTATTCGCTTCAGTTATGGCTCTGCCGCAAGTTTATCCGGAGACAATGCTTCCTAGCCGTTCGAGGCAGCCTGACCGCTACCGTTCGAGCCACTGTTGAGCAAAGAGAGCGGGATGATCCGTCTCTGGCCATCCCCATCGGTCGGAACCTCGGTATCGCCACCACAGTCCGTTGTGGCAACGTGAGGCTTCCGCCGAGCCATCCGCTCGTTCCCCTCAGGAATCAGAGCGGTCTTGTCGCCTTGTAGCAAACCGCTGACGCCGCGGGTTGCAGTGGGGTTGATCGTTCCAGGCTTGTCCTCGGCCTGATAGCGAATCAGCATCCCCTCGTAGTTGCGAAGGATCACGGCATCATCGGACATGGAGACGAGGTAATTCGGCATCAGCGGAATTTTCCCACCTCCATGTGGACTATCGACGACATAAGTCGGGATGCCGATCCCGGACATGTGGCCGCGGAGCCCTTCCATGATCTCCAGACCCTTCCACACAGATGTTCGGAAGTGACCGGCTCCGGTCACGGGGTCGCAGTGGAAGAGGTAGTACGGGCGAACCTTGATCCGCAACAAGCCGCGGAGGAGGGATCGCATCGTCCCGAGGTCGTCGTTGACACCCTTGAGCAGGACCGAGTGGTTGTTGATCGGCATTCCTGCCCGTAGGAGTGACTTACAGACCCTTGCCGCCTCGGGGGTAATCTCCCGGGGGTGGTTAAAGTGCGTCTGGATGTAAACCTTCTCGGCGGAAGAGAGCAAGTCGATCAGTTCGGGGTCGTAGAGGCGCTGAGGAAGCGTAACCGGAACGCGCGTGCCGATCCGGATCACATCCACATGATCGATGGCCTTCAGGTTCTCCAGGTAGAACCTGAGCTTGCCAATGGGCAGAGTGAGTGGATCGCCACCGGAGACGATCACATCTCGAATCTCGCGATGATCCCGAACGTACTCGATCATCCGCTCATCATCGGCACTGACACCTTCCCACCCGCCACGGGTTAGAGTGGCACGCTTCCTCGTGCAGTAGCGGCAATACATTGAGCAGTTCGGCGTGGTGATCAGGAGAACGCGATCCGGATAACGGTGTGTGAGGCCAGGAACGGGCGAATCCTTGGCCTCCTCCAGTGGGTCATCGAGTTCGTATCCGGAGGGATTCTCGGCTTCGAGGGGTGACGGAACAGCCTGGAGCCGGATGGGATCGGCTGGGTTTTCCGTGTCGATGAGCGAGAAGTAGTAAGGAGGGATTGCGAGTTTGTAGTCACCCTCCAACCGACCGATCGCTTCGAGTGCCGCAGGGCTGAATCGGAGAAGGGTGCGGAGTTGACGGACAGACCGGATGGAGTTTTGGGTCTGCCACCGCCAGTCATCCCACTGGGCATCGGGGACATTTTCCCACACTGGATGACGTTGCGGCGAACTCGGGGGCTCTTCATCTTCGAACCCGCATATAGCCGAGTTATCGGCAAGCGGGCGAGCTTCAGGCTCGAACATACGGCAAGTGACCTCTTAGGGTCGGCTTATCCCGGGTCGCAACCACAGGGCAGCGGCTCATCGGGTGCGACTCATCGAGCGGCATGCGCAGCGACGAGAACGCTATAGAAACGAATCGTAACGCGAGGTTGCAGAAAAACAAGTTCTTCGTTGCAGGATAAATGCAGGTTCTGCCGCTTTTTTTATGCCGCCCTCGTTACACTCCGAATGCTTTCGCGCGGTAAAAGCCCCCAGATTGCTTGGAGAAACGCTGTCGTGTTCCTCTTCCCATCCTGCTGCGATTGACTCAAGGGAATAGCGAGGTAGCGCATTTAGGTCAAGGGATAGCCGTCTGATCGGGCGTCCTGCGCATTTTGGCAGTGCTGGGATGGTGTGCCCGAAACTACCCAGTTTGAAGCAACGGACCGCTTCTGTTCCTGTCTCTTACCTCAATAGTCGAACTGATCGAGAGGAACTGCTTTTGGATCGGCGATGCGTCCAATCGCTTTCTCCAATGCCACGTCCATGAACTTGTCATATTCCCCTTGTTGCATCCGGAGAGCTTCGAGTTCTGCGAGCGTATCCTTCGCAGCCGGACCTAGGAAACCGAGCGCGATTACAGCCGCCCGGCGTCGCTTCTGCACTCTTTCCTCAATCCGAGTAAGCAAGACCGTTCCAAAGATGTGAGTTGGTCCCAACGGACCCTGAGCAAGGATCACCACCCGTCGCTGTGGGGCTTCGGCATCGCGTACTATCTTCAACAGTTCCGGGATGGCTGACGGACCGATCCGGGCGATGGTGAACGCCATCATGTTATCGCCAACAGGAACGTATTTGGTCTTGTTGTCGAACCAGTGCGCGTTAGCCACATCCTGATCGAGTCGGGCAAGCAACACGGGCAACGCCTCCTTCGCCCCGGGACCAATCCGCGCCAGTGCATGGACGGCATGCCAAGTCTTTTCGGTGAAGTGTGGCTGATAATGTCCCTTTTCGACCAACCGAACAAGCACTGGAACTGCAACTGAAGCCCGCGGACCGAGTTCGTCGAGATACGATGTGGCAACGGATTGTGGCCAGCTATCGGCCTGTTGAGCAGCGGCTTGCGCGAGAACCTTCACAGACTCAACATCCATCGGCTGAAGAATCGCAAGGCTGTGAGCAGACTCTACACGAACAAGCCACGGTTGACCTTCAACCCTCGCCGCTCGCAGAGCAGCGAGAACCGTATCGTTGCTGTCGGGGCCATATCTCAGGGCGTATGCTGCTGAGGCCCGGACATTAACGGTCTTATCCTCGCGGAGCAACCTTATCAAGTCTTTGAATGTCTCCTTCGCCGCCGTGCGAAGTGCCCGCACGGCAGTGGAACGGAGATAGGCGTCGTTTTCATCGCGAATCGTGACCAGAAGTGCCTCAATGGTAGCTGGTTCCAGTTTCCCGAGGTCGCCAAGCGTCGCGGCTGCTGTCACACGGACACTCACGGCCGGATCGGTCCGTAGCGTCCGGACAAGATCCGGCTGTGTCCCGATTGCGTGGATTTCTCCGAGCATCCGGGCAGCGTGCGTTCGACGTTCCGGGCTTTCTGCAAAATCCCCAAGCATCTTCACCAGTTGTGGCACTCGCGGATCCGGTCGGACAGTCATCACCGCTCCGGCCTTGGCGATGGGCGAACCAAAAAACTCCGGATGCTTTGCGAGCGTTTCCCGACGCTGGGCGAGGAGTTCATCGGTCGGAATCGGGACGAGTGTGCCATTCACTTCTCGACGCTGACCAGTGATGGTCTCGGCGAGAGTCTTCAGTTCCCCAACTGGTCGCGGATCGGGTGTAAGTTGCCAGCGGTCAAAGCAGTTCAAGTCGCTTCTGCGACGAACGAGGAGCGCGTTGCCAGTAAGAGTGGCTTCGATCCTTTCGTTGTTCCTGTTGAAGGAGCCGGAAGTGTCTCCCAGGATGGGTGAAAGCGCTTCGCCGGTGCGGGCATCCCATATCCGGGTGTTCGACTCTGTCTCGACAATAAGTGAGGTTCCATCACTTGTGAACTGAATCGAACGACAACGGAAACCAAGAGGAATTGGAGGAGAAATTGCATCGCCTGTACGGATATCCCTTACCTCCACGCTGTCTTGATAGCTAGCTGCATAGCAGGTTCCGTCCGGGCTGATGGCAACCGCCTCGACATTGCTGGGCAGTGTGATCTGCCCATGACGCCGCTGCCCCGTTGCAAGATCCCACGGACCAAGATAATAGGAATGCCCAAGAACGGCGGTCTTCCCATCGGCAGTTACATCCCCGATCGTTACACTTTGGAGTGGTATCAGCTTACCGAGGGGAGTAAGAGTGCGGTAATCGCGGACGATTGTTCCCACACTTCGGCCTCGACCTGATGCGGAGGTGACCAGGAACTTCTCTCCGGGGGTGCTGAACGCCGTGACAAAAGGCTCAGGCAACTCAAGCGGCTTGCCAGTCTCTAAATCGAAAACCGTCTGGATCGGCTGGTAACGGTTCTGCCGATCAGAAACGACTAAGAATCGTCTACCGATGAATTGAGCTCGCTGATCCCACGCCGGACCGCGCTTAACCACCATGTCCACACCCAGCCGCTTGCCGGACTCCGCATCCCACATCCGCACCACACACGATTTCTCGTTCTCCGGATGATCGAGAGGAAATATAATCGCAACCCGCTTCCCATCGGGACTTATCGCGCAGCAGGAGATAGGTGGCAATCTCCCCGTGTCGATTTCGGGACCAACCGGCTTTCCTGTCGCAAGGTCGAACACCTGCAAATGCCACGGCGAGCGACCCGCTTTCTTTGCCTCATCAGCTTCGTAGCTGTGAAGTACGTGGTTCCACACCATGAGCCGTGAACCATCGCCGCTGATTAAAGCAAAATCGTGGTGGTCACCCTCCTTTAAGGGGTTGCCGAAGTTCTGTGTACATGAGGGATCGGCAACGGAATCTCGTGCAAAGCCTGTCGGCTCTTTCGCCCCTGGTGGAACAACCGGTCTGAGCTTTGGCAGCGCCTGCCACGCGAGGGCAATCCGGAGTCGATGAACGTTTTGTCGGGTGGGGTCTGGGTCGGCTTCCAGGGCAGCAATCGCATGTAAGAGCGCGGCGGCGGGATCGCTGCCGATCGCCTCGGAACTAGCCTTCGCGGCGAGTTTGACTGCTTCGGGGCGAGCATCGAGAGGTGGTGTCTTCCTTGGCTCGGGGAGTTCCGGTGATCCAGGTCCGGATTTTGGTGGTGGCGGAATCCAGGGCCGGCCATCATAAACCCGCACATCTCCATCACTCACCAGCAAGAGTCCTTCACGCCCCGCGAACGCGACCTGACTGGAATTGCCCCCACGACTCCACTTCCCACCGAGGGTAAAAATATCCCGACCACTTTCCAAATCCCACAATTTCACGCCCAGCGGGGTGGCGGTCAGCAGCCGCTCACCGTTCGGGCTGAATGCCAGACTGTGAGCGGTGATGGGGAGCGATCGCGATTGGTTTGAGTCCACCCCGATGAGTTTCAACTCATCCTTGACGGCAATGGCCAGTGTTTTTCCATCCGAAGTGAGTGCCATGGCGTTGATGAACCCACCCAGATCATCGAGTGAGCGAATAATTTTGCGGTCAGCCACATCCCAAAATTCGATTGCCCCGTTCGTAATGCGTGTCGGGGCGGAGTCGCTCCACGCAACGCTTCCGGTCGTTGATCGAATCAGAGTTTTGCCATCTGGAGTGAACAATACCCGAGTCACACCGCCCTTTTTCCCTTCGAGCGTGGCGATCACTTTGAGTGTGACGACATCAAGGAAAAAGAACTTGCCATCAACTCTGTTGGTTGCGGCGAGAATGGACCCGTTTGGACTGAAAGCCAGATCGCTGATCTGCGCTTCGGCAGCATGCTCTTCGCCGCGAGGTCGTCCGGTCTGCGAATCGAACAGACCGACCCGGTAGGGGTTCTTCACGAACTTGGTTTCCCGAACACCCGGGGATAATTCCTGTCCGTAAGTAGGCTGGATGTCCCAGTTGACGGCAAGTGTGGACCCATCCGGACTATAAGCGAGATGGGTTACCTTGTCGGCCACTGTGAATGAGCGGATTTTCGCCCCAGTGATGAGATCGCGGAACTGGACCTCCTTGTCCTGACCAATCGCAACTTCGGGTTTCAAGGGGTTCGCATGGAATGGACCAACATCCGCAACCCGATGATAGTCCTGTCCGCGTGCGGCGTCCCACACCCGGATCGCTGGCGGGGACTTAGACCGCCCCGCAAGCTGTTCAAACATTTCCATGATTGGCTCGCCGCCGCTGGTCACCAGCCACCGACCATCCGGCGAGTAAGCCATGCCTGTCACCCATGCCTCGTGACTCCGGAGGGTGTACACCTCTGCTTTCGATGCCACATCGATGATCTGGATCAACCCATCCATACCACCAATTGCCAGCCTCTTGCTGTCGGGTGTAAATACACCGGACACAACGCCCTGAAGCGTGATCCTCGGCCGGGCAATGATATCGCCGGATTCGGTATTCCAAATCGTGATACTCATCCCGTCCCGAAGGGTCGCCAACAGCTTGCCGTCCGGACTATAAGCTAGAAACACCTCGTTCTTGAGGCTTCTAATCTCGGCTTTGGTCTCCACACTCCAGACCACGGTACCGGTGCCTGCAAGGGCCGCCAGCTCTCGGCCACTCGGATGGAAAGCTACCTGGTTACCTCCAGCCTGCCCACTATCAATGGGAGGAACAGTCCAGCGATGTATCTCTTTCCCAGTTTCAACTTCCCACAGTCGAACCGTGCTATCGTGACCTCTTGTCGCTATCTTTTTCCCGTCCGAACTGAATGTCAGGCTCATCACCCCATCGTGATCCTGTGCGAACGTCCGCAGCACCTTGCCAGTTTCAATTTCCCAGATCACTACCTCGCCACCCCATGGGGAATTACCGACGTGCATGGACTGGTATGAAGACGATGCGGCGCGCTTTCCATCCGGGTGTATTGCCGCTGCCATCACGTCTTCCGAGTGGGCATCGAAATCACGAATCACTTTACCTGTCGCAAAATCCCAGACTCGAACGCTGTTATTATCGTGAGTCACCAACAGTCGACCGTCCTTCGTGAAGCCAACGATCGCGTGCGTGTTAGTAATCCCTGTCAACTCCCGCGAATAGGCATGAGCAATCCGCTGAAGATGATGCCATTCCCAGTTGCGGAGATCGCTGGGAACGGCATCGAGCAGTTGCATCATCCGACTCGGATAGTTTCCAGCCCATTCGTTCGCGGCCTGACCCATACCGGAGACGTACGCCGCACGGCGCTCCACGGAATACGCGGCGTTGGCTTTTTGCGTTCTCTCCTGCTCGTTGGTCACTCGCTTCAGGGCTTCGCGGAGTTCCCCTTCCTTCTGGGTCACGAGAGCCAGGTTGTCGAGCGCATCCCTCTCATTCCACTCGGCAAGATAGGCTTGGTGGGCAGATTGGATCGCGAAGAATGTTGAGAGGGTTGTTCCAGACACCACGGCAATGCCGAGAAGAGTGACTAATGTCGCGACGACAGGATTGCGGCGAACCCATTTTCGCCCACGCTCCAGCGCACCAATTGGGCGAGCGGTGATGGGCTCACTTCGGCACCATCGGTCGAGGTCATCGGCCAGGGCCGATGCGCTTTCGTAGCGTCGGGCAGGATCTTTCTCCAGACATTTGAGAGCAACTACGGAAAGATCGCGGTCGGCATTCGGGTTCAACTTTCGTGGGTTTTCGGGTTCCTTCTCACGAACCTGGATGAGTGTATCCACCACGGATGAGCCCTTGAACGGCGGCTGGCCAGTTATCATCTCATATAGGATCGCGCCCAGCGAATACACATCAACCCCTGTTGAAAGCTGCCGTTCCCCACGAGCCTGCTCAGGAGCCATGTAGCTCGGGGTGCCAACAATCGCTCCGCTCTGTGTGAGAGTGGAATCGCCCTCGACACGCTTGGCGAGACCGAAGTCCGTGATGTAAGGCGTGCCATCCTGGTCGATCAGCACGTTAGCGGGTTTGATGTCGCGATGCAAAATGCCCCGCTGATGGGCGAAATGAACTGCCCGCGCGATCCGGGAAAGCAGTTCCACAAGAGAGTGGATTGCGGGATGGGGGGTCTCGCTGAGCTTGTTCCCAAGGCTTTCACCCTCGACCAACTTCATGCTGAAATACTGCTGCCCCTCGTGTTCACCGACCTCGTGAATGGGCAGGATGTTGGGATGGTCCAGGTTTCCTGCTGCTTCGGCTTCTGCTCGGAAACGCTGCACATCCTGAGGCCCTGCGAATTCTCCCTTCAGGATCATCTTCACCGCGACAGTTCGATTCAGAGTCACTTGCCGAGCTTTGAAGACAACGCCCATTCCTCCGCGAGCAATCTCCGAGATCAGTTCATAGTCGCCGAAGTAGCGAATCTTACCGACCGATCCCTCTCGGGTTGTTCCCGTTTCCCCGGATGCGCAGTGGATCATTGTCGCCGAATGTAAGTCGGGGCCGGGTGGTTGAGTGGCATCCGGGTCATCGGGCCGCAGGGGTGACGCGAGCCGATTCATCCTCTCTTGATCGGTGAAGAATGCTCGAAGGTGCTCCGCAAGATCGGGGTATCGGAGAGTGTACTCCTCGGGATCGGGGGAACTGCCTGCATCGATCGCCAGGAGATACTCGGCAATGATCTGGCTGAGTCGGGGATCGGCTGGTGCGTTCATGGTGGGTCCGATTCCTCAAGAAGTTCACGAAGCCGGGCCAGCCCTCGGTGAAGGAGACCGGCCACAGCGGGAGCGGTCCGATCCAACTGTTGAGCAATATCCGCAAGCGGGAGCCCCGTCAGGTACCGCAGTTCAACGGCTTCGCGCTGGGCTTGCGGAAGGTGTTGCAGGGCAGTGGCGAGACGTAGTAATTGTTCCGCGCGATCCATGCGTCGGCTGGGCGATGAGCCCCCAGCCGCAAGAAGGGCTTCCAGTCGTGCATTCGACTCACCCGGGTTGTCGGGTGCTTTGGCCTCCCGACGAACGTCCCGCTTGGCCCGGGTGAAATCGCGGCCCAAGTTGGCAAGGTTGCGGGCCATGATCTGCCGCAGCCACGCGGCTAACTCGGAGGTTGTTTCGCCACGGAACTGACCGACCGCCGCATGGGCTTCCAGAAGAGTCTGCTGAACTACATCCGAGGGATCGATCTTCGGGCGGACCCTGGGATCGAGTCCAGCCCGGGCAAGAACGAGCAGGTAGCTCCGGAACCGGTCCAACCCGCTGGCTTCGGGAGTGGCCATTGAGCGTCCTCTCTTCCCAGGCACCGAATGATTGCGAGATGTGCGCGAGTGTTTCTGTCTTTTACCCGATTTTGTGTTGAGTTGGGGAGGAGATTCACGGTGGAGATTTGAGAATTGTCACTGTGAACCGCTGGCTTGCATGGCGATGCTGTGAATCGCTCCTGCTTGCAAGGAGAGGAACTCACCCAAAGGTCATCGTGGAACGGGCCAGGATCGCTGCGAGACTCGCTCCGAGAATTGGTCCAACGACAGGCACCCAGGCATAGCCCCAATCGGACGAACCCTTCCCCGAAATGGGTAGAACCGCATGGGCCAGACGTGGGGCGAGATCGCGAGCGGGATTGATCGCATAGCCGGTTGTTGCCCCCAGACTCAAGCCAATGCCCCACACCAGCGCCCCACCCAGGGGAGCTACATAGCCGCGACCGATCTCCTTCTCGATAATCGCAGCCCCCACGAACACCAGCACAAATGTGGCTATGGCCTCGCTGAGGACGTTCGCTGCTGGCCAACGGATTGCGGGCGCAGTGCAGAAGACCGCGAGCTTTGCCGTAGTGTCGTGTGTCTCTGACCAGTGCGGCAGGTAATGCAGCCAGACAAGAATAGCACCCACGAAAGCACCGCAAAACTCTGCAAGCACATATGCAAAGGCCTTCTCAGGAGCCAGGGAACCCGTCAGCACGCCAGCAAGCGGGCCAACGGGGTTGATGAACCCTGGGGCACCAACCGCTCTGGCGGTATAAACACCACCCATGACGGCAAAGGCCCACCCCGCAGTAATGGCAATCCACCCGGCATTCTGAGCTTTCGAGCGCGCCAACAATACCCCAGCGACGACTCCATCACCCAACAGGATGAGTACCATCGTTCCCAGGAACTCACCCAAAATATCGTTCACGGGTTCACTCAGGTATGAGTTGCCGGTTCATCCGAATCATTCTTGGATCTAATCACAAATACCGGGCATGGTCATCGCCAGCGGAAGAAGCGGAGTGCGATGGCAAAACTCAACCCGCCCCACGCACCCAGTACCAGGAGCGGATAGAACAATGCCCCCCAACCGGCACCATCGTTCATCACTTCCCGCAATCCATCATTTAGTGCCGTCAGCGGCAGGATGCGAATGATCGGCTGGATCTCGTCCGGGAACCGCGATGCGGAGAAGAACACACCCGAGAAGACATACATCGGCAACATCACCGCATTCACCAACCCCGACACGGTTTCCAATGTTCGTGCCCGACAACCTACCAGCAACCCGATTCCCGCAAAGCTGATACCACCTGCTGCTACCAATGCCAGCAATGCCATCGCGTTACCGCGCACACGAATATCGAAAACCAAATACGCGAACCCAAACAATAACGTGACCTCCACCAACGTAAAAACCAATCGACTGAGCATCAGGCTGAGGAGAAAATCCGATCGCCGCATTGGTGTTGCCTGGAATCGCTTCAACAACTTTCTCACCCGCATGTCCGCTGCGACGAACCCCACTCCAAATAATCCACCACCTAGGAGATTGATCCCCAACAAGCCTGGAATCAGGAAGTCGATGTAGCGCCCACCCGGCTCAACAACAAGTGTCTCCACTGGTGGCGGCAAATTCGGGTTCGCAGAACGCAGTAGCACTCCATCCACTGCGTTCCGTGCCAGAACGCTCTCCGAGTGTGTCCCATCGAACACGTACTCATACCCGGGCAGACTGCCGGGATGAGGAATAACGATCAGGTCGCACTTAGAGGTGCGTAACCTCTTCCGGCATGTCGCCTCATCGTGTACCTCCACAACCAGGCGTGAATCCTTGGTGAGATGGGTCTTTTCCAACCACTCAACGACGGCTGGATCGGCCGGATCGGCTTGCACATCGATCACGCTGGGTGGCACAGGCTTCTCCCGGAACGCCATCCCCAGCGTGAACGCCAGAATCAACGGGAAGCCGTACACCCAAAACACGGCTGCCGGTTCCCGGTAGAACTCCCGAAACCGGGCCAGAGTCAGTTGCCAGAGGGGATTCATTAACGTACCGGCTCCATGAGTCACAAGTCGGCAGTCGAATAGCCAGAAGATTTCCCGCGAGTCTATCGGAGGGAAACAAACGCTGGATGCCGGACTTATCCTCAAAATATGAATCAGATCGAGACTGTAGCATCGGTTGTGCGACAGGAATTGCCGCAAGAAGGAAGAAAGAGAATTGGCCGCAAAAAAGCACAAGAGCCACAAAAGGAAAACAGAGAGAACAACAGTCAGTTTTGATCCCCAGAAGAAACTGGAATTGCATGCTATCTAAGGCGTGATTACATCTAATCTCTCATTATTTTTGTGTCTTTTGAGCTTTTTTGCGGCCAATCCTCTGCTGCTTTGGAATCGGTATTGACGTCTCGATATGCGTTGGTTATGTCACCGCGGAGTACACGAACGATTATTGCAGGAAGGTGGGATGGATGCCGCGGGCAACGTGGACGATTGTTCTGTGCGCGGTGGTCATGGGTTTGGGGTGTGAAAAGTTTTTCACCTCGCCCGATCGACCCGTCGCGCCGAGCATCGCCCGTTCACTCGCGCCTGCTATTCCCGCGGATAGCCTGATTGTCGAATCAGTCCTTCTTGAGCGACCCATCGGGGATGTCTTTCTCGATCGCGATCTCTGGACATCCACACTCCCGGTCGGATCACCGGAAATCCGTTCGCTCCTGGCAGAGAATGGAATCCGTGCCGGCATACTGACGGGGAATCTGCCGACCCAATTTCAGACAATGCTCGATAACAAGGCTGATGTCGTTGCTCCCCCCCTCATGTGGACGTTCAACAATCGCAAGGAGACGGTAATCCCAACCGCCGGGCCAATCGAAGAGTGTACGTTCGACATGCTGCCCGACCTTGCCGGGAAACCGGAATCGGTTTCGTTGAAGAAGGCTCGTTGTGGCGTTCTAGTCAGACCACAATCGCTTGGAGAGGGACGGGTGAAAGTGTGGTGTGAACCACAGATTCAGCATGGAAGTCGACAAGATCGATTTCGGCCGAGTGAGGATGGCACGCAGTTTACCAAGTTTGAAGAAGTGCCCACTGAGAAATACCCGGCACTCGGATTTGAAGTGTTGCTTCGCCCTGAGGAATGCCTCGTTATTGGATGTATTGCGGATCAACAAGAAACACTTGGGGCTGTTCTGTTCGGAGTCGAAGCAAACGGACATCCCCGCCAGCGCCTCCTTGCAATCCGCGCCCGGGTGGTGAATATCAGTCCGACCGCTGATCTGCCAGCCATTGCGCCACCAGGCCGTCGACCAGCCCTCGTTCAAGCACTACCAGGAAAGTGAAACGAGAGAACGCCGCATTTTTCAGCTTTCATTTCTTCGTTGGAGCCAACAACCCAGGCTCTTTCGACGAGAAATGAGCAGACCGTATATCAAGCCAAGCATCACCGGTGGTGCCAGCCACATGAGAAGGTCGATTGGCGGGAATTTGGGTGCCGTTGCCGCGTCGCGCCATACATCGCCAGTCGATTTCCCCGCCAGTGCCTCTCCAAGTAATCCCCCAAGCACGAGCAGAACCAGACCGACCATCACATCCACAACAATGGAGAGTGGCTTCATTCCAATGCCAGTCTCGGGTGTCTCCGCTAAGTTGTCTACAGGTGATGGAGGAGTTGGGACAATCGGCGTTTCCAATGCAAGGATTTCTGGTTTGGACACAGGCTTCGACCCAAGAACCTCAGCGGTCTCCTCTATCATCGCTGTTGCCGGTTTATCATTGCTCTTGGATAGGGGTACGATTGGATGGATTGGAGGCTTGGGGGAGGGTGGAGGCGTTTCGGTGGTTTTGGTTGGTTCCGGATCTGGAGTTGGTTCGGGTACATCCAGGGGTTGGCCGCACCCCTTGCACAGAAGTGGGAGTAGGCGCATTGCGTTCGGCAGTTCGTAATACCGGCCGCAGTTGGTGCAGTTGAAGCGAATCACCGCAGATTCCGTAGGCGTCAAACGGTTGGAATGTGTGAAATGATAACGGATTCTCGTTGAGTAAAGGAGTCCTCGTACCCAGTTCCCGCAATCCTTTCAGGCGATCTCACCGCTACAATCCGCTTCTCGGTGCAATCGCGTTTTCCACATGCCCTTCCCACATTGTTGCGATAAGTTAATTCGTACCCTCCCAAACAACACCGGGGAATCGTCCCCGACCCCGCCGTCGGAGTTCTCATCATGCACCGTTTGACCTTCGGGTTGGTTGTTTCGTTTCTGATCGCAAGCCCATTGTTCGCGGCAGACTGGTTCCAGTTCCGTGGACCAGAAGGGGATGGACACGCGGATGCTTCCAAACTACCGACGGAATGGAGCAAAGCAAAAAACGTCACTTGGCGCAAAGAGCTACCCGGAAATGGGTGGTCATCTCCGGTTGTGGCCAACGGCAAGATATACATAACCACGGCGGTTCCCGGTGACAGCACGGGAGACTACTCCCTGCGCGTGGTGTGTCTCGCGGCGATATCCGGCGAGATTCTTTGGAACAAGGAAATCTTCCAGGAGGACGGCAAGACAGCTCCGGGGATTCACACAAAGAACAGTCACGCCAGTCCGACAGCTCTCGTGGATGGAGGCCAGGTGTTCGTTCACTTCGGACACATGGGCACTGCTTGTTTGAATGCCCACGATGGCAGTCTGGTGTGGGCGAATCAAACTCTCAAATACACACCCATCCACGGAAACGGTGGGTCTCCCGTACTCGCCGGGAACAGGCTCATCTTTACGATCGATGGTGTCGAGAAGCAGGTTGTTGTTGGGCTCGACCGGAAGACGGGCGATGTTGTCTGGCAAACACCTCGGAACTCCGGTGCCAAGAAGACATTCTCATTTTGCACGCCGCTGGTCATCACCGTTGCGGGGCAAGAGCAAGTGATTGCTCCTGGCAGCGATGTGGTGATGTCGCTCGATCCGAAAACGGGCACGGAAATCTGGCGTGTGCGTTACAGCGGTTATTCGGTGGTGCCAAAGCCGGTATATGGCAACGGGTTGGTCTACCTTTCCACCGGCTACGATTCGCCCGTGTTGTACGCAATCAGGCCGGATGGCAAGGGAGACGTGACGGACACTCACGTTGCCTGGACAGCGAAGAAGGGAGCCCCACAGAATCCCTGCCCGTTGGTGATTGGCGATGCCGTATACATCATCTCTGATGGAGGCATTTTGACTTGTCTCGATGCGAAAACAGGCAAGGAACGATGGAACGAGCGGATCGGTGGTGGATACTCGGCCTCACCGCTGTACGCAAACGGCTTGATCTACCTGCTTGCCGAGGATGGAACGGGCACTGTTGTCAAACCCGGCTCGAGTTTTGAAGCCGTGGCGAAGAACCGGATGAACGAACGAGCCCTCGCCAGTTATGGCGTCGATGGCGATGCGTTGCTATTGCGAACCGAGAAAGCGCTCTACCGGATTGAGAAAAGGTGATTTGAATTGGTTCAGGCGAGCCGCGAGTGGCTCGCCTTCTACTACCCCTCCGCCTCTTGCCTCATGACGGCCCAGAGTGCCTCCACATCGGCCCGCTCGGTTTTCTCGGCACCGACCGATACCCGGACCATCCACTGCCCACCAAGTATCGCCGGTGTTAGATATGCCTCGCCAGAGCGATTCACACGATCGGCCCAGGCTCGCGTGTGTTTATCCAGCGACTCACCCGATAGCCCCTTAGGTTCGTGACGGACACACACCGTCTGAAGTGGAACTGGAGCCACAACACGCCAGTTCTCTCTCGCGGTGATCTGCTCAGCAAGCCACCGGGCATTCTCAATGTCACGCCGGAGCCGGACCTGAAGTCCCGCCACACCTTCCGAACGGATCAGGCACCAGAGTTTCAGAGCGCGGAATCGCCGCCCAAGGGCGATACCCCAGTCGCGGTAGTTCCGCACCTGACCATCTGCCGCTGTTCGCAGGTAACTTGGGCTCGTGGACATCACACGAACGAGGTGTTCGGGATCGCGGACGTAGTACACGGAGCAATCGAACGCCGCCCCCAGCCATTTGTGCGGGTTCAGCACCATGGAGTCTGCCCCCTCGATTCCTTCCCACATCCACCGACACTCCGGCAGGATCATCGCCGATCCGGCCATCGCGGCATCGATGTGAAACCACAACTTGTACCTTCCAGCAACCTGTGCGATCGAGCCGACTGGATCGAGGGCCGTGGATGCGGTCGTTCCGGTGGTTGCTACCACCGCGCATGGCATCCGCCCTGCTGCGATATCAGCTCTCACCAGTTCCTCCAGGGCATCAGGGCGCATGGCAAAGGCATCATCGTGAGGAACAATGCAGACGTTCGCGCGTCCGAACCCAGCGAGAAGGGCTGCCTTCTCGACTGAACTGTGACTTTGGGCTGATGTGTACACTGTCAGAGCGCAGGGTTCGGCCTGGAGCCCACCGCCCGCAAGGGAAAACTGCGTCGCTCGTTCTCGGGCGCAAAGAATCGCGATGAGATTGGCAGTCGATGCGGTGTCCTGAATCACTCCACTCCAACCATCCGAGAGCCCGACCATCCCGCGAAGCCAGTCGCAAACGACCGATTCGAGTTCGGTGAGGGCGGGGCTTGCCTGCCAGTTCAAACCGAGGACTCCCAATCCTGTACTCAGGAGATCCCCGAGAACGCTTGATAGCGAAGCATTGGCAGGAAAGTAGCCGAAGAATCGGGGATGTTGCCAGAGAGTGAGACCTGGGAGCAGAATCTCTTCAAGATCAGCAAGGACATTGTCAAATGGCTCTGGCGTAGCCGGTGGTGCTGCTGGCAGCGCAGCGATCACTTCGCCGGGTTCGACGCGAGCCATCACCGGCCGACTCGCGAGCGATTCGCGGTAGTCGGCGATCCAGTCGATCAGCTTATGTCCGTAGTGGCGGAACTCGTCGGGAGTCATGATGGATAGCATACCCGGGCCAAGGTATGAATCCACCGTGGGGAATACGGTAAGTGCCGTCGCCGTTGGACAACCAGATATTGACGCCGCCATTGTTGGCGACAATATGGCCAGGTCCATTTTGCCATCGCCGTCGAAATCGGCAATCAACCATGTCCCGTTGACGGTCGCATATCCGGCCCAGGGCTGGAAGGTGAATCACCCGGTGCGTGACATCCCTGTTGGACGGCCAGCTGTTGACGCCACAATTGTTATCGACGATATGAATCATTCCGACCGCGCTTCACCAGAATTCAGTTGATCGGACATAAGCTGCACGATGTCCGCAGTGCGGCACCCTGACAAAAGCTTGACTCTGAGCAATACGTCAAGACGCTCCCACTGGGGGTACCACTCATGTACCCATTTGAAGAAGGCAGCGATGTCCGCCATCGTCGGAACGTGCTTCTGCTTCTTTTCGACCTCTGGTCTGCGAACATCTGCCCACGGGTTCATCGAGACATATTCCAAGTCGCGGAATTGACGCCACAAAGCTGACAGGGATCGTATGTGTCATGGAAGTCTGGAAGCATCAGCAAGGACAATAATTGGATTGCGAGCATCGTGTTAGAGAATGCAGGAGACGAGAGCAATTACTTAGGCTTTACCTCAATAGTCTCCTCACACCTCATTTTCAGGCGATTCCATACTTACGAATGTTAGCTGATTATTGCTTTTCATTTTAAGGAGTTGCATAGTTCAATGCGGAAGCCGAGGTTATTGGTTGCGAGTGAGGGGTGCGGCCAGTTTTCTCGGCTTTTCGCGCTGAGTCATTGAGGACAAGCCTCTGGAACACCTAACAACTCATTGTCCTCATGTCGAGCGGTTGTATCCCTTCAAGCAAGCTGAACATATTCTCGACATTTCAAACTCCTCGCGCAGGTGGCGCTTCTGCCACCGACTCTTGAGTTCCGACCATATACAATCACGACGATGCGAACTGACAGATTGTGGAGCAACACCACCCACGAGGTTGGGCTTCGCAAGTATCAGACCAAGAAAAGCTGGAGGGGGATGGCTAAATCCTCAGTCGCGAGGTAGCCATGTCGGGATTACCGACAGGACCGTTGAAATCCTCACCCATTCGATTTGACACCGTAGGGTGCCTGAGTAAGAGTTGTTGACTTGTAGTTCTGGCTTCTCCAGGTCGATGGCTTGCGATAGCAGGCAGACCGAAAAAGCCTCCCCACCTCGCATCCACTCGCAACAGCGAGAAGAGATCGAGAATCCGTTTCCCTCCATCCATTGGAAGTGAGAATCGCCCATGCGTAACCTGTGCAAGAGCCTGGTATCGTTCTTCAAAAAAGAAGATGGCCCGACCGCTGTTGAATATGCTGTCATGCTGTCATTGATCATCGTCGTGTGCATCGCCGCGATCACAACACTTGGCTCGAATGCCAACCAAGCGTTCAGCTTCGTCGGCTCAAACATTCAGGGTTAGCGGTTAGTCAGATCGCGATGTTCTAGCGTGAAGAATAGTTCGCAGCGCTGGCGGTGGCACATCCCCGCCAGCTCAGTGAATATCCCATTGTTTGGCACTTCCATTGAACCAACTCCACTTGGTTGCTTCGCTAGATAAACTCACCTTGCATGTGAGACTGCCACAGGACAACTCACTCGTTCGTGTCTTCCCAAGTACACGATGCATTCCCCAATCTCGTCGAACATTAACCATTCCCCATTTCGCCAAGAATAATTCGACATGTGCCCTGGCTCAGCAAGTTAGGTGAACGAAAGTGTGGCGAAGACATTGAGGGCAGACGAGTTGTTGTGTAGTTTACCTGACATACTCTTTCGGCACGAGTGCCCAGAGTTTCGCATGAACCGCGATGATGCCTTTGCTCTGTTGTGCGAATACGTTTCCAACTTGAGCTTGCGGCGACACTGCATTTCTGTCGAAGTCGCGATGAGAGCATACGCGCGCAAGCTCGGCCACAATGAAGAGACGTGGGGCATCGTTGGCTTGCTTCACGACTTCGACTATGAGCGCTGGCCAGAAGCACCGGACCACCCACTCAAGGGTTCTGAGATCCTCCGTGCGAAGGGTTACCCTGAAGAAATCATCACCTGCATTCTTTCACACGCCGACTACCTTAGCGACCGCTATCCCCGGCGAACAGCAATGGAGAAGGGATTGTATGTTTGCGATGAGATTACCGGTCTTGTTACCGCCACAGCACTTTTGCGCCCGTCAGGAATCGGCGATTTGACAGCTTCGAGCGTGATGAAGAAGATGAAGGCGAAGGGATTTGCAAAGGGTGTGAACCGTGATGATGTGGTTCGTGGAGCTGCGGACTTTGGTGTGGAGCTGGGGGCGCATATTCAGTTTGTGATCGATGCAATGAAAGGCAGTGCCGCGGAACTGGGGTTGGAGAAAGGAAGCGGTGGAGCGAAAGAGGGAGTGGAGTAGGGGACTCGACCATCGCGAGAGGATCAGTCGCAACCAACCATTCCACGGTCATCAGCAGCCCTCACTGTGTTTGTCCTACAGGCTGTAAGAAGTGCCGTAAGTCGTCGGCCATGTCTTTGGCAGTTGTGTAGCGATCCGAAGCTCGTTTCGACAACGCTTTGAGGCAGATGCGCTCGAGTTCCTTCGGTATGGAGTCATCGTGCTGGCGTGGAGGGCGCGGCTCGACACGATATGTGGGTGATCAAGGTTGGCGACGGCGCGCGCTTCGTTCAGGTAGGCTTCGGCATCTTCTACGGAGGATACTCGATGAGGATGTGGGATTTTGATTGCAACGGGACGGCTCAACTCGTCGTCATGAGCCAGATACACAATGCCGAACCCGCCTTGCCCAGGATTTTCTCCACCCGATAGCGACCGATGTGGTGAGGCTTTGCAACAGTGACAGCTGGCGGTCAGTGCTTTCGGGTTGGAACGCACCGGTATGGTCGGGATCATTCATTGTCAACGCCGATCAGCGTTATGATTTACGAGAACAATCTTTCGACAGACATCTTAATCGAAGAAGTGCGGATTCACCAGCGATGGGGCAGTGGACTCGAAAGTCATGACGATGAAGGAACACGACCCCCAAACTCAGCCCGTAAAGCCAAAATTGGGTTCGTTCCTCTGACTTGACCCCTAACGCTCAAAAACGCTGGGAGAATACAATAAGAGTAAGAGATAGTCTCCTAGCAAATTTGAGCGTTAACGGACGACCGAGGGATCAGCCGAGCCGCCATCGAAGAGTAGAGGCATTGGCACACTTGTGCGGTCATCCCACATCTACCGATCAGTACGGTATAATAACTCTGTGTAAATAGCCGGGTTGCTGGCCTCACCGGTTATCCTCTTCATTAGAGATCGTTCACAGCCCTGCCAACCGGAAATGCTCCGGCGCGACCCTGACCGACTCATTATGAGTTGCCAAGAATGATTCCCGTAATGAGCTGGATCGATTGGTACGACTCCTTGGTGAAGCCCTCCTGGGACACTCGCCCGGCGACCATCAGCCTAATCTGGATGATCCTCTAGTCGCTCATTCTCACCCGTTTCGGCTTCGTGTTCGTGTCCGCGTTCCAGGGCAGGGTGAAACGGAACGTCGCTGTACAATCGCCTTTGATTTCCACGGTGCTGTAACTGTCGGTGAGCTGGATGAATGAGCAAGGTCTTTGAGGACACCTCAATGATCGAATCCCTTCTCGATGCTTGTACTTTCGTCCTCAACAACCAGGGAGAGCCGCATAGTAGCTATTGGTTGGCATCACAGATCATGGAAATGAAGCTATGGCGAACAAGTGAGCCCGAAGTGCGTGATGCTCTCAACACGGGATAAACAGAAGCATGGCGAATAATCTCGATTTCTTCGAGTAGCCGACGACGAGTTTGCACTGCGGTCGTGGAAGGCAGAATAAGAATTAATGCAAGAAGAGATTGTTTGCCCTTACGAAGCCAATCCAGTTGATCGGGCTATAGGCGAACCCATCACTGATTCCGAAGAAAATGGGGAGGTTTTTTATGAGTCTTGCAAGTTTTTTTAATCAGAGACCGAAGAGGGATCCGGATGACACAACAGACATTTCTCCTCCCCGCCCACCATTCAACCTGGAGAGTTATGGCTTGAGCGACCGTGGGCACGTTCGCAAGTCAAACGAAGATTGCTTCCTGATTGCAGAGTTGGCGAGATCGCTTCAGGTTCGTCAAACCAATCTTCCGCAATCCAAGACGACATTTAGTTGCCGTCGAGGACACGTCTTCTTAGTTGCAGATGGGGTAGGCGGAAATCAGGCAGGGGAAGTGGCCAGCGACTTGACCATCAGAACCATCGAGGACTTTTTGCTTAACACGCTCAAGCGATTCTCCAACCTGCAAGCCAGCGAGGAGCAAGGAGCATTGCGCGATTTGCAGGACGCTCTTTTTCAAGCTGACTCGCGTATCTTTTCTGAAGCGGCAACGCATCCCGAATGGCAAGGCATGGCCACAACACTCACAATGGCCTTTGCCGTGAATTGGCGTCTTTTCGTGGCTCACGCAGGTGATAGTCGTTGCTATTTGTATTCAGGTGGGGAATTGCATCAGATCACCCAGGACCACACAGTTGTCGCCGAGATGGTGCGTCAAGGGATCATCACGCCACAGAGCCAAAAGGATCACCCCTGGCGACACGTCGTAACAAATATCCTTGGCGGAACAGACCCGGGAGTTCGAGTGGATTTGCACAGCCTGGATCTCCATGCCGCGGACGTGGTTTTACTTTGCTCGGATGGCCTTACCGAGATGGTTTCCGAAGAGAATATTGCTGCCATCCTTCAAACGGAAAATGACCCGCAGTGTGCCTGCGAACGCCTGGTAAGTAAGGCCAACGAGCAGGGAGGCAAAGATAACATCACTGTCATTGTTGCGTGCATTAAGCCAACTGAATCGGCTCACGGATAACTTGATAAAGCAGATCACTTGCTGCCGCCTTCAAAGTCCTCCTTAACTTCGGAGGTCCGATTCCCCCTGAGCGGGAAGCACAGTTCATCGAGTTCCGGGCCAAGTTCAAGAGAGCGGCTTATGG
>Ga0206850_10025_pt3 | contig 36721 bp, 24 predicted proteins | sample Alteio_BWOrgCont_16_FD_152885 | JGI IMG/M metagenome (GOLD analysis project Ga0206850, IMG submission 152885) | Enriched cells from forest soil in Barre Woods Harvard Forest LTER site, Petersham, Massachusetts, United States -... | ecosystem: Environmental > Terrestrial > Soil > Temperate forest >...
CAAGAAGCGCGGTGCGGCGTCCCGTGAAACGGCGAACAGTCGTCAGGCGACCGGGATTTATCGCGCGCGAATACGATTGGCGCGGCGCATCGGGCAAGGGCAGATCACATTCCCGCAACATTACCCTAATGCGGGGGTAAGCCGAGCGGCATATATGTCCTCGTCGTCGAACCAGAATAGTTGGCAGAGAGGAGAACGCTGTGGCAGCGACTTTCGAAAGTGTAGCTCCATCAAAAGTTGCGATTGACGAAAAACTCGCCAGAAGGCCCAATCCGGGTGGCGTCATCATCTTTGGGTTGATCTTGGCCGCAGGCTTGTTCTACGTGGCGGATCATCTGATTTCCGATCTTTCCGTGGAGAAGATGACCTCCTTTAAGCCGTACTTGATGCTCGGCGGCGCACTGCTAATCGCCCTGGGCTTCGAGTTCGTCAATGGATTCCACGATACGGCCAACGCCGTCGCGACCGTTATCTATACGCATTCGCTGGAGCCTCACATTGCGGTCGCGTGGTCCGGGCTCTGCAATTTCGCCGGAGTGCTGCTTTCCACCGGCGCGGTGGCCTTCGGAATTCTGTCGCTGCTGCCCGTCGAACTGATCTTGCAAGTGGGCAGTTCGGGCGGCTTCGCGATGGTGTTTGCGTTGCTGGTCGCTGCGATGATCTGGAACCTCGGAACGTGGTATTTGGGACTTCCCGCCTCGAGTTCTCACACCCTCATCGGTTCGATCATAGGGGTCGGTATCGCCAATCAATTGATGGCAGTGAAAACCGGCACCAGCGGGGTGGATTGGGGACAAGCCGCCAACATCGGAAAGTCTTTGCTGGTTTCGCCGCTGGTCGGGTTCGCAATGGCCGCCGCGCTGCTGTTAATCGCAAAAGCCACGATTACCGACAAGCGGCTGTACGAGGCCCCGGAAGGAACCGAGCCGCCGCCGTTCTGGATACGCGGACTACTCATTTTGACCTGCACGGCGGTGAGCTTCGCGCACGGTTCGAACGACGGTCAGAAGGGCATGGGGCTGATCATGCTGATTCTGATCGGTCTGGTACCGACCGCTTATGCGCTCAATCGCGCCGTGCCACCAAGCGCGACGGCGGACTTTGTCGCGGTATCGGCGCAAGCCGATCAGGTGCTTGAAAAGTACGTTACGAATGGCGCCGTCATCGGGGATCCGCGCGACGTCGTGCAGGAGTACATTCGGACTAAGCATTACAATCCGGATACGACGCTCGCTCTGCGCCAGATCGTCAATGATATTTCCAACGAATTGAACATTTACAAAGCGATGGCCAACGTTCCGCCGCAGTACGCGCGTAACTTCCGCAACGACATGTACCTGACCAGCGAAGCGTTGCGGCTGCTTAAAAAGCAGAAGGGTACCGGCCCGGCATTCACAGCCACGGAGTGGACGACGCTCGACAATTACAAGAAGCACATCGATATCGCGACCAAGTTTATCCCGTCCTGGGTGAAGGTTGCGGTCGCGATGGCGCTAGGCCTGGGGACGATGGTCGGATGGAAGCGAATCGTCGTTACCGTCGGTGAGAAGATTGGCAAGGATCATCTGACCTATGGCCAAGGCGCGGCTGCCGAGATTACCGCGGCGGCGACGATTGCGGCCGCCGACTATTATGGGCTTCCGGTGAGCACAACCCACGTGCTGTCATCGGGGGTTGCCGGCACTATGATGGCTAACAAGTCCGGCCTGCAGCTTGAGACAGTCCGCAACATCGCGATGGCGTGGATTTTGACCTTGCCTGCTTCGATTGTGCTCGCGGCGTTTCTGTTCTGGCTCTTCCGTCATTTGACTTGAGATCACTGGGCGCTCGTGAGAGGTGATGAAATGGCTTTTCCGTATAAGCGAATCCTCGCCCCGGTTGATTTCGACGAAAGCTCGCTGAGTTGTCTCGAGACCGCCGCGAATCTGGCCCGACAGAACGACGGCACGGTCTTTGTTCTGCACATCGTCCCGGTGGACATCGATGTTACCGGAATGCCGCAGTACGTGGATCTCATCAAGCGTCAGGAGAATACCGACCGCGAGAAGCTGACCGCCATCGCGAAGCAGCATCTGGCGGATTTGAAGTGGGAAATCCTGGATGAGATGGGACCGCCGGCGGAAGTAATCGCCGAGGTCGCGACCAAGCTGCCTGCGGACTTAATCGTGATGGTGACTCATGGCCGGCGGGGGCTGGCAAGGCTCGTTGAGAGCAGCGTCGCCGAGAGAGTGTTGCGCAATGCTCCGTGCCCGGTGCTGGCGGTGCGTCGGGAATAAAAGCGAGAGAGCCCCGAGCAAGGCGCTCGTTCCCGAACGCTGACTTGCCACGCCGCTACTGCGGCATCGTCTAATTGCGTACCTGGCGGGGTTAGTAGCTCGCGCATTTTGGGGCGGTGTCCCGGTAGCTTATCTTTTTTGTTTCCTCCCGCTCAGTGGAATCCCATCGAAATCCCAGTCTAGTTGGAGAACCGGGCATTCAGTGACCGGCTGATGCCAGCGCCCAAGCGTCGGTCGCTTCGCGCATCCCTTCGAATCGGCAGCAGCTAAGAGGACGGTTTTGCGTTCGCGGATAGCGCTTAGAGGCTGCGCACCGAAGAAGTGGGAGTGTGAGTAGCTCGATAGCGTCGGGAATAGAACGGCGACGGTAAGTAAGCAGGGTTGTGGTCACCAGCCGTTGTGCGCCGCCGCGGTCGCTCAAGACACAAAAATTAACGGGCGCGCGACCTATTGGACGCGCGCCCGTTGCCGATCGATCTCAGACTACCAGAATCAGTGACCGGGCTGTCCGGTAGATGGATTCAGGATCAGAGTGCGCAAGGGAATCTGCTTGAAATTGAACATGTTTTGCAACGATCCCGCGATCGCGTCGAATGAACCTCCTCCGAGGCGCGCACCGCCAAGCCAATTATCCTCGATTTCCCTCGTGATCGAGCTTTGGTCGGTGATCGTGTGATCGACGAAGTTCTTCTTTGCCCAAGGCGATATTACGAGCAAAGGCAGTCGCGGGCCGTAACCGCAGCGACCCTGCGCGTGGGCGTTACCCGTGTCGATACCGGGTAGCGAGGTGCTGGTTCCGTCGCCGCACATCGGATTGTGCGGTGCATTCACGTTAAGATCCTCCGGGCTTGAGGATTGGTTCACGATCGGGCTCATCTGATGATCGTACCATCCGTCAGAATCGTCATACGCGATAACTACCGCGGTGCTGCTCCATTCGGGCCGCTTTTGCAGAAAATTAATCGTGTTGACGATGAACGTCTGCTCATCGAGCGGGTCCGAGTAGCCAGCGTGTCCGTCCTGGAAGCCGGGCGCTTTCAGAAAACTGACCGCAGGGAAGTTTCCGGCCTGGACTGCTGCGAAGAAGTCGTTGGAATCGTACTGATGATTGGCGGGGTCTCCGTTGTGACCGATGGTGAAGACGGAGGTTGGCCGCGTATGCATCGGATTTGCCGTAGAGGCGTAGTACTGGAACGGCTGATGATGCGGAATGTAGTCGGCTTTCTTGGAGTTGGTGATGGCTGAGGTCGTACTCCGCTTGCATCCTGTGGTTCCGTTGGAATTCACGGTCGACAGATTGAAGCCGCCTTCGAAAAATCCCCAGGTTACGCCCGCCGCCGTCAGCAGATCTCCGATATTCTTGCCGCCCATCTGAAGAACTTCGCCGGTCGTCGTGGAGCACGTGTCGCCGAGTGGATCCGCGTCGCTCACCAATGTTAACGAGCCGTTGCCGCCGTCGGTCACGGCATCCGTTCCATCAAGGTTATCGCTTACACCGTTAGTTTGACCCGAGACCAGGTTCAGTGCGCCATCCGTGGACGGTCCGAAGTTGGTGTCGTACGAATTGTCGCTCATCGCGAACGCCTGGGCATAATTCCAGAGCGCCGTGACGGTGTTGCCATCGTAGTAGCCCATCACCAGACCGTTGGTCTTGCCGATGGTGGTGTTAGGCGGAGGTCCCGCGACGCCGACCGAAAGCGGAAAGAGATCCATCAGTCCATTATCGAAGGCCATCAGTTCGGGCCCGTAATCATGGTCTTGATCCGAAGTGGCGGCTTGCGAACGATCCAGCCGGAAAGGATTTGTTGCACCCGTTCCGTTGGCCGGGTTTAGATTAGGGTTCGTGCTCAGCAGAGGACCATTGAGCCCGTTGACGTTAGGCGTTCCGGGCGCGGCGACAAACTGCGGCTCCCCCTGGGGGTTGGCAGCATTGGGATAAGTGCCGAAATAGTGATCGAAGGAAACGTTTTCCTGGAAGATCACTACCAGATGTTTGATGGGCGTAGCGGTTTGCGGCCCGTTGTTCGGCAGGCCAAATGCCATGGCAGGACCTTGTTGCATGAGCAATCCGGCCATACCCAGTGCGAGGGACCGCGCAAATTTCTTTCGCATTCTTTTGAATTCCTCCCTATCGATTGATACCGCCGCGAATAGGTCGCGGCGGCGTGGGGATGATAAAGAACGCCAATTAACCACGGATTAGATGGGGATTAAGCTCGCGCGAGTTCTGTGTGAAGTCTGGATTAATTCCGGATTATCTCTGAGCGAATAGCCTCTGCTCGGTCGAAGTTCGTTCGACCGCGTCGGGATCGACCGCCGGCAAGCGAGTCTCTCCGCGCAGGCGGATGTGGAGTGACAATGCCAGAGTTGGTTCGACAACTATGATTAATGACGCCCGTCCAAATTACACACTTCACTCATCCACCGGTGGTCTCGTATTTGGCAGTGTGGCAACCTTACGGCACCGTGAAAAAGAGCGAGGGTTACAAGAACCACGATGCCTGATTTCGATTACGATCTCGCGGTAGTCGGCTCCGGTCCGGCAGGACACCACGCGGCCATTCAAGGAGCCAAGTTACGCAAGCGCGTCATCATGATTGAGCGCAAGGCGATTGTCGGTGGCATTTGCATCAACATCGGAACGATTCCGAGCAAGACGATGCGCGAGGCGATCCTTTATCTTTCGGGTTATCGCGAACACGCAATTTACGGCGATTCGTATCGGGTCAAGGAAAAGATCACAATTCAGGATCTGCTGGTCAGGGTGAATCCGGTTGTCCGTCACGAAATAGACGTCCTGCGGAATCAACTCCTGCGCAACGGCGTCGAATTGGTAAATGCGAGCGCGAGTTTTGTCGATCCTCACGTGCTTCACCTGGAAGACAAACCGACGGGGCATCACCGGCGAATCTCGGCCGAAACAATCGTTTTAGCCGTCGGGACCCATGCGATCCGTGACGCGCGCACTGCATTGGACGGCCATTGTGTGTTTTCCAGCGACGACGTGATGGAGATCGACGAGCTTCCACGCACCCTAGCCGTCATCGGGGCCGGAGTTATCGGTTGTGAGTACGCGAGTATGTTTGCGGCGCTAGGGGTGAGGGTCACCCTGATCGATATGCGTCCGCGGCTGCTGGAGTTCGCCGACGCGGAGATTGTCGATACCCTCATCTACCATTTGCGCGAGCGACGCGTGACTTTGCGGCTAGGGGAGGAAGTTTCGTCAATTGAAGTGTTCCAGGAGAACGGCATCAAACGGGTGCGCACTTGCCTGGCCAGCGGGAAACAGATCGTTACCGATAAAGCCCTGTCGAGCATGGGTCGTAACGGAGCGACCAGTGAGTTGAATCTAGCTGCCGCCGGCCTTGCGACCGACCCGCGAGGGCGTCTCAAGACGAACAGTTCGTATCAGACCGAAGTTGAGAATATCTACGCCGTCGGTGACGTGATTGGCTTCCCCAGCCTCGCGTCTACATCTAAAGAGCAGGGCAGAATCGCGGTCTGTCGGGCCTTCAATATTCCGGCATTACATTCGCCGGAATTGTTCCCTTACGGAATCTATACGATCCCAGAGATCTCGTTCGTCGGCGCGACCGAAGAAGACCTCACCAGCAAGGGCGTCCCGTATGAAATTGGCAAGGCTGCATATCGGGAGGTCGCGCGCGGCCAAATTATCGGCGATAGCAGCGGAATCCTAAAACTTATTTTCCATCGCGAAACCCACGAACTATTGGGTGTTCACATCGTTGGCGATGGGGCCGTTGAGCTGGTCCATATCGGTCAGGCGGTGCTCTCGATGAAGGGCACGATCGATTACTTCGTCAATACGGTGTTCAACTATCCAACGCTCGCGGAATGCTACAAAAACGCCGCTCTGGACGGGATCAATCGTCTCAGTGCCTGAGCGGGCTTCCCCTCGTTACGCTGGATGACAGCTAAAAGCACTTCGGCGCGGCAGCCTTGAGGGCCGTCGCGCCGAAGTCGCGTTTAAGTTCTATTCCAAGAATCAAGCCTACATGATGAAGAGCATCTCCTGGTACGTAGCCAGCGGCCATAAGTCGTCGGCGACGATGCCTTCGAGCAGGTCCGCCGTCTTCCGTACCGCCGCCATCGCGGGCAGCACTTCCTTGCACAGATGTTTCGCATGCTCGAGCTTGCTGTGGCCGCCGTGTTCAGCCAGGAGCGCTTCGAGTTTCGCGGTTCCATCCTGGAGGTCCTTCACTAGGCCAGTCACTTTGTCGAGCGTGTCTGTGTCAAAAACGTAACCGACCGCTTTCAGATTTGCGCAGGTCAACGCCAGCTCGCCCTGGTAGCGGACCGCCGCTGGAAAGATGATCGTCTTGGCCATTTCGATCGCGGTACGCGCCTCGAGGCCCACAACCAGGCAGTACTGCTCGAGGTAAACCTCCATACGGCTATGCAGTTCGCGCTCACTCAGGACGCCGTACTTGGAGAACAGCTCGGTTACTTCTTTGCTGCCGAGTAGAGGGAGGGCTTCGACGCAAGAGGGTAGATTTGGCAGACCGCGTCGCTCAGCTTCCTTATGCCATTCCTCTGAATAACCGTTGCCGTTGAAGACGACGCCACCGTGTTCAGCAAGAATCTCTTCGAGAACCTTCTGAATGGCGGCATTCAGCTTCGACGGGTCATCGCCGATCGCCTTCTCAAGTTTAGTCGCGATAAAGTCGAGTGACTCCGCCATGATCGTGTTCATCGCCACCATAGGTCCCGCAATCGACATGCTGGACCCGGGCGCGCGGAATTCGAAGCGATTGCCGGTGAAGGCAAAGGGACTCGTCCGATTGCGATCGCCAGCGTCCTTCGGAATCTTGGGCAGCGAATCGACGCCGACCTGGAGTGTTTCCTTCTTCTTGGTGCTCTTGGCGCCGCCTTTGGTCACCTGGTCAAAGATGTCCGACAGCTGATCGCCGAGGAACACTGAGATGATCGCCGGCGGAGCTTCATTGGCGCCCAGGCGATGGTCGTTGGAGGCAGTGGCCACGACCGCGCGCAACAGTCCGCTCCATCGATGGACCATGCGAATTACCGCTGCGCAAAAGACCAGGAATTGCGCATTCGCATGGGGTGTGTCGCCCGGATCGAGCAAGTTGCCCTGGGTCGCGTTGCCGAGGGAATAGTTGACGTGTTTGCCTGATCCGTTGATGCCGGCGAAGGGCTTCTCGTGCAGCAGGCAGACCATGCCGTACTTCTCTGCCACGCGCTTGAGCGTGACCATCGTCAACTGCTGATGATCGGTCGCGAGGTTGCCGTTCTCGAATACCGGCGCCAGCTCGAACTGTCCGGGTGCCACCTCGTTGTGTCGGGTCTTGGCTGGAATTCCGAGCTTGAACAACTCGCGCTCCGCGTCGAGCATGAAAGCGAGCACCCGTTCGGGGATCGCACCGAAGTAGTGATCCTCGAACTCCTGGCCCTTGGGTGACAAGGCCCCGAAAAGGGTCCTGCCGGTGCCCAGCAAGTCGGGTCGCGAGAAATAAAAATGGCGGTCAACCAGGAAATATTCCTGTTCGGCGCCAGCGTAGGAGACCACCGCGTCAACCGTTTGGTGGCCAAAAAGCTTGAGGATGCGCTGCGCGTGCGTATTCAGAGCCTGCATCGAGCGCAGCAGGGGGGTCTTTTTGTCGAGGGCTTCGCCGGTCCATGACACGAAGGCAGTCGGGATACATAGGGTGGTGCCGTTCGGATTTTCCAGGATATAGGCGGGGCTAGTCACGTCCCACATGGTGTAGCCGCGCGCTTCGAACGTGTTGCGGATGCCACCGCTCGGAAAACTCGATGCGTCGGGCTCGCCTTGGGTCAACGCCTTGCCGGAGAACTCGCCGAATGCTCCCCCTTCGCTGTCGGGTGACAGAAAGCTGTCGTGCTTTTCCGCCGTGAATCCCGTCAAAGGATAGAAAACGTGCGAATAGTGAGTCGCGCCCTTTTCGATTGCCCAGTCCTTCATCGCTGCCGCGACTGCATCGGCGATCGAAGGGTCAAGAGTCGATCCCGTTTCGATAGTTTTCTGTAGCGACTTGAAAACGGGCTTAGGCAGCCGCGCCTTCATCACCGTTTTGTTAAAGACATTCATGCCGAAGAACTCGGTGGCCGAGGTCTTCGTTAACGAGAGTTGCTCTGAAGTAGGATGATAGGTAGTGACCGCCTCTATGGCCTGAAGACGACCCGTACTTCCGCTCAAAATCGTATCCTCCACAGGTTATTTCATCGCCGGAAGGTCCGTTTAGGCGGCCTCGTCGCGATGAACCTGCGGAACAGTGCAATCCCCATGCCCTTACAATCAGGCACGAGAGCTCAACCGATCGTTGGAGATTTCCTTTCGAGGCTACTCAATAGTGCCTCAATTTAAGTCAAAATGCGCGCAAGTTAGGCAGTAGCAACTGGAAAGGCCAGCGCTCGGGATCGCGCTGGACCGCATCATCTGATCTCTAATGCCGTCTCGGCCATCGCATCACTTCGCCATCGACGACAGCAGCCGTTCGAACGGTTCCTGGCTGGTCAAAATCAAGCCGCTCGACGGCTGATTCAGGTCCCATGTGACGAAGACTGCCAGCGCCACGAGCGCGATGAAACAAACCGTGCCGATCACGTCCGCCTCCCCGGCGGCCCCCTGCTCGCGCCCGATCAGCAGCGTTGAGATGATGGCGGCCGCAAAAAGCAGCAACGCGATGACCGGCGGAAGCCGGTCTCGAACAGCGTCGAGGCGGGACGCGTTGGAACTGGTGACCGCATTCAGAGTGTTGGTCAAGGACACGGCGATGGGCGTTCCGTCAGACAACGCCTGGGAGACCAGTTTGCTCATTTGTTCGTGCATTATCGGAAATTGTCGAAGCGCATCTTCGAATAAGCTCCGATCAAACGGCTGGCGCGCGACTTTAAACCGCAGCGCTGCATAATCGCGGATGACCATCTGCAGTTGCGTTCGCACGGGCTCCTTTAACATACTCGCGCAAGTATAAAAGTCGCCGATCGCGTTGCTGTCGGCGACGACCATCAGCCGTCGTTGATCGTGTTTGGTGATCGAGGTCGAGAACGTAAAGGCGAGAAGCAAGCCGAGTAGAGCGACGCTCGCATCACCGAATTTGGAGGCCGTCCGTTCGGCGCCACCTTGCCGCTCCCGTTGTCCGATCTGCCATCCGATGCGCCACGCCGCGAGCATCAGTGCCGCGAGCGCCACCCCCACTAGCCATGCATCGTAGCTTGAGAAGATATTGTTCATGTTCGATTGCCCGTCACTAATCGGAGAGTATCGGAATTGGAAAGCCGGGCTCGCTCTTCGATGCGAAAATTGACCTTATGTCTCGGCTTTGTAGATGACCCACAAGCCGCGGACTGCGGATATAGCACTTATCCGAGTGGGTCTCTATTGTCGGTTATAAATTACCGCGGGACGCTCCGCGATGGGACGGTTGCTAATGCCCAAAGCCGAAAAGCACAATGCCAGCCGCAAGTCCTCCGGGTCGCAGCCGGGGACGGACGTAGCCAAGCTCGGTCGCAAGGAATTCGACCAGGCGCTCGCAAGGCTTCAGGTTGAGCTGGTGACGCTTCAGGAGTGGGTCAAGTTCAAGGGTCTCAAAATAGTCGTCGTTTTCGAAGGACGCGACGCGGCCGGCAAGGGTGGCGTTATCAAGCGACTTACCGAGCGCGTCAGTCCCCGGGTATTCAGAGTCGTAGCGCTCCCGGCCCCGACTGAGCGCGAGAAGACCCAGATGTATCTGCAGCGCTACATTGGGCGTCTTCCTGCCGCGGGCGAGGTCGTCATCTTCGACCGCAGTTGGTATAACCGCGCGCTGGTCGAACGGGTAATGGGCTTTTGTACAGAGGAACAGGCCCGATACTTCCTGCGGATGTGCCCTGAAATCGAGGATGCCATGGTGCGTTCGGGAATTATCCTGGTCAAGTACTGGTTCGAGGTCGGTCAGGAAGAGCAAACGCGGCGCTTCATGTCACGAATTAATGATGGGCGCAAAATCTGGAAGCTAAGTCCGATGGACCTCGAATCTCATCGGCGCTGGTATGACTATTCGCGGGCCCGTGACGAGATGTTCGAGGCGACCGATACGAAAGTCGCACCGTGGTACGTCGTGCCTGCCAACGACAAACGCCGGGCGCGGCTCAACTGTATCGCGCACTTCCTGAGCCTCATTCCCGTTGAAGCTGTTATTCGGGGCAAAATCAAATTGCCTAAGCGGCAGAAGCCAAAGAATTACAAAGAACCGGTGCGACCCCATAATTACGTACCGAGTGTGTACTGAGGTTGCACCTGGTACGTCCCTCCCGCACCACCTCTATTCGAGTATGAAAATATCGGTGGCGCTCACTAGTGATAGTACGTATTTAAATACGTAATTACAAAATGCAAGCTACTCAATTCTGAATGGAACTAGGATGAACGCGAGCACGATTTCGATCATTGTTGCTTAACCAATCGGCACGTCGAAGCCTTTTTCATCGGCAATCCATGATGCGGAACATGCGCTAAAGCTCATTGAGCTCAAGAGTATTACGCTGCATAAATCAACATTTCGAACTAACCTTATCTATTACACGCATATCCCCGTGCAGGAACGCTTTTTGCGTTAAGGCAACGGCATTTTCTCTGGCTCTGGGGAGGAGCATTTACATGAGTAGTCGTTTCTGTGGTCCACTCGGGCTAGGCGCCGGAGTGCGCCTTGCGATCCTGATTGTAGGTATCTTCGTAGTAGTAAGTTTTCGTTCGACGTCCGCCGCTGCCCCGTTATTGCCAACGCTTCCAAAGGCGCCGGTCATTCCAATTCCCAAGTTGCCATTCGGATCGAAGTTCCACCTCCTTGATACCACTATCGACGAGGTACAGAGCGCGATCAAAGCCCACGAGCTTACTTGCGTTGACCTCGTCCAGCTCTATCTGGCGCGTATCAAAGCTTACAACGGCCTTTGCGTTGACCAGGGGCCACAGGCGCAACTGGGGCCGGTTACACTTATCCCTGACGCCGGCCAGGTTAACGCTCTGATGACGTTAAACCTGAGGCCCGCGAATCGTATCGCGCTCGGCTTCGATGCTCACCACTCGCGCAGTCAGACCGACCTCGTTGATGACGACCCCAGCATGCCCGACGCGCTCGAAACTGCCGCGGCGGAAGATGCTTCATTCCGTAAGACCGGCAAGATGGGTCCGCTATTTTGTGTTCCGATGGCGATCAAGGACGAATACGACACCTTCGACATGCGCACGACGAGCGGCGCCGACGCTCAATATGCTAACGATCGTCCTCCCGCCGATTCGGTCTTCGTCAAGCGCTTGCGCAACGCTGGCGCCATCATTCTGGCGAAGGCGAATATGGGTGAGTACGCCTCCGGCGATGATCGCAGTTCGTGGGGCGGCGTTGAGTGTAACGCCTACGACAGCACTCGCAGCGCAGGGCATTCGAGTACCGGATCTGGGCTGTCAGTCACTACCAACATGGTGCTGTGCGCGATCGGAGAAGAATCCGGCGGCTCTATCATTCATCCCGCAAACTGGAGTGACGATGTCGGCCTTGCGCCCACACAGGAACTGGTCCCGCGTACCGGCATGATCCAGGCTTCGTTATACAACGATCGCGTCGGTCCGATCTGCCGCAACGTTCGTGACACCTCAAAGATACTCGACGCAATCGCGGGCTACGATCCGAGCGACGAGCTGACCGCCTTTAGCGTTGGTCAGCTTCCGGAGCAGACCTATGCGTCATTTACCAGCCCTGCTGTAGTCAAAGGACCGCAACCACTGAAGGGCGTTCATGTTGGAGTCTTGCGCGAATGGGACGTGGCGTGGGCCGTCCCCGATCAGGAATCTGTGAACCTGTTCGAGAATGATATTCAGGTCTTCAGAAATCTTGGGGCCACTATAATCGATCCGGGTCCGGGAAATAATCTGTTCGACGACGTGATTCCGAAACTCTTCCCGTACCTTGAGCCCGCGACTTTGCAATCGGACGATCCACTGCTCTTTTCGAGTGGTACCCAAATCCAGGATATCCTCGCGCTATGGTTTAATACGTCACTCTTCCCGAGCACCGTTGACGCTCCCAACATCCGGAGCCTTGGATCGAATGGTTCAAGCACCGGCGAACTGACTTACGTGCTCAACCGCTATCTGGAAAATCGCGGCGATCCAACCATTACTAATATCAACAGCCTTGTCGCCAATTCGACCTTTTGGACCGATCCAAACTTTGGCGTCTCACAAATGGGGAGCCTGGTAAGTGCCGAGAATGTCGCTACGCTTAACACCACTGCGAAACAGATCAGGCGCTTCACCCTTCAACAAATCGTGCGTCAAAAGCTCGCTAAGGACGGTATCGATGTGCTCATCGCGCCGACTACAACGATCCCGCCTTACGTGCTTATCGACGCGACCGAGCCGACCGCCCACGGTCGTCCGAGTAATGGCTACTCAACGCTCGGCGCCAACGGCATTCCGGAACTGACAGTGCCGGCCGGTTTCACTACCGTCTCTTATGATCATCCTCGTTCGAGCCCGAGCACTTCGATAGAAGTATCGACGACCCTGCCGTTTGGCATTTTGCTGCAGGGGGCGCCGTTCAGCGAGCCGTTGCTACTGCAGGTCGGTGCAGCATTCGAACAGGCAACGCACGCGCGGGTCGCGCCGCCACTGTTCCCGCCGCTACCAGGTGAACCATAGAGAACATCGGCTACTCGTGTCATGGGCACGGAGCGCCGGTCGTAATTAGCGGCCGGCGCTCCGCTCTCCCAATGCATTCAGGCAACAATTCTTTAGCGGAATTCTATGCCCCAGCCTCAGTTTCAAGCGCGATCGCAACGACGTTGAATGACGTGACCGCGATCTTCTCTCCCACTTTCACGTGCTTCAGACTGGCACTGTTGCCGACGCTCACGGTCTCGAGGCTGCCGTCCGGGCCTTCGACTTCGATCGTCTTTTTGCTCTGGTCGATCGCGTTGACAGTTACCACGATCTGCACCTTGGTCCCCGCCGCAACGCCGGGCGTCTGTCCCGGCACCGCACCGACGACTCCTTCGGCAACCGACGCAGCGGGCAATGATTCGCCACGCCTCAGCTTTCGTATAGTGACTATTTCATAAAATTTGGCTACGAAGGGCTCGCCCGCCTTTGCTGCCGCGAGGTTGTAGGGATTGTACACGTGCAAAGTCACCTGCTTGCCGTCCGGGCCTTCGAGCGTGACCTCCTTCTTTGCGTGATTCACCGAGACGATTTTGCCGTGAATTGTCACGACCGTCTCCGAACCGATTCCTACCAGATGTTCCTGGCTTGGCATGGTAGGAGAAGGCCCTGCCGCCGTGGCTGTCTGCGCGTTTCCGTTACTACCGAAATTGACCGGGGGCGTCGGGCTCGCTGATGGTGCGGGCTGAGCAGCCGCCAAGGTGCCACCGGTGTTTTGCGACGGGCCAGTCGCGGCTGTATTGCTTGAACAGCCGTAGGCCAAGGCGATCAGGGCAAAGCCGAGCACCCCCTTTTGCGCGAACACGATCGAACGTTTCGTCACTTTTTGCATTTTAGCTACAGTCACTTTTCTACTCACCTTTATCCTGAGGCCTTATGGTTGTGCGCTTTCGTGTACGGTCCAGCCATTAGCTACTAACTGCTGCTGCGCGAGCGGTGTCATTTTGGCTGGTATCCAAAGAATGCGGTTCTGTAACGCCAGAATTCCGGGATCGGTCGCGAAGCCTGCTGTACGTGGGGTCCACGACAGGTAATCGACCGGAGCAGGCACTATCGAGTTGCCGTTCTGATCGCGCCCAACCAGCAAGCCATTCATCCGAATCTTTGTGATCGGGCTATTCTGCTGACTCCACTGCGTAAGCATTCGGATCGAAGTAACAATGAAACGCGCCTGATACTCAGTTAGCACATTGCCAAGTACAACTGCTGCGTGACGCCGTCCCGGGATATTGCCGAGGCTCTCCAGATCGCGCACCGCGGTAACCTGTAAGCTCAACGGAATTGCATTATTGTGTGTAAAAGCGGCGATTTCTTCTTGCGACAATCCCAGGTTCTTGAGCTTCTTCTGCACCAGGATAATAAGGTCGCCCTTGGGCGTCTGGTAGATCAGATCGTCGGTGATTTCCACGCCAGAGATAATCATCGATGCGGGAACCGCGACGCTGACCGCGGTGTTGACCATGACGCGAGCAGAAAACATCACCCACGCCATATGGTTGAGCTTCTCGGTCAGAATCGGATCGGAGCTATAAGGGTCCACGTGTAACTTATGTGCGAGGTCCCGGCGCACCTGCTCATAACCTAGAGCAGTAGCTGTGATGCCGGCAGTTTCACTCGCGGTCTCTTCGGCGCGCTGTCCGCCACTCTCGGAGGAATTCGTCGCCGTCGCATACAATGTCTTCGCCCCGAGATCTACGCGCCCGAAAAATTCGCCCACGCCGCTGGGCAATCCCGTCACCGTATCCATCGGATGGGCAACCATCTGCGCGGCTGCCTCGACCGGGCGCGCTGCGCTGGTGGCGACCTCTTTGGCGAACACCCCGGTCTGGCTCATGTTGTCCAGTTGCGCGATCGCGGGGATCTCCGACAACCGGATCTTCAACATGTCCAGACTCTCAATCTGGTAGGTGCCTGCATCGTTATGGAAAACCGACGGGTCAGCGACGATAGTGTACTGCCCCATCGCGCCATTAGTCGGTACTTGGGTTTGAACGTAAAAGCCCGGTCCTGAAAGCGCACTTACCGGTAGCAGATCGGTCGCGCTTATGACCGGTGGCTGTTCGAACTGGCCATTGGTGGCTAGCCCCGAGGGCGGTTGAACTGCTTGCATCGGAGCGCCCGCGTTAACCGGACTGCCGGCGGATGGCGGAGCCGGCGGATTTGCGCTCGCCATCGGCTGAGCGTTATTGTTCGCCGGCGCGCTGGTCTGCGCACACCCGGCTAACGATACTGCCAGGTATATCGACAGAACTGTCGCTGTTGACTTTCGCATCTGAGTTTGCGTCTTCATTCAAACTGGCCCCTCTTTTGCCCTTCAGAGTGGCACATCTTATATCAGCTTTGAGATATCAAGATCGATTGGCCAACTATTGTCAGCGGATTGAGTTTTCTCGCGAGGTTGACGATACTCCTCGGCATCCGCACGAGCCAGAAAGGACGTAGTAGTGAAGAAGAGATCGCGATTAACATGCCGCGCAATCGTCCGACTCAGCTGGCTGACCGCGGGGATACTCTCCTTAGGAGTGTTCTCGTCATGCTCTCAGACCGTCGAGAGCAAGCCGGCCGTGATGGAAGGCGGACAGCTATCGCCAGCCGTTTCCGGCTTCTTCGGGGATAGCTATTCATTGTTGCAGACCGGTAAGCAAGGGCAGGCGGCGATGGTTTATGTAAACCCCAATGCCCAATGGAAGCAGTATGACAAAATCTTGCTCGAGCCGGTGGAATTTTGGGATAGCCCTGATACGACTGTTTCGCCCGCCGACCAACACATGCTGACCGCGTACTTCTACGATCAACTAAAGACCGATCTGGAGAGAGATTTTACAATCGTGGACCAGGGCGGAACAGGAGTGATCGTACTGCAAGTGGCCCTTACAAATGCGACTACGGCGACTCCTGGACTGCGGTCAGTCTCAGTGGTTATCCCGCAGGCACGCATCCTCAACGGACTGCAATCGCTTGCGACTGGAAGCTATGCTTTCATTGGTTCTGCCGAGGGAGAGATGAAGGTAACCGACGCATCAACCGGCCAGCTTTTGGCCGCCGCTATTGATAAGCGCGAAGGTGGGATAGCGCTAAGTGCGGCGGCCCAATGGCAGTGGGGCGATGCTGAGAATGCGATGAACTACTGGGCGCAAAAGATCAGCGTTCGATTGCTCGAGCTACAGGGTCGTTCGCCTTCACCAAACTAGCGTGCCTGTAGCTGACAAGCACCGTCCGAGCGGCAGGTTCCACCAGTTTCGTTAGCGTATAGATACACCTTCGCCGCTCAAATCCTGGCAGTGTTAGTGTAAAAAAAGCACAATCACCCAAGTGAATATAGCTAAACTCAAAAGACTGTTCTTCGCGATCGTACTCGCCGGATTCTGGTTCGCCTTCTCCGTGGTTGGAGTGCCGAGCGCCGCGACGGCTGCATCTTCGACCGCGCTCTCGCATAAGGTCGCAGCCGCGCTGAGAGCCAACGACAATCTCAACGGAGCTAACTGCTACGCTGCGGCGCCGGGCGTTATAGTTCTCTATGGCAAAGTCTTCGATAACAAGGACCGTGACTTGGCCGAGTCAACCGCCTTCAATGTTCAGGGAGTCAAACAGGTCGTAAACACTCTGCGCACCACGACCGGCAAATGGCTGGAAGCGGAGGCGCGAATAAACGACACGCTGGTGCTCAATGATTTGCAGGGTGTTTCGGTGAAAGTAATCGGCCGGGAAGCTTATGTGTCCGGGCAGGTCGAGACTGAAGGCGATGAGCAGAGGGCGCTTCGCGTGATCGCTTCCGAGTCGAACCTCAGAGTTGTGAACTTTATTCGAGTGGTTCCGGGTTCTATCTTCTGAGCGGTATGTAACCTCCAATTCTGGCTCGCGCCGGCCCGGGCCCAATCGCAGCAGCGACTGGATTGCGCTCGGTTCAGGTAACGGCGTCATAGCTGCTGACCCGAAAATCAACCGCACGCGAGCTTGACATGAGGAAACAATGCTAAGCTGTAATTCGTGCCGGGAAATCATCTGCGCCGACCGCCGATCGAGGGAAATGATCTTCGACTCTTGCGAGTACGATACGAAAGCTTAACCACCGATTATTGAATCACGATGACCTCTTCCAAGCTTGTCGCTAACGGGACCTCAAGGGCGATCGTTATAGTTGGGGGCGGACTGAGCGGCGCGTTGGTCGCGATCCAGCTTCTGCACAAAGCCTCGTCGCCGCTGAGCGTGGTAGTGATTGAACCGCGTGCCGAAGTGGGGAGGGGCGTCGCGTATTCGACCGTTTCGTCAGCGCATTTGCTGAATGTGCGCGCGGGGAATATGAGCATCTTTCCCGAGCAGCCGGAAGATTTTCTGAACTATCTGAGGACTGTCGAATCGCTCAATTTGTCGTCGAAGGATTTCGCGCAGCGTCAACGTTTCGGCGCCTATGTGAGCGAGCGTCTGCTAAGCGCTCAACGAGGCGCCGCAGCGGGAGTGCGGTTCGAACACCTGAGAGGTCGCGCGCAGCGAGTCGATCTCGATGCCACAGGCGGAGCCGAGATAACGCTGGACGGTGGTGCTGTATTACGCGCGGATACGATCGTTATGGCGCTAGGCAATAATCCGCCGGCGATGCCTTTTGCCAATCCGGATGGCGTGGAGATCATTTCGGGATGGTCCGCGGCCGCATCGGAAGGTGTCGCGAAGGACGACACCGTGCTGATCGTCGGTTCAGGATTGACGGCGGTTGATGGGGTGCTGGCGCTCGCGGAACGGGACCATCGCGGCGCGGTTCACGTGGTTTCGCGGCATGGCCGCTGGCCGTTGGTCCATGCAGATCCGCAGCCCACGACACTCGCTCCGATAGCGGTGAGTGGTGGTGGTTCAGCGCTCGCGATTTTGCGCGGGCTGCGCGCTCAGGCGCGGCGATATGAAGCGGCGGGAGAGTCGTGGCAGATCGGCTTCGATCAGCTACGGCCGCATATCAATCCGATCTGGCGACAATGGTCTGAGCGCGAGCGGCGGCGATTCATGCGTCATGCTCGGACGCTGTGGGAAATCCATCGCCATCGGATGCCGCCGGAGGCCGCAGCAATAATCGAACACCTTAGTCAGCGGGGACAGCTAACGACTCATCGTGGGCGGGTTATCGAGCTCAGGCGCAGCGACGACGGCCTCGCGCGACTGACGATATATGCCGCTAGCGCGAACGGTCGCGCGGATTTGAAAGTGCATCGAGTGATCGTGTGTACCGGACCCGACCTTGATTTTCGCAAGGCCGCGCAGCCAGTTGTCCGTGATCTTATCGACCGCAAGCTGATCCGACTCGATAGCGAAAACCTGGGGTTGTTGGTAGCGGACGATTTAGCTTTGATACAGCGCGATGGCAAGCCGTCGCCGGTACTGTTCGCGTTGGGACCAATGATTAAAGGCTCGCTATGGGAGACGACGGCGACGCCCGAAATTCGGGTGCAAGCGCGTGACCTGGCGAATCATCTACTGCGCGTGATAGCCAACGGCGAGGCGGCTCCTTGAGCCGATCCGGACCACAGCGCTCCGAACTCAACTACTGATTGAATCAGCCTTGTAGAGCGTTATTGCGCAAAAGCCCCGTTCTTGGATCGCAAAGTCGGGATCAGAGAATGGTGGTCACGTGCTTTACTGGAGAGCGTCGCGCCAGGCGACGGCCCGAGCGCGGCCAGTCCCGGAGAGATTTGCGCAGTGCATCGGGATTGATTCCGAGCGAGTCGCATACGGAATTGAAAGAAAAGATTCCGCGATCGTTGAGGGCACGCAAAATTCCTAGTCCACCCACAGGACGCGGATACCATAGCAACAGCCACTCGATTCGCTGGAGATGTGATGGGCGTCGATGACGGTGGCATCGCGCACTTCCCATTTGCCCAACTTAAGGACGTTTCCTCCTTGACTATTCTGCTTAGTATCGATTGGATAAATCGATTATAATGGTGAGCTGACGCTATGACCGAAGCTGTCAAGATAGGATTGGGGTTTCGCGAGGTTGCCCGACGACGATAAATCATTTAGCTCATCGAATCACTGGATTGTAAAGATTGAATTTTGGATTCCGTTGTCAGGCGGGCTGGTGGTACGGTCGGGCACGTTTCGGGTTCGAGCGGAGCCAAGCGGCAGTTCCCGCTTGAAGATGCGATCGATTATGGCCGAGAATTGATCCGGATCGTGCGCGAGGAGATTGCGTGGCGGGAGCAAGCGAGCAACGTCGCGGCACATAGTGTCGCGGGCTAGCGGAAACATTTGAGGGTGGGCGCTCAAGCCAAACAAACGCACATCGAAACGGCGCGGAGACGAATGAACAAGCGCATCTACTTTAACGCCTTCCACATGAACTGCGTGGTCCATCAATCGCCCGGGCTATGGGTGCGCCCGGAAGACAAGATGGAAAAATACAACGATCTGAAAACCTGGGTGGAGTTAGCCAAGCTGCTCGAGCGTGGACGGTTCGATGCGCTATTTCTGGCCGACGTGGTCGGGGTGTACGACGTCTATCGCAATAACCGGGTGGCGGCGCTTACGCAGGCGGCGCAGGTCCCGGTGAACGATCCGGCGATGCTGATTCCGGCGATGGCCTATGCGACCGAGCATCTAGGGTTCGCGTTTACCAGCTCGACCTTGCAGGTTCATCCGTTTACTTTTGCGCGGACGGTTTCCACGCTCGACCATCTGACCAAGGGCCGCATAGCCTGGAATATAGTTACTTCGTACCTGGAGAGTGGCGCGCGGAGCCTGGGTCAGCCAGGTTTGTTGCCGCACGATGAGCGCTACGACGTGGCCGAGGACTACGTCAACCTATGCTACAAGTTGTGGGAGGGTAGCTGGGAAGACGATGCGGTAGTGAAAGATCGCGAACTCGGCATCTATGCGGATCCGGCGAAGGTCTGGGACATTCATCACGACGGCAAGTACTTCAGCAGCCATGGGTGTCATCTATCGGAGCCCTCGCCGCAGCGGACACCAGTGTTGTATCAGGCAGGAGGCTCGCCGCGTGGCCGTGAATTTGCGGCACGTCACGCCGAGTGCGTTTTTGTAGGGGGCTCGAATCCGGCGAAGGTGGGCGAAGTCATCCGGGATACGAGAGAACAAGCGCGCCAGTTTGGCCGCGATCCGTCAGACATCCTCTTCTTCCTTTACGCGAAGGTACTAACTGCCGATACCGAGGCCGCCTTGCAGCGCAAATACAGTGATTATCTTGAAAATGTCAGTTATGAAGGCGCGATGGCACTGCTAAGTGGTTGGGCCGGGATCGACTTTAGCAAGTATGACCTGGACAAGCCGGTCGAATACGTCGAAACCAACGCGGTGCGATCGCTGATGCAGTCGTTTATCCGCACGGATGAATCGAAAAGGGCGTGGACGGTGCGCGACTTGATGAAGCGAGTTGGCCTCGGCGGCGGCGGTCCGCTGGTAATGGGGACGCCGGAGCAACTGGCAGATACCTTTCAGAATTGGATAAGCGCCGGTGTTGACGGATTCAACCTGGCCTACATGGTTACACCAGGATCCTTCGTAGAGTTCATCGATAACGTGGTGCCGATTTTGCAGAAGCGTGGCCTGATGCAAACCGAGTATCAGGAAGGTACCTTGCGCGAGAAGTTACTGGGGCCGGGGCGTGCGCGGCTGCAAGCGCCTCATCCGGCGGCTAAGTATCGCCGTTGGTACAGCGCGCGAAAGGGTCAATAACCGGTAGTAACCTCGACTAAAATGCCATCGGGATCGCGGACATAAACCGAGCCGGCCTCAGTCGAGCCGTGCAGTGAGTGCTCGACGCCGCGATCCTTCAAGCGGGCGACTAGCGCGCCAAAGCGATCCGGCTTGGTGCGCAGCGCTACATGATGCATGCTGCCGACGCCGCGCACGGTGCGCGTGGGTCCGTGTTCCGGAAAATCGAAAAATGCGAGTTGGTTGCCGCCACCCATGTCTAGGAAGATGTGGGTCGAAGTTGGCTCGTCGCGATTCCGCACGATGCGCGTCAGACGCATCCCAATTATCGTCGTATAGAACTCGATGGTCGCTTCGAGGTTCGAGCAAATGAGCGCCAGGTGATCGACGCCAGCGGTTTGAACCTGCGGGAGACTCGCGGACGACTGTGAAAGGTATCGCGCTGACAACTCTTCGCGTCGCTTCTGGTAGAAATCGGAGTCTTTCATGGCCCGCCTCCATTCTCAGCGCAGCGCCCCATCTCTGAACTTTCAGACTTTAGCTAGCCGAAGTACGAAGTACTAGAGGCCTGATCTTAGCTATCCGGCGCTGGATCGAGCGTACAAGAACCGCGTCGTGTGTGCGAGTCCCGGAGTGAGAGTGGGCCGCAACCGGTGCATTCGCATCAGGGTTCAATCCTGCGGACTGGTGCAGGCCGCGAGGCGCTTGCCTTCGACCGTTATGGTCTGATCGATCGGATAGCCCATCAACGTTCCGCGCAATTCGACGACACCGGTATAGTGATCGGCACTGACAAAGGTAATCGAACCTTCGCTGGTAATTGCGGACGGGCTTTTGCAAGCGAGCCGCCACTTAAGTGAGGTGCTGGTGCGTTTTGAATACTCGCTCTTGCAAGATTTATCGAGCGGTGTCGGGGAATAGGCGAAATTAGTCCACGGATCGGAACCTTCGAAGACGCAATGCCAATCAACTGTGGGAGCCGCGTGCGGAGCGTACGGAGAGTACGTAGTCTTCCATAACCCGGGCAGTGCCTTGAATTCGTCGTCAGCACTGGCCGAACGCGATAACCCTAAGCTGACCAAGAAGGAAAGCAAAACCGCAACCGTCTTTATCACTTTACACGATGAACTCTTACTGCAACCCATCACACTTCACCTGTGCGATCACGCGCATCCAATTAAGAGCGGAGCGGCAATCGCTGCCGCTCCGCTGTTACGAACAGTTCAGGTGTTCCGGTCAGGTATCTAACACATTGAGCGTCAGCTCACCTAGATCGGACTGTGATGAAAGTTGAACATATCCATCAGGTCGCCGATTGCCGGGCTGTTGATTGGCACATACGGATTGCCCGGTTTAGTGATCGGGTTCTTCAAATTGTCGCGGCTACGCCTGGAGATGGTCTCGCCAAGGTTCCAATTCGCCTCGACAAACTTATCGAAGGAGACGTGGTCGTAGTAAGTATGGACTACGCGGCCACCCTGCGAATAGGGCGACACTACGAGGAGCGGAATCCGAGTGCCGTCACCGAAGAAGTCGATGGTCTGAACGTAGCCGGAATCCCAGTAACCTCCGCCTTCGTCGAAGGTGATCATGATTGCGGTATCCTTCCATACCTGGGGATTAGCCTGAGCCATCTCGATGATCTTCTGGCAGAAGCCCTCGAACAGGTCGAGCTTCGATGATGCCGGGTGGCCGTCGAGCAAGCCGTCGGGCTTTACGATAGACACGGCCGGCAGAGTGTTGCTGGTGATATCCGAGTAAAGGTCGTCGATGTCCTGGTTGTGAGCGCGTAGAGTTGGGTTCGTCATGATCTGCGTCGAATACAGGAATGGATCGCAGATATTACAGAAAGTCCCACCTTCACCGTCCTCCTTACCGCCGTCCCAACCCTCGCCGTAGTACTTCCACGAGACATGATGTTTGGAGAGCAGTAGTCCGATGTTGTTCTGGGTAGTCGGTGGAATTGTGAATTGAGTTGGACCGAGCGGCGCGGGGGTACCATCGCCGAGGTAGCCCGGGTTGTAGTTGTTAACCAGGTAGTAGGCGTTCTGCTGGCAGTCGCCCCCGAGGAAAGGATGGTACGGAAGCGCGTTCAGATAGGCAAATATCGGCCCAACGCCCGGTTGAGTAGTGTCGGCGCAGCTCACGTACGAGCCTCCTTCCTGGGTGACGGTGCTGCCGTAGCCGTCGTCTTTGTAGTAGTTGTTGGTGCCCGTTTGCGGATCGGGATTTTCGATCTGGCCTGCAGGCGGAGTAGCCGGGTTCCCGTGGCTGTCCGCGTAATAGATCAGGCTGCCATATCCCAGCATGATGTGATTCGCACCGGTTCCACCCATGATTGATTGGTGGAAGTTGTCACTCAGAGCATACTGCTGTGCGAGTTGGGTGAAGTATGGAACATCAGTACCGTTGGCGACGTTGAAAAACTGCATCGCAGTGGAGCCTTCACCGGTGGTTTGATTTGTAAACGGGCTCGGTTGCGCAGCGCCGTTACTGCCGGCCCCGACAGTAGTTTCAACCCACGGGAACAGATCGCTTTGACATCCGCTGTTGTTGTTTCTGGAAGCCTTGGTCGCGTCACAGTCGAGCTGCTGCCACATCTGGAAAAAGCGATGGACAGGGCTGCTCGCATAGTCGTCGTACGAGAGGGGCGGGTCCATATCGAGCGGGCCGTTGAAACTCGGAAGGAAGGAATCAATGTTGGAACCGCTTGCGGTGAACGGAAACCGCGTATCAACCACGTGGCCCGCCAAGCCTGTGCCGCCGTTCGCGAGCTCACTATAGTCCGCGGTCGGCAACGCCGGCTCGAACGCCTCTGCTGCCGAGGCGCTGGGGAAATGCGGCGCGGTGGGAGCTCCATCAGTGTTGATTGCAGGCAATTGAGGAAAGGCCGTGGTCTTAGTAGGGCTAGGCGAAAAGGTACTAGTGTCGGAAGCCTGCCATTGGGTCGCAAGTCCAGCATTCGTGCCGAGCGCGCCAGTGGTAGTCACGATGCCTTTGGAGAGCAAATTCGAGACGGTCTGCCCGGCTGGCGGCGTATAAGTGGCGAAGACGTGGTCGAAGGTCCGGTTTTCACCGATGATCAAAATGACATGTTTGATCGGAGTTCTGGTTGCATTGCTGCGATCGAACGGATCGAACAGCCGAAGTGCCGCGGGCGGAATCTGAATAGGATTGTTCAAGAGTCCGCCGCCGATCAGGTTTTTACGAAAAGAAGCATCGTTATTTGATTCCTGCGCGGCGCCGTACAGCGGCATCGCGAGTTGAGCTGACAGCATAGCTCCCGCTGCCAACGTTGAGATCCATTTTTTCTTTCTGATCCGGTGCATTATCCCTCCTCCTTAAACGCAAAAAATGGGATTTGTCCCACGGACGGAGGATGACGGATGCAGGTTAACGAGCGTCGGGAATGCTTTTACGGGTTAGACATGCTTTTAATGAATTTTGAAGAACGCTTAGAGACGTTATCTTGATCTGTTTTTGATGGCCGCAAATTCGGTTGACTGGACGGTCACATTTCGCTTCCTCACGATGCGGCCATCGATACACAATTCGACCTCGGTCGATAGGTCCGCCGCAGTCGCAGCTGCGCTCGCTACTACTTCGTATGGGCGCATCATTTCGTTGTCCTCGTGCTCGAGGAGATGACAGTGCCAAACATAGCGGCCCGTATAACCCTCGAAGCGTATGATGATGCGAGTCACGGCATCGGGTTCGGTCCGCACCGTATCCTTCCAGCCAGCTTCGTTGGCAGCTGGGGGCACCGCGGGTCCGGTGTAGCGCAGGCTCTTATCAAGGTTGTAAGCGAAGCGGTCGAAGGGCCGTCGGTCGAGAATCTGGAATCGCACTAAGTGAAGATGGATCGGATGGGTGTCGCCGGTCGCATTGACCAATTCCCAGATCTCAACGGTATCGATAACGGGCTTTTCACTCACAGGTTCATGAAAGCGCTTGCCGTCCAGGAGCATGACCATCGAATTACCGCCCGAATCGTCTGATTCCACGAGTGCCAACGTACGGGTTTTCACGGCGTCAGCTTCGGCGGTCCGCGTGATCGGGTTCAGCCGCATGGGTAGAACACTCATGTCCCTGGCGCAGCTCGGGCGCACTCGGAACTGAAGGATTTCGTTGGCGAGATTCATCAACTCGATGGTCTGACCTGCGCGGGCACTGAAATCGATCACGAGATCGGCGCGCTCCGCGGGGAAGATCGTCAGGCGATTGAGTTCCACGGGCGCCGGTAACAATCCAAGGTCGGTACCTATTTGATAGAAGGGCTGTCGGTTCGAAAGAGATAGATCGAAAAAGCGAAAATTGGCGGCGTTAAGTACTCGAAAACGATATTTGCGAGGCTCGACGTCGAGGTAGGGAAAAATTTTCCCGTTGATCACGATTGCATTACCATTGAGCTCCGCAACCCATGGCGAGCCCAGGACTCCAGACGTTGGATATTTAAGCTGCCCGGATTGGTCGAGCGTTCGATCGTAAATGATCAGTGGTATTTCGTACTCGCCGCTCGGTAAATCAAGCGCCGCTTCGGTAGCGTCACGGATGATGAAGGCACCGAGCAGCCCGCCAAAAATGTTGAGCCGCGTGATGCCCATCGCATGGTCGTGATACCAGAGCATCGCCGATGCCTGCTGGTTAGGATAGTAAGTGACAGCGGACCGACCACTTATGAACCAATCTTCGGGATAACCATCGCTTTGTGGCGGCGCTTTGGCGCCATGCAAATGAACGACAGTACGAACTTCAGGCGCGTTGGTATTGGCCCCATGCAGTCGATAGTCGATGGGTAGGAAGTGGCGCTGTGGCAGTCGATTGATCCATTCAACCAGCAGGCTTTGGCCGCTACTTGTCTCGAAGGTGGGACCCGGAACGCTACCGTCGTATCCCCATTGGCGCGTCGGCTTTACATCGCGATGCAGCCGGGCCTCAAATTGCCGCATCTCGACACGGTAGTAAGGCAATTGTCGCGCGTGATTAGAAGGCTCGGGGCGGAGCCCGACCGGTTTAGCTATGCCAGGAATCGGCAGCCGGTCCACGAAGCGAGCGAGTAAATTAGGGTTGAGGCTAAGTGCGGAACGCTCGGGCTCGGGCGACATCAAATTGAAGCCTGTACCGATAACGGCCGCCGCCAGTAAGCCGAACCTTTCCAGAAACTCGCGCCGTGTCAGCCGCATCCGGTTCAGAGTTACCTATGCATCCGATCAGCATAAGCCGAAACCGTTACGCAGAAGTTAAGTTTTGGTTAACGTGTTGCGCGCTAGAGGAATTGAATCACTTTTCCAATCAAATAGAGGGGGTTTGTGCCGGATTGCCCTTCGCGGCTGCCGCTGCCGGACTCAATCTCTCGCTCATCCGATGCACCAGAACATAAAAGACAGGTACGAAGGGTATTGCCAATAGCGTCGAGGCAATCATCCCGCCGAACACCACCGTGCCTAGCGATTGCTGGCTGGCGGCACCCGCTCCGTCGGCGGTTACCAGCGGAACTACGCCGAGGATGAAGGCGATCGAGGTCATCAGGATCGGCCGAAAGCGCCTTCGCGCCGCTTCGACCGCCGCGTCCGCGGTGGACATGCCTCCAGCCCGGAGTTCGCGCGCGTACTCAACTATGAGGATCGCATTCTTAGCGGCAAGCGCGATCATCAGGACCAGGCCGATCTGGGTGTATAGGTCGTCTGGTAGCCTTCGAATGACCAAGGCGACGACGATTCCTACCAGCGCCATAGGCACAACCAGAATAACGACCGCCGGATCGGTCCAACTCTCGTATTGCGCCGCCAGGACCAGGAAGACGAGCGTAATCGACAGTGCGAAGATCAAGTACGCCTGATTACCGATCAACTTCTCTTGATACGAAAGGCCGCTCCATTCGTAGTCCATTCCATGCGGCAGTACTTCCGATCCTATGCCCTGCATTATGTTGAGCGACTGGCCCGAACTATAGCGCGGCGTCGCGATGCCGGTTATGGTCGCAGCGGGGTACAGGTTGTAGCGTGTGACCAATTCCGATCCTAACGCGGGGTGGACACTGACAATCGCGCCCAGTGGCACCATTTGGTTGTCGCGATTAGCCACGTAAAGTTGAGGGATATCCTTCGCTTGATTTCGGTAGTTGGTATCTGCTTGCACACGGACCTGAAAACTCTGATTAAACTTGTTGAACAAGTTCACATAGCTTGAGCCCATATAGGTCTGCAGAGTATTAAAGATGTCGTTGAGGGTTACACCGAGCGACTTCGCCTTGGTGCGATCGATATCAACATAGGCTTGCGGGCTGCTATCGTTGAATGTGGTGAATCCAATGCGAAGGAAGCCAGCCTTTTCATGTGCCTTGGCGAGGATAAGCTTCACCGCCTTCTGTAATTCTTCGAGGCCGAGACTGCTGCGATCCTCTACCATCATCTGGAAGCCGAAGGCATTACCCAGCCCGGGAATCGGTGTCGGCGGCAGCACATTGAATTGTCCCTCCGGCACCAATCGGAATTTCCCCTGAAGCTCCGCCAGTGCACTGGGTAGCGTGAAGCCAGGTGGGCGTTTGCCCCAGTCTTCAAACATTACGAACGTGGTGATGACGTTGGACATCTTGGCCGAGTCCATCGCCGAATAGCCGCCGATCGTCACCCACCCTTTGAGTCCAGCCACATGCTTGAGGACGCCGTCGATGTCGCCGGCCAACTGGCGCACGCGCGGCTGCGACGAGCCCGAAGGCAACTGCGCGATGACGATACAGTAGCCCTGATCTTCAAGAGGCATGAGCGCTGTGGGGTAAACCGCAAATGCGACGGCGCCTAGGCCGACTACAACAAAAAAGATGATGGCCATTCGCCCCGGCCGCGCCGCCATCCATCGAACGATCGCGATGTAGTGGTCCTCCACTACCTGGTAGCCTCGATTGAACCCAGCGAAAAACCAGTTGAGTTTTTTGTCCTTGGGTATGGGTCGCAGATAGAGCGCGCATTGCGTCGGCTTGAGTGTGAGTGCGTTGAGCGCGCTGATGATAGCGGTTGACGCGATAACGAGTGCGAACTGGCGAAACATCTGTCCCGTGATCCCGGGTAGGAAAGATGCCGGTAGGAATACCGAAGTCAAAACCAGCGTGATTCCGAGCACGGGACCCGTCAACTCGCTCATCGCTTGTATTGCGGCGTCCTTTGGCGTCAACCCCTGTTCGATGTAGTGAGATGCGTTTTCAACGATCACTATTGCGTCATCGACAACGATGCCGATAGCTAGGATAAGTGCGAACAGCGTCATCAGGTTGATCGTGAAACCGAGCAGTGCAATCGCGGCAAAAGCTCCTATGATTGTGACGGGCACCGTGGTCGCCGGCACCAGCATCGCGCGGAAGTTCTGCAGGAACAGGATGATTACGACCAGGACCAAAATGCCCGCTTCGATCAAGGTCATGTACACCGCATTAATCGACTGATTGATGAAGAGCGTCGTGTCGTAGAGCGTGGTGTACTTCAGACCTTGGGGAAAGGTCTTACTCATTTGCGTCATCAGCTGGCGGGTCTCAGTCGCCACCTGCAATGCATTTGCGCCCGGCAGAGCAAACACCGCAACGTGAGCAGTCTTCTTGCCGTTGAGCCCCGAAAACACGGTGTACATCTGCTGACTCAATTCGACCCGGCCGACGTCTCCAATCCTCACCAGCGAAGAGGTCTGGCGGGACGGCGAAGGGTCACTCACCTGGCCGGCGGTCGTTGTCGGAGCCTCGCTCTTGATGATGATGTTTTCAAATTCCTTGGTGTCGGAGAGGCGACCGAGTGCGTTGATCGTGAACTGAAAGACCTGGTTTCCCGGCGCTGGAGGTCCGCCGACCTGGCCGGCCGCCACCTGCATATTCTGATGCTGGATGGCGTTTTCGACGTCGAGCGTGGTCAGCCCGTAAGACTTGAGCTTCATTGGATCCAGCCACACGCGCATGCTGTACGGCCCGGCCCCAAAGACCGAAATCTGTCCGACTCCGGGCAAACGAGCGAGCGGGTTCACCAGGTTGATGATGGCGTAATTCGCCAGAAAGGAATCGCTGTAGCGGCTGTCATCGGAATAAAGGCTTTCGATCAGTAGTATGTTGGTGCTTACTTTCTTGACGTTGACACCTTGCGATCGAACCGACTGCGGTAACTGCGGCAGCGCGCTGTTGACGGCATTCTGGACCAACGCCAACGACCGGTTCAGATCGGTCCCGATCGCGAAAGTGACGGTGAGCGTGTAGCTACCGTCGCTGCCGCTCGTCGATTGCATGTAGATCGAGTTCTCAACGCCGTTGACCGCTTGTTCGACCGGTATGCCAACGGTTTGCGCCACCGTTTCGGCCGACGCTCCGGTATAACTGGTAGTGACCTGGATGGTAGGCGGAACTATCTGCGGATACTGCGCCACCGGCAGGTTATAAAGGCAGACTACACCTAGCAGCATCGTGACGATCGCGATGACGTTAGCCAGGATCGGCCGCTCGATGAAGAATTTGGACATGCCGTCTGCTTACGAACTTCTACTGATCGATCTTGCTAATCAGTCTCGGCTTTGACTTTGCGCCGCCGGAGCGATTGTGGCCGCGCGACGTGCTTCGCGTCTTTCAGTGATGCCTTCCATCTCGATGAAGAAAATCGGCACGAATGGAATCGCGAGCAAGGTGGACGCGAGCATTCCGCCAAATACCACCGTGCCCAGCGCCTGTTGACTAGCCGCACCGGCCCCTGTTGCAGTCAACAGTGGTACGACGCTCAGTATGAATGCGATCGACGTCATAAGGATTGGCCGAAAACGCCGGCGCGTCGCCTCAACCGCGGCCTCGGCGGTTTTCATTCCTTCCGCCTTAAGATCGCGCGCAAATTCCACTATCAGGATGGCGTTTTTCGCCGCGAGCGCAATCATCAGCACCAGCCCTATCTGCGTATAAAGGTCGGTTGGAAAATTCCGTACGACCAGCGCGACTATCACGCCGACCAGCGCCATCGGGACCGTGATGACCACTGCTGCGGGGCTGGTCCAACTTTCGTATTGACCGGCCAGAACCAGGAACACCAGCGTGATCGAGAGTGCGAAAATGAAGTAGGCCTGACTGCCGATTAGTTTTTCCTGGTATGAAAGTCCGGTCCAGTCGTACGCCATTCCCAATGGCAGGTTGTCGTGGGCGATGGTCTCCATCGCGGCCAATCCTTGTCCGGTACTGTAGCCAGGCGCGGGACCGCCGATAATCGGCACGGCCGGGTAAAGGTTGTAGCGTGTTAATAATTCCGATCCGAGCGCGCGGCGGACGCTGATCATCGTGCCCAGCGGTACCATCTGACCGTCGTGGTTGGCAACATTGAGATCCTGAATATCTTCGAGCGTGCGTCGATAGTTGGCCTCGCCTTGTACTCGCACCTGGAAGCTTTGGTTGAATTTGTTGAACAGATTAATGTAAGTCGAGCCGAGATAGGTTTGCAGAGTCTGGAAGACATCATTGAGCGACACGCCGAGCGATTCCACCATCGTGCGGTTGATATCAATGTAAAGCTGTGGACTGTCGGCGCTGAAAGTGGTCGTGACTCCTTGCAGGCTTTGATTCGTTGCGGCCTTTCTCAATATAAGTTGCGCGCCCTTCTGAAGTTCACCGATGCCAACGCTGCCGCGATCTTCGATCATCATTTGAAAGCCGCCCGCTTGACCCAGCCCCGGTATTGGCGGAGGTACCAGGACCGAGAAGGTGGCTTTCTGGATCGATTGCAGCTTGCTCTGCAGGTTGGCGACGATCGCGTCCTGGGTCAGGGCAGCAGGCCGCTTGTCGAAGTCCTGATACATCACATATTCGGTGATAACGTTCGCAAGGTTGGCAGAGTCGAGATCCGAATAGCCACCGCTGGTGACCCATCCTTTGATGCCGGGCATGCCCTTCAACACACTGTCTATGTTAGCGGCAACTTCGCGCATCCGTGGTTGCGAGGCGCCGGCTGGAAGGCGCGCGATGATTAGACAGTAGCCCTGATCTTCCAGCGGCAGAAATGCCGACGGATGAAATGCGAAGATCACACCAGCGGCTCCCACGATCGCGATGAACACGTACACCATTTGCCGAGGTCGGCCGGCCATCCAGCGGACGACGCCGATATAACGCAGCTCCACGGAGTCATAGACCCGGTTGAAGCCGCGATAGAACCAGTTGATCTGCTTGTTCTTGTCGATCGGTCTCAAGTAGAGCGCGCATTGGGTGGGCTTCAGGGTCAATGCGTTAAGTGCGCTGATGATTGCGGTCGAAGCGATTACCAGCGCAAACTGTCGGAACATCTGTCCGGTAATGCCTGGCAGAAAAGACGCGGGCAGAAACACCGAAGTCAGCACCAGCGTGATGCCGAGCACCGGTCCGGTCAATTCACTCATCGCCTTGATCGCGGCGTCCTTGGGCGTTAGTCCCTGCTCGATATAGTGCGAGGCGTTTTCGACGATGACTATCGCGTCATCAACGACGATTCCTATCGCAAGGATGAGTGCAAACAGCGTCATCAGGTTGACGGTGAAGCCAAGCAGCGCCATCGCGGCGAAAGCGCCGATGATAGTTACCGGCACGGTGGTCGCCGGCACCAGCATCGCGCGGAAGTTTTGCAGGAACAGGATGATGACGATCAGCACCAGAACTCCCGCTTCGAGCAATGCATCGTACACGCCGCCGATCGAGTCTTTGATAAAGGTCGAGGTGTCGAGCAGCGCATCGTACTTGAGACCGGCAGGAAACTTCTGGCTCATCTGCGCCATCAGCTTGCGCACTTCTTGCGACACCTTGAGCGCGTTGGCTCCGGGCAACGTATAGACGTTCATCTGGGCGGCCTTCTTCCCGCTCAGTCCTGATACGGTCGAGAAGGCCTCCTGGCTCAGTTCGACCTTGGCGATGTCCTTAATGCGCACGATCGTCGCGGTTTCGCCCAGCTCAATCGGATTTTCGATTTGACTCGCTTCAGTCGAAGGCGGTCGTGCCTTGACGATGATATTTTCGAACTGCGCGACATCGGATAGCCTGCCCATCGCTTTCACAGTGAACTGAAATATCTGGCTGGCAGCCACCGGGGGACCTCCTACCTGTCCCGCCGCCACCTGGATGTTCTGGTTCTGAATCGCTTGCTGAACTTCGAGCACCGTCAGGCCGTGTGCCTTCAGCTTTATCGGATCGAGCCAGATCCGCATGCTGTAGGGTCCGGCGCCGAGCACTTGCACTTGTCCTACGCCGGGCAGCCGCGCCAGAGGGTTTTGCAGATTGATGATCGCGTAGTTACTTAGAAAGGTTTCGTCGTAACGATTGTCGTCCGAGTAAAGACTTCCGATAAGAAGTATATTGGTGCTGACCTTCTGAATACTCACTCCCTGCTGTTGAACGGCGTCAGGGAGCTGCGACAAGGCGCCATTTACCGCGTTCTGCACCAGCGCGATCGCCGCATTCAGATCCGTGCCTACCGCAAAGGTTATCGTGAGCGCGTAGCTGCCGTCGCTGCCGCTCGTCGATTGCATGTAGATCGAACCTTCGACGCCGTTTACACCTTGCTCGAGCGGAATTCCTACGGTGGTGGCGATGATGTCGGCGCTTGCCCCCGGATAACTGGTGCTCACTCGGATCGTCGGCGGTACGATATTCGGATATTGCGCGACCGGAAGATTGATGAGGCAAACCAACCCCAGCACGATCGTTACGATCGCGATGACGTTGGCGAGGATCGGTCGTTCGATGAAAAACTTTGACACGTCCGATCCTCAATCGATCAATTGCTATTTGCCGTTCGCCGCGGGCGGCGTCAGTGTCGTTTGTTGGGGAGCGACCTTGGCTCCCGGAATCGCCTGCATCAGCCCGGCGACGATGACCCAATCGCCGGCTTGCAGCCCGTCGTCGATCACCATCATGTCGCCTACCTGAAAGCCTGCCCTAACGCTGCGGCGCTCGACGACATTTTTGGCATCGACCACCAGGAGATACTCTCCCTGTTGATCGAAGCTAATGGCGTCGCCGGGAACCAACAATGCTTCTCGCGGCTCGGGCAGCGGCACGCGAACCCGAACGAAGAGACCTGGTAGCACAGTGCCATCATTGGGAAAGACGCCGCGCAACTGCAGTGTGCCGGTAGTTGGCGCCACTGCGATCGCGGCGAAATCCAGCCGGCCTTGATGGGGAAACCCGGTCTCATTGGCGAGTTCGTAGTAGCAGGACAACATACGCTCTCCGACCGGCTTGCCGGCGGCAGTGTCCTTGTAGCGTGTTCTGAGCTTGAGCAAGTCACCTTCGTTGATGGTGAAATAGACATACAGCGGATCGAGCTGATCGATTTGTGCCAGCGCCGTCTGCTGGCCCGGTGATCCGACCAGGTTCCCGGGATTGACCAGATGTCGTCCGATGCGCCCGTCGAACGGCGCCCTCACTTCGGTGTAGCTGAGATTCAGCTTCGCCAGGATGACCTGGGCTTGCGCACTACTTAGTCCCGCTTCCGCCGATTCTTCTTCGAAACGCCAATGGTCAACTTCGGTCTGGGTGGCCGCATCCTGTTTGAGCAATCCGCTGTATCGGGCCAATTCGGTCTTGGCGTGCCATAGTGCGGCCTTCTCGGCGGCGACCTGCGCGACGGCCTGTTGCAGTTGGGCTTTGTACTGTGCCTGCTGAATGGTGAAGAGGATGGCGTCCTTTTTGACTAGCGAGCCATCGACGAAATGCACCTGGTCGAGATAGCCTTCGACTCGCGCAACCAGCGTGACAGAATCCACAGCTACTGTGTTGCCACTGAAGTCGAGATAGTCGTTGACGTTCTGCATGACCGGTTTCGCGACGGTAACCGCAGGCGGTGTTACTACGGGAGTCTTTTCGCCTCCACATCCGATAGCTATAAGGGTCGCAAACAGAGCGAGCGCGAGCGTCGTCAAGCGCAAACGCGAGATCGCCGATCCTCGAAGCATCGCAAGCCGAGCCACGCTTAGCAGTATCTTGCAAAATACAAACGGACGGCGAATTGTTTCACGTGAAACAATTCGCCTTCCATTGGTGGGGAAATTTTTCACGGTTGACATTAGTCCCTGGAATCCCACCCCGAATAAGTCGCACGACTCACTCCCAACATTAAGCTTGGTCCTCCGCCGCGCCGCGTGATCGCATCGGCAGACGCCCTCGGCTGCGTCGATGATCCTTACCATTCGGGCAGCCGTATCAGCGGTCCCGTATCCTGAGTCGAGGGGAGTCCGGGCGCTTGCGGCTGAGTCAGCTCGGGCGTCAGCAGAGTTCCCCAGTTAGTCCGGTTTTCCATCTCGCGGGCAGTATCGGGAGGTATGAAGTTGTGTCCCTCGCGAATTTGCCAGCCGCCACCCATCGCGCGATAAGCAGCGATCAGACCCAAAGGAACCTGCCCACTCCAGATGGCAAGGTTGTTCTGGGCTTCGTAGAGGTTCTGTTCGGCGGTCAGGACGGTAGTGAAGTCGGCGATTCCTTCCTTATATTGGATCATGGCGATTTGGAGGGCGCCTTCGGCCGCCTTAACGCTGGCCTTGAGATAAACGACTGCCGCGCGCGCTCCGATGAATGTCGTCATGCCGTTTGCGACTTCCTGCTGGGCCTGGAGCACCGTGTTCTGAAAGCTGATCAGCAATTCCTGAAACTTCGCGTCCTGAACCCGCACGTTATTGGTAATCTGTCCGTAATTAAGGATGTTCCACTGGAATGAGGGGCCGGCCGTATAGATCAGGCTAGCGTGAGTGAAGACATCACTCAGACTTGACTTAGCGACATCAGAGGAGACGGTGCCGACACTTCCGAGCAAGGTGAACGCGGGCAAAAGGTCGGCCTTGGTAAAGCCGATCTGGGCGCATTGGGCGGCCGCGTCGAGTTCGGCGCGCCTAATATCAGGCCGGCGCGCCATCAGATCGCCGGGAACGCCAACTGCCACTCGTTCCGGTGCATCTGGAATGCCGGTCTTACCAGCGAGCAGCGGGTCCGCCGCGCCCGGAGCCATTCCGAGTAGGACGCTCAGAGCGTTCTTCTGCGTCTGCAACTGGATCTCGAGTTGCGGGATCGTGGCCTCGGTAGCGCCTAGAACATTCTCTGCCTGATCGACGTCTCGGCCCGTCACAACTCCGCCAACGTGCCGGGCCTTGGCGATTTTGACCGCGGTTTTCTGGCGGGTGACGTTGTCGTGCGCAATCTGGATTTGCGCTTGGGAAGTGCGGATCTCGACGTAAGTGCTGGCGATGTCACCGGTGAGGGTTACGAGTACGTCGTCATAACTGGCAACCGAGGAAAGAAAGGCATCGTCGGCCGACTGGATGCCACGGCGCAACTTGCCCCAGACATCGATTTCCCACGCGGCCTGCGCGCCAAACGCATCCGATGCATAGACGTTGCTCAGGATGTTGTACGGCAGCGAGCCGGGAATCCGATTGTAGCTAAGCGATGCGCTAACCGTCTGTTGCTGCGGATAGAACTCTCCGATCGCCAGACCTAGCTGTGCACGAGCCTCGAGCACTCTCACCCCGGCCGTGCGCAAATTTAAATTCTGGGCGTAGGCGATACCGACGAGCCGAGTCAGCACGGGATCGTTGAAGACCGACCACCAATCAGCGTAGGCGACGTGGCCGGTGTCCACGGCGGAATTTGTCGCCTGTTCCCACTTGCTGGCCAGTGGAGCGGGTGGTCTTTTGTAGTCGGGCCCGATCATGCACGCTTGAAGCGACGATACGATCAGCAGCGCGAAGATTTCGGGGCGTCGCGCCCTCGCGAGGAGATTCTTGCGGACCGCCGTTCCATGGGACGAGGTCAGAGGGGCAGGTGGTGCTTTAGAGAACATTCGTCACAGCACAATCCGCCAGCACCGAGTTGTAACTGGATGCCCGTGTGAGTGCGCGGCCAGGGTCGTTGGCATCGCGTATTGGAACGACCTTCCCTTACTCACGATTCGCCGCTCATTATGATCGGACGCTGATAGGGATGGCCCGCTCGCAGGCGCACAGCCCTCTCGGAACGTTGCCAAGATTTGAATCTCGGAGCGGGCCGCATCGGTTCCCTTTTAGACGGAATCGCGCACTAAATGACGCGATTACCCAATTGAATGGGAAACAGCTTTAATACAGGCCTTGGGTTCGCGCAAGTGAGTCACGAGCGGAGCGCCGATCGGCTATGAACACCGAGCGCTGCGGAGGGCGCAGAAGGACAGGTTTTGCGCAGTGTTCGGCCCCACGACCTTGAGATGCTGCGCCAACTCGGAGGCATAATTGCGGCGCGAGGGATGCTTATTTCAGCAGGCCGAGATGGATGGCGACTATCAGGGCGGCCAAAACAAGCGCGAGAGCCATGCCGAAGAACGGATAGAGACGCTTCATCGAGAGCGGTAGTTTCCTTCTGGCCGGAATTGCATGGGAGTTGCGGCCGCCTGTCCGACCAGTCCTGACAACGTTCTTTGGGCGGGGAGGTTTCGTCTCAAAGCTGTTCCGATTTCCCTTTTGCCGCGACCTCGTGAATAATAAGGTTCCTTAAAGTTAATAATTGAGGGTCGTGCGTCATCATTGCGCGTCGGGTCCGAGGCTAAATTTCGTAGGGTAGGACGGGACATCAAGAGGCATCCGATGAGATATTTAATCTCTGCATTGTGCGCGATGGTATGTCTTGGCGCCACCAGTGTGACATCTTCGGCGCAGGGTTCGCCATTTGCGGCTCCACGGATCGCAGGGGCGATCGACGAGGCGAGCCTGATTGCGCTCAAGGGCAACGTTCATCCGCTGGCGCAATCTCAATACGACCGCGGGGCGGTGGCAGGCAGCCTCGCGCTGGACCATATGCTGCTGCAGCTCAAGCGGAGCCCGGAGCAAGAGCAGGCGCTGCAGACGCTGCTTGGAGAATTGAATAATCCATCGTCCGCCAATTATCACAAGTGGCTGACGGCGGAGGAATTCGGCGAACAGTTCGGGCCGGCGCAGCAGGATATCGACACGGTTACGGCGTGGCTGAGGTCGCATGGCTTCCGCGTAAACCTGGTTTATCCGAGTGGCATGATGATCGACGTGTCGGGCACTGCGGCACAGGTGCGAAAGGCGTTTCATACCGAGATCCACAACTCTCGAGTCAACGGCGAAGATCACA
>Ga0206850_10073_pt1 | contig 35873 bp, 24 predicted proteins | sample Alteio_BWOrgCont_16_FD_152885 | JGI IMG/M metagenome (GOLD analysis project Ga0206850, IMG submission 152885) | Enriched cells from forest soil in Barre Woods Harvard Forest LTER site, Petersham, Massachusetts, United States -... | ecosystem: Environmental > Terrestrial > Soil > Temperate forest >...
TCGCCGACCGGTTATCGGGATTGCGACACAAACACTCGCGGCGGTGCCGGGGGAGCGTCCGCAATGTTGGGTGATGGGTCGTTCCTACATTGAGGAACTCCGGAAGGTCGGAGCGATTCCGTGGATTATCCCGCTTATCCCGCACGATCCGGAAACCCTTCTGCACATCTTCGACCGTTTGGATGGAGTGTTCATCACGGGTGGAGTGGATGTTGATCCGAGCCACTATGGCGAATCCAAGTTGCCGCTTTGTGGTGTGACCGATCCTGACCGGGATACTGTTGAAATTGCCCTGTTGCGGCACGCGCTCGACCGGAACCTGCCGATTCTCGCGGTTTGTCGGGGCATCCAGATCCTGAACGTGACCTGCGGTGGAACGCTCTATCAGGATGTGACCGCCCAGGTTCCCGCAGCGATGAAACACGACTACTTCCCAACGCCCGAGCAGCCGAGCCGGAAGTTTCTGGCTCACGACATCAACGTAAAATCGAATTCCCGTCTTGGCCGCATCCTCGGGGATGCGGTGGTCCCGGTGAACAGCATGCATCACCAGGCGATCAAGGATTTGGCGCCGAATCTTGCGCCGACTGCCTACGCCGCGGATGGAATCATTGAGGCTGTGGAGAGTCTCGATGAACGCTATCTGATTGCCGTGCAGTGGCATCCCGAAGAGTTGACGGAAACACATCCCGGGATGGCTCGCCTGTTCACCACGTTTGCCGAAGCCTCAGTCGCCTGACTGAGGCTTTTTTGCTTGAAAGCGGGCCATTGGCCCGCTTTCTTTATTTGTAACTGATTGCGGAATCGCTCTGTTACGTTGGGTGGTCGAGGCTTTGCGAGCCCCACTAAACTCGGTTTTGTAGGGTGGGTCGAGGCTTTGCGAGCCCCACCAATACCATTACATAAAGCACGAACGCATCAGCATCAGAAATACGGAGACTTCCCCATGCGCTTTGCCATCCTTGCAGTCCTCTCGCTGTTCCCGCTCACCGCGCACGCGGCCGACAAGGATTTGGAAGCTCGTATTGCCCCCCTCACCAAAGCTCATAATGGCCGGGTTGCGGTTGTGGTGAAAAACCTCAAAACGGGGGAAGCCTATTCACTCAACCCAGACGAAGTCATGCCCACTGCGAGTCTCATCAAGCTGCCAGTGATGGTTGAGACTTACTGGCAGGTTGCCGATGGAAAGGTGAAACTGGAGACCACGCTCACGCTCAAGAAAGACGACAAGGTGCCGGGCAGTGGCATTCTCACGCAACACTTCTCGGACGGAGCAACATTCCCGCTCCGTGATGCCGTGCGGCTGATGATCGTTTACTCCGACAACACCGCGACCAATTTGGTCCTTGACCAGATCGGCATACCCAGTACCAATGTGCGCATGGAGAAACTCGGGCTTAAAAGCACGAAGATCAATGCCAAGGTTTTCAAGGGCAGCACAACCAGCATCGACCCGGAGGGAACGAAGAAATATGGGCTTGGCTCCACGACGGCAATGGAAATGGTGCAACTCCTGGAACTGATCGATGCCGGGAAAGTGGTGTCGCCAGAGTCGTGCAAGGAAATGCTCAAGCACCTGAAAGCCTGCGACGACAAAAACACAATCGCCCGCTTCCTCCCCTCCGGAATGGAACTGGCCTTCAAAACGGGAGCGGTGAGCGATGCACGCACCTCCGCCGCCATCGCCTACACCAAGACGGGGCCGGTGGCCTTCAGCATTCTGACTACCGGCAACGAAGACAAACGCTGGGTGAGAGACAATGCGGCAGAGGTGCTACTGGCAAATGTGGCGAAAGAGGTCTATGAGCATTTCGGGCAGAAGAAAGAATAATTGCTCGGATTAATCCTATTCCCCATCACGCAAGTGACGGCCCGTGAGGGTGACAAACACGTCTTCGAGCGTAGCGGTGCGGGTGGTCAAACCGACCAACTTCACCTCTTGCGCACGGAGATAATCCAGTAGGGCAGGGAGCGCGCGGTGCGGTTCGGCCGCCGTCAGCATGAATCGGTTCCCCTCTTCACGAATCGAGCGAACCGTTGGCAGTTTCAGCATGTCATCTGTCGCTGGACGAACGGGCGTTGTAGGGTCGAGATCCAGGTCGATGACGTGTTCTCCACCAACACGCGCGATCAACTCGGCGGGCGTTCCAAGAGCAATCACCTTACCCAGATCGATGACTGCCACGCGATTGCACAACCGCTCGGCCTCATCCATGTAATGTGTCGTGATAACGACTGTCCGGCCACGATCCTTGAGCGATCGGATCACGTCCCAGAGTTGTCGGCGGGATTGTGGATCGAGCCCGGTTGTCGGTTCATCGAGGAATAGCAGTTCTGGATCGCCCACAAGAGCGGCGGCCACAGCCAGCCGTTGCTTCTGACCCCCGGAGAGCTTGTCGAGGTAGACATTAGCCTTCTCCTCCAGCCCAACCCGTGCGATGGCCTCCTGCGGGCTCAGACCGACAGGGTAAAAGGACCGAAACAACGTGACCGTTTCGCGAACGGTGAGCTTGTCCGACAATCGCGTTTCCTGAAGTGAAATCCCGATCCGCTGGCGAATCTCGTTGTCGTTTTGCCCCCATCGTAGACCGAGAACTTCAACCTCTCCGGCGGTTGGATCGAGTAAACCTTCGACGATTTCCAGAGTGGTGGTTTTGCCAGCACCATTCGGTCCCAGAAGTCCAAAGCACTCGCCAGTTGGAACTTCCAAATCGAGGCCGCGAACGGCCTCTACGGGAGGTTTCGCGGCATAGGTCTTCACCAGATTGTGCAGGCGGATGGCTAGAGTCATGCGAGAATTGTAGGGAACCAAGAAACCAAGGTTAATTAGTTTCCAGGGGTTGCGTTTCACACCTAGAATCTGATTCACTCCCTCACGAGTGCTTCTTTCCCAACTCTTGTGCCCGTTTTGTTGCTGCTTCCACGGCATCGATCGCGGCAGACCGGAAGGCTGCGCGTTCTAGCACTTGAAGCCCAGCGATTGTCGTTCCACCGGGGCTCGCCACGGCGTCCTTGAGAGCTGCCGGGTGTTGACCGGTCTCCAGCACCATTTTCGCAGCACCCAGCACCGTTTGTGCAGCCAACGACTGGGCCACATCCCGTGGCAATCCGCAGCGGACACCACCATCGGCTAATGCTTCGATGAAAGCGTACACATAGGCTGGCCCGCTGCCGCTGAGTCCGGTTACTGCATCGAGCTGAGGCTCGGAAACCCGGTATGCCTTTCCAACCGCTCCGAAGAGTTTGCCGACCAACTCCACATCGTTCGGGGTTGCAGTGACACCGGGCGAATAACCCGTCGCGCTCGCACCAACGAGACACGGGGTGTTCGGCATCACGCGCACAAGCCGCACCGTCGATCCAAGCCCATCGGCAAGTGCCTGGAGGGTGACACCGGCAGCAATCGAGATCACGAGATGCCCTGCATGAAGGGCAGGGCGAAGCTCCGCGAGAACCACGGGCAATACCTGTGGCTTCACGGCCAGAATCAGTACATCGCACGCCGCGGCTACCTCGCGATTCCCATTTACCGTGGCAACACCGGTTGTTTTCTCGAACCGCGAGCGCGCTTCGGTGAAGGGATCGGCAGCGCGACTCCGTGCCGCATCAAGTAACCCAGCTTTTGTCCAGCCGCCGACAAGAGCGGTGGCCATTTGCCCAGCCCCGAGGAAGCCAACAGCCAGTGGGTACAAACGATCATCTGGCATCCCAACTCCCGCGTAGGAAGGAAGGGGAAAGGGGAGATTATAGCACGGCTTGAACAATCATTCCCAGGGGTTCACACTCCAGGAATCCTTGCCCCTCGCGCTTCCTCCGGGTATCACCAATCTAAACCCTCCTGTTCTCACGCATCCTTCCGCGGAGTACCGCATGAGTCCCCTTGTCCTCTCCCTGGCGCTCCTGATCCCAGCGCAGTCGCCCACCATCGATCCGAAGGCCAACGAGATTGGCGTGCTGCCATTGGGTGCCGATGGCAAACCCCTGAACCTCGACTTCGAGACAGGCACCCTCAAGGACTGGACCGCCGAAGGCGAAGCCTTCAAGGATCAGCCCATCAAGGGCGACACCGTCTTCCCGCGGCGAGCGGACAACCACAGCCGACATCAAGGCCAGTACTGGATTGGCGGTTACGAGAAATATGGGGACAAGCCGCAGGGAACCCTCACAAGTGTGCCGTTCAAGGTAACTCATCCGTGGGCCAGCTTTCTGGTCGGCGGTGGTTCGCACTCCCAGGAAACGTGCGTCGAACTGATTGCACTACCAAGCAAAGAAGTGTTTTTCCGCGTATCGGGTCGCGATGAAGAGGACATGTCGCGAGCGGTCATCGATCTCTCCAAGTACAAGGACAAGGAAATCCAGATTCGCCTCGTGGACAAGCATTCGGGGGGCTGGGGGCACGTGAATTTCGATGACTTCCGATTCCACATCCAGAAACCGATCTTCCAGGGTCAACCCAAGGCCAAAGCTCTGCCCCCAGCCGACACCTATAAGTTTGCCGGACTTCCACCTCAAGATGCCGCGAAGGCCATGACTGTTCCCGAAGGGTTCAAGGTCACGCTTTTTGCTGGCGAACCGGACGTTCATCAACCCATCGCCTTCTGTATCGATCACCGCGGCCGATTGTGGGTCGTTGAAGCCTTCACTTATCCCCGCCGAAATCCATTCCCTGGCCCACTTCTTCCCGAAAATGACAGGGCGAAAGGCGACCGAATCCTGATCTTCGAGGACACCAAGGGAACTGGCACATTCGACAAGAAAACCGTGTTCATGGAGGGCTTAAACCTCGTTTCGGGTATCGAGGTTGGCTTCGGTGGAGTGTGGATCGGAGCGGCCCCTTATCTGGTTTTCATCCCTCACGATGAGAAGTCCGACAAACCAGCGGGTGAGCCCAAAATCCTTCTGGATGGCTGGGGCTACAAGGACACGCACGAAACGCTCAACTCCTTCATCTGGGGTCCGGATGGTTGGCTCTACGGATGCCATGGTGTGTTCACACACAGCCGCGTGGGCAAGCCCGGCACCCCGGACGCTCAGCGTGTTCCGATTAACGCCGGCATCTGGCGATATCACCCAACGAAGCACACGTTCGAGGTCTTCGCCCACGGCACCAGCAACCCCTGGGGTTTGGATTACAACGCTAACGGGGATTTCTTCATCGAAGCATGCGTCATTCCCCACATGTGGCACATCATCCAGAACGGGCGATACGCCCGGCAGGCTGGCCCTCATTTCAACCCGTACACCTACGACGACATCAAGACCATCGCTCTGCACCGCCACTACGTCGGGGGAAACCCACATGGTGGTAACGGTCGCTCGGACAGTGCCGGTGGCGGACATGCCCACTCGGGACTCATGTGCTATCAGGGTGGGCTATGGCCGCAGGAGTACGCCGGGAAACTGTTCATGGGGAACCTCCACGGCCACCGCATTAACGTGGATGTGGTGACGCCCAAGGGCAGCGGCTACGAGGCCGATCGCAATCCGGATTTCCTGATGACGAACGACCGTTGGTCGATTCCGGTAGCGATCAAGTACGGCCCCGACGGCAACGCCTACTACATCGACTGGTACGACAAGCAAATTTGTCATTTGCCGGACCCCGCTGTCTGGGATCGGACGAATGGCCGAATCTACAAGATGAGTTACACGAAGGGTAAGCCGCTTGCAGCAGTCGATCTGGCAAACGCTTCCTGGGCCGATCTTGTGAAGTGCCAGACTCACGAGAACGAGTGGTATGCTCGAACAGCGCGGCGGTTGATGCAAGAGCGAATTGCCTGGATGCTTAGCAGACCTGTAGCTCCAAGCCTAGAAAAAATACAAGCATGCAGAGAATTATCCAGATTGGCATACACACACCCCAGTGAAGTAGTCCGTTTAAGAGCGATTTGGTCGTTACTGGCATTCGGATATGATTCTATTGAGGGAGATGCTCTCGATTTTGATCGGCTACTCAAGGATAAAAGTGAAGCTATTCGGACATGGGCATTACGAGCCGCAATTTCTCAAAAATTACTCGATGCGAATGTAACCCGGGAACTGGCGAAGTCCGATCCCTCACCCGTAGTACGTCGAGAGATTGCGTCGCAGTTTCATCTGATTCCCAAGGATGCTCAGTGGGATGTTCTCTCCTCGCTCGTCTCGCATCCTGAAGACGCCAACGATCACAACCTGCCTTACCTTTACTGGTACGCTGCGGAGCCGTTGGTTGCCGAAAACCCCGCAAGAGGGCTTGAGTGGGTCTCGAAGGGGAAAATACCGCTACTGGCTTCGTTCGTTGCTCGGCGAGTTGGTGCAGTTGGCACACCCGAAGCGTTGAACGCACTCGTTCGGTTTGCCGGTGCCGCTCCCGATGAGCAGAGACTGGCCTTCCTCAGTGGGATGGCCGATGCCCTCAAGGGAAAGCGGAATGTCCCGATGCCGAAGGACTGGGTAGCGGCCTTTGAAAAGTTCCTGGCATCATCGAAACCCGAAGTGCGAAACCAGGCACTCGCACTGGCCATCATTTTCGGGGACAAGACCGCGTTCGCGATGTTCCGCAAGGTGCTGGCCGATCCCAAGGCGGGAACCGCTGCCCGTCTCGCTGCCATCACTGCCTTGGTGGATGCCCGTGATGCCGAAGCCGCTCCGCTCCTCCAGGCAGCTATCAACGATAAAGAATTGCGTGGGGCGGCACTCCGGGCACTGGCGGTGTTTGATAATCCGACCACTCCGAAATTGATCCTGGCGGAATACTCTTCGTTCAACCTGACCGAAAAACGCGATGCTCTGGCAACCCTCGCCGCCCGGCCAGGGTTTGCCAAGGAACTGATGGCTGCCATTGCCACAAAGAAGGTACTCGCAACGGACGTTTCCGCGGAGATCATCCGCCAACTCCGCGGTTTCCAGGATGCCGCCCTCGACAAACAAATTGTGGAACTGTGGGGGACGGTCCGCGATACGCCCGCTGACCGCAAGAAACTGATCGCTGAGTGGAAAACCAAGCTCACCACTCCCACCAAGACTCCACCGGATGTGAACCTCGGCCGAGCGATCTTTGGGAAGACGTGTCAGAACTGCCACACGCTTTACGCTGTGGGTGGCAAGGTTGGCCCCGAGATCACGGGTGCCAATCGCGGCAGTCTCGATTACCTGTTGGAAAACATCTTTGACCCCAGCGCAGTCATTCCCAAAGAGTATGCGGCGACACGGATTGTGCTGAACGATGAACGAAGTATCATCGGCATCATCAAATCCGAAGTGAACGGCGTTCTTACCGTGGCAACGGCAACGGAAACTCTCACGATCGCCGCAACGGATATCGCCTCACGGAAACCTTCCGAACTCTCGATGATGCCGGATGACATTGTGAAGCAGACGAACGAACACGAACTGCGTTCGTTGATCGCCTACTTGCAGACCACCACTCAAGTTCCGATGCTCGCCACCGTGGAGAACGCCAAGGATCTCTTCAACGGGAAGGATCTGACTGGCTGGGATAGCGCGCCTGATCTTTGGAAGGTGGAGAATGGCGAGATCGTCGGCAAAACCACAACCGGCCTGAAACGAAACGAGTTTCTGAAGTCGCATCTGGCGACCGAAAACTTCCGACTGTCGCTCAAGGTGAAGCTGACCCCGAACAAGGAAAACAGTGGGGTTCAGTTTCGTAGTGTGCCGCTGCCCGATGGCGAAATGCGTGGCCCCCAGGCCGATATCGGAGCCGGGTGGTGGGGCAAAATCTACGAGGAGAGTGGCCGTGGACTACTTGCCAAGGAAGGCGGGGAGAAATTCGTGAAGCCGGATGAGTGGAACGAATACGTGGTCGAAGCGGTGGGCGGCACCGTGAAGATCTGGATCAATGGCAACCTGTGTACGGATTACATAGATGAAAAACTGGCTCGCCGGGGAATCTTCGGACTCCAGATGCACAGCGGCGGGCCGATGGAAGTGCGGTTCAAGGAGATCAAGCTGGAGGTGTTGAAGTAGTCATGTACAGAACCGTCGCTGACGCTTCCGGCTAGTAAAGAATAGACGAGCCGAAACGTCAGCGGCGGGGTTTGTTTTGACGAGCCGGAAGCGTAAGCGACGGCGTTTGTTTTAGACGAGCCGGAAGCGTGAGCGATGGGGTTTGTTTTAATCTAAAGAACCGTCGCTCACGCTTCCGGCTCGTCTACAGAACAGAACCCCGCATAACCGATACAACCCGATGAACCGTTAAACCGGATGTCGGGGGGTGGGTCATGCGAGTGCGAACGCTAATTGCGGGCTTTGGGCTGATCGTCGGATCGGGAAACATCAACGCCCAACTGCCTCAGATTCCCCCGTTACCCGGTAACCCAGGAAGTTTCCCCGGCTCATCGCTCCCGGCTATCCCCCCTGTACCACTCTCGCCAATGCAACCTATTGTGCCGATGAACACCCAGGGGCCTGCACAGTTCCCTTTACAACCTGCCTCGGGTTACCCAGGCACTTACCCCGCCAATTCGCCGGTCTTCCCGCCAAATCCAGGTGCATTCCCACCGAGTTCCTATCCATCCACAATGCAGCCGTTGATCCCTGGCGGTCCCACATATGGTTCACCTCAAGCGCAACTCAACCCCATCGCTCAACCATTACAGATTTCGTTGCCGAGCCCCGAGAACAAATTCCAGATCAATACCGGAGATGTGAACCTCAAGCGAATGAATAATGCGTGGCAGTTGTGGGTGGGCCAGCGCTTGCTCCGCGATTTTGGTGATCGTGAGACGGATGCCCGCGATGCCCTTCGCGTTTATCGCGATTTGCGGCCGACAGAGTGGGCCATCATCGGTGCCGGGAAGCCAGTTGTCGAGTATGGACTTGTGAATGGTCGAACGCCGCTGACTGCAGCGATGCCGGGGGCGAACGAACAGCGAGGGCCATTCTCAGTCGTGTCCACGGGCGACAACCAGCCGGTTGTCACGGGTGCAGGAGCAAAGCAAATCACGCCGATCGACATGCGAACCGCTCGGATCGAAGCGATCCGCGGGGTCTGGTGCCTACGAGACGATTTCAATATTCACCTTAACTTCGGGGTGAACAGGGCAGATGCCGATCAGGCGCTCGCGGTGGTGCGAAAATATGGCTTCAACCGTATCGGGATTGTCGGTAACCCAACACCTGCAATGACCTATTTCTTTGCCGCGCCGGATACCGGAGCAGCAATGCCAAAGAATGCTTTCACTCAGATCACTCTCCAGGCCCAAATCGAAAGTCTCACCAAGGTGGGTATCCCCGTTGGCGGCGTCGGTTATATCGGCGAGATGGTCCGGTTCAACTCACGCGCGGTCGAGGTCCGAAAGGAAGGGAGCGAGTGGGTGGTGGTAGGCGGAAACGAAGTTCTTGGCCGGTATGGACAAACCGAGTGGCCCGCACGGGAGGCCGTTCGCACTATCCAAGAGGCTCACTTCACGGAGTTTTGCAAGGTGGGATCGGCGGGTCTGACGTTCTTCCTGGTGGATGGTCGGGCACCAACCCGAGTTCCGTTTAGCGTCCAGGGGCGGTTGTTTGACCTGAATTCACTGAAGGTGAGTAAAAACGGCGACCGGTGCGCCATAACCGAAAATGGTCGCTATCTCTTTGACTGTGCCAACGTAGAGGAGGGTGAAACCCTCATCCGACTCCTCCAGTACTACCAGTTCGACCAACTCTGTCACCTCGGCCCCACTCCCAAACTCGGAGTATCATTCCTGGCAAAGTCGCGATGAGACAAGAGCCTTACCAGCCGAGCTTTGCTCGTAGCTGTTCGAGTCCCCCAGCGAACGCCTCTTGAGCGCCAGGGTAGATAGTGGTTCCATCGTCGAGCCGCTTGCCGTTCACCGTGTTTGAAATGGCACAGGTGAATTTGCCAGTTGCGGGGCGAACCTCCAACTTGTAGAGTGGTTGACCGCCAATCAGAACGAATTGCGTTTCCGGACGGACGCCATGTTTGAGCGATCCCGCCCGGAGTGTCAGCCAGTCAGGAACGAGCAGCTTTGTCGTCATTTCCAGAAGCCTCAAACTCAATGCGGAACGAACCTGCACTGTCTTATCACTCCGGCAGCGGCTTGTCCTTGGTTTCGGGCAGGAATGGTAGAACGAGCAGGCCAAGCAGGAAGATGCTGCACATGGTCAGCCCCGCATAACGGAGCGGTTCCGGTGCCGGGAGGTTGGCATACACCACACTGGTGAGCTTTCCCAGGGCATATGGACCCGTAGCCGCGATCAACCGACCGACGTTGTAGCAGAACGATGTACCGGTGCTTCGCAATCGAGTGGGGAACAATTCAGGGAAGTAGATCGCGTACCCTCCGAACAGCGCGAGTTGGAAGAATCCCATGATCGGGATCATCCAGAAGATATCGCCCCAGGACTTCAAGTACATAAACACCATTGCCGTCGAGGCACCCGCCAGAACCAGGAACACTGCAAACGCCGGTTTCCGGCCGACATAACCCGTGAAGAAGCTGAAAGCGAAGATACCGACAAACGCTCCGAGGTTCTGCACGAGAGAAGTGATCCCTGCCCAGTATGCCTTCTGCCCGGTGACGTACTTGGCAGCCTGTGAAGCCGCGGGGAAGTCTTTCCCCTCAGGCACATCGGACCCTTCCAGCCCCATTGCCCGGGCTTCCGCCTTATACGTTGGTTCGGCCACGTAACTCTGGAGATCGGGGGAGAAAAAGGCGATTCCCCAGAGGCCGATCACACCCGATAACGCCAACACAAGTCCACCAAGTGCGTGCCCTCGCCACTTTCGATCCCCGAGCAACTCACTGTATGAACCGGCTTTTTTAACGCCGCGAACCGCGACAGCTGCTCGCCATTTCTCGGGCTCCCGGAGCCATAGTTGAATAACCACCACCAGCAAACCAGGCAAAATACCAACCACAAACATCAATCGCCAGGGGGTGAGTGGAGACCCGAACAATTCCAGCCCGGAAAAAGCTCCTTGCTCCTGGAGTGAGCCGAACCACATGGAGATCAGCGAAGCCACGCAGTTGCCAATCGCTGACGAAGCCTGATAGACTCCCAGCGCGTAAGGTCGGGCGTTCGCTGGCATGGTATCGGCCAGTAAAGTAACCGCCGCGGCGAACACTCCGCCTACGCCGAGACCAGTGAGAAACCGATACAAGTAAAACTGGAAGGTATCGCGCGAGAGCGCACTAAGACCCGTAAAGATGGCGTAAAGGAGAATAGTGAGCATGAGAGTTTTGACCCGACCATAGCGATCGCCCATGACTCCAAACCCAATGCCGCCGACGGCCCAGCCGAGCATGAAGAATGAGGTGGCGTATGTACTGGCATCGGCAATATCGGCATTCTGAAGGGCTGCTCTGGCCTGATCGGGCGTGGGTGCGGGTCTGGCCTGTTGGTCAGCCTTTTCCTTCATCGCGGCCGCGAACTCAGGCAGGCGAGCATCATCGGAACTCACTTTTGCGACCAACTCGGACATCGCTGGCCGCCGGGCCAGAACGAAAAGTTGTTGGTCCAGGCAGTCCATGTCCCAGGCGAGACAACAGACAATCAGGACAAACCACTGGTATCCAGTCAGATCCTTGAAGCTGGCCCACCCGGTTCTGGGAAGGGGGCCAGATGAGGCATCGGGTGCGAGAGACATTGCGACGAGTTCCAGCAGGCGAGGCCGGCGTCAGCCGGGGATTGGTGGAGTGCGTACTTGGCAACATTACCCAGTTGCAGTGCTGGAGGCCAGCATTTCCCGACAGATCGACACGAAACCTGCTGTACCACGACCACGAGTGCCAGGAGTTTTGTCTTGAGTCTGGAAATTCCAAAACGTTGCGACATGTTAAAACAGCGGTTGTTTCGAGTTCTGGCAGGGTGTGTCGAATTGTATTTTGCGAAGATGCCAACCAACAGGCGAGCGACTTATCCGAATTGTTGTCCTGGACTCGTGTTAAGGCTGTTTCAGATGTGTTGAAAAAATAGCGGGTCGAGCCTCGTTGCCCCAGTGTGACCTGAGCGGATCGCGCGGCAGGACGACTCGTTGGTTTAACCCAGCAGTGTCCCGGGGATGGACAGGTATTCACCCGCCTTCCCTTCGGCAACCAGGCGACCTTCGACCATTATGGGGTGGATTCGAAGGCCCGTGGCTTTGCGCCCCCGCCTCGCGACGGGTTTGCCCTTTCGAGGATGAAAGGTGTGGGCGCGATCCAATGCGCTGAGGCTCGACCCCGGTCGGATCACAAAAACTGACCCGTCCGTTTGCTCTCTCACTCTAGAATAATCCCATGCAACACGCAAACTTCCCGCAACTTTACATCACAGTTCAACCTGCACTGTGAAAAGTGAAACTGGCAACTGTTTGATGGGATGCCGGTTTTGCAACAAAACTGTTGCTTGAACCTGTTCCCGAATGGGGTTGCGAGCCAGTCCAGTTTGTTGAATTGCCGTATCGGGGACTTGGCTGAGAGCGGTGTTGCTGTGCGTTTTCACCAACCAAATTGCACCTGTGCCTTGGAATCCTCAAATCCGCTACATTCCCATCCACTTGGGCGAGGAGCGATCATTCGGGGACGAATTCGAGGCCATCGATAAGAGTTTGCACTTCCTTCGGTGCCTGTCCCATTGTCGTGGACCGGAAATCCACTCGTACAACATTCTTCCGACCCCCTGGTAAACTATGGGTGATGTAGACCATCAGCACACCAATTTGACCGTTCTTTGCAACAGCGAGAAACTGGTCCTGATAGGCAAGAAGCTTGTCGGTCACTTCGTCTGAGGGGTTGACCGCACGTAGAGCAGCCGGTCCGCCGTTGGCCATTTGTGCCACCTTAGAAGGGAATGGAGCGATCAACACTCATGACGTTGTAGTTGAAACTCACCTGCTGACATATAACCGATAACGCAGAGCGCCACAAGCGATGTCGGTCAACAGTTCCACGCCGCAGTGACGGCTCCTGGTTCTCAATATCCGGGCGAACCCAGAGCGTCAGCAACGGGGTGTTTGAATCTATTCCCATTCGATTGTCGCGGGTGGTTTGCTGCTAATGTCGTAGACAACGCGGTTGATTCCCTTCACCTTATTGATGATTGCAGTTGCCACGCGAGCGAGCAAATCTTCGGGGAGACGAGACCAGTCGGCGGTCATGAAATCATCTGTCTGAACCGCTCGCAAGCAGATGGTGTTTTCGTATGTCCTGCCATCGCCCATGACGCCGACAGACTGTACCGGAAGCAGCACGGCGAACGCCTGAGCTGTCTTGCGATACCACCCCGATTTGTGAAGCTCCTCCAGAAAGATCGTGTCTGCCTTTCGCAGCGTGATCAGCTTCGACTCGGTCACTTCACCGAGACAGCGGACGGCAAGTCCGGGACCAGGGAAGGGGTGCCGCCAGATCACCTTTTCCGGTAATCCCAATTCCAAACCAAGGCGGCGAACCTCATCTTTGAACAAATCGCGGAGCGGTTCGATCAGGTCGAAGCCAAGCTCGGCCGGCAAACCACCCACATTGTGATGAAGCTTGATTGTCGCGGCTGGGCCATCCACGGCTCCGCCACTCTCGATCACATCGGGATAAAGCGTCCCTTGCGCAAGGAACTGAGCGCCGGGAATACTCTTGGCCTCGTGCTTGAACACATCGATGAATACCTTGCCAATGATCTTTCGCTTCTGCTGTGGGTCAGTCACTCCTGCAAGAGCCGAGAGGAATCGATCCCTGGCATCCACAACGTGCAGATCGGCCTTGAACCAGTCGCGGAACGTGTGGCGGACGACTTCGGTCTCACCTTCACGCATCAACCCGTTATCGACGTAAATGCAGGCCACTTGAGGACCGATGGCCTTGAGGAGCAGTGCTGCGCAGACACTGGAATCGACGCCGCCGGATAGTCCACAAATGGCTCGCTTGGTGCCGACCCGCGCCTTGATATCGGCCACTGTCCGATCGATGAATGCCTGCATCTTCCAGGTGCCCTGGCAACCGCACACATCGCGGAGAAAGTTTGCCAGAATCTGCCCACCATGTGGTGTGTGTCCGACTTCCGGGTGAAACAGAAGGCCAAACACCGGGCGGGTTTTGTGTTTGACAGCAGCCAGCGGGCAGGTATCAGTGGTCGCTAATGGGATAAAGTCACCGCTGATGCTTTGCACCTGATCCCCATGGCTCATCCACACGGTGGATTCCTGCGGATAGGCGCGAAACAGCGTGTTCGGATCGTTGACTGTGAGCGTTGCACGCCCGTATTCGCGAGTGTGCGCACCCCCTCCGACCGTTCCACCAAGAGCCTGGCAGACAAGTTGCATCCCATAGCAGATGCCCAGTACGGGAATACCAAGATCGAACAGGCGGGGGTCGCACTTCGGAGCGTTGGGTTCGTTCACACTGGCTGGGCCGCCGGAGAAGATGATCCCTTTCGGGTTCAACTCCTTGACGCGTTCGGCAGACAGGTCGTGCCGCACGACCTGGCAGAATACGTTTAACTCCCGCACTCGTCGGGCGATGAGTTGCCCGAACTGCGAGCCAAAATCGAAGATCAGGACAAGTTCTTGGGAAGGAGCGATCATTTCGTGGGAGTCTCGGAGTCGATTTCCGTTTGGCTTTTCGCGACCCGTTGAAGGATGAAGTCAACGCAATCGAGAAAACCAAAAGATCAATTTTACCGAGAGATGTCGAATCTCCCAGCCTGTGTGATGCGATTTACACTTTGCGTGTGGCAATTTCTTCAGTCAGCGGATGGGACTTGCTGGAAATGACAGAAGTAGAACGAAAGAACCCGGGAAGGGGTCGCAGCAACAAGCCGGTGGTTGGGCGAATCGACCCCACCGGTTATCGATCAACCCCGCGTCTATTTATCCCCATCACCCTTCTTGGGACTGCTATCCTTCTTCGTCATGCTGACGGCGACTCGGGCCTTGATAACGCCATCATTATCCAGGAAGCCGGAGCCGTGAGCATCTTTCGCTGGCTGTATTGCGATGCCTTCCAGGAATAACTCGGCCTTGGCCAGTCCCTCGTTAGTCGGGACATCATTCGCACAGAAATAGATTGCCCCAGGGGTGCTAATGCGAATCACCTCATCGTCCTTGGAAAATGCCAGAATCGTGTCGCCGACGCGAACGAGCAGACATCCCTCGGCGGCACCACTCTTCACGTAAGCATCACTGGCCTTGTACTCCGGGTTCCCACCGGGTCCGACTTTCTTGTCCCAGGTCTCATTGATACCCCATGTCCCGGTGGCAGTGATTGTGGCTGTGTACCCCTTGGGCAATTTGACTCCACTGTATTGCCACGCTTGTCCCTCGGCCTGAACCTCTTTTATGAACACTTCTTCGGAATTCGTGGGTTTCTCGTCCTCCGCGACGGCAGCGACTGACCCCAGAGCAATAGATCCCAGAATTGCCACGAATGGCAGCAGAAATCGACGCATGTTTTGTGCTCCGATCATTCAGAAATGTGTTAATTGTGCCAAGTTGCGAGACTCGACGAAGATATAGCACGAAATTTCGCTCGGAGCCCGAGTCGCGCAATTCATTCAATGCCTCAAGTGTGCCCACAAATAGAGCCTTATCGCACATAACTGGATTCGTTGTTGAAGAATGGACTTGCGGCAGTTTTCTGCTGGGTGGACCCCAGTGCAGGTCTTATTGTCTTGTCGCAAAAACCATCGCTTGCGAAGTTCGGTTTCGGTAATAGCGAACGATTCAGGCACCATTTCCACTGGAAGGAAAATTGTTCTAGGGTTCTCAAAATCCATCTCTCGCCCCCCTCACATTCCAAAGGTCTCCCCATGAGCGCGCCCGCCACGGTTAGCGACTTCCTCAGCCTTGTCAAGAAAAGCGGGGTTCTCGACGAAAAGCGGTTTGCCGAACAGTTCCCGGACCAGGACGAGTTGCCGAACCATCCGACGGAGTGCGCGAACGCTCTCATCAAGTCAGGCTTGCTGACCGCATTTCAGGCAAGGCAGATTTTGGCCGGGAAGTTTCGTGGGCTCGTACTCGGGATGTACAAGGTACTCCGTCCCATTGGCCAGGGCGGGATGGGTGTGGTGTGCCTGGGCGAACACAGGAGCCTGCACCGTCGGGTGGCCCTGAAGATACTTCCGGCAAAGCAGGCTGGCAATCAGTTGGCGCTGGAGCGGTTTATGAGGGAGGCCCGGGCGACTGCCGCTCTCGACCACCCAAACATTGTCCGCCTGCACGATGTCTGTCAGGAGGCAGGCACCCATTTTCTCGTGATGGAACTCGTTGAAGGAAAGAACCTCCACACACTGCTGTCGGAGACTGGCCCGCTCCACTTTGCTACTGCGGTCTCACATGCCGCCCAAGCTGCTGAGGGGCTCCAACATGCTCATGCAAAAGGGTTTGTCCACCGCGACATCAAGCCAGCGAACTTGATGATTAACAAAGATGGCGTGATCAAGATATTGGACATGGGTCTGGCCCGGTCTTTCCAGAACGAGCAAGACAATCTGACTGGAACGATTGGCGAAGAAGATGGGGTCTACGGGACGCTCGACTATGTTTCCCCCGAGCAGGCCATCGGACAGCCGGTTGATGAGCGAGCCGATCTTTACAGCCTGGGCGCCACGTTGTTTTATTTGATCGCCGGCCACTCACCCTATAAGGGGTCGCGGGCGCAGATCCTGTTGCAGCACCAGATGGCCAATCCGCCGCGGCTGTCCAAGACGCTCAAGGTACCCGTACCGGACGCCCTCAACGATGTCATCGCCAAGATGATGGCGAAAAAGAAGTCCGATCGTTACCAGTCTGCCGAAGAGGTTATTGATGCTCTGAGCCCCTGGCTCCCGGCAAGCCCCTCCACCGGCAACATCCAGGCCTCGATTGGCACCCAGGATTTACGAGGGTCCGGAGAACCGACTGTGCGCGAGCGTCCCCGCTCCCGTAAGGGAGGGCGTAACCGCAAGGGGCGCAAAGCCGAAACCCCGAACCTCAAGAATTGGTACGCGATCGGCGGTGCCGCGGTCGTAGCTGTCCTCCTGATTGGAATCCTGATTGCGGTCTTGAGCGGCGGGAGTAAGAAGCCCACCATTGCAGATTCGTCCCCGCCACCACCTGCGAGTAACGGGTCGAACCGCCCCGTCGGTCAGGCTGAGGAGTCGCAGTTACTGCTGACGACAACCTCTCAAGTCAATGATCTAACCATTTCTAGCGATGGAACCCGGTTTGCTGCGGTTGATTGGTCGGGGAACCTGATTTATGGGAACACATCGAACTGGCAGAAACTGAACTCGGTCGTGGTTCAGGCCGGGACATCCTTGAATTGCTGTACGCCAACGCCGGACGGCAAATTCATCGTGGTTGCCGGGCGACAAACGCTTGTGATGGTGTACGACTGGGCGACCGGCGAACGGCTCCGCACGTTTCCGGGCCATTCCGATACGACGTGGGGGGTGGCGGTGTCGCCGTCGGGAAAGACACTTCTGACTTGCGGCAACGACGGTGAGGTCATCCTCCGTGACTTCGCTTCGGGGGAGCAGATTCACAAGTTCGAGTTTGAAGCCAAGCAGGTGTGGTCGGTGGCCTTCTCCCCCGATGGAACGAAAATAGCGGCTTCTTGTGCGGCTGGCCCAAACGAGGCAGAATCCCACCAGATCCGCGTCTGGGACGCCGCGACCGGTAAGGAACTCCAGCGGTTCACTGGGCACACTCGAGACGTCCGCTGGGTGACGTTCTCCCCGGATGGTCGAACGATCGCCTCCGCAGGCTTTGATGGGACGATCCGCCAGTGGGATGTGACTGGTGGCAAACAGATCAACTCGATCAACGCACACGGCAATAACTACGCTGAGCGAGTCTCCTACCTCACGGGTGGGAAACGGCTTGCATCTTGTGGGGCCATGTTCCCAAGCAACATTGATGGTGGTGGGGCGCTCCGTGTGTGGGATGCGGGTACCGGGCAGGAGGTTCATTCGTGGCGGGGATATGAGGCGAAGGGCGTAATCTCGCTGGCGATCTCCCCGGACGGAACATATGCCCTGACCGGCAGCCGGGAAAAGACCGTGCGACTTTGGAAGCTCAAGTTCTAGCAACCAACCGATCCATGACAGATAGCCTCAACGAGACGGAAGCGGCATGAATCTTGGCATTCAAGATTCATGCCGCTTCCGTCGCTTGATGAGCAGCACAAGTTACTTCGAGACAGGGCTCTCGACATACACCCGATCACCTGCCTGGAGCAGGTAATTTGTTTCCGTCTTGCCCTCCTGGGTAATGGCACGCCAGTCAACCTCAAGAATGTCCCAGGTGGGACTTGACCGCACAGCGACATAGACCCGTCCCTTGATGGCACTTTCTGCCAGCCCCGCGTGGAGAACAGCAGCTACAACCGTGTCGCCTCCGGTGTCGAGGACTCGAGAGACTGTTTCATTTTCTTTTCCAGTTGCGATGACGTAATAATACTTGCTGTTATAGCCAATCACGTTCACCTGAACTTCGACCTTGGCTTGCGGAGCAAGCTGGTCGATGATCGCGGTACGAATTTGCTTGAGAGTGAGTCCTGCCACATTAAGTCGGCCATAGGCCCCAATAGCGATCGTACCAGTGGGGCTGACGAGGCATTGGAACTCTTTAAGAGGAGCTTCCTTGGGCAGTCCAACGACCTCTACCAGCAGTATGTCAGGTGGCATAACCACGTATGAAGGCGTCAATGGTGACTTGCCGCTAGGGCGCTCGGACTTCTGCTTGTCGGATGCTTTTCTGGGAGGGGGAGCCTTCTCTGGGGCCTCGGGCGTCCCAGTGGTTCCGCTCTCGGCTAGCGGTTTCTCGGCCTGGACTTCTTGTGCTGTCGTAGGCCGAGTCAAGAGTCCGCCACCGAAGGCGAACATACCCAGCACCACCAGCGCTGCCATCACAGTTTTGAACTTGGTTAGCATCATGCTCATCATCACTCCCTCCATGAGTTCAGTTACGTGTGTTGAGACCATTCCTTTAACCATTGCTCGTCCTGCAATGAGGAAACTCCCGGCTTTGACCGTCGAAACCAGCAGCGAAGGCGGTATGCCGGCCGATATCGCATTCTCGGACAGCATTTCCATCAGCAGTTCTCCCGAAAGCACCACACCACGTTGCGATAACCGCTTGGCTAGCAGCCGCCTTCCTCTGACTAACCGACCGGCGAGCGTTCCCTGCGGACAGCCAAGTTGCTGAGTTGCTTCCTTGATCGATTTGCCTTCCAAATCACATAGCAAGATTGGGAGCCGGTATGTTTCCGGCAGGCCACGCAGTTCTTGGTCGAGGAGAGGTCGCAGATCGTGCGGTTGGTCGTTCGGAGTCACTTCGGGCTCGGGCATCTCGACTACATGCATTTCACGCATCTGCCGCTTCACTGTTTGTACCTTGGCTTTCATCGCGGTGCGATAGGCGACACCGTGCAGCCAGTTGGCGACCATTTGCCGTGGCCTGACTGACGATGCTTTGCGAGCGAGGACCAAAAAGGTCGTTTGAAAGGCATCCTCGGCATCGTGGTGATTGCGGGCGATACGATGGCAAACGCCCAAGACCATCGGGCCGTGACGATGGACAAGGGTTTCAAAAGCCGCTTCGTCTTTCTGATCGATGAAGGAGTCGAGCAGTTGTCCATCCGTCCTGCCTTCACCATCCCGCGCCAGCACGGTCCGTCGAAGATGTTGGATGAATGTGTTCACCCCGGAAGTTGCCAATTGTCGCCCTCCTTGGCGGGTCACGCTGGCCCTCTACTTATTTATTGCCCAGCCGTCGTCCGCTTTATACATCTTTTCCTTCAGCCGTGTACATATCCAGAAACGCCAACGGGGCGGGCCAGTTGGCCCGCCCCGTGTACGAAGTATTCACTGCTCACAAAGATCAGATTAACTCGGGGAGCGCGTGGCCATCGGTGAGGTGTTCCGGACGGCCAGTTGGGTCGATGAGAGTCGTCGTTTCGGGGTTCAGCCCCATGTTTTGGTACAACGTGGCGAAGATGTCGTTGAACCCAACGGGTCGATCCTTAGCATTACCCCCTGTTCGGTCGGTGCTGCCGATCACCTGACCCGTCTTCATCCCACCGCCTGCCAGGATCGCACAACTCACTTGCGGCCAGTGATCCCGACCCGCCTCCTTATTAACCTGCGGCGTTCGCCCGAACTCACCCCAGGCAATCACGGTCACATCATCCAGCATTCCGCGGTCTTCGAGGTCTTCCACGAGGGCGGTGAGGCATTGATCCAGCTTTGATCCGTGATCGCGGACGAGATCGAAGTTCTTCCCGTGACTATCCCAGCGACCAAAGCTCAACGTAACTACCCGGGCTCCGGCCTCGACAAGCCGACGGGCCATCAACAGGTGTTCGTTTACAGTCGGTGCCCCATCATACTGGAACTGATACGGTTTCCCATTACCGTATCGGTCCCTAACCTTTGGGCTTTCCTTCGACAGATCGAGCGCTTCCATCAGCTTGCTCGAAGTGAGCACATCGAACGCCTTTGCGGTGTGGGCATCCGCTGCCTTCATCGCTCCGGCGGCATCGATATCGCGCTTCAGACTATCGAATCCAGACAGTAACTTCTTGCGGTCAGGGAGATGATCCTTGTTCGCCGCGTTCAGAACCATGTTGGCCATGTCTGGCCCACTTGGCGTGAAGTGGGCGAACGTTGAACCCAGGAACCCAGACTGTCCGGCATCACTCCAGGGCATGTGTTGGGTTTTCTCGGCCAGGCCAACGAATGGAGGAACGCTTGGATCGACACTGCCTTGCAGCTTGGCGATAACACTCCCGATGCTCGGTCGGCCACCCAGGGCAGCCATCGACTGTTGCGGCCATCCGGTCGTACACTGGAACGCATCGTGTCCGCCACGGGCACCGACCACCGATCGGATGAAGGCGAACTTCTGGGCCATCCCGGCGATCCGCTTGAAAGTCTCGCCGATCTGGATGCCGGTCACGCTCGTTGGAATTGGGCTGAATTCGCCACGGATTTCCTTGGGTGCCTCGGTCTTGATATCCCACATATCCTGGTGGGGTGGTCCACCGCCCAGGAAGATGTTGATAATCGCCTTGTGCCGGGTGGGTGCAAATGGATCTTGAGCCTTTTTCGCAGCCTCGGCTCTCAGAACATCGGCAAGGGTCAGGCTCGCAGCCCCGAAGCTAAACGTGCCAACCTTGAGGAAGTTACGACGGCTAACGCCATCGCAAAATCGCGTGCTACCGAAGGGAATGTTTAGCATGACTCAATCCGCTCCCGAGGAAGGTGTGGGAGATAGGCAGGTGGGTTAAGGCAGAAAATACGAAGGCTCGGACGGAGTTCGCACACTCCGACCGATGTTCGTAGGATACTCCGGGATTTCGTGAGCCGCAATACAAAAGTCGAAAACTCGGTCGGAGGGTCCTCGTGTCTCGCAACCCGTCTGTGCTGATTACCGGAGCATCGGGCGAAATTGGGCACGGTTTGATTACCCGTCTGGCTGAGGCAGACCCCGCTCGCCCCGTCGTTATTCTGGATCTAAATCCGCTTCACCCGGAACTCGCTCCGAAGGTTCGTCAGCAGTTCCTTGGGTCGATACTCGACACGCAGTTGCTCGAACGAGTCATTGCCGAGTACGAGGTGGATCGCGTCTACCATTTGGCGGCTTTGCTTTCCACGCGGAGCGAATTCAGCCCGGCACTCGCCCACAAAGTGAATGTCGAAGGGACGCTTAACCTGCTGGAGTTTGCCCAGAAGCAGGGAGAATCCCACGGCCGGCCGGTCGTGTTCTTTTACCCTTCGAGTATTGCCGCGTTCGGATTGCCCGGACCCGCTGCGAAGATAGCAGCCGGGAAGATCAAGGAGGATGACTTTAACTTCCCCACCACCATATATGGTGCGAACAAGCTCTACTGCGAACATCTGGGGCGATATTATGCCCAGCACTATAAACAACTCGCTGCCGAAACTCTGAGCGGAAAGGTGGATTTTCGCTGTATCCGCTTTCCCGGGTTAATCTCCGCGGAGACGGTGCCAAGCGGTGGGACAAGCGACTACGCTCCGGAGATGATTCACGCGGCGGCAGCAGGGAAACCCTACGAATGTTTCGTTCGCCCGGATACACGAATCCCGTTCATGGCGATGCCGGATGCCGTGGATGCGATCCTGCGCCTCATGGGAGTCGGGAAAGAGAAACTAACGCGTTCAGTGTACAACATCGGGGCGTTTGCTCCATCCGCGGCCGAGGTGGAAGCTGAAGTGCGTGCCGCGTTCCCCACAGCAAAGATTGGCACGATGGTGGATGTGAAGCGGCAAAGCATTGTCGATTCCTGGCCTGCGGATGTGGATGATTCAACCGCCCGCATGGACTGGGGCCATGCCCCAGCCTACGACTTCGCGACAGCCTTTCACGATTACCTGATTCCGAGCATTCGCAAGAAGTATTGATTTGTGGGGATTGGAGGCTGGTTTATGGTTTGACCCCTCATTTTGCGTGTCTCTGCCCACGCGTGGGCCGACTGTCTGTTGTTCGGATCCGTTGAGTTGATAGGGCAGGAGAGTGTGTCAGTGGTGTCAACGCTGTCATTAATCTTACAAGATCGCGAGGATGTGTTTTGGCACTTTGACAAGGCGTTTTTCATCCCAATCATAGATTCATACACCAGTCTCTGTCACAAATTGTCATGTGTCACAGCCCCTGGCACATGCCCAATCACCCTCTAATAATCACTTTAATCATAAACAAACTCGTGATTTGGTCAAGATACCCGAGCCTATATACTCCCTGTTTTCACCCCCGGTGACATCATCCGAATGAGGGACAAAACGTTACTCTTGAATGCGCAAACTATAGTTTGCATGGTCGAACACAGGGGAGACAGCGCTCGAAGGGCGGTCCGACACACTCGGATTAAAGTTGCGGGAAAGCAGATAGAGTCCAAGTATTGCTGGCGACACCCAGAGAAACCAAAACGAGGTACTCGTGAAGTGATTCACGAGAATACAGCCCAGGTTTACTGCTATCAGCCCCGCCACGATGAAGCCACGTGCTGGGCGCTCGGTGCGGATAACGAGCCACATCGTTGCCGGTAGCAGGAGGACCATATCAAACTGCCACGCACCATATGGGGCAGTCACGAACGAAACCAACAACAGCAACGGCAGTTCTTCACGCCAGTCCCAGTGCTTTCCCGTTGAACCACTGGAGCTGAAACTCCAGGGGTGACGCGCGAACCAGATCAGACCGAAAACCATCGGAATGAATTGCAGTTGGAATAAATGCTTGCCAAAGGCATAGCGTAGGGCTGTCCCAAGCGTGGGTGTGGCCCATTGTGCGGGCGGTCGATTTCCAATGGCATCAACGTATTGGTGCAAGACGTGCGGATTGAAGACCAGAGCGATTGAAGTGCAAACCAGTCCAGCAATGACTCCACCAACGATAACACGCCAACGACCTTGCGATACAGCATCGACAGCAATCGCCACCCAGACGAGATAGGCCAGGTGCGGCTTGACCGCGAGCAGCACAGTGGCTGCTCCCGCGCAGTATTGCCACCCTCGTCTTTGACATTCCAGGAACAACACGGCCCCGAGCAGCAAGAGAGGCCCAATCTGCTCCCATTGCAATGCAAACGCAGTTGGCAACGCCACGAGTACGACCAGCCAGCCCACCCACCACCGTTTGGGCGATCCACCGAACAAAAGCCAGAGCCGGTCAGCGCAATAACAAAGCGCCAGCAGGTTCACAGCCAGCCAGAGAAACTGTGCTTCGCGTGCTGGAAACAGACCAAGCGGGAGAACTATTGCCAGTGACCAGGGTGGATTCCACATCATCACGGCTGCGTCGGTCTGGCGACCAGCGGAATGTTCCAAGGGGAGGAGTAGGTCGGGATCGAAGGGGTTTTTGCCCGCGAGTGTGAGTTTGGCGGCAGCCCAGTATTCAACGAAGTCACCGGGCGGCCAAAATGTAGGATCGTCAATTAACTGACGAAAATGCCCATCGAAAACGACAGCAATAAGAAGCAGCGCGGCAAATGCGCTGACCAAGCGAGTGTTCATGCCGGATCTTAGAACGCAATTGTGCCGGAGATGTGGTTGCGGGTAAAGTCCGAAGCTTGTGGTTGCTGTTCATAACGTCAGAGATGAAGCGCTAGGGCCACGCACCCGCAGACGCACGACCGCCTCGCGTCGAGAATTTACGACGCCTCGGATCATCGGGCCACTCCAATCCGATATGTCGTCAGGTGGCCGGCTCTCATCAGCCAGATGTCGGCAACTGGTTTCCGTAACCGCAAGTGCATGACGGCCGCATAGTCGTCCTCGTCAATTTCATAATCGCCAGTCTCGACATCAATGGCGACGAATTTGCCGTCATCCTCCGGCCGGAGGAGTGGCAGCACGTGCCGGTTGAATATATCTCCCCCGAGATTGGCGAGTTCATCGGGTGTACGTTTGGTGGTAGGCACCGTAGAGCCTCTCAGTGGTTTGAAGGACGTCTTCATGATATCGTACGCGCTGACATCGTGCGAAACAGTAATGCAACCGGAGGGCTCACGCAGTCTTCAGTTTTGTAGGGTGGGTCGAGGTCGGCTTTGCGACCGAGCCCCACCATCTTTGCATTCGTGATAATGGTGGGGCTCGCAAAGCCTCGACCCACCCTACAAAACCAACTCACTTTTTCTTCGCCAGCAGTTCGAGTTCCACAATAGGGTGGGTCAAGGTCGGCTTTGCGACCGAGCCCCACCATCTTTGCATTCGTGATAATGGTGGGGCTTGCAAAGCCTCGACCCACCCTACAAAACTAAATCACTTCTTCTTCGCTAGTGGCTCAAGCTCCGCAACACGCTTCTTCCCCTCCTTGGCAAGGTCCGAATCGGGGGCATCGCCGATCAGGGCGGACCACAACTCGATTGCTTGTTTTGCCATGTCGGGGCGTTGTTTCTCGTAAGGCGAGCCAGCCGGGATGCCGTTCAAGGTGTAATCGCTCAAGGCGCGGGCTTCGGCAGTGAACTGTTTCCGCAGTTCGGCAACATCCTCGGCTTCCCAGGGTTTCTCTTTCTTCGCCTCGTATGCCTCCAACAGTTTGCGGGCAGCCTTGCCCGTGTCGGTGTCAGGCCACCGCTCGGAAACGCCCTTCAACAACATCAATCCGCGATACTGGGTGGTCTTCCCTCCCAACAAATCCTCCCCTTCCTTCAAGAGTGCCTTCGCTGCGGCGTCCCGAGTGATTGCAGTATCTGGAACTGCCCGACTTGCTGGAGCCTTCTTCGCCAGAGCGGATCGCGCATTAACGCCCTCATCCAGCCACGCCACGGCTTCGACCAAGGTTGATGCCGGTGGGAGGGCGTGCCCAATCTTGGGTTGAACCCACACCTTCGTTCGGATGCCCAAATCCTTCCACATCGGACCCTTCCATCGCTCCATCTCACCGCGGTTGAAGTCGGTTTCTCCCGTCACAAGTGCAGCGCTCAGCCGATCGACAGCACGAAACCGGAGCCACTGTTCCTCACGCAAATCCCCACTTGCAGCGATGGGGAGAACGCCGCCGAAGTATTCGGGGAGGGCAAACGCGACCGCACAGGCAATCCGGGCTCCGCCCGAGAAGCCCGAGACATACGTGCGATCCGGGTCGAGCGGAATCTGGCGGCGAACATCGTCGAAGCAATCGAGAATGATGCGAACTCGCTTTCCGGTGGGAACCTCGTTCCCCGCACCGCGAACGCCGATGAAGACCATCCCCTTGTCCTTGCACACGCTCTCAAATACTTTCCAGCTACCGGGTTCATCGCTCGCTGAGATAAACAGGATAGCGGGGACTGGTCGCTTGACGTCCTTGCGGTTCGGTACGAACAATTCGTAGGACTGCTTGGCGGAATCGTAGCCAGTACCAAGAGTGTCGGCTGGCGGTTCGGTGAGGCTTCGGTTGGTGATGACGAACGTCCAGTCCAGACGGGTCGGACCACCGACCGGGACTTTTGCGGTGTACCCGGGTTGTGGTGGCGCTGCGGCGGAAATTAAGGGTATTCGCCAGAACGAACCCGGCAGCCAGGAACAGACGAGGCATTGGTGCAATCCTCAGTTGTGGTCTGATGGGCTTCTATTCTCGTTCAACACTCTTCTCGATGCCATCATGTCAGCGCTAGAATAAACCGCAAAGATCGCAGAACGCGCTATCGGTTATCGGTTATCCGCAGACACAGTAGTGTCCGGTTGGTACGTGATACCGATAGCTTCTTCACTAGCCAATTTAGTTGCCAACAGCTTCTCATGGAGACCACCCATGTCAACTGCCCCAGAAACTCTGGAATTCAAGGCTGAACTCAAGCAATTGCTTCACCTGATTACGCACTCGCTGTATTCGGATCGCGAGATTTTCCTCCGGGAACTGATCTCGAACGCATCCGACGCGATCAACAAGGTGCGATTCGATGCCCTTGCCAACGCGGACAAGTTGGAAGGCAATACCGACTGGAAAATCAAGCTCACCCCCGACTCAGCGGCCGGCACACTGACGATTTCGGATAACGGCATCGGGATGTCCCGGGCTGAGGTGATTGAAAACCTGGGAACCGTTGCCCAGTCCGGCACCCGGGCATTTCTGGAAGCCGCGAAGCAGGCCGGGAAGTCGAGCGAGGCTCCCGGTCTCATCGGTCAGTTCGGCGTCGGGTTCTACTCGGCATTCATGGTTGCCGACAAGGTCGCGGTGGTGACTCGCCCCGCGGGAAGCTCTCCCGCGGATGGCGCCCACTGGGAATCTGATGGGCAAGGGACATATAGCATCGAACCTTGTGAGAAACCATCGCGCGGAACGGATGTCATCCTACATCTGAAGGAGGATGCCAAGGATTATCTCGAACCATTCAGACTTCGCGGTCTGGTCCGGAAGTTCTCGGATTTTCTCGAGCATCCCGTCGTCATGGATGTGGAGCAGGAGAAGGAGGGGAAGAAGGAGACTCATGAAGAAGTGCTGAATTCGCGCAAGGCCATCTGGCTGCGTAACAAGAGCGAGGTGAAACGCGAGGAGTACGATGAGTTCTACAAATCGCTGACCCACGACTCGGAACCACCAGCCGCTGTGTTGCACTACGCGGCGGAGGGCAAAACCGAGTTCAAGGTGCTGGCTTTCATCCCAACGCAGAAACCATTCAGTTTCGACTGGGAGGAACAGGTCGCCGGTTTGCGACTCTACGTTCAGCGGGTTCTGATCATGGATCGCTGCGAACAGGTGTTGCCGTTCTATCTGCGTTTCGTGCGGGGTCTGGTCGATTCGGCAGACCTGCCTCTCAACGTGTCCCGCGAACTGCTCCAGCAGAACCCACTTCTAGAGGTAATTCAAAAAAGCGTTGTAAAAAACGTACTCGACACGCTCGGTGGGATGAAAAACGTCGAGTTTGACAAATACCTCACCTTTTACAAGGGCTTCGGCCCAGTTCTGAAGGAAGGGCTCGCCCGGGACTGGAGCAACCGTGAGAAAATTGCCGATCTGCTCCTGTTTGAATCGGCGAATACGGAGCCAGGGAAGTACACCACGTTCGCCGAGTACATGGAGAAGATGCCGGAGGGACAGGAAGCGATTTATTACCTTATCGGCGAATCCGGTGAGCAGTTACGGAAATCTCCCTACCTGGAAACCTTCCGGGCAAAGGGGCGGGATGTGCTGCTTCTGACCGATCCCGTGGATGAGTTTGCAATCCCGGGCTTCGGTGCTTATAAGGGCAAGCAACTCCAGGCAGCAGACCGCGGCGATACCTCAACCGGCGATGCGATACCGGCTGATGTGCAAGAGAAGTTTGCTGGCCTGCTGACCTCCCTGAAGGGGAAGTTACCCGAGGTCGCCGATATCCGACTGACCACTCGGCTCACGGAAAGTGCTGCGTGTCTTGTGGCCGATGGCGCGGCGGTCAGCGCTCACATGGAACGCCTGATGGAGCGAATGGGAAGGGATGCGGGCGGGGCGAAACGAGCCCTGGAACTGAACCCCCAGAACCCGGCGGTCGAAGCGGTACGCGATTTGCATATTAAAGACTCAACTGATCCCCGGATCGAGGGTTACGCTCGATTGCTGTACGAGCAAGCGCTGATCGCGGAAGGGTCAGCTGTGACCGATCCGATCGCGTTTGCACGCCGGGTAAACGACCTGATAGCTCGGGATGCTAAGGGGTGATGTCGACTACAGAATTGGCCCCTATCAGGCCGTAACGCAAGACTTTAGGCGGGGCGGAAGAGGGGACTCAATTTCCCCGATTGTGATGAAAAACTGGTCGCTTTATTCTCTTTTTTTGGGCTTCTTTGGAAAGCGTATTCTAGGGTTCTTTTACTGTCACCCCCCACAGATGCCCTCGGGAAATAGCCATGACGCCCACTCTTCTCATGATTGTCGGAGTCACAATCGCAATCACTGCGGTCTGTGTAGTGGCCAATCGGGCCTATGATGTGATAGCTGACCCGGCGCTTGTGGGCGAGACAACGGCTGTTGGTCTGGCTGATCCTGCTACCGAAACATTGAGTGGCGGGCAGAGAGAGAAACATGCTTCAGTTGAAAGCGACTGGCAATTGACAACAGTGTCCGACCTCTGCGATGCTGAGGAACTGCTTGATTGCTTGGAATACCAGGGCTATACGGAACGGGAACTCCTCATCCTTGGCAATTCCTGCTTCGCGGTTCGCTGGAAGTAAGGCTTCCATATATTTGAAAATGAGATCGGGGTCGCAAGTGAAACTTGCGACCCCGATCTCATTTTCTGTGGTTGTCCTGCTTTCCACTGAAGCAAGATCGCACAGTGCAGCGACGAGCCTTCCTGTGTCGAGCTGAGCTGCCCACAACTCAACACCTCAACATCGGGAACGGATTCGTCGCGGAATCACTTCTTTCCAGCAGCCTCAACGAACTTGCGTAACTCTTCGGTGACACTTCATTGTCGCCAGCGCCTCTTCAAGATTGTGGTCGATTCCCTCGGACATCACATTCCGTTTTTTGGCATAGTTCAAAGTTGAGTGACAGTGAGTTTTAGGTTGTGCCAGAGGCTTTACTACCGGGGAGTGTAGTCATCACGCTCCGCGTGATGCATCACGCTCCGCGCGATGACTACACTCCCGACAATACTTGTAACCCTGATGCTACCTCGATTGAGCCATGCCCGTTTTTTTGGCCTTGAGTTCAGCCAGGAGTTTCGCCACTGCTGCATTGCCGCCAACAAGGTGACGCTCGGATTCGTCGAGGGGCTCAACAACCGCATCAGCGTTTTGCACCGACGAGCCTGCATGCTGCCAAAACTGTAGAAAACCACCCACGGGAACCCGAATTGTTCCACCAACGATGAAACAAAACGCTAGACGCCAAACCCCGGAGTACCCGAGCGGTTTTACTCGAATGAATACCTCCGACTCAGCTCCCGATCCGACGTCTGCTCTCGTATCTCCTCCCGTGCCGGTCTGGCGGTATGTCGCGCGCCTGGCACCGCTCGTCATTTTGTGGCTTCTCATGGCAGGGTTGCTCGGATGGATGCTCTACACCTGGGCCGGATGGAGTGAGCAAGCCGATCGCGCCGACATGCGTGAATGGCTCGATAACACTCGGATATTCCGAAAGACTTTGGCGGAACTGGTTCGCGAGTATGTCGATCTCGTTCTAGATGAGAATCCGGGGCCGGATCACGCCAACCGGCTGAAGAACAAACGAAATGAGATCGAAGAACAGGTCCGCGCAACGATTGAGCCAACGCGAGTCTATTCGGCTCAACTCCCGTTATTCCCCGAAGTTTACAAACTCGAAATCGATTTCTCTGGCGTTTCTCCACCAACGGGGAAGGAGGTTGCCCCGATCCTGTGGGAATCGTCCAAACCCAAGCCGGGCGGTCCCGGTCGGGCACAGCTTCACACACTGGCATTCGACGCACTCGTTCGCAAGAATGCCACGGCCGAGATCCGCATGGAGTATCAACTCCACACCTATAATCAGATGCAGCACCAGCACGATGAGTATCGCTTCTGGCAGACGCTTGCCATTATCGTTGTTCTTCTCAGTCTCCTTTTTGTTGCCTTCATGGTAATTCGATTCTTTCGCAGAGAGCGAGCGCGTGAACTCGATCGCTTGCGTGGCACGGCTGCCGCCGAACACCGCGAGCGTGCGCTGCTTCAAGCGATGGTCGAACGGCAATTGGTGGAGAAAGAGTTACTCGAATCGCGGGTGAAGCAGCAGGAGGCCGAGCATGCAACCGAGGAACTCGGTCGGAAGATTCTCGAACAGCAACTCGATACGGCACATCTGGAAAGCCGTGCTGCGGAAGCCGAGAAATCGGCTCTGGAACTCAAATCGCAGCTCTATGCCAGTATCGGAATCATGGCCGGGAGCTACGCCCACAACATCAAAAACCTGCTGGTCCGTCCCAACGACCTGCTGACCCGTTGCATTGAGGCCGATGGGACCAATCACGAGCAACAGGGTATGCTTCAGGAGGTGAAGATCACTCTGGGTACAGTGACCGAGCGATTGCAACAGATCCTCCGAACGGTTCGTAGAGACCCGACGAATGCCGCGATCGCGCGGATCGATTTGGCGGCTCTTGTGCGCGAGTCGCAACGAACCTGGGTTGAGATGGGACGCGACAAGTGGAAGATCGCTGTGATTGCCGATACTCCGGATCACTCACTCTGGGTCAACGGCGATCTTTCCCATCTTCAACAGGCCATCGAGAATCTGGTATTCAATGCCCGAGATGCAACCTTCGAGATGCGGAACCACCTGCGCGATGAGGCCAAGCGGGAACCCGATCCCAGCTTACGCAAAAACAAACTACTCAACGCGGCGGCGTGGAGAGGTGAGGTATCGCTCCGCACTACCTCTTCAGGAGATTACGTGGTGTTGGAGGTGCAAGATAATGGGATCGGAATGACCGAGGAGGTAAGGAAGAACTGCCTCAAGACGCATTTCACAACGAAGCGCGACAACGCGCTTTACGAAGGATACAGTGCGGGGATGGGGCTCGGTTTATCGTTCGTGGCGGTAGTTCTCGAACACCACAGTGGAACATTGGAGATCGAATCGGCTCCACTCCGGGGTACCACCTTCCGAATTCGCATCCCCCTTGCTCCAAGCACGTGATAGGAGCGTTCGTTGAGAAGTGTTTTGCTTCCGTAGGAGAACTTTACCAAGGTAAAACAATCTCTCTGCTTTATTCTTTCCCAAGCGATTTGAGTGCCGCCTTTGCCTCTGCTGACCCCAGTCCCGCAGCCCAATGGAACCACTTCACGGCCTCGGTCTGATCCTTCGCCACGCCTTGGCCATTGAGGTAGCACATTCCGAGGTTGTACATCGCATCCGCATTTCCCAGTTCGCTGGCCTTGCGATACCACTTCGCTGCCTCAGCCTGATCTTTCGCGATTCCTTCACCGCTGGAGTAACACCCACCCAGGTTAAACATCGCCATCGGATGGCCAAGTTCGCTGGCCTTGCGATACCATTTGACGGCCTCCACCGTGTCCTTAACCACGCCATTGCCCGTTAAGTAGCACGACCCGAGGTTGTTCATCGCCAATGAATTCCCAAGTTCGCTGCCCTTTCGGTACCACTTAACGGCTTCGATCTCATCCTTTTCCACGCCCATGCCGTTGAAATAACACTTGCCCAAGTTGTACATAGCGAGAGCATTTTGAAGTTCGGCGGCTTTGTGAAACAACTTGATGGCCTCGACCAAATCCTTCGCCACACCGATGCCATCCCGGTAGCAGACACCCAGGTTGTTCATCCCCATTGGAATTTCAAGTTCGGTGGCTTTGCGAAACAACTTGATGGCCTCAACCACATCCTTTGCCACGCCATCGCCCGTCAAGTAGCACCACCCCAGCTCACTCATTGCATCTGCATTTCCGAGTTCGATGGCCTTGCGTAACAGCTTGATGGCCTCGGCTGCATCCTTCTGCATACCCATGCCATTGATGTAACAGACACCCAGGTTGTGTATCGCGAGGGCATTTTGGAGTTCCGCGGCCTTGCGGAACCACTTTGCGGCCTCTACCGTGTCCTTTGTTACGCCCCTGCCGTCACGGTAGCACACTCCCAGGTTGAACATCGCTATCGCATTTTGCAGTTCCGCAGCTTTGCGGTACCACTTTGTGGCCTCGACCACATCCTTCGCCACGCCCTCGCCCTTCTCGCAGCAGCACCCCAGCCTGTTCATTGCGTCCGAGTTTCCGAGTTCAATAGCTTTGTGGAGCCAATTCACCGCCTCGACTATGTTCTTGGCCACGCCAATGCCATTGAAGTAGCACCCACCCAGGTTGGCCATCCCCTGCGGGTCTCCGAGTTCCGCAGCCTTGCGATACCACATGAAAGCCACGGCCACGTCCTTTGTTACGCCCATGCCGTTTTCGTAACACCACCCCAGATTGGTCATCGCAAGTGGATTCCCGAGTTCGCTGCTCTTGCGATACCACTTCGCGGCCTCGGTAGCATCCTTCGTCACACCCGTGCCATCACGGAAGCACACTCCAAGGTTGAACATCGCCAGCGCATTTTGTAATTCCGCAGCCTTGCGATACCACTTGACAGCCTCGGCCACATCTTTTCGTAAGCCCTCGCTCTTCTCGTAGCACCACCCCAATTTAATCATCGCATCTGTATTTCCGAGTTCCGCAGCCTCTCGAAACCACTTGACAGCCTCAGCCGCATCTTTTCTTACACCCTCGCCCTTCTGATAGCACCACCCAAGGTTGTGCATAGCAGCCGGGTTTTCGAGTTCGGCGGCTTTGCGATACCACTTCACGGCCTCGGTCGTGTCTTTCGTGACACCCTCGCCCATTTGGTAACACGCACCCAGGCCACACATCGCATCTGTATTTCCGAGTTCGGCGGCTTTGCGTGCCCACTTGACAGCCTCAACCGCATCTTTTCGTACCCCTTCGCCGTGTAAGTAGCACCATCCCAGTATGTTCATTGCCTCTGGACTTCCGAGTTCCGCAAGTTTGCGTGCCCACTTGACAGCCTCAGCCGCATCTTTTCGTACACCCTCGCCGTGTAAGTAACACCATCCCAGGAAGTTCATCGCCTCTGTATTTTCGAGTTCGGCGGCTTTGCGAAACCACTTCACGGCCTCCGCCCGATTCTTATCCACGCCCTCGCCGTTGAAGTAGGAGCTACCCAAATCGAACATCGCCTCCGAATTTCCATGTTCGGCAGCCATGTGGATCCACTTCACGGCTTCATCGGTGTCCCGCATCACTCCGATGCCATCCCGGTAGCACGCGCTCAAACAGTACATAGCATCTGCATTCCCGAGTTCCGCAGCCTTGCGTGCCCACTTGACACCTTCCATAACATCTTTCATCACCCCATAACCATTGATGTAACATGCAGCCAGGTAGTTCATCGCCGTCGGGTTTTCGAGTTCCGCTGCTTTTCGAAACCACTTCCTGCTCTCTTCCTCGTCCTCCGCAACGCCCTCGCCCCTTAAGTAGCACCATCCCAGGAAGCACATCGCATCCGTATCTTTGAGTTCCGCGGCTTTTCGAAACCATTTCACAGCCTCGGCTGCATCCTTCGTCACACCCTCGCCGGTGAAGTAGCACCCAGCCAAGTTGTACATAGCCGTCGCATTACCGAGATTGGCGGCTTTGCGATACTGCTTCGTTGCCTCAACCGCATCCTTCACTACGCCCTCGCCGTGTTCGTAGCACCATCCCAGTCCACAGATCGCATCAGCATATCCAAGTTCTGCGGCTTTGCGAAACCACTTAACAGCCTCGATTGTATCTTTCGCTACACCCTCACCGTCTCTATACGAAACGCCCAAGCTGTACATCGCATCCGCATTTCCGAGTTCAGCGGCTTTGCGATACCACTTTGCCGCCTCTGTCTCGTCCTTCTCAACGCCCGTGCCGTTGTCATAGCACCGCGCGAGGACATACATCGCGATCACATTTCCGAGTTCAGCGGCTTTGCGATACCACTTTGCCGCCGCAGCCTGATCCTTGGCCACACCTCCACCGCGGGCGTAACACCCACCCAGGTTAAACATCGCCATCGGATGGCCAAGTTCGCAGGCTTTGCGATACCATTTCACGGCTTCGGCCGCATCCTTCGTCACTCCCTCGCCCATCTCATAGCACCACCCTAGACTGGTTAACCCATCTGGGCTATTGAGTTCAGCGGCTTTTCGATACCACTTTACGGCCTCAGCTGCGTCCTTCGCCACACCATCGCTGTTGAGATAGCACCAACCCAACTTTAGCATCCCCTCCGCATTTCCGAGTTCAGCAGCCTTACGGAACCACTTGATAGCCTGGGCCGCATCCTTCGTCACACCCCTGCCTTCTTGGTAGCAAACCCCGAGGTGGAACATCGCCATCGCATTTTGCAACTCCGCGGCTTTGCGATACCATTTCACGGCTTCGGCCGGGTCCTTCGTCACACCCTCGCCCATCTCATAGCACCACCCTAGGCTGATTAACCCATCTGGGCTATTGAGTTCCGCGGCCTTGCGGAACCACTTTGCGGCCTCTACCGTGTCCTTCGTCACGCCCGTGCCGTCACGGTAGCACACACCCAGGTTGTGCATCGCTATCGCGTTTTGCAGTTCCGCAGCGTTGCGGTACCATTTCACGGCTTCGGGGGAGTCCTTCGTCACGCCATCACCGTGAATATAGCACCACCCCAGGCTGTTCATTGCCTCTGGATTACCGAGTTCAGCCGCCTCTCGAAACCACCTCGCGCCTTCGACAGCGTCTTTGACCACACCCTCACCACGGAGATAGCACATACCCAGGTTGTACATCGCTTCCGGAAGTTCGAGATCTGCGGCCTTGCGGTACCACTTCATTGCCTCTGCCGGATCTTTCGCCACACCCTCACCTTTGAAGTAGGCAGTTCCCAGGCAGTTCGTCGCCATCGGATGACCGAGGTTCGCTGCTTTACGGACCCAATTCGTGGCCTCAACCTGATCCTTTGTCACACCTTCGCCCTTGTTGTAGCACCACGCCAGGTTAAACATCGCATCTGCATTTCCGAGTTTTGCCAGCTTGCGGTTCCACCTCACACATTCGGCCGCATCCTTTGCCACTCCATCGCCAGTGATGTAACAATGAGCCAGGATGAGCATCGCCTCTTCATTTCCGATTTCTGCAGCCTTACGGAACCACTTCACGGCCTTGGCACGATCCTTCTCCACGCCAGCGCCGTTGAAGTAGGCGTTACCCAGGTCGAACATCGCCCCTGGATTTCCCAGATCGGCAGCCCTGTGGATCCATTTCACGGCCTCATCGCTGTCCCTCTTCACACCGGTGCCGTCCCGATAGCACCCACTCAGGGCGTACATCGCGTTCGCATTTTCAAGTTCCGCTGCCTTGCGTAACCACTTGGCCGCTTCGATCGCGTCCTTTTCCACGCCCTCGCCGCTGAAGTAGCACATCCCCAGGTTGTACATCGCGAGGACATTTTGGAGTTCCGCGGCCTTGCGGAACCACTTTGCGGCCTCGACTACGTCCTTTGCCACGCCGATACCATCCCGAATGCGGATACCAAGGCTGTTCATCGCGTCCGCATCTCCGAGTTCCGCGGCCTTCTGGTACCACTTGACGGCCTCTATCACATCCTTCGCCACACCTTCACCAACGAAGTAGCACCACCCGAGGACACACATCGCATCTGTATTTCCGAGTTCGATAGCCTTGCGAAACCACCTTATCGCCTCGACTGCATCCTTCTCCACACCTGTGCCTTCCTGCAAGCACCGGGCGTACAGAAACATTCCCTTGGACGAACCCCGGTCGGCCGCGACCTTCCACGCAGCAACTCGCTTGGGGCCGTTTTCTTTGTAATAACCGAGAGAACTTCCATTCTTTCGTCGCCATTCTTCAACCGCCTGATAGTCCGCCAATATTTCGCGGTCACTTCGGGTGAGCAGCACCACGGGCGCGCTCAACTTTGGTGCTTTCAGTGCGGGGTTCTGTTTCTTCTCCTCTCCAACCAAACGGGCCACTGTCTTAGGCACTTCACGAACGACAACCTT
>Ga0206850_10074_pt1 | contig 35142 bp, 22 predicted proteins | sample Alteio_BWOrgCont_16_FD_152885 | JGI IMG/M metagenome (GOLD analysis project Ga0206850, IMG submission 152885) | Enriched cells from forest soil in Barre Woods Harvard Forest LTER site, Petersham, Massachusetts, United States -... | ecosystem: Environmental > Terrestrial > Soil > Temperate forest >...
ATGAGGAGTGGAAAGCAAAACTCACTCAGGAGCAATATGAAGTTCTCCGCAAAAAAGGGACAGAGCCCCCTTTTTGTGAGGCGTATTATAATTTCCCTCAAGAACCAGGGATCTTTGTTTGCGCCGGCTGCGGCCTTCCCCTTTTTAGTTCCGACGGAAAGTTCACTTCAGAATCAGGTTGGCCCAGTTTCTTTACTCCCTTTTATCTAGAAAACATCACTTATAAATCTGATTTTGCCCTCGGCTACAAAAGGATAGAAATCCTCTGCAGCCGGTGCGACGGACACCTGGGCCACGTTTTCCCAGACGGCCCTCCCCCCACCGGCTACAGATACTGCGTCAACTCAGCCTCTTTGACGTTCGTCAAACGATGAACTATGAACGCTGAACTGAAGAAAGAAAATTTCTTTATCGCGGCAGCGATTATTGATGCCGCGATAAGGAAAAAGCAATGCTACAATGCGTTTTCAATTCCTAGGGAATAGGCGTAGGGGGCATTTCCATCAACACCTCCGGCGTCAACATCAGCATTCCATGTCATCACGCCATATAATCCCATGCTAGCAGCCCACGCGGTTAATTGGGTTGCATCACTAAGAGTCAAGTTATCATTCTGATCATCAGGCCCGATCATCAACCCTAAGGTGATCTTGCCTGCCGGAATGCCCCAATTATTGATGTAATAATTGATATCGTATTGGATTTGCGTGAAGTAATTATAGGGACTGTTGCGGTATTGTTGGTCAAAGCAAGGCAAAGGGTATCGAAGTTTTCTACATCAATTGCGGAAACTGAATAGGAACTAACTATGATATTGTTAGAAATAAGCGCAGTGGAAGACCCTGCGTTGTTTGCGAAGTAGAGACCGGCTGCAGTGAAGCCCCCCATAGATATCGTGTTGTTTAAAATGCTTGAAGAGGAGCTAATCTCAGAGTTGACGGAGATCCCTGATGACGAAAGCCCTGTAGAAGAAATTTGATTATTCGAGATGGTTTCAGTATTTAAGCCATTGGTAGAGATGCCAGAGGAATAGTTAGCTTCTATCGTATTGCCAGAGATGAAGGTGGTATCATTGGGCGCGGATGCTTCATTGTAGATTCCGGGTAGATTAAAGCTAGTAGTTGAAATGTTATTGCCCAGCATTTGCGTTGTAAGTAAACCTGTTGAGTTGGTGGATTGTGCATAGATTCCAGAACTGTTGCTATTAGCAGTAATGGTGTTGTTATTTACGGTGGCATGCACGACATTGGTAGCTCCTGCTTGTACAAGAATGGCTCCATGACCATCACCTCCTAATGCAGAAACTGTATTACCTGAAATAACAGTATCGATTAAAGCAGATTCTCCAAGGATCCATATAGCTCCAGAAAAGCCACCCCCCACAGCAGAGATGTTATTGTTAGTAATGGTTGGATAGATCGTGGAAGTGAGTAATCCATCTACTCCATTTCGAAGAAAGAAAGTATTGTTAAAACTAGACGCTGTATTTCCTGAAATAGTGGTAGTTAGGGTGTCTGTCAAAATAGTCTGAAGAGAAATTGCTGGCGCTTCAGAGGTGATTTGATTATCCGTAATAAGATAAAGCCCTCGTCCAATTATTGAAATTCCTCCTGCACCGCCCCCGTTTGAAACATTAATAATATTATTGTGGATGTTGCCCCCATTGGATGAGTACGTGCCAGCTACAACATCACCACCTGTAATTGCGGCATAGATGACATTGCCAACGAGATTAAAGCCTCCGACTTCACAATTGTCTGCTAAGGAGACAATTACGTTAGATCCGCTTGTATTTGTAAGGGAAGGAAGATTGCTTGTTGAGGCAGGGACAGTGACTGAGCCCAAGGTAGTCTGGAACGTATTAGGTATTCCCGAACTTAAGAGGCGTTGATTGTCTACAAGAGTGATCCCTTGATCAAGGCCTTTGGTTGTGCCGTCACCTGGGAATACATAGATAATGTTGCCAGGTGCCGAATTATTTTCAGCTAATAGTAGAGTTGGGTAGGGGCTTTCATAAGTGCCATTAGAAGAGCTTGTGTTGTTAACGAATATGAAGTAGTAGGGGAGCCCTGTCAGGGGATCTATCGCTACAGAGATAGGATCAAATATTTTTGTTTTTCGGTATCTGTCTACAACAATGATCTCTTGTCTATCCACATCTTGCACGAGCCTTTTGGCTAAGAAATGGCACTCACTGCAATTCTGGAGTTTTTTATTTCTTGAGGGGTTCTGCTTAGGGCCAAGAGGGATGTTAATCCCGATACTTCCTTGGAAATTTTCATGAAAACGGCTGTCATAGGAGTTGATGACTTCTAAAGAGAGATATGGCCCAATTTGAGCTCCAACGCGAACCTCTCCTCCAATCGACTGTTTTGAGTCACGTACGTAATAGTAAGGGCCCGCTGCCGCATAGAGATCGACGTTTCTGCTTTTTATGAAGTGAAAGGCTGCCTCACCATTCACGCCTGACATGGCGTATTCTACCTTGCCTGTTGTGGTAAATGTTTCTCTAATAAGCATCTCATTGCCGGCAAAAGAATCGAATCCTAGAGAGCTTGTAGTATTCTTATCATAGAAAGAGCTTTTCTTTGCGCCTACAGGCAAGTAGCCGTTTGCTCTAAAGTCCCAGCTGGCTCCGAGCGTCTCTAGCCCCAATCCTATTTGGTTGTAATGCTCTCTTTTGGTATTTCGGTAATCGTAATAGACATTCGCTCCATACACTCTACAATCTGCAAGTGTTCGAACGCCGATTCCCGCATTTGCCGCAAACTTGCCATTATCAAAAACATGCCCACGGAAATCCAGGAATGGGACAACAGTCGCACAATCTGGATCTGTCGCTAAAAAAGCTGTAAAGCTGGTGTATCCTTGGTTATATCCTACACCCCCTGCTTCAATATGACGTACGCTTGCTCGATAGTGTTCTGTGCTCTCTGTAAAAGCCATAGAAGTAAAACAAACTAAAGAACTAGTAAGCATTCTGAAAGAGTAACGCATGCATTCTCCTGGATTTTCTTGTCTACATAGGCAATATAATCATTTGCCATTTTTAGAAAAACAAATTTTATTGACATTTTTTTTAGAGATACTATCATGGAATTTTTAAATAAAAAGTGATCGAAAGGTTAGCATGTCAAAATGTAAGAATAAATTGATCCTGTTATCGATAAGACACAAATATGAAAAGATTATTGCATATCATAGCTTCTCCCCGCGAAGATGAGTCGCGTACTTTGCAGGTGTCAGAGACCTTTCTTGATGCATTCCAGGCGAGCCATCCTAACTGGGTGTTTGATGAATTAAATCTCTCCAAAGAAGAGCTCCCTCCTCTCGGCATGAAAAGTGTGAGTGGCAAATATATCCTTTTAGGGGGGAAAGATCTGTATGGGAGGATCAAAGAGACTTGGGTGGAAATTGTCCAGCATATCGAGCGCTTTAAAACGGCTGACCTCTATCTGATTAGCGCCCCCATGTGGAATTTTAGTATTCCCTACATGCTCAAGCACTACATCGATCTCATTGTCCAGCCAAAGTATCTATTTCGTTATAGAGAAGATGGGAGTACAGAAGGGCTAGTCAAAGATAAAAAAATGATTGTGATCACTAGCCGCGGAGGGCAATATACGGGCAATATGAAGGGATATGATTTTCAAGAGCCTTATTTGCGGTGCGTCTTCGGCTTTGTGGGCATTACGGATATCTGTTTCATTAATGCTGAACCTATGGATATGGGCGAAAAGGTGCAAAAAGAGAAGATCGCCGAAGCCCAAGAAATAGCCAAAGAAGCTGCGAAGGGGGCATAGATGCCCAGAGATATTCCCGTCGGCAATGGAAATGTTTTAATCCTTTTCGATAAGAATGGGATTTTAAGAGAATTGTTCTTTCCTCACGTAGGCGAAGAAAACCACACGAAGGGGGAGCCTTTTCGCTTTGGTGTCTGGGTAAATGGCCAATTTAGCTGGATTCCCGATGGGTGGGAAGTGAAGAAAAATTATCTGGATGATACCCTAATCACCGATGTCGAGTTCATTAAAAATGATTTGCGGATTGTAGTGAATGATCTGGTTGATTTTGAGGAAAATATCTATTTAAAAAAGCTGACGGTGGTGAATCTTGGGAGTGATGAAAAAGAGGTGCGTCTTTTCTTGGCTCACGATTTTCATATCTACGGCAATGATATTGGAAATACTGCCGCTTTTATGCCTGAAAACCAGAGTTTGATCCATTACAAAGATGAACGTTATTTTCTGATGAATGTCTTTGCCAATAACAAGTTTGGGATTGATCGCTTTGCAACTGGCAATGCGGGAACTTGGAAAGACGCAGAAGATGGCGATTTAAGCGGCAACCCCATCGCACAAGGAACGGTCGATTCTGCCATTGGAATCCCTTTAACTTTGCCCCCCAAAGGAATAGAAACCTGTTATTATTGGATGGGGATGGGGAAAAGCTGGGAAGAGGTAAAAGCATTAAACGAATTCGTTAAGAAAAAAACTCCCGAAGAGATCATCAAGCGGACGGGAGATTATTGGAAATTGTGGGCTGATAAAGAAAAACTCAACTACAAGCTTCTCCCTGAAAAAATTGGGCGCCTTTATAAAAGAAGCCTCCTCATTTGCCGCACTCAAATCAATAACTGCGGCAGTATCATTGCAGGCAACGATTCTGATGCGATCCATTTTAATCGAGATACCTATAGCTACATGTGGCCCCGAGATGGAGCGCTGGTTGCCTACGCCCTTGATTTAGCCGGCTATGAAATGACCCAGTTCTACCGCTTTTGTGCAAGAATCTTGGAAAAAGATGGCTATTTTCTCCATAAATATACCCCTTCCGGTTCCTTGGGAAGTTCGTGGCACGCTTGGCAGAAAGATAAAAAAGGGCAAATTCCCATTCAAGAAGATGAAACAGCCCTTGTGATCTGGGCCTTGTGGAACCATTTTAAAATCTTCAAAGATGTCGAGTTCATCCGTTCCCTTTACATTCCGTTTATTAAAAAAGCTGCCGATTTCATGATGAATTATCGCAACTTAAAAACGGGTCTTCCCCTTCCCAGCTTCGATCTCTGGGAAGAGCGGCAAGGGATTTTGACTTTCACAGCCTCAGCCGTTTACGGCGGGCTAATAGCTGCAGCGAATTTTGCTGAAGCGTTCGGAGAAACAAGTCTTGCCGATGATTATCGACAAGGGGCTAATCACATGCGCGAGGGAATGGAGAAGTACCTCTATTTGCCAGATAAAAATAGATTCGCCCGGATGGTCAATTTCCACAAAGATGGATCTGTGGAAGTGGACGCGACTATCGATGCCAGTTTGTACGGGATTTTTGCTTTTGGGGTCTATCCACTCGATGATGAAAAAGTTAAAAGCACCATGAACCAGATCTTCGAGAAACTAGAAGTGAATGGGGGGATAGCCCGTTATGAAAACGATTCCTACTATCGAATCAACGATCAAGCTCCAAGCAATAGTTGGATCGTCACGACTTTGTGGAAAGGGCAATACCTCATTGCGCTCGCCAAAACAAAAGAAGAGCTCGACAAGTCTTTACCAATTTTAGAGTGGGTGGCAAACCACGCCTTGCCAAGCGGCGTGCTACCCGAACAAATCAACCCTCAAACAAATGAACCTCTATCTGTCTCCCCCTTAACCTGGAGTCACGGAACATACATAGCGACCGTGCAACAATATCTGAACAAACTCAAAAAAGTTTGTCCGTAAAATTTTTTTTCTGTTACAACAGATATTTAAACGAAAACCCTTGGAAATATTGGTATGCTACAATGCAAGAATAAACTGATCCTGTTATCGATTTTATCTCTTGTGTCGGGAGCGGTTGCTGAGGATTTGTCCGTTGCTGAAATGCTGTTCGGGGAAGAAAAACCTGAAGAGGTCTTTGTTACACCTGCACCTCCACCCAGCTACGTAGAGTGGGAGGGTCAGCCCAAGCGTCTTTCTGTCCGCTATACTAGTCCGGATGGTATTGGGTACAAGTCTGGATATTCGACGTTGGAGGGATTTTTTTCCTCGATATTTCAAGATGCGTGGGTCCCTTTTGCAGATATACGGGGCCATATATTTGATGACGGAAGGACGGCTGCCAATGTGGGGCTAGGGTTGCGGTATCTCACTTGCTCTCATGTGTGGGGGATTAATGGCTACCACGACTATCGCGGCACCGTCCACAAACATTACAATCAAGCTGCTGCCGGATTGGAAATGTTAGGCGATGTCTGGGATGTGCGCGTGAATGGCTATCTTCCTGTAGGACACAAACAAAGTCGTTTGTATCACACCAAGTTTAAAGATTTTGAAGGCAACTCTATGTACCTTCGTAGCAAGCAAAATTTCGCAATGAAAGGGGGGAATGCAGAAGTAGGAGCACATGTCGATCATTTTGATTCTGTTCCCTTATATTTTGCTGCAGGACCCTACTATTTAACAGGCAAAGGGGGCTCCACATGGGGAGGGGAGTTTAGAGTTGCGGCGGACTTCTTTCATCGCTACCTGCGCTTAGAGGGCAATACCTCCTATGATCATTACTTTAAATGGATTGGACAAGGGCAAATTAGTATCAACCTTCCCCTTGGAAAAGGAAAGAGGGAGGAATGTTCCTCCTCATGCGACATCAACATATACACAAGAAGTGTGCAGCGCGTTGACCGCAATGAGATCATCGCTGTAGGCACGCGCCATCCCGTTACAGAAGCGATCAACCCCGCAACCAAAGATCCCTACTTTTTCGTCTTCGTCAACAACACCAGTTCCTCTCTTGGAACATATGAAAGTCCTTACCCCTCTCTTGCCCTTGCCCAGACAAATTCTGGACCAGGTCAGATCATATATGTTTTCCCCGGCGACGGCTCTACAAGAAACATGGATGCGGGCATCACATTGCAAAATTCTCAAATGTTTCTCGGCGCATCTACGATCCATCCAATAGTAACAACGCTGGGCAATGTTTCTATCCCTGCATTAGCTTCTACTATGCCTTCTATAACGAATACAACTGTAGCTCCGGTTATTACTCTGGCAAACAACAACACAGTCTCGGGTTTTTATATAGAAAACAATACTAGCAACGGCATATTCGGAAGCGGCGTTATAAACTTTGTAGCTACGCAAAATCAGATTGTCGGTGGTGGTGTAGCGACGGGCACAGGCGAAGGGATATTGCTGACAGATATTTCAGGTCAAGTTACCATTAATGACAATTTACTTTCTCAAGCCTCTCCTCAGACTGTTTCAGGCTCCGCTATTCATATCTTGCAGACCTATGCTCAATGTAATGCAAGCTTTGATAATGACACGATTAACTGCCAATTCATAGGTCAACCTATTGATGGAATTTTTGCAGATTTAAGTGGCACCGGTTCGATTGGAACCCTGAGTGTAACAAACACCACTCTTACAAATATTAACTTAGGATTATCTACACCAGATGTAGGAATAGAGGCTTCTCTTTTAGGTGCGAGCTCTATTTCTAATGTGATTGTTTCTAATTCGACTCTTAATAACTGGAATAGTGGGATAGAATTTGATTTGCCGGATGTGGGATCGATCACAAATATCACAGTGGCAAATAGCAATATCTTTGGTGGAGGGTTGGGGACTTATGGCCTTTATGCTAATCTCACAGGGAGTGGTTCTATTGCAAATCTGGCAGTGTTAAATAGCAGCATACTATACAACTTTCAGCCTGGGGCAGCGGGACTTTATGTTGCCTCGACAAGTTCTGGTGGAATCTCGAGCTTATCAATTCAAAATTGTGAATTAAATTTTAATAACTATAATCTATTTCTTGGACTTACAGGTACTGGCGGTATTGAAAATTTAAGCATAATGAATTCCAACTTGAATAATGGTCGATCAGCTAATATATTTGCTAATGTGCTCAACACTAGTTTTATTACAAATTTCACTATATCAAATTGCAATCTAAACTACGGTGGAGTCTATGATATATTAATTGCTATGACTGGTACTAGTGCAATTGCAAATTTGAGTGTTTCAAATTGTAATATGAACTATTCCTCAAACATAGGCGCATATATCGAGATGGCAGGTACTAGTAATATCATCGAAAATCTGACTTTTTCTAATTGTAGCTTAAGTAATTCACTCGAGGGTTTATATGTGCAGATACCTTCTGGATGTTCCATCACAAATCTTGCCATATTAGACTGTATCCTCAATAATAATTCACAGTATGGTATATACATCCCTTCTCTTCCCAATACGCCCGCATATCCTATACAAAATATGACTGTTTCAAATAGCAGTTTTTCCGGTAGTCCTTCTTGCGTATATATTACAGGTGGTTCAATCGAGAGCTTTGACTTTACAAGTTGTAATTGTGCAAGCAATGGGTACGGTCTGTTTTTGAGTAATCAAGCCATTAATAACTTCAATATGTCAAACAATGTTTTCACGCAAAATTCAAGTTCTTTAACTTTAAATTGTAGTACGCCAAATGGCGTGATAGCGAATAATCAATTCAACTATTCTCTGAGGGCTTTACAGATTGAACCAAATGTACTAGGTTCTAGCTCGTTATCAATTTTGAATAACACATTTGCAGGTCCTGTTGAGGCTGTTTTGGGCTATGCAGCCAACGTCTTCCCAACAGCTGGCACGCTCTGTGTAGATTTTGTGGGTAATACGGCAACTCCTGTAGCAATTGGAAGTTACGATCCATACTACTTTAATGGATTGACTGCACCCATTAGCCTCACCGCAGAATCGACCCAAGCTAATAACGTAGGGCAAATCAAGACAACCGGCACAGTTACAGTTGGAGGTTGCAGTCTGTGACATATCAACGAACATTGAAAAATAAGAAGAGTTATTATTCTCTTCCTGCGCTTGAGGAGAAGGGGGTAGGCAAGATTAGCCGTTTGCCTGTGTCTATTCGGATAATCTTAGAGTCTTTGCTCCGCACGGGAGATGAGGAAAAAATTAAACAGCTTGCAAATTGGAATCCAAAAGAGGAGGGGGATATCCCCTTTGTTGTTTCTCGGGTGATTTTGCAGGATTTTACGGGTGTTCCTTTGATTGTTGATTTGGCGGCGATGCGGGATGCTGTGGATGATCCTACGATTATTGAACCTCAGGTTCCGGTGGATTTGGTGGTGGATCATTCTGTTCAGGTGGATAAGGCGGGGACGGATGACGCTTTTATGTTTAATCTTAAGATAGAGTTTGAGCGCAACAAGGAGCGGTACACCTTTCTAAAATGGGGACAGGATGCTTTTGAAACATTTCAAGTGGTTCCCCCGGGGATTGGGATTGTCCATCAGGTGAATTTGGAAAATATCGCTACAGTTGTGATGGAAAAAGAGGGGGTTTTATTTTTTGATACACTCGTTGGGACCGATTCTCATACGACGATGATCAATGGCCTTGGCGTGCTTGGGTGGGGAGTGGGAGGAATTGAGGCGGAGGCCGCGATGCTCGGTCAGCCTGTATCCATTTCCATTCCTGAAGTGATTGGTGTACTTATGGAGGGAAAGCTTCAAGAAGGGGTCACGGCAACTGATTTGACTTTGCGTGTAACGGAGCTTCTAAGAAATGAAAAGGTGGTGGGGAAGTTTGTGGAGTTTTTTGGGGAAGGTGCTGCAAGCCTTTCTGTTGCTGATAGGGCAACCATTGGCAATATGTCGCCAGAATATGGCGCGACAGTGGGGTTTTTCCCCTGCGATGAAAAGACTTTGGATTATCTAAGGATGACAGGAAGGGAGGAGGGGGATATTGCGCAAGTGAGGGAATATTTAGAGGCGCAAAAAATGTTTGGAATCCCGCGAAAAGGAGAGGTTGATTATACGAAAGTACTACCTCTTGATCTTTCTAGCATCCGCCCTTGCGTTGCCGGCCCCAAAAGGCCTCAAGACAGGATCGAACTGACTGAGCTTAAACACAAGTTTAACGAGACGTTGAAAAGCGGGTATGGAAAAATTGAAAAGTCTCCTAAAATTGCGATTCATGCTGATGGGCATTTCTCCGTAGACCAGCACCGGGAAATGGGAGGCAAAGAGGAGATGGAAAATGACACCTCCAGCCTGAAGTGGAGCGAATCTGAGATGGTTGAAAACCGCCCCTTTAATGAAGCTACTTCAAACCCGGGTTATATTAAAGGATCTCTCTCTGATGAAGTATTGGAGCATGGTTCCGTTGTCATTGCAGCGATCACAAGTTGTACAAATACGAGTAACCCTTCGGTGATGCTTGCAGCCGGACTCCTTGCAAAAAAGGCAGTAGAAAAAGGATTAAAAATTAATCCCCTTGTTAAAACTTCCCTTGCTCCTGGATCTCGGGTAGTAACCGATTACTTAGCAAAGACAGGTCTTCAAAAATACCTCAATGACCTCGGTTTTCAGCTTGTGGCTTATGGATGCACAACGTGTATTGGCAATAGCGGCCCCCTGGACGAGAGGATTGAAAATGCGATTAAATCCTATGATCTTATAGCTGCAAGTGTGCTGAGCGGCAATCGCAATTTTGAAGCGCGGATTCACAGCGCTGTGAAAGCAAACTTCTTAATGTCGCCGCCGCTAGTCGTGGCATTTGCCATAGCAGGAAGGGTGGATATTGATTTGACCAAAGAGCCTATTGGCAATGGGAAAGATGGAAAACCTGTCTATTTGCGCGATGTTTGGCCCTCTTCTAAGGAGATTGAGGATGCCGTAGCTCAGGGTCTCGAGCCTCAAATGTTTAAAAAAAGATACGCCAACATTAAAAAAGACAATCCCGTTTGGGAAGAGATTAAAACGACTAAAAGCGCTTCTTATAAATGGGATTCGAAAAGCACCTACATTCAAAAGCCCCCTTATTTTGAAGATTTTAGTTTGGATCTTCCTCCCCACAAAGAATTAAAAAATATGCGCGCCCTTGCCCTTTTTGGCGACTCTGTCACAACCGATCATATTTCTCCTGCCGGCGCATTTAAGGCAAATTCCCCTGCCGGAGAATATCTCCTTTCAAAAGGGGTGAAAGAAGCAGATTTCAATAGTTATGGTTCTAGAAGGGGCAATCATTTTGTCATGATGCGAGGGACTTTTGCAAATGTCAGGATCATGAATAAAATGGCAGATGGAAAAGAGGGGGGCTATACAAAACATATGCCCGATAAAAAACTCATGACCATTTTTGCGGCCTCAGAAGAATACGCAAAAACAAAAACGCCCCTTGTTGTTTTTGCTGGGAAAGATTACGGGATGGGAAGCTCGCGCGATTGGGCAGCAAAAGGGACCCTTCTTTTAGGTGTTCACGTCGTTGTTGCCAGAAGTTTTGAGAGGATTCACAGAAGTAACCTGATTGGGATGGGGGTCTTGCCTCTCCAATTTTTAAATGATGAATCATGGGAGAGCTGTGGCATTACAGGAGAAGAGGTATTTACCCTGAACGGCCTTGAAAAAGAAATCACCCCGAAACAACATGTCACTTTAGAGGTAGAAGGGAAAAAACCCATAAAGCTTATCACTTGCATTGATACTCCAACAGAAGTAGAATATTACAAAAACGGCGGAATTCTACCCTATGTCTTACGAAAAATTATCAGAGATCGAAAAGCTTGAGACCAAGTCGAGATTAGCCTGGTGGAATGTGTCCACCCTTGGAGAAGAACAATATGAGCAAGAGCTTAAAGATACAGAAATTGCGCTGAGGAAACTCTTTTCCTCCAAAGAAGACTACGCAAAGTTAAACCTAAAAAACCGGGAAGGGGTCCTCCTCCAGTTTCGCTTTAAAGAGAACCAAATACCCGAAGAACTTATCGTTGCCATCGTGACTGCCGAGGTAGAGATTGAATCGATCTATACCAATTTTAGACCCCAAATAGATGGCAAGAATGTTTCAAATAACGAGCTTAAAAATATTCTCTCGGAAAGCACCGATCCCATTCTTCGCAAGAAAGCTTGGGAAGCATCGAAAGAGATAGGGGAGAAGGTAGAACAGAAAGTTTTGCACCTCATAGAGCTCCGCAATCAAGCGGCACGTGTTGCGGGATTTACCGATTTTTATCAAATGCGCCTGGAGCTTCAGGAGATCGATCAGGAAAAACTCTTTGAGCTTTTAGCACAATTGGACGAGCTCACCTCCCCCATCTGGAAAAAATACAAGTCTACTCTTCCCGGAGTTTATCCTTGGGATTTTAGCGACCCGTTTTTTCAGGAAGCCCCTAAAGGGAAAATCGATTTTGACCCATTTTATAAAGGGAAAGATGTCGTAGCCATCAGCCAGCAATTCTATCGTGACCAAGGCTTTGATGTAGAAGATATCCTTGCTAGGTCAGATCTGTTTGAGCGGGAGAAAAAAAGTCAGCACGCCTTTTGCACATGTATCGATCGGGGCCAAGATGTCCGTATCCTTTGCAACTTGAGAGATAACGAGTTTTGGATGTCGGTTCAGCTTCACGAACTTGGCCATGCTATCTACGATAAATATATCGACCAGAAATTGCCCTATCTTCTCCGCTCTCCCGCTCACACTTCTACTACCGAAGCCATAGCGATGTTCTTTGGCAGATATAGTAAAGACCCTTCATTCTTAAAAGAATATTGCGGGGTTTCCATTGCCCCTCATCATGATACAGCAGCTGGTTTACTTGTCTTTGCCAGATGGGTTCTCGTGATGACCCATTTTGAAAGGGCGATGTACCAAACAAAAACCGACTTGCGCACTCTCTGGTGGGATCTTGTTGAAAAGTACCAATCGATCAAAAGACCCCCTTACAGGCACAAAGCTGATTGGGCCTCCAAGCTTCACCTTGCTTGCGCCCCTGTCTATTACCAAAATTACATCCTCGGCGAAATGACAGCCAGTCAGCTCAAGGCCAAACTCCCGATCAATCAGTTCATCTCCAAGCTATTTGCCCTCGGCGCCTCCCACCCCTGGGACAAAACCATAGAGCTCGCCACCGGAGAGCCACTAAGTGCAAAGTATTTTGCAGCGGATATAACTTTTTGAAGATGGGGAAGAAGATCGGGCACGCGGGCACGGGCACGGGCATGAAATCCGGAAAGAAAAGAAGCCTTAACCTCTTCCCTCTTTCGTGCCCGTGCCCGTGCCCGCGTGCGTGCCCGATCTTTTCTTTCTTCAAGCTGCTCTTAATGCTTCGTGATAAGGTTTGAGTGCAGTCTTCCACCTCGGGATGTAGGTTCCCATGTTTTGTATATGGGAGGTATTGACAACTTCGAAGAGGGTTTTGATGTTTGGGCCAAGCTTGTTAAGCATCGACGAATTGAAATAGGCTTGTGCATAGGTGTAGGTATCGGAGTTAAGGATTTTTGCTCTGGGATCGACCAATTTAGAATTAATTAGGTGTTCGATACATTTTTGTGCATTGGCTTCGTTTGCATGAGTTTGGAAGATAATGAGTTGGTAGCGGGTGTTTTGCAGGCCGACAAAGGGAGTGAGGTTCATGATCCTTGAAACGCCGCTAAAGCCGTTTTGGTAGGTGAAACGGAATGGTGTGGGGTCCTCGATGAGGACATAAAGATGGGAGGCTCGTCCTGTCTTTGATGATGCTTCAACATTGGGCATGTTATTGACCTTTAACGAGCACATAGGCGGAATAAATAATTTTGATGAGGTGTATTTTCTTCCGTTGACGGATACCTCTACAAACTGCCTATCCAGATCGAAATAAACGCTCTCGATCTTGTGATTCATTAGAAGGACGATATTTGTTTTAGAGATCAGTTGTAAAATGTGGCTCATTAGCTCATAACAACCTTGAGAGGGGTAATATTCTCCTCGGATAGGTGTGTTTTGGTTGGCAAGAGTGCCGAGCGGGTCATTTAAGGGGACCATTTTGCATCCAATATACTCTTCAAGAAAGTTTTTTACGCTAGGATTAGAGCCAATTTGGTGGCAGCCCATATCTGCATGGGCAACTCCGCAGATATCGATGCTTTTCCAAGCCCCGCCGCATTGATTAGATTCCTCAACGATTAAGACCCTTTTGCCCATATTAGCTTGATATAACGCTTCGATTAAAGGAATGGGGCTGGATCCTACAAAAACACAATCAAAATCTGCTGTGATCGCAAAAACAGAGACTTGCAAAAAAACAAAAAATAAACGCAATACAACCACGTTTCCCTCCGATTTCAAGAAAAACGCAGCATAAAAGATTAAAAATAAATGCGCTACTTTGTTTTTAGTGGATCACAACACGCGACAACTTCCCAAGTCCCCTTTACAAATCGATTAAGATTTGCTTCTATTAATTCGAGAGTAGCAGGGTCTTTATGCGCTGCTTGAGTAACGAGTGCAGAAACTACGATCTGATCTCCTTCCTCATGAACTTCATAGGGGGTTATATTGAGAAGGGAACCATCTTCCATGGGTAGTGTTAAACCATTAGTCCCAATGGGCCCATCAGATCGGGGGAATGTGCCACGCCAAGTAGTTGTGACCGCAGAATTAGGAGCTGGGTGTAGAGAAAAGCTGTCTTCTTCAGGAATGGAAAAGTTATCGCATTTAGATGAAAAATGAAAAGATTTGACAGAAAACTTATGCAGAGTTCCTTTATCATCGCGTGCAATAACCTTATGGGGTTGAGACACAGCAGTATTATCGACAACCTCACTGACTTTTACAGGTACAGATGTAAATTGCTCTGGATACTTTTCTTGAAAATGTTTAACCAGAGAGGCGGCAGCGTCTGGTGAGAATCTTCCATCGCAAAAAATTTCAAGAACATGCAGACCTTCCGTTTGTTTAAGCAGAGACTTTTGTGTGACATCTGAGAGCTTTATTCCAGCGTAAGGAATGCCTGCTCTATCCAAAACACCCTTCAGTTGCACAATTTTTTCTCCGTTTGTAGAGCAGTATATTCTGCTGGTTTTTTCAAAAACTTTCTCTCCAATTTTTTCATTTAATCCGAGGCAAAAATTAACACCCTTCTTCATTTGTCTCCAAAACAATATTTCTGGCTTAGGGAGTAGTCTTTTAGGAGCATGCGTGTGCATTTCTCTCGGGTGATTAACACTCATTAGAAGTGGGGAAGATCCCTTGAAGTTAAGAATATGAAAATGGAAATGAGAAACACCGCTAGATGTTGGATCTTCAGGAGGAGAAAAAATTTCCTGTAGGCTAAGGAGGGATTTTCCCAAGCTAGTCTTGTTTGGGCCAGGAGGTTGAGATTCTGGATTTTCCCGATGGTGGATGCAAACGACGCTGTCTTCAGAGCCAGGAGGGAGAGTTAATAGTTTGCGTACACTTTGGATGAGGGCAGAAAATCCCCCTGCGTAACAGTAGGGTTTAGGTGGGGGTGGGGGGTCATTGGGTTTGGGCATAGGAGAACCTCCCGCATTCACACAATGTGCCGCAGATTCACCGTCTGACCTTCTGTCTTTACTTGTGAATACAAAAAATTCTCTCGGTTTTTTCTGTTGCGGTTGCATAGGTCTATGGTCAGTGGTGTGGATAGCTCGTGTTGCTAATGCGGTTAGGCTTTTAGTGTTTGCAGCTAAAGCGGGACGGACAGTTGCGGTTGAATGGGTTAACGTCTTGCAAAGTAAACGGACACTGGCGCTCATGATGTTTCCTCCGGTAAAAGTCGAGAGTATATCCTTCATGAGCTTTATTGAAAAGATCAATTCTTTATTTAATCTTCATACCCAATTAAGTTGTTTTTTGTTATCCTCTAGTCATGGTCCGTTCTATGCCAAAAAGTTGCCTCTGCTACAGCTCAAAACCTTATGAAGATTGTTGCGAGCCCTACCATTTGGGTCTTGAGCCTCCCAATGCTCTTGCTTTAATGCGTTCCCGCTACTGCGGGTATGCCAAATGCAACGTCGATTATATTCAACGGACACAAACGGCTCCGATAAACAAATCTGAGACTCTAGCTTTTTGTAAAAATACCCAATTTACTGGCCTAACCATCCATTCATTCCAGGACGGACAAGAGGAAGCATTCGTCACATTCACCGCCCACCTCAAACAAAACGGTGCCGATGCCAGCTTCAAAGAGAAAAGCCGTTTCCTCAAGATCCATGGTTGCTGGCGCTATGTAAGTGCAGAATAAAAGATCGGGCACGCACGCGGGCACGGGCACGGGCACGAAAGAGAAGAGAGCTTAAGCACTTCCCTCTTTCGTGCCCGTGCCCGCGTGCGTGCCCGATCTTCTTCTCTTCTGGATTTTAAGCTGGAGGTTAAATTTAACCTCTAATATATAGAAGATATGCTGAAGAAATTTTTTGCTCATTTTAAATATCGGAAGTTGGAAGTCGATATTTTATCAGCATTCACTTTTCTGTTTTTTATTTCGGCAATTTTGGTCATCACGTTTACTTATATCAAAAGTTATCGCGTTGTATCAGATACGGCCAGAGTGATAATGATAGAGGTAAGCAGCAAGATCTATAATGAGACAGAAAATTTGCTCAGGTTTAAAGAAGAGCGCACCCAAGTTACCTCGAGTCTAATCACTTCTCTGGAAGATCTTAATTTAGAAAATACCCGTCTTTTATCTTATATGTACGCCTTTGTTAAATGGTTTGATTATGCAGATGGAATATACATTGGAGCTAGCGATGGGAGGATGTTAGGGATTGTCCGCCTGGGAAATGTTCCTCTAAGTGTTAATTTACCAAGACCTATTCCTAATAAAAGCGTATTTGTTGTCCGCTACGATGTAATAAAGGAAGGTAAAACAATCGAAACTTGGGTTTTTAAGGATGAAAATTTTGATACCTTGGATACGATGAATACCCTTCATACTGAATATGACCCCCGAACACGTCCATGGTATATAGATGCCATTCAATCTCAAAAGTTTTCTTGGACAAAACCCTATAGTTTTTATGAGAGTAAAGATGTTGGCATTAGTTTAGCGGTTCCCATTTTAGATAAGGAGGGAAAGCCGTTTGCAGTGATTGCTACAGACCTTTATTTAAACACGATCGCTGGGTTTCTGAAAAAAGAAGGAGTATCTAAAAATGCCCTTTCTCTCCTCATTACGAAAGAGGGACTCATCCTTGCCTCCTCGAAAGATTTAGAATTGACCCAAATTGGAACTGCTGGGCAAGAGGCTTCCCCTCCCCATCTGCTCCCCTCAATTTTTGAGCTGAAAAATGGCCTTATTCCTTTTGCATTCCAAGAGTCGTCAAAATTGGGTGGAGAGCCGTTTATTTATGAATATAATGGGGTTGACTATCTTGCTGTTTTTACCCCTTTTAACCATATTGCTGATCAAGATTGGGTGATCGCAACAGTGGCTCCTGTTTCTGACTTTCTTCAAGGGGTGGTTACGACCTACCATCAATTGATTGTTCTTTTTATTGGGGTCTTTCTCTTTTCCGTAGTATTTATCTACTGGATAGCAAAGAGGATTGCAAAACCCATTGTGGAACTTTCCCATGAAATTGATAGGATCAAGCAGTTTGAGCTTACTGAGGAAATTTCAGTTAAGTCTCACATTAAAGAGATCAACATGATCACCCACTCCTTAGCTGCGATGAAAGAGGCAATCAAGCAGTTTAGCTATTTTGTTCCCAAACAGCTTGTGCAGAAGCTGATTACGGAAGATTTCTCTTTTAAGTTAGGCGGTACAAGAGAAGACATTACAATTTTTTTCTCAGATATTTATGGGTTTACAACCATTTCAGAGAACATGCCCCCTGAAAAACTCATGATCCACCTTTCTGAATATTTTTCCGAGCTCTCTCAGATCATTATTGACAACAAAGGGACAATTGATAAATACAGCGGCGATAACATCATGGCATTTTGGGGAGCTCCTGCCCCTGATAACGAACAATGCCTTCATGCATGTACAGCAGCTCTTCTCTGTCAAAAAAGGCTGATTGATCTTAACCATAAATGGCAGCGTGAAAATAAGCCGGTTTTCTTAACCCGCATCGGCATTCAAAAAGGGGAATCGATCGTTGGTAATGTCGGAACTGAAGAGCGGATGAACTATACTGTTATCGGGGATCCTGTGAACGTAGCCTCACGTCTGGAGGGCCTCAATAAGCTCTACCACACCAAAATCATCATTGGAGAAGAAGTTCATGCTATAATCGCCTCACGTTTTCTCACAAGACCCCTTGACATCGTAGCTGTCCGGGGCAAGACAACCGGAACTAAGATCTACGAACTAATAGCCCAATTAAAAGGCGATGAAACCCTCTCCCCAGAGCCAAGCCAGATTGAGCTTTGCAAAGAGTTCTCCCGCGCCTTCGAGCTCTTCCACTCAAAGAAATGGCAAGAAGCCCTCCCCCTCTTCGAAGAAATCCTCAAACACCACCCCGACGACTACCCCACCCAGCTCTACATCCAACGCACCAAAGAACCCTTCTAAGAAACGCAAAACGCAAAACAAAAATCGCAAAACAGAAGAGGAAAAAGCATAAGTCTATCTTGATCGCGAAGCGATAATTAAATCGCGTAGCGATGGCAGTACGAAATTTTTCTAGAGGGAATTGCTGGCATTCATTACTCATCAGTCAGCATTTCTTTGGGGGCGGCTGAGGCCGCCTTTCTTTTTGCCAGAGGCAAAAAGAGGAGGAGGGCGAGGAGGGTCCAGCCCATGAAGTAGAAGCAGTCGTTGATGGCGAGGATGGCGGCTTGGTTGTTGAGGGAGTTGTTGAGGAGGGCGAGGCCCTGCGAGGTGTCGGGGGGGGAGAGGTTGATGGCGGAGCCGACTCTTTCGTGGTGGAAGGCGGAGCGGCGGGTCCACATGGTGGTGAAGACGGAGGTTCCGATGGCGCCAGACATGGCGCGGACGAAATGGAATATGCCGGTGCCGCTGGGGAGTTTTTCTTGGGGAAGATCCTGCATGCTTAGGGCTAAGATGGGGGTCATAAAGAAGACAAAGGCACAGCCGAGTAAGAATCTAGAGAAACCAATATGCCAAATATCGACATCAGTATCGAAAAAGGCTGTGAAGAAGCAGGAAAGGGCAAATAAGGTGTAACAAAGAAAAATAGTGAAGCGGATCCCATAACGTGTGTAGATTTTTGGAGTGAAAAAGCCGAATAGTGCAGGGGCGATCCCGATGGGGGCGACTGCAAAACCTGCCCAGACGGAAGTGTATCCCATGTTTGTCTGTAGCCAAAGGGGGACAAGTACAACAGAACCAAAGTAGATGGCATATCCGACGAATACAAAGATGATCGAAGCAAAGAAACTTTTGGTCTTAAATAGTCTTAATTCTAGAAGGGGAGTCGGGTGGCTAAGCTCCCAAATGATGAGTAGCGTAAAGGCAATGATTGAGCTGATAATGAGTGTGCACATAAGATTTGATCTAAACCAATCGTACTGTTCCCCTTTATCTAAGAAAATTTGTAGACAACCTACGGCGATGATAAGAAAGATGAGCCCTATATAATCAAAAGGCCCCTTTTCAATGGGTGTTTTTCGGTCTTTTAAATAGGTCCAGATTAGAAGTGAGCAAATAATCCCTACGGGAATGTTAATATAGAATATCCAGGGCCAGGTGTAATCATAAGAAATCCATCCTCCTAGCATAGGGCCAGCAATGGGCGCGGTGATAATAATTGTTGCCCAAATACCCAAAGCAGAATTTTGTTTCTCTGGAGGATTGCAGGAAACTGTGAGCGATTGGCTAAGGGGGATAAGAGGACCTGAGACGGCTCCTTGAATGAATCTACAGATGACGAGCATGGGCAAATTTACTGCGGCGCCGCAAGCCCAAGAAAAGAGGGTAAAGAGTAGGATAGAAGCGCAAAGAAGCTTGATGGCGCCGATCCTCTTGGTGAGCCACCCCGTCAGCGCTAAGACAATAGCGTTTCCCACAGCAAAAGAGGTGATGACATAAGTCCCTTGGTCAACGCTGACAGCGAGATCTCCTGAAATGTAGGGAATGGAGACGTTAGCAATCGAATAATCTAGGACGATCATGAAAGTTGCTAGCGCGAGCGACATATTCACGATAATTCGGGGAAAGCCTGTTAGGTACATAAGTTCTTTTCCAGGATCTTTTCGATAAGCTCATCAACTCCATCTTCTTGATCGTCGAAGATGGTGGTTTTGTATTGGATCGCTTCGATAATCGTTTTTGGGATTAGGGGAAGGGTTTGATTTCTTAGGTCGACCCGCACATCCATGGAAAGGCCAAGCCTTAGGGGATGGTTTTTAAGCTGATCGGCATTCAGTCCAATACGGACAGGCAAGCGTTGTACAATTTTAATCCAGTTTCCGGTGGCATTTTGCGGGGGAAGAATAGAAAACACACTCCCTGTTCCTCCGCCGATTCCAATAATTTTGCCCTCAAAGATCACATCTCTTCCATACATATCAGATTTGAGCCGGACTGCTTGACCAATCCTCATTTTTTTGAGCTGCACTTCTTTGTAGTTTGCATCGACCCACATTTGATCGAGGGGGATCACTGCGAGAAGGGGCGTTTCAGGTTTCACCCGCATCCCTACTTGAGCGCTTCTTTGAGCAATAAGCCCATTTGCGGGGGATTTGATTTTGCACCGTTTTAATGTGAGATAGGCGGCATTTACATCGTCTTTTGCCTGTTGTACGCGGGGATGGTCTTGGACGGTTGTATTTTGCACCTCTGCAAGTAGCGCCTCGTGGCGATATTCCATGACGTTTAACTCTTCTTCTGCAGAGATCATTTTAGCTTCTGATGTTTGGAGATCTTCGGTAGAGACACCCCCTTCATCAATCAGATTTTGCCTCCGTTCATAATCTTCAACGGCAACCAAGTAATCGGCTTGTTTTGCAACAATTTGGGCCTCTACTTCTTTTGTTTGCGCAAATAGACTCACTACATTGCGCACAGTGGAGGCTAAATTATCTTTAGCCATTTCTAGAGATACAAGGGCATCTGTTTCGTCGAGTGTGACGAGAAGCTGGCCCTGTGCGACAAATTGGGTGTCGTCGGCGTAGATCCCGTTTACATTGCCTGTAATTTGAGAATTTAAGGAGATCATGTTGCCATTGACATAGGCATCGGTTGTGCTCTCAAAATACCTTCCCCATGCGAGCCAATAGATCAACCAAGCAATGCCGATCATAAGAAAGACTGCGCAGGCTATCAGTGTTCGAGAAACGTGTTTTTGCATCGTCATTGGTAGCCTCCGCCAAGGGCTTTAATCAGTTTTAAGGCGGAGATGTTTCTCCTGAAGGTAAGCTCGATCAGTAAAAGCTCTTCTCCTATGAGCTCTTCTTTTTGAGTGATGACGGCAAGTTTGTTTTTCAAACCCTCCTTATGTTGTCTCTCCGTTAGCGCGGTCCGTTTTTCCAGTGTTTCAACACTCATCTCTTCTACGTCTAATTGTTCTGAGATTAAATGAAAACTGGAAAGTTCATCTGCCACTTCACCCGCGGCTCGAAGGAGGAGCTCGTTAAACTCAAAGATGGCTTCTTGGAAGGCAGCCCTTTTTTGCTTGAGGTTAGCCGTCAGCCTGCCCCCCGTAAAGAAGGGGAGACTAATGATCGGGTTTAAGGAGCCGCTTTTATTGTGTAAAGAGAGTAGATGGGCAAAAGTGATACTCTCAAGTCCTCCGAAGCCCGTTAAATTAATCGAAGGTAAAAAGTCTCTTTTCGCGACCCCTACTTCTTTTGCCGCAGCCTCAATGAGCCAGAGCTCTGACATCAAATCTGGTCGTCTTATAACGAGATTACAGGTGAGATTTTCTGGTAGAGGAAAGGGTTTGCTAAAAAGGGAAATACAAGGCTCGATTTCAATACAACTATCCGGGCTTTCTCCAATGAGTACTTTGACTAAGTGCTCTCCAATCTGGGTGAGCTCTTGAATTTGAAGCAGAGCCTTTTCAGTCATCAGTAGATTTTTCTCTGCGCTAAATGTTTCAATTTCATTGTCGAGACCCTTAATTTTTCTCTGCGATGTTAAATCTAAATAGTCTTGCTTTATCTGTATGAGCTTACTTAAGAGCTCTTCTTGCGCAAACAGTTGCTGCAGATCAAAATAGGCTTGAGCAATAGAAATACAAAGAAAGAGCTCTGTTTGTGCGCGCTCCGCTTCCTCAGCATGCATCCTTCCCACTGCTGCTTCAAACCTTTTTCGGTTTTTCCCCCAAATATCAACGTCCCACGAAAAATTAATATCGAGATCAATCACATTGACAACCCCAGGAATATCTGGAGCATAGGATCTAAAAAATCCGGTAGGGCTTAAATACTGCCAGTTTGTTCCGGCAGTGCCCCAAGCCTGAGGGAAAAGCGCTGAGCGCTCTTGCTTGGCCATCTGTTTGGCCATTTCCACTTTTGCTGTTGCCTTCTTTAGCGTGGGGCTATCTGCGAGTCCTTTTTCAATCAACGCAGTCAGCTGCTCATCTTCAAACATCTCCCACCACTTCTTCTCAATCCATTCCCCCATACAAAAGTCGCTAGTAGAAAGAGCGCTTTCCTCAGATTTTTCTAGACAAACAGACTCGATCAGATCATCACACTGATCCTCCCTTAAAAAACATCCAGACAACACCAATCCCAAGAATACCCACCGCATATTCTCCGTATAGACATTAAAGAATATTTTGTACATACGAGCGTGAAGAAAAAATTCCGAGCGAGACCGATACCGTTATCGAACCGAAGCCCACGAACCTCGGTTCGGTAACGGTATCGGGCCCGGTATCGGTCTCTCTCGGAATTTTGTACAATGCCGAGTTAAGGCGTGAATTTTCTATTTAAGATGTATCTTAAATTTGGATCATTGGTCGATTTTCCGATGCGAAGGATAAATCCATCTTCCTGAAGCGCCTTTAAACGATCACGTGCAGTGCGTGTAGATACCTTCCATATTTTCGCCGCGTCTTTGGGTGAAACTTCCCCTTCTTCTTTTAGAAATTTCATCATTAATTTTCCCCAAGGTTCAATTTCTATTTCCTCAATTTGATTTGAGTAAAGAGTTAATCTGAACTGATTATTTAGCTCCTCAATTAAAGGTTTCTTAAGGCCTTGCTTTTTACATGTTCCCAAAATGCGCTGCAGGCCAGATCCCCATTGCTCAATAATTTGAAGCTCCCGAAAGACTCTTCCTATAACGCGGTTTCTAAGTCTTGAAGAACCAGACACTGCTTTTTCAATAGTTTGTCCAAAGGGTAAGCCACCGGGATTTGTAATCTCAATACGGTCGTCAAATATTGCTATCTGAATATGGCAGCCCCTCATTGAATAATCAGCGTGAAGAATTGCATTGATTACAGACTCTCTAATCGCGTGGGGTGGATATTCAAGTATATCTTCTCGAAAGATGCGCCCAATTTTTGCTTCTTTCCGCGTGTTCCTTTCGATAAAAGCAATGGTCGGATCAATGGATAAGGGCAGCGGGATGTTTAAGTCTGTATGATCCAATATTTTTTCTTTAGTTGTTCCGGAAAAACGAGCACATCGAACCATTGAATCGGGAAAAAATTTTAGACGATCGCTGCCAAAGAGGAGAATTCCTCCATTTGTAGCACATGTTTTTCCACTGCTATTTGTCATGATTCCCAAATTTTCATATGCGTGTTGAGTGGGTGTTTTTTTTATTCTTTTAAAAACTTCCTGCATTAATTGAGAATCTAGCTTGCCGCGTAGGTGGGGAAGTTCATCGTAAGCTATATTTGCTGCAAGAAGACGTAAAGATGCGAGCATTTCGGCATCCGCAGCTCTGTTTGTAGAACCGAAACGAACATAGGTGCCACGTTCGATGCCTTCCGCTATTAAAAAATAAGGGCCAACGCCATGGGGAACCCTTAGAATAAGAAGTTCTCTTCCCTGATAAGTGTGTATCTCAATATCGGGCATTAGTAGAGGAGAGATGCTATCGGCAAGGGTATTGACTATACGCTCTTCTTCCTGCAAAATATTCGGAATGCCTACAACTTCTTTTGAGCCGTCTTTTACTCCAATTGCAATAGAACCCCCAGATGTGTTCGCAAATGCAATCACGGTTTTAATAATGCCATTTAAGGACTTTGGGGATTCTTTAAATTCAATTGTTTTTCCCTCATTTTCGGCAAGTAAAGCCTCGATCATAGATTTCCCCCTTTATTGAGCAGGATAACAAAGGCGCCGAGAAAAGTCAATTTTATACTCGGAAATCTACTCGGAAGCACTAGGAAGGGAATTTCTTTTTTATTTTCCAACAAACTTATATTCAATGACTTACAAGGACAAAAACAAGAGGAAATAATTATTTAACTAGGAAATTTACTCGGAAGTACTTAGGTTAAGTTTAACTATATAATTTGACAAGTAATAATATGTAGAAAAATGTTATAATGTCCTCTTTTAAAGAGAGCGGTATATGGGAATGCGTATCAATTTAGGGAAATGCGATAGCTTTGAGGAATACCGACTCAACTTAAGAGCTCTTGATGAGGCAATAGCCAATAAGGAAATTGGGGTGAAATTTTATAAGGGAGCAGTGGAAACTGCACCCCGTTCCTCGGGACTAAAAGAAAGGGTATCACTTCTGACCGCGCACTGGCAATTCCGAGCCAATAACACTCTCTTTATAAAGTTTATGGGGCTCTCTGTCAAAATAATTGTCCAAGGAAAAGAGCTCTCAAAGGAGGACAAACAAAGTCTCATCCGAAAATTAAAAGCAACTCCCGGGTCTATTTCCATAGTAAGTCGTGATGGAAAAACGATTAAAGCCCCTGTTGCAGTGTTGCCTGAATTTTTTTCTGCTGCCGGTCGTCGTCCTACCGTATATGGAGCACGTGCACGTCTTGAGGGAAAGCCTTTTTCCTTAGATTTTGAGGTGCCTTTGGACTCTTATAAAGACAGAAGTGTCTATCTAGATTTTGATAGCGATGTGATAAATCTTTTTTTGGATTATGAGTGTTGTGTGCCTATTAACAAAGAGATCTCCCTTTATCAACTTCTCCAACTCCATAGACTTGCAGATTATTTACAGTTGGAAAGTTTGTATTACACAACTCTTGGTTTATTAAACTGTCAGGCAAATGCCGAAAACCATGAATTTATTTTACCCGAGATCCTTTCTGCGATTTTAACAAAGCCTGTAGAGAAGGTGGCTCACGTGACAAACATATTTTATAAGAAAATTAACCGTTCATCAGTAGAGATCCAAATAAAACTTTTTAAGCAAGCAAGGTCTGCTGCGTATACTAGCGATGTGGGGCTCTACCACATGGGAATATTTTGCATTCAAGGATGGGGAACAACATGTTGTCCGGAAAGAGCAATGGAGTATTTCAAGTTTATTGCATCGACTTATTACCCTGCACAATTCTGTCTTGAAAAATTTGCCAATCAGTCTTATTTCTCCTTTCCAGAGGACCCTTATGCAGACTCAGTTTTACAAGCGCATCCTGTAAAGGAAGATCTTGTAGCTACAAATCGTAACATTGCTCAAAAGCCCGCAGCCAGTTTACAGGAATCTCTTCGTCGTTTAAGAGAGTCGCAAGAAGAGCTCGCTACTATAGAGTTTGAAGCGGGACTATCGGATGAGACAGTCCAAATACCACGAAGTTTTGTCCCTTTTGATGCGATAAAGATAGAAGGCGCTAATGCAGAAACAACCGTAAAGCTTTTTATAGATTTTCAGTATGGGCTGGGAATCCCGGAGGATGCCCCCTTTGAAAGCCTCATTGTATTATATTCGTTAGCCTATTCCTATGAAATCAAAGACTTGCTAAAAGCTACACGTGATTTAATCGGCAAGTCTTTTGCGATCCACAGAGCGGACGAGCTTTTACCTCAGCTCTTTGATCCTGTTCTATTTGATGAAAAAGTCCCGTTGTTTGAAGCGAGTGTTGTTTTAGTTTTCTTGGGGCATCTCGTTAAAGCACAAAAAATAACACAGGAAGCTTTTGTAAAAAAATTAGAATTACTTGTTATTCAACAAAATGGTGTTGCGCAAAATTTACTTGGGTTTTGCTTGATGCATGGGTGTGGAGTTGAAAAAAATGAAGAAAAAGCACTTGAACATTACGAATCTGCTGCCGGCAAAAAAATAGCCCTGGCTCTATATAATCTAGGCTCGAAACGCAAGGATCCGGCAATCAGATCTATCGAGATCCACTCGGCAGCAGATCGAGGATTGTCAATTGCAGAGCTCTGGGTTGGGATACGTTTCTTGGATGGGGTCTTTGCAAATCCACCATTAGGTTTTGCATACCTCCAAAAGGCTGCAAATCAAGGAAACGCTCTTGCTCAATATCATGTAGGGTTGTGTTATCACAAAGGTAAGGGGGTAGATAAAGACTCAGAAAAAGCCTTAGCCTTTTTTAATTTGAGTGCAGATCAAAAAGAGCCCAGAGCTTTCCATGGACTGGGATTGTGTGCTACTGACCCGACAGTAGCCTCTGTCTGGTACTTCATAGGGGCAGAAAAGGGAGATTTAGAATGCTTAAATAGCCTTGCCGGTTGCTATATGCGCGGCGAGGGTGTTCAGAAATGTGAGAAGCAGGGGATTAGATATTATAGAATGGCGTCAATTAAAGGGCACCTCAGATCGAAATTTGATATTGCCCTATGTTACCAAAATGGAACCGGGATGAAAAAAAATCTGGTGATCGCTCTTGAAATTTTAGAAGAGCTTGCGGATGAGGGTTTTGTTGATGCGCAGTGTATGGCCGGAAAATATTATGCAGAAGGCCTTGCGGGAGACAAAGAACCGGTTTTAGCCTTTGAATATTACAAAAAAGCAGCAGACCAGGGAAATAACGCAGCGCAGCAGCGGGTAGGGATGTATTATGAAGATGGGATCGGAGTGGATAAAAGTCTACAACTAGCCTGTAAATACTATGAAATGATCCCCCAAAATGCTCTAAAAGATTTTCCTCAAGCAGCAAATTTCTTAGCGAAATGTTACAAAACAGGGTTCACAAGATACGAGGGAGCGGCAAGGTTGCTAGCAGATCCCGAAAAAGCTTTTAAGTATTTTAAATATGCAGCAGTAGGGACTCGTAGGTATGGGAATGCGTATTAATTTGGAAAAATATGGCAGTTTTGAGGAATATCGGGACACCTTAAAGGCTTTTGATGAAGCGATAGCTAATAAGGAAATCGGGCTACGAGTTTATAACGGAATATTAGAAACTGTACCATCCTCTTCTGGATTAACAGAAAGAGTGTCGATCCTGGCTATGCGTTGGGTGTTTCTAGGGCATAGAGTTCAGTTTCAAAAGTTTGTGTGGCCTCCTGTCAAAATAACCGTTCAAAGAAAAGAGCCTTCAAAGGAGGACAAACAAAGCCTCATCCAAAAATTAAAAGCAACTCCTGGATCTATCTCCATAGTAAGCCGTGATGGAAAAACAATTAAAGCCCCCGTTGCAGTGTTGCCTGAATTTTTTTCTGCTGCTGGGCGTCGTCCTACCGTATATAAAAGTGCCACTGCACGTCTTCAGGGAAAACCTTCTCCTTTAGACTTTGAAGTGCCTTTAGACTCTTATAAAGACAGAAGTGTCTATCTGGACTTTGATAGCGAAACGATAGGTCTTTTTTTAGATTATGAGTGTTGTGTGCCTATTGACAAAGAGATCCCTTTTTGTCAACTTCTCCAACTTTATAGACTTGCAGATTATTTACAGGAGGAAGGTCTGTATTACGCAACTCTTAGCTTATTAATTAATGCGGCAAATCACGAAAACGAAGAGTTTATTTTACCCGAGATCTTTTCTGCAATTTTAACAAAGCCTGCTGAGAAGATGGTTCACGTAATAGACACATTTTATAAGCAGATTCGCCACTCAGTAGAGATCCAGATGAAACTACTTAAGCAAGTGAGGACAGCTGCATATACAAGCGATGTAGGGCTTTATCACCTGGGAATATTTTGTTTACGTGGACGGGGAACAAAATCTAATAGGGAGATGGCAATGTATTATTTTAGGCTTATTGCCTCAACTTATTCTCCTGCAGCATTTTGCCTTGATGCACTTGCCAAACGACCTTATCAGGTCCTTCCAGAGGACCCTTATGCAGCTTCACTTTTACAAGCCCATCCTGTAAAGGAAAATGTTGCTTTGCCTCCCGGAATTTCTTTAGAAATGCTTTTTAAAATGTCAATGTGGCCAGATCTTTTTCCAGATGCACATCGGAATTTTTATAAGAGAGTTAAAACTTCTTATAGAAGCGTACAACGACAATACAGAAGGAAACTGGAAGAGATAGCTCAGGTAGACCCCCAAAGGGGATCCATTGCAAAGTACCATCTTGGTAGATTTTATCTGGAGGGTATAGGCACTGTAAAAAATGAACGAAGGGGGTTAGAATTGCTTAAAAGTTCTACTTCAGAATCTGCCAGACTCTATCTTGCGACTGCAAATCGTCACATTGCCCAAAAGCCTGTAAGCAGCCTGCAGGAATCCCTCCGCCGTTTAAGAGAATCCCCAGAAGATGCCGCTACCGTACAGTTTGAAGCGGGGTTGTTGGATGAGACCATCCAAATACCACGAAGTTTTGTCCCTTTTGATTCGTTGAAGATAGAAGGAAAAAATCTTGAAACAACCGTAAATCTTTTTATAGATTTTCAGTATGGGCTGGGAATCCCTGCAGATGCCCCGTTTGAAACGCTCATCGAATTATATCGGTTAGCCTATCGCTATGAAATCAAAGACTTGCTAAAAGCTGCGAGTGAATTAATAAGCAAGTCCTTTGCAACCCGCAGCGCGGACGAACTTTTGCCTCAGCTTTTTGATCTTGTTCTTTTAGACGAAAAACCCTCTTTATTTGAAGCCAGCATTGTTCCACTTTTTTCTAAACAATTTGCTTATGCGCAAAAAACAACACAAGAAGCATTTGTAAGAGCGTTAGAGCCGCTTGTTATCCAACAAAATGGTGTAGCACAAAATTTACTTGGGCGTTGTTTTCATTGGGGGTATGGGGTAGAAAAAAGTATAGAAAAAGCGCTTGAATATTGCGAACTTGCGGCAAGTAAAGGAATCGCCTTGGCTCTAGATATTCTTAGTTGTCATAGCAAGGATCTGGAGTTAGAATTTGCTCGCTGCAAATTGGCAGCAGATCAAGGATTGTCAATTGGCCAACTCCATGTCGGGTTCTGTCTCTTAGACGGCAAGGGGGTAGTAAAAGATGCGCCAGCAGGTTTTGGATACCTCGAAAAGGCCGCAAATCAAGGAAATGCTTGTGCTCAATTTCATGTGGGGATGTGTTATCACAAAGGGGAGGGTGTAGAGAAAGATTCAGAAAAAGCCTTTGACTTTTGTGAATTGTCTGTAGATCAAGGAGAGCTCCAAGCTTTCTATGGGATGGGGTTGTGTTCTGCTCATGGTTCAAAAATAGCATTTGAATGGTACCTCGAAGGTGCAGAGCTGGGGGATTTATACTGCCTATATGGTCTTGCCGGTTGTTATAAGTACGGCATGGGTGTACAAAAGAATGAGGAGCAGGGGTTGCAATATTATAAAAAGGCGGCAGATAAGGGGCATCTCAGATCTCAGTTTTGTATTGGATTATGTTACCAAGATGGAACCGGAGTGAAAAAAAATCTGGTAACTGCCCTTGAACATTTCAAAAAAGCCGCGGATAAAGGTAATGCTGATGCGCAGCACATGGTCGGAGAGTATTACAGTAAAGGCCTTGTAGGAGACACAAAACCAGTCCAGGCCTTTGAATATTACAAAAAAGCAGCAGACCAGGGAAATAACGCAGCGCAGCAGCAAACAGGAATCCGTTACGAAGATGGGATCGGAGTTCACAAAGACCTAAAACTAGCCTGTAAATACTATGAAATGATCCCTTCTGGTGCTCTTTCAGAATTTCCACATGCAGCAAATTTTTTGGGACAATGTTACAAAACAGGTTTCACAAGGCAAGATGGGACAAAGATAAAGCCAAATCCCGACAATGTTTTTAAATACTTTAAATATGCAGCAGATAGGGGAATTGCTTCAGCGGCAAATGAAGTGGGGATGTGTTACGAACATGGAAGAGGGACGGGGATACATGGAGGCCGCGCCTTGCACTACTACGAAAAGGCTGTGGAGATGGATAGCTTTCCAGAAGCGTATTATTTTCTTGCGATTCGCAGTTGTAACTCTGACCCTGAACAAGCCTTAACGCATATGGAAAGAGCAGTAGATTTGAGATATGCCAAGGCAGAATACGAACTTGCAACATGGCATGAGCACGGTTCCTACACAGCAGCCCAAGATGCAGCCCTCGCCCTTCAATATTATCAAAGAGCGGCAAGGCAAAATCTCCCCGAAGCCCTACTCAGAATAGGAGGCATAAAACTCAATGGAGAGCTTGGACAGGAAAAAAAAGAAGGGCTGGCCGCCGTTTATTTCGCACTAGCAACGGGAGACGTCCCCTCGGAATCAGCAGAAGGGACAAACCTGCGCGCTGCCCTCCCAAGATCCAGATCATGGTCATAGTCCTGCACGCGGGGCTCCGCGTCCTACATTGCTACCGCAATTAAGAAAGATATTCCCTTAACCAAACTACCGTATAATTTCTTCCTTAACAAATTGCAGGGGAGGCCTCTGAATCCGTTTTGTCAGCTCATCCTCTATGGTTAGCAGTTGCTGCATGGGGCCGTCTCTGTGTAGCTGCTTTTCTTTGTAATATTGCATGGCAGAGTTGATATGTCCGATCCCTTTAATTTTCATGGATGAAGGGTTAGAGACAAATTTTTTAATCCATTCCGCTCCTGCAGCCAGATTTTCTACAATTTGATCGCTTAGGCCCTCTACAAAAGGATGAATGAAGTCATCAACAACGACGTCTAAGACAGTTGTCTGACTCTTATGATAGTGAGAATTTTTAGGCGCCCAGGTTATTACAGGGATGTTATTCAGCTTAGCCCACATCATTTCCGCTCCAACCCCTAACCCACGACGGTCTCTTGCATCGACGAAGGTGACATGGCTGGAAAATACCTGAAGCATGTCTCGGCCAAAGACTGAGTGTTGGTCAGAGAGATCATCTGTGCGGAAAGCGGGATTCAGGAGTGCAACTTCATAATCTATTAGAGCGGTTTTAAGAAAATTCATATCATCATCCGTCCAGAACGATTCATTGGGATTTTCATGTCCTTTTTTGATGGTGCCGGCTAGATAAATTGCAATTCTTGATTTCATAGAGTATTTCCTTTATGATGATTTTAACGAATTGTACTAAATGCATCTTTTACCTCATAATTTTTTCTTTCCCATCACCATAAATGTGCCTGCCCGAAACCTCTATCTTTCTTATTCTCGATCTTCCGTATAAGACTCTTAGTATGTCGTGTTTTTGTCCTGTCTAGTTTAGTGCTGTTCATCGCAGCTTTTTCATTCCTCAAAATATTTAGAGAGTGTTATCATAACTTTCATAGTTAAAGGAGTTTTATTATTAAAAAAATTCTTATCGCAGTGGCTTTTTTGCTCTCAGTCGGGGCTTCTGCTGTTGAGTCCACGGTACAGTTTGAAAATAATCAAGTCCGCGTTTTAAAAATAAAAATAATGGCTCATGAGGTATCAGTTCTCCATCGGGACGAATATCCACATATAGTTATTCCTCTTAAAGGAGGAACGATCACTCGCCTGGAGGTCGATGGATCAATGACAGATGTCGATTTTCCAGAAGGGAAAGTAATATTTCGTAAAACAGATCCTGTTGGCGAATTTCATAGAAGCATTAACAATACAAGCAACCCAATTGAGCTCATCATTGTTTATCTCAAAACGCAAATTTGACCATTAAATTCCCCACTCAAAATTAGACTACCGATTGGTTTCTCTTTAACTGACCCCTTCTTTATAAATAATGATAAATTGACGATTTTGGCCTTTTCCTCTATAATTCTTCATTAGGAATGGCGTATGGAGTTTAAAGAAGTTTATTAACTTCCATTTTATGTTTATGGGGTATCATTATAAAATTTTTTAACATTTCAGCTAACTGGTTTTTAATAGGTTTAACTATGACATCTTATGGAAATTACGACAGTCAGGCGACCAAGCTTTTGCAGGAGCAGTTGGGCACAAACGGGCCATTTACGACTCAGTTGCTTGCTGGGGGGCTTTCGGGAGCCAGGGTGGTCAGAGTAAATACCTCAGAAAAGGCGTATGTTGTTCGATTCTGGAACCAGCAATGGATCGATTATTTTCCTCAAGATTTAGACTGCCAGCTGATCGCTTCAAAGGCAGGTTACGGGCCAAAAGTCTTTTTCTACGATCGAAATCAAGCTATCACAGTAATGGAATACCACTTCCCTGAAACCTTACCGGAGAAAAAAATTAAACTGCAGGCATTGGCTGATTTGCTTAATAAAATCCATTCAGGTCCTGCACTACCAAATGGAATTGATCGGTCTATCTACCTCGATTTACTGATTGAAGAAACCCAAGAGAGAGGTTTTTATGATTCTGATGCTATTAGAAAGATAAAAGATACAGTATTTTCTATCACGCGTCCAAACGCTTTTTGTACCCCTTGCCACCGTGATTTGCATCACGGTAATTTGATCTATTCTGAAAGCAGTTTCTATAGTATCGATTATACTTGGGGTGCCATGGATGATCCCTTCACCGATCTGGCAAATGTCTCTATTTTCAATTGCGATACGGAGCAAGATGACGAGCTCCTTCTTCAACTCTATTTTGGGCGTGCTCCAAGCTCGCTTGAAATGGCTCGCTTATCGTTAATGAAACTACCTATCAAAATATTCTACGGATTAGAGTTTTTGGGAGTAGGGGCTGCAAGTCTCATCAAGGAACAAATTAAACCCCAAATAACAAGCAAGAACTACATGAATTTTGGACGTCATGAAGGACCAATCACCACCCCTGTCGATTTCCTCAATTACGCGGGAGCATTACTGCAAGAAGTCATCGACTATTCCTTAAGTCCGCAATATGCAAAAGATTTGGAAGAAGTCTCGAGCAGTAAATCTATAAAAGTTCTGCCCAGCAGATTCGACTTCAACAATAGCGCTCTTAAATTTCCCAACCAAAATTATACTCAACATTCAAGCAAGTGATTATAAGACTCTAGCCTTTTGTCTAGTTGCATAAATTTTCAATCATTTAGGAAGGTTTCCTTCCAATTACCATTTTTTTGTGAATATTACCAGAAAAACCATTGTTTAGAGGTTGGTTTTTAGCGGGTTTTTCTGTACAATCATTATTATAGCAGTGATAAAGGCAAATAAAATAATGACTAAAACTACAGATGGAACAAATCTCGGCTCCTTTATTTGGAGCTTTGTAAGAAAGCAACGGTGGGTTTTTGCTGTTGTATTGCTTCTTTCTTTTGCTTGGACGTTCGAGATGTTGTTTTGGCCATTTTTCTTAAGAAAGATCGTTGACGTTTTGAACTTCTACGATGGAGATCGTCTTTCTGCGTGGTCATCTTTGAAGATTCTTTTAATGTGGGGCGCAGGTTTATTTATAGCTGTAGAATGTTGTTTTCGCTCAAGGGATTTTTTGACAGCCAGAGCTTTCCCCAAATTGGAAGCAGATATCCGGATGACCATGTTTGATCATGTGCAGAGACATTCTCCAAAGTATTTCAATGAGCATTTTTCGGGAAGCTTGGCGAATAAAATTGGGGATATGGTCTTGACGACCTCGGTAATGTTGCGAAATGGCTTGATCCTCTTTATTCCTTGTGCAGTAGCTTGCGCTGCGACGATTGTTGTTTTCTCACAAATAAATGCTTCGTTTGCCTGGATTGTCGGAGCGTGGATTGCGATCCATTTTGTTCTTTGTTGGATTTTCACTTTGAAATGTGCAGAATATTCCAATATTCATGGAGAATCTAGGAGTACTCTTGCTGGTAAAATCGTCGATAGTTTAACCAACAATTTTGTGGTGAATCTCTTCTTCCGTTTCCGTTTTGAAAAAGATCATATTGCCCATTATCAAAGAGGAGAGCAGCAAGCAAATCAATTTGCACAAATTTATTCCGCAAAAATGTTTACCTGTTTGTCCGCAGCTCTTCTGATAGAAATTTTTACTTTGACAGGGTTCATCATTTCTTATTGGCTGCATGAGAAAATATCTACAGGCGAGGTTATTCAGCTTTTTTATACGATATGGAATTTAGGCATGGTCATTTGGGTTATTTCAGATAAGGCTCCAGAATTTTTTCAATCCCTTGGCATTGCAAAGCAAGCTCTTTCTGTCATGCAAGACCCGCAGGATATTCTCGATCCTCCTCATGCGGCAGATCTGTTGGTGTGCCAGGGAGAAGTTGTCTTTGAAGACGTTTCATTTTGTTATGGAGAAAAAAAGATTTTTCAGGGAAAAAATTTGAAGATCAATGCCGGAGAAAAAGTGGGGCTTGTGGGTTATTCGGGTGCGGGCAAGTCAACTTTTGTCAATTTGATTCTCCGATTTTTCCCCCTTGCAAAGGGGAGAATTATCATTGATGGGCAAGATATTGCCTCTGTCACATTAGAATCTCTACGTACGCAAATAGCTCTTATTCCACAAGATCCAATCCTTTTTCATCGTGCACTTGAGGACAATATTCTCTACGGACGGGTGGAGGCTTCTCACGAAGAGGTAATTGAGGCTTCAAAACTAGCACATTGCGATGAATTCATTAAAAGATGTCCTGGAGGGTATAGGGCCTTTGTCGGAGAGCGGGGGACAAAACTCTCTGGCGGAGAAAAGCAAAGAATTGCCATTGCCAGAGCCATGCTTTTAAAGGCCCCCATCCTCATACTTGATGAAGCAACCTCCTCCCTTGATTCAGTTACAGAAAAATATATTCAAGACAGTTTAGAAAAACTCATGTCAAATCGGACAACGATTGTAGTAGCGCATCGGCTATCCACCCTTGCCAAAATGGATCGGATTTTAGTCTTTGACCAAGGGGAAATCATAGAAGAGGGATCCCACCTAGAGCTTTTAAACAAAAAGGGGCATTACGCCCACATGTGGCACATGCAAGCCGGAGGCTTTCTCCCTGATAAAATAGAACATTTATAACTTAAATTAATTGGGTATACTATGATTATGAGTAAAAAGGCTGTGGAGATGGATAGCTTTCCAGAAGCGTATTATTTTCTTGCTATTCGCAGTTGTAACTCTGACCCTGAACAAGCCTTAACGCATATGGAAAGAAGCGATAACTGATGCGGAGCCCCGTGTGTAGGACAGGCCAAAGGCCTGCCGGAACATGGGGATTAGATAATCTCACACCTCAAAGCTGCGGCAGCAGCGAAAGGTGTCAAAGGTAAAATTTGTGAATGTGTCATGTTATTGTCTCGCTGCTACCGCAGCTA
>Ga0206850_10075_pt1 | contig 35114 bp, 31 predicted proteins | sample Alteio_BWOrgCont_16_FD_152885 | JGI IMG/M metagenome (GOLD analysis project Ga0206850, IMG submission 152885) | Enriched cells from forest soil in Barre Woods Harvard Forest LTER site, Petersham, Massachusetts, United States -... | ecosystem: Environmental > Terrestrial > Soil > Temperate forest >...
AAAAATAAAAAAGTGACGTTGAAGAAGGAAGGTCGCGTTCGTGAAGACACACTGAGAAAAAAATTTGAAGAAAGTGATGTTATTGTTGATTTGCAAAATAAAGTTTTCTGGTTGTTACAGGCAACGCAAGATGCTATTTTGTCGAATAAGGGGTTAGGAGATACAAGTATTTCTTCGTTTGCACTGGCTAATCAGATGAATATTTTTTTAGATACGTTGCCTGTGGGAACTGGATTTTTTACGGAAAAAGATATTGAGCTAATTCGAAAAATACTCACCCAGGATTATGATAAGTGGAATATGCTATCTGATAAAGGCGATATCATGGCAGCAGTGGTTTATACGGGTTGTAATGTTTTAAATTTAGTTGCGTTTTGTTTAGGTTGGTCGATGGATGGCATTGCGAATATAGCTGTTTCAGGAGGATGGAATCTAGTTGATTCGCTTGTGACGGGTATTCAAGGGGGCACACCCGCTGCAAGACAAAGAGCATTAGCGGGCATAGTTGCATTGACAGGTGTTGTCGTCATGTTAGCCAGTACCATGTGGGCTGTGGTTGAATATGTGGTGAACAATAATGCGGAGTTTGCCGCACAATTATGTGGTGTTTCTTTTGCTGTCGCTATGTTTACGAGTGCTGCTGCCGAATTATTGCATCGAAGTGCTTGTTTACGACATAAAGAAGAATTAATTGCTGAATTGGAAAAAATTAATGGTAGTTCGTATGATTATATTAAGTTAATAAATGAATCTAATTCCGTAAAAATCGTGCGAGAAGGCGTTAAAATATTGAATAGTATTGCGATTGAAATGAAAGCGATCGCTATAGACCCTGAAAAAGGTGTTAATAGTCAAGAATATAAAGCTTGTAAGGATAAATATGACAGATGCAATGCTCTGTTAGATAGTATCGCAATTGAAAATGCACAAGCTAAAAATTATGGTCGATCAGCTGCAGCATGGTTATTTGGTGGAGCTGCTATGGCGTTAGGTGCCGTGAGTACTTTTGTTGTATTGGCTCCCGTAGTGCCTATTATTACTAATGTACTCAATGTTGTTTCTGCTATATTTCGACACGCGGTAAAACATGGGGCAGATGATGTCAAAAATGTGACTCAAGCTATTCAAGCTAAAAATAAATTGCTGTTTGATTTAAATAAGGTGCATGATGTTGATATAGCTGATAACAGTTTAGAGAAAACTATTCCAGAAATAGCGAGTACTTATCGAGATTTGTATCGAAGTCCAAGTGGGATAAATTTAGCAAAAGCGACTTATGCATCAATGCATGAAATGGGAAGTGTTGGATATAAAGTGGTGAGTGGTGTTGGAAAACTCGCCGGAAAGTATTTTCCGTTGACAAATCAATCAGAAAAAAAAGAACGAGAAGATAAGGGTGATGATACGCATCCTCTTTTACACCACGAATAGTTATATTAAATCTTCAATAAACGGCGTAGATTTAACACATTCATCTAATGTTTTGATACAGGTTAGTAATGCTTTCATTTGATGCAATGGCCATGCATTAGGACCATCACTCCAAGCCTCTGCGGGACGAGGATGTGTTTCCATAAAAATACCTGAAATACCTGCCGCAACAGCCGCACGTGCTAACACAGGAATAAACTCACGTTGCCCACCTGATTGACCATTTTGAGCGCCAGGTAGTTGTACAGAATGAGTGGCATCAAAAATAACAGGGCAATGGGTGTCGCGCATTATTGAGAGGGATCGCATATCAGAGACAAGATTGTTATAACCAAAAGAGGCGCCTCGCTCACAAACCATAATCTGTTCATTACCTGTTGAACGTGCTTTTTCAACCACATGTTTCATTTCCCATGGCGATAAAAATTGCCCTTTTTTAATGTTAACCGGTTTATTTTGCGACGCAACATTGAGAATGAAATTCGTTTGTCGACATAAAAAAGCGGGTGTTTGTAGAACATCAACGACAGATGCTACTTCAGCAAAAGGAGTATCTTCATGTACGTCGGTTAATACAGGAATATTAAAATGACTTTTGACTTTTTGAAGAATTTTTAGTCCTTCTTCAATACCGACGCCTCGTTTGCCTTTGAGCGAAGAGCGATTAGCTTTGTCAAATGAGGCCTTGAAAATAAAAGGCATATCTAATGCTTGCGTCATTTCTTTTAATTGCCCCGCAATCTCCATAACAAGGTCTTCGCTTTCAATCACACAGGGGCCTGCGATTAAAAAAAGGGGTTGATCTAAGCCGGCATTAAAGTGACATAATTTCATCATAAATATTCCATGTTGTTTTTATACGAGTATTTTCACATAAGTGCTGATTTTTGACAAGACTTAATAAAATAAGATATAATTTTAGTTAAAGTAGCTGGAGAATTTTCATGGCAACAAATAACTTAAGTATTCGAGATGATCGGGGGCAGATTGTAGCGGTAAATCGGCAATTTGTGAGTCAGGAAACTATCAATTTACTCGATGCTATGTCGGCATGGACACCTGTAAAAGTAAAAGCATTTTGGAATTCTATTTTAGGTAAGCAATTGTTTGCGATGATTTGTAATGAGTGCTTTTATCAAGCTTTTTTGCAGAAATTAATGAATGAATGGATGCATCGAGAAGCACTTTTGGAATCTGCAACTCGTGGTGTAAAGTCTGAATCATCTAGATCGATTGATGACAAACCAATAATAAAACGTGCGACTCTGGACATGGAAATGCAAAAAAAAGCAGAAGAGCAATTGAAGACGTTAGTTAAGAATTTAACGAAAACAATAGAAAAATATCAAAATATAGTAGGGAAATTGATACAAAATGGCCAAAATAAATTGGCTAATGCAGGTATTCGTTTGCCAGAATTATCCGCAATGAATGAGCCATTTGTTTTGATGCCTAAGGGAATTTTACCTGAAAAGTCACCTTATTTACGTACAATGGGAACAAGATGGCAAGAGCATTATACAGATAAGGCTAAGGATGATAAGGTGGTTTTGAATGAGCCATTACCTGAAATGACAAAAGAAGATGAGCAATATTTGCTTGATAAGAAAAAAGGCTTGAGTCAGGAAATAGCTGTTATGGACTCTTATCAACAAGAAATACAACAGGAAATAGATTCATTATCGATGACTTTTGAAAAATATAAAGCATTATATTTAAAAATCCCATCAATATATGATAGGCGTTTTTCCACGAATCGAAATGAAGAGATATTAAAATTATTGGGGCAATTGAATTCTCCGTACCAGAGTTTAGCAATAGAGTTTAAACGATTACAGTATCGACGCTTTCAATCAGAAGTTCATTTAGATCTTATAGATTATTGTAAAACCGGTACATTTCGCATGTCTCGTGATGTGGTATTTATGTCATCATTGTATATGAATACGGTGATGGGACAATCTGTGCAAAATGCGAGTGTGTATGAAAAAAATTATCATTTATTTGCTAAGCAGCAAACGCCTGATTTTTTATCCATCAATCATTCGAATGGAATTATGCATTCTCGAAAAACTTAAATCATTTATAAATAATCATGCAACCAACCTCTTTATACTATTGGACTGGAAAAAATCGATTGGGTCAAATATTACGTGGTAAAACGATAGCTGAAAGTGAAATGACTTTGGCAACTCGATTAGAACAACAAGCCATTATTCCCATTAAAATAGTTATCGCGAAGCCATTTTATGTTACAGGATGGGAGAGTTTATATACTGTTTGGGTGAAAATGGGCGAACCGTTTGGACGAAAAATCAAGCCTGTCGATATTACCAATCTTTTACGTCAATTGAGTTTATTAATTTCAGCGCATATTCCTTTAATGCAGGCTTTAGAAATAGTGGTTCATGCTGATCATCCTATTGCTGAAAAATTGCGCAATATTATCAAACAATGTCAGGCAGAAGTGCGTTTAGGGCATATGTTGTCAGAAGTATTGAGTCATTATCCGAAATATTTTAGTGCCTTATTTTGTCATTGGCTTGAGGCAGGAGAACGATCAGGAACATTGGATACACTGTTGGAATATTGGGTAAACTATCAAGAAAAACAAGAAATCATTCGAAAAAAAATAAAAACAGCGTTGCGTTATCCTTGTTTTTTATTATCAATGACATTCATAATAGCGGGTATTTTATTAACCTACGTTGTGCCAGAATTTGAAAAATTATTTCATCAATTTCATTCAAAATTACCTCCATTAACACGAGGGGTTTTATTTTTTTCTCAATGGATTCAAAATAAGGGTTGGATTGTTGGATTAATAATATTTGTTTTGATAACAGGTATGTTGCGATTAAGACATTTTTTTATAAAATTAGATTATTTTTTTGATTGGATCATACTTAAAATACCGTTGATTGGAAAAATATGGCAAGACATTGCGATGGCTCGATTTTCTCGTGTTTTGAGTGTCATGTTATTAGCCGGATTTCCATTAACAGAAGCCTTACAATGGGTGGCTCAAACCATGCTTAAAAATCGTGTTTTTATGGAACAAATGCTTTTTTTAAGGCAATCTTTATTGTCTGGCATTACGTTGAATCAAGCGATGTCAGAATCTTTTGTTTTTACGCCATTATTGAAACAGATGACAGCTATTGGCGAAGCCTCGGGAACATTAGATCAAACATTGATGAAAACAGCCGATTTTTATGAGAGAAAAATGATGCAAACATTCGATGATCTGAGTCAATGGATTGAACCGATATTAATGACGATTATGGGCGTTATTATCGGAGGATTTATTTTGGCTATGTATTTACCTATTTTTAAAATGGGGGAGTTATTTTGAGAATTTATATGATCTATTTATTTACTATAATGCTTTTATGGTTGAGCGTTATTGATTTTCATACACAGTGTTTGCCGGATTATCTTACTTTGTCATTATTATGGTTGGGATTATTAATCAATACGCAAGCACTTTTTGTGCCATTAAATGAGGCTGTAATAGGTGCAGCGTTGGGATATGTTATTTTACGATGTATTGCGGGTGTATTTTTTAGGGTAACAAAGAAAATAGGCATGGGCGGTGGTGATTTTAAGTTATTGGCCGCATTAGGCGCTTGGGTTGGTTGGGCGCCTTTACCTCAAATCGTTGCAATTGCATCGTTGTGTGGAATCGTCACTTTTATTCTTTTGAAAATAGTATCAAATAAAACTCAGAAAAATACACGAATAGCGTTTGGTCCCTTTTTAGCATTATCGGGATGGATATCTTTATGTTTTGGAAATATATAACAAGAGGCTTAATGAAAAATACAAGGTATCTGCACCTATACTGCCCGCGGTCATAATTTGAGGTTTTACAAAACGTGATGACTCGGATGATTGGGTGAAAATGATTTTTCAGATGTATCGCGAGGAAAATATAAAATAAATTCTGTAAATTTGCCTAATTCTGAATGGCATTCAATGTCTCCTCCATAAGATTTCATAACCAACTTACAAAAAGCAAGTCCTAATCCTGTTCCTGAATGCGCATCATCTAGTGTTTGAAATTTTTCAAAGATTTTAAGTAAATAATTTGGCGAAATGCCTAATGCAGTATCTCTGAAAATTAATAAATTAAAATGCTCTATTGCTTTTATTTCAATATAAATTTCTCCTTTTTGAGCTTCTGTAATCACATATAACGCATTGCGCAATAAATTAAATAAAATATGTTTAGTTAATCGTGTGCTGCCTTGATATAAAAAATTTAAATCAGGCTGATAATGAATTTTTTTTAATTCATCGACTCTAAATGGATATTCTATTAACGCTCTTTCCACTGTCTCTGCAATAGAGCAGACTTCCCAACTTTCATTTTCTAAATTATTAATTGTCATTTTTTTTAATTTGACAAGTAACATATCAATCACTTGTGTACATTCTTTGATGGCTTGATGAATATTATTCACTTTTTCTTTGAATAATATTTCTTTTTCTGGCGGAAAAAATTGATGTGCAGCACCAAGCATCGACAACAAATCCGCATTAATTTTAATAATAGAAAGAGGAGTTCTTATTTCATGAGCAATACTTCCTGATAAAATATTCATAACTTCAGCATTTTTTTGTGCGATTTCATTTTCTTTTTGCAATTTATCAGTTTCTTTCTTTTCCGTAATATCTAAAGAAATCCCTAATAATCCTACAATATGCCCTTGTTTGTCTTTTAATGGTGCTTTTCTAGAAAAATATACTTTTTGTTCACCAGACAGATCAACAAAGTTTTCTTCTTCCATAATAATAGTACCATTCTGAATGACTTCATGATTATTTTTGATAATCGTTGCTGCATTTTCTGGCGTTTGAAAAGAGCTTACACTTCTTCCAACAATTTCATGTCGAGATTTCAAGCTTAAATCATGTGCTTGCTGATCATTACATCCGATAAATATATTTTTTGTATCAACCCAATAAAGATGTCCAGGTAAATTCGTCATTATATTATCGAGTGTTAATTCTTTTTGCACATATTTATTTTTCCATTCTTTTAATTTTTCCTTTTGTTCGGTAACATCATAAGAAATACCTAACATTCCAATAACTTGCCGCTTTTTATTTAAAATAGGTCGTTTATGTGATTCAAATAATCCAATTTCACTATTAATATAAGGATATTCTTCTTCAAAAATCATAGTTTCTTGTACAGGACGTTTCATTACCTTTAAATTATGATCATCAATAATTTCTGCCAACTGAGAATACCTTGCAAAAATAGGCATATCCCTATTTTTTTTCCCAATGACTTCTTTAATACTATTTACACCTAAAGCTTTTGCTCTTTGCTCATTACAATTGACATAAGCATTATTTAAATCCATCACATAGACGTGACAAGGTAACTGTTTAAATAACTCTTCATAATCTGCAAAATAATTTTTCTCTGAAAGAGAATTATTTATTATCGTTGACGGCGTTTTATTTTTATATTTTAAAGAAACTTCTCGAACAAACTGTGGACTTTCTGCCGCAATAACATGCTGATAAACAAACCGCATAACTTCATTTCTACAATTAGGATAAAGCTCAAATTGGTATTTAGCTTGCTGCCACAACAACATTACAGCACATTCTTCTTGTAAATATTCTTGACTATCTTTTAATGCAGAAGCATCAAAATTTCTTTCTAAAAAAAGCAATGCCGTCGAATTAACTGCTTCTCGAAATTGAATATTCTGTTGATATAAGTTATCAATTAATTGACGAGCTTTTGTATAATCAGAATGATGTAACCATTCATCCCAGCGAGAAATATTATAGGTAATATCCAATTGTTGAATCAGTGGCATATTTCTTTTTATCCACGCTTCTCCTTGAGTATTCGCCTCTGCATGCAAAAGCTCCGCTGTTTTTTTCTCTCTAATAGCCAATGTGTGTCGTTGTAAACTATCACAGACCATAATAGTGCATTCTTTAAAATGATTATTAACAGCTACCAACGTAGCAGCAAATTTATCACCCTCATGATTAGGCTGTCCTACACTAATTGTCACAGAACATTTAGACTGATTAAATTCCTGTTTATATTCTTCTGGACATTTTAGAATTGCCTTTTTAGTTAAAGCATCGATATTGAACATAACTATTTTCTATAAATTATCATTAAAAAAATCACAATACCACAAGTTAGCATACTTAACATATAACCATAAGCCAATAAAGAGTCATGATGAAGAAATCCATGCAAAACAATAGTTAATTGCGTCAAAAAAAAACCGATAAATGTAATCAAAGAAAGACCACAAGAATTTTTAAGTTTATAAATTTTAATAGCTTGAGGAATAAACAAGAGAGCATTAATAAACATCCCAAAGCTAAATACAAACTCAATGACAAGCTGGATGGTACTAATCGATAAAAAATTCATTTGTTTTTCTTTAAATTGTACATCATAATGGTTGACAAAATAACATAAATTATATACATACACAATAATGATAAAATAACCGTGTCGGAGTACAAAGATAGTGTATTGGAAGGATTTACAAAAAAATACCAAGCTCATAGCTTGTTTATTATGAATTGCATGCGGATTTTCCAACAGGCATTGCGAGAAAAGGCGATAAAAAAATGGAATCGTAATAGATATTAATATTGTATTAATAATACTATTGTACAATTAGATCTTTCATATATAAGAACAGAGAAAATTATCATGAATATTAAGAATTATATTGAAGGTGCCGACACAGAAGATTTAAAAGATTATCTTCTGGATTTAAAGAATAGATTATCAGAGGCAGATACGGCAGAAAAAGCGCAAGCCATTATTAATGAGATTGATGAACATTGTAAAATGGATGAAAACGCTTCGCTGCCTCAACCAAGCTATATATTTAATAAGCAGACAAAATTCTATCGAAAAGGCACGACTGAACATGCTGATTGGATAAAGAAAGTGAATGCCGCTATTAGTGCAAATTGGAAACGTGAGGCTATATTGCATGGTATAGTCAATGATAAAGATCTATGTTGGAAGTTGGCCGTAGCCACAACGTTGCTTCCTATTACTACGTTGCAGATGGTTAAGGGCAAGAAGGAGACTCAGGATGAGCATGATAGAAGAATAGGAGACACAATAATGTATGCGCTCCGTTCTAGAAAAAATAGTCAAGGTGTTTGCCAATTTAATGATGAGTTAGCTTGGATTGTAGGCAACTGTTCAGATGTTGAACAATCGTATGCAGCAAGACTTATGCAGAAATTGTATCGTTATGCGGATAGGTCTAAACATTATCATTTGCAGAAGCCCGTTGGTGAGTATAGATATAATCAACCAATATCTGACAGTGCTTATCGCACACCAGAGTTAAAGTCTCAATATTCTGACCAGCGTAAAATTGATGAAATGAGGAATGCATGGTCACAATTTGAGGCATTTACAGGTAAGGATGGTAATTTTGCAAGATGCAGTACAGATGGGAGAAAAGGTTTTTTTTCAGAAGAAATGCAAGAACGGTCTAGATCAGAATCTTTTGACGGTCTGTTGGATATTTTAATAATGCTCACTCAAAGTGAAAAAGAAAAAGATGTCGCTATTCGTTCCTTTTCTGAAATGTTAGCGGCAATTCCAAAAGATGAGACAGAAGTAATAAAGTTAGTATTGCAAAGTATTAATAAGGTATTGAGACAAGATGATGCTAATTTATCTGAAATGATTGATGCTGAGGATGATTGGGGTAGACATAGTTCTTCTAAGCCTCATCCTGAAAATATCGAGGAAAACAAACGGCAAAAAACATTAAATATTCAACGTGAAAAAACACTGCAAGCTTTTGCGAATAATTCGACATTGTTAAAACAATTGGCTGATTTTTCTGCTGTTGTGAAGATAGCTGGTTTTTCTGATTCTAGAGCCTTTGTTCAATTACGTTCAATGAAAAATGACCGTGGTAGAGCATTGTTTAAAGATTTTCTAGCCGATGCTGCGCTACAAAATACACAGGTAAATCCTTCTTTAGCCAGTGAATTGGTTCAAGAACGAAGAAGTCCTTCCAGAATTTGGAGTTCTGGAACAACGTTAATGAGTAAGAGTGCCATCACGCATTTTAACAAGAAAATCTGCAAATTGTCTGATCAACAAGATACTCAAATATTAGCCATCAAAGAAACGATTCAAGCTTTTTTAGATGAATTGAAAAAGCGGTATGAAAAAATAGCTACAACACAAGGGTATATAAAAGGTGTTGGTATTTCTACACAAAAAGTAGCTGCATTGAAAGATTTGTATGCGAAAGTTACTGAAATTTTTAGAAGTTTTGATAATTCTAATGTTAATGTTAGTAGTGTAGCGGATTGTTTAAATGGAGCTATTGAAAGTTGGAAAATGGCAAAAGTATCTGAACTTTCAGACAGTCACAGTTCATATCCTGAAAAATCAAATAAAACCAATTTTGAATTAATCAGCGATCAGCGTTCACATTTAGTTTGGGACAAAAATGGTAGCAATAAGACAAAAGAGTTAATACTCAGTATGTCGTCGTTTAAACAAAAAATTGATGCTATGGTTTTGGTTCCATCACATAAACAATATCCGCAATAGGTGCAAAGCTTCCCGCTTGAAGCTGCATCTTGGGTGTGTTCACTGATAATTGTGTTGAACTACCACCATCAAGATTCATTGCTTGTGTACAATCAAGATGTTGTTGTAAAAAACGTGCCAAATCGAAAGTAGCTAATGGCCAATTTTCAGTCGCTAATAAAATAATTTCATTATTTTTAGTAATGCCAATGGCAGTGCGTTCGTCTAACCCTAGTTTTAAGGAAGGAATTTTATTATTAGAGACTAACTGAGGGCCGCTTTGAATAGCAAAAGTAATGTTGGAATCCTTTATTAATGTGGCAGAAAACATTTTTTCACTGATGATAAAGGGTTGATTGTTTTTGATATAAAATACTGGCCACCAAGCCGTGGTTTTTAAAGGATTTCTGAGATGACCATTTTGAATTCGCAAACCTAATGGTTTCCATATGGGTGTAAAAAATCCACCATTGACGGCAACCAATGCATGGTATTTTTCTGCCATCCATGGAACTGTTGAAGCGGGAAAAATATCATCTTCTGCTAATGCAAGATTCAGCGTGTTTTTTTGAAGATTAATACGAAAAATATGAATGTAGCCGGGGATTTCATGATGATTCGTTATTTTCATATAATCGAGACCGGGACTAATAGGATGCCAAGAATTTGATTGCCAAGAATTTGATTGCCAAGAATTTGATTGAATTTGCGCATGTCCAATAGTTCCAATGAACAGGATGCCGCAAAAAAGTGTCAATAGAAAGTATTTTATTGTCATGCCGACAATTTTATCTTATTGTCTGAAATGCTGCAATAAATGGTTTTGATTGAAATGTCGAAATTTGACATTTTCGCCTGATACTGGTATAGTTTAGGCTATATTTTGTTATAAATTAGTGAGGAAAATAAAAATGAAAAAAGTATCTTTTGAGGAGAACATGACTGGCGGTCATATTTTTCGTATTGCTCGAAAATAAGTTAGTTTGTATGTTGAGGGCTTGTTTTTTTGACGCTCTCGTGTTGTTTCGGTAGTCTTCTATGATTCAGCTGAGTCCTTTTATATTCATATTATTTATGAAGGGGGAGGTTCTTCTTTGGGACTATGGAAATCATCAACAGTTTTTTCTTGAGGATGACTATCTGCAGAGATTGCTTAGTTTTGTGAGGGATCCTGTTTTCCAACCTGAAAACCCTATTGATCAGCATCTTCTTCAAGAAAAGATTTTTGTTGAAAACCTAGAAAACACTCATGAAAAATGGGGGTGGGATGTTATCTCTCAAATTTTTCATGTGGGCACGAAAGATATTCCGTTGGCGCATAGCTGTGATGATTTCGGACAGTTTATTACGGAGTATGTTCAATTTTGTGAGGAACAAGCAAAAAATGGATTAGTTGATCTGAATACAGAAAAAGAAGGCGAAATATATACTTTACCAACGCCCAGCTTGAATGTTTTAGATAAAACATTAGGTGAAGTGTTGCAAAATAGAATGACCTCTCGTTTTTTTGATCGAGAAAAATCGCTGACATTAGACGAAGTCAGCTGCCTTTTATATGCTACTTTTGGACAAATTCATGGGTCATGGAAAGAATTTGAATCATTGGGGCTGCAAACGTTAGCATTAAGAAAATCATCGCCTTCAGCAGGTGGATTGCATGCGACAGAAGCGTATATTGTAGCCTCAAATATTGAAGGCTTGCCGCGCGGCATTTATCATTATCGCTCACATCAACATGTATTATCGCTGATTTCCTCTGATTGGAATCCTGCGCAATTAGGCTCATTACTAGCAGGGCAAGCTTTTGCAGAAGATTTACCTTTAGGTGTTTTTATGACCTCACGTTTTGAAAAATTGTGGGAAAAATACCGTCATTCACGAAATTATCGATTAGCTTTATTGGATGTAGGACATCTATCACAAACGTTTCATTTATGTGCAACAGCGATGGGATTAGAATCTTGGTTAACCGGTATTTTTTTAGATACGGATATCAATCGTTTATTAAAGATTGATAACACGAGTGAGCAGATGTTGTTTTTTGTCGGAGCAGGCCGAGGCAATCGTCAATTTTTAGATACAAAAACATTAGCTTTTTTAAAGTCACAAGAATTACAAGAGAATAAAATAATATGAAAAGATATATGCATCTATTCAGCTCCCACGGAACCGTCATTGCGAGGAGTGTTTTTTATATGTGTAGCATAGCGAAACATATAAAAAATACGACGTGGCAATCCAGGGGTGTTATTAATAAATTGCCTGGATTGCCACGTCGCTTCATTGCTTCGCTTCGCTACGCAATTCTGCTCTTCGCAATGACGGCTTCGTGGGGGGGGAATAGATATAAATACTTAAGAAGTATAGGTATTTTTTTTATATTCCTTCTTAGTTTTAGTTTAATGCCAGCAGGTTATTGTGATGAATTAAATTCAAAACAAGTATTGCGCGTCGCCATTCTAGATAATCCTAATTTACCTGAAAAATTGTGGATGTGGTCTCATTATGAAGATGCTTATTTGGCGGGTGTTGAGACGGCTGTATTAGCGGCCAAAAAAGAAGGCGTTAAAGTCGAATATAAGGCTTTTTTTTATGGTGCTCAGCCGTTAGATATTTTGGAAAAAATTCCTGAAGTTCAATCGTGGAATCCTGATTTTATTTTAGGGCCACATTATTCAAATCAATTTTTATTATTAAGAAAATATTTTCCGAATACATTAGTTTTATCTTCTTATGCATCGGATCCCTCTATTTATAATTTGCCGAGTAATTTTTATAGCATCTTTCCTAAAGATGATGAGTGTATTGGGGCGTTAGTAAAGTTCATGAATACACAAGATCCTCATTCGAATAAAGCGCATATTATTGTACAAGCAGAATGTAAAGATTGTGTTGATATTTCAAATTATTTTGCTGAGATATTTAAAAAACAGCATAAAAATGGAACGGTAACACGTTCTGAATATGTCGATAGTAGTTTACAAAATATTGATATTGCTAAATTAGTAGAAGGTTATCAAAAGGGTGACATTATTTTTTTAGAACCGGAAAGTTACTATTTGTATGTTAATTTAATGGCTCGTATTGCTGATTACTTAAAAGAGCCGCATTTAAGTTTTTACACATCATTAGATTCTTGGGGAAATGCAGAAGCACCATTAAAATCCGTTGCACAAAAACCTTCAATAAAATACGATTCTTATCGTATTAGTGCATTGTTGCTTGATGACAAATCAGAAAAAAAATTAAAAGTATTTAATCAATTATTTTCGGAGCACTATGGTGAATTACCGACGGATTCACTGTCTTATGCAACGTATTTGTCAGTGATGTCAGCTGTTAGCGCATTAAAACAATTTCCGGCAAATCTACCTAATCTTAATATACGAGATGCGTTATTGGTGAGTTTCAAAAAAGCACTGAATAATGATCCAAATTGGTTTCGGCCAGAAACATTAGGTATTTATCACTATAGTAATTATTCTAGTGAAGGTGGGGAAGTGCTGCTTAAAACAATTTCAGTACATTGACATTATTTATGATAGAACGATGGATTAAAAAAAGAAAAAATGTTTCTCTAGCGGATGAAATTAAACGCGCTATTGCATTACGTATTTTATTTTCTTTTTTGATTCTTTTATTTGCGGTTTTTTTTATTGGGGCGTTAAATATTTCTTCTACATTTACGCAATTACAACGTAATGTAAAAGAGCAATGTGCTTTATTAAGTGACTTTACCATTAGTCAGATTTTAATTGATAATGAAGCAGCCGTTCAACTGAATCTTGATGCAGTGAATAAGCGTAATAAACAACTTAATTTTGAGTGGATTAAACAAACGGCACCCGTAGAAGTTAACAAAATTATATGGACTTTTCCCATGTCTTGGGTGGATTATTGCCCGATTCGTTCTAAAGATAACAGTCTATTTGGTTATTATAAAGTCTCTGGGTCACTCTTGTATAATGATGAAATGTTGTCTGAATTTTTAATGAAAATGGCGTTAATTATTGGACTTGTGTTAGTTATCTTTTTGTTATTATATCCATTAGGCAAACGAATTCCGGAGCGTATATTTATTCAGCCGGTGATGGGTTTGATGAATTTGCTAAAAAGTGGACAAAAAAAAGATAAGCGTAATACTGTAATCGAAGATGATGAAGCGTTACCTATCGAACTGCGTGAAATTAAAAATAAACTGATTCAATTATTAAAAGATGCCGAAGAGTATTCGCATGATCGTGCTTTTGCACAAATTGCTGAAAAAGTGGCGCATGATATTCGATCACCATTGGCGGCATTGAATATGATTTTGAAGAAAAATAAAGCGGCTCTAAAAGGTAGTGAACGTCAAATTATTCAGAGTGCAACACAACGTATTAATGATATTGCCAATAATTTGTTACATCAGAAAAAAGAAAAGAATTTATTGGAAAATGTTGATACTAAAAAACCTGAGATGGCAGCTATTTTATTGGATAGTATTTTATCTGAAAAAAGGGCGCAATATGCGGATCAAAATATTCAATTAACTTGTCATGTTGATGAGGATTTATTAGGTGTTTTTATTCAAGTCAATGCGGAGAATTTTTTTCGTGTTCTGTCAAATTTAGTGAATAATGCTGTTGAAGCGATTAAAGAAGAGGGTGAAGTTCATGTCACATTAACGCGTTCTGCAGATAAGCCGAGACAAATTCTTTTTTCGGTTATTGATACGGGAATGGGGATGTCTCAGGAACAATTGGAAACAGTACTTAAACATAATGTCAGTATTGGAAAAGAAAAAGGAACAGGAATTGGATTATCCAGTTCTATTAAGTCCGTTGAATCATGGCATGGCGTTTTTTCAATGACATCTGAATTACATAAAGGAACGCAAGTGAATTTTACTATTCCTATGACGGAAAATCCTTCTTGGTTTGCTGATCATTTATGGTTAACAGAAAAAAGTAGCATTATTATTTTAGATGATGATGAAACGATCCATCAAATGTGGAAAGAACATTTTAAATCATTAAAGAAGCGATTCAAACAACTCACATTTCTCAATTTTTATGACACTCATACATTTTCAACGTATTTTAAAGAACATGATATTCAGCCAGATACATTATTTTTATGTGATTATGAAATAGTAGGTTCGTCACACAATGGATTGGATGTTATCAAAACACTGCAAATTGAACGAAAAGCGCTTTTAGTAACGAGTCATTACTATGAAGAGAATTTACAGAATGAATGTATCAAACAAGGCATACGTCTATGTGCAAAGGCTTTTGCGATACACATGAAGCTGAATGTTATCAATGCCAATCCCGATTTTATTTTTATTGATGATAGTGTTTATCTGACAGATGCTTGGAAAATGCAAGCAGAGTTATCTAATAAGAAATTAATGATTTTTAATCATGTGAATGATATTCTGCAGACGATTCATTACTTTCAAAAAGAGACACCCATTTATATTGATTCAAATTTGGATCATGTAATGAAAGGTGAAGAATTAGCAAAAATATTATATGATCAAGGTTTTACAACGCTTTATCTTTGTACGGGGATGGATAGCTTGGATTTTCCGGCGATGCCTTGGATTAAAGCGATTATTGGAAAAGAATATCCTCAAGAATTTTCTTGAGCATTGAGCTATACTGCTCGTGGCTACTGTTTTAAGTTGTGCAAAACGTGATGACTCGGATGAAAGGAAATCCCGAGGGCAGGAAGCCTGTTTTTGCACAACTTAAAACAGTAGCCACGAGCAGTATAAATAAGCTATTAAGCGAGGTACTATTGATGTCAACACGATTTTTAAATCATTTATCGAATGAAATTGAGCAATTAAAAATCACCGGTTTATTTAAAAGCGAACGCGCTATTGGTTCACCCCAAAAAGCGGTTATTACCGTCAATGGGCAACAAGTTATTAATTTCTGTGCGAATAATTATTTGGGATTGGCGGATAATTCATCATTAATTCAAGCGTCAAAAAAAGCGTTAGATCAATTCGGTTATGGAATGGCGTCAGTTCGTTTTATTTGTGGAACTCAGACGATTCATAAAACATTAGAAAATAAAATCAGTGAATTTTTACAAACAGAAGATACTATTTTGTATTCTTCTTGTTTTGATGCAAATGGTGGACTATTCGAAACGTTATTGGGCGAAGAGGATGCCATTATTAGTGACGCTCTTAATCATGCGAGTATTATTGATGGTATTCGATTATGTAAAGCGCAGCGATTTCGTTATGCAAATAATGATATGCAGGATTTGGAAGAAAAATTAAAAGCGGCTCAACAGGCACGTTTTCGATTAATTTCAACTGATGGTGTGTTTTCGATGGATGGTATTATTGCTAATTTATCGGCTATTTGTGATTTAGCGAAAAAATATGATGCGATGGTGATGGTGGATGATTCTCATGCAGTGGGATTTATGGGAGAGCATGGTCGAGGAACGCCGGAATATTGCGGTGTTCTTGATAAAGTCGATATTATTACAGGCACATTAGGCAAGGCATTGGGCGGTGCTTCGGGTGGATATACGAGTGGTAAAAAAGAAATTATCGAATGGTTGCGACAACGCTCTAGACCGTATTTATTTTCTAATACATTAGCGCCAGTGATTGCTGCAGCTTCAGTGGAAGTATTGGATTTACTAGCATCTGCTGATTCAGGTGACCGATTGCGTGAAAAATTACATGCAAATGCACGATATTTTAGAGAAGGTATGACTGCGGCTGGATTTACTCTGGTTCCAGGAGAACATCCGATTATTCCGGTTATGTTGGGTGATGCGAAATTAGCAGGTCAGATGGCAGATTTATTATTAAAAGAAGGTATTTATGTGATAGGCTTTTCATATCCTGTTGTACCTCAAGGTAAAGCACGTATTCGAACGCAAATTTCAGCAGCACATGAAATAGCGCATTTGGATAAAGCCATTGCGGCATTTATAAAAGTAGGTCGAGAATTAAAGGTTATTTAGAATGAAATCATTAGTTAAAGCATTACCTGAAAAAGGTATTACGTTAATGGATCAACCCATGCCGACTTATGGCGCGCATGAAGTATTAATTAAAGTTAAAAAAACAGCCATTTGTGGCACTGATATCCATATTTATTTATGGGATGCATGGGCGCAAAAAACAATTAAGACACCCATGATTACGGGTCACGAATTTGTGGGTGAGATTTATGCGATGGGTAGTCATGTTACTGGTTTTTCTATCGGTGAACGTGTGTCGGCAGAAGGTCATATGGTGTGTGGACAGTGCCATTCCTGTCGAGGAGGTTTTCCGCATCATTGTTTGAAAACATTAGGGTTGGGTGTTAATCGACCGGGTTGTTTTGCAGAATATGTCGTGATTCCAGCGAGTAATGTGATTTCAATTCCTCAAAATATTAGTGACGATGAAGCGGCTATTTTTGATCCATTTGGTAATGCGATGCATGCAGCGCTGTCATTTAATCTTGCCGGTGAAAATGTGTTGATTACCGGTGCAGGCCCTATTGGTATTATGGCGGCAGCGATTGCAAAACATGTTGGTGCTCGAAAAGTGGTATTAACAGATGTGAATGATTATCGTTTGAATTTAGCGCGTCATTTGGGTGATGCTATTGTTGTGGATTCTCGGACTCAATCGTTAACGGAAATAATGGAAAAAGAAGATATTACGCCAGGATTTGGCGTGGGTTTAGAAATGTCTGGTAATCCTAAAGCTTTTCAAGATATGTTATCGACCATGACAGGTGGTGGAAAAATAGTATTGTTGGGTATTTTGCCAGATGGCGCGGGTATTCAATGGACGGATGTTGTGTTTAAGAATCTATTTATTAAGGGTATTTATGGTCGTGAAATGTTTAATACATGGCATAAAATGATTGCAATGCTTCAAAGTGGATTAGATATTAAGCCTATTATTACGCATCATTATGCGGTGGATGATTATCAAGAAGCTTTTGAAGTGATGGCGTCGGGGCAATCGGGTAAGGTGATTTTATCGTGGGATTGATATACGCCTGTGGGTTGCCATCTGATGTTTTGCAAAACGTGATGACTCGGACTGAAGGTAATCTCGAGGGCAGGACGCCCGTTTTTGAAAAACATCAGATGGCAACTACAGGCAGTATAAAATGACATCATTACCGCGACCTCGCAAACGTTTTGGTCAAAATTTTTTACAGGATTCTTCGATTATTCGTGCCATTATTCAAGCGATTAATCCACAATCTAATGAACATTTAGTTGAAATTGGGCCGGGGCAAGGTGCTTTGACAATACCTCTTTTAGAGAAATTAGAAAGAGGAGAAAAAGGACATCCATTAACCGCAATTGAAATTGATCGAGATCTCATTGCTTATTTAAAACCATTAGAACAAAAAGGATTGCATTTAATTGAAGGTGATGCGCTTGATATGGATTATTCGACGTTGGCGAATGAAAAAATTCGATTAGTGGGTAATTTGCCCTATAATATTTCTACGCCCTTACTTATTCATTTATTACAATTTACTCATTGTATTCAAGATGCTCATTTTATGCTTCAGAAGGAAGTGGGGGAGCGTTTGGCGGCGAATCCATGTACGAAACATTATGGTCGATTGAGTGTGATGATACAATATTTTTTTACAGTAGATCTGTTGTTTTTAGTGCCGCCAGAGGCTTTTTATCCTAAACCTGCTGTTGATTCTTGTATTGTTCGTTTAACACCTCGTTTGATTACGCCAGATGAACATATTGAGCTGAAAATGTTAGAGTCTATTGTAAAGCAAGCGTTCGCGCATCGTCGAAAAACACTGCGAAACAATCTGAAGTTATTATTAAGTGAAGACGATTGGGCTAAGTTAATGATCAACCCACAACGTCGCCCAGAAGAATTAACAATTAATGAATTTGTTCGTATTGCGCAATTTATGTTATAATAATATCGAGAGAATTCAATAAAAAATGAGTGTGATTTTGTTATGTCAACATTATTTTCAGGAATAAATGCAGTAAGTAGTCGAGTTTCGACTCAAAAAACCTTTCTTGAAAAAGCGTCTGAAGCCTCAGAGGCTGCAGAAAAAACAGAAGTAGTGAAACCGCATTTTACGTATGCTGTCTTGAATGCTGAAAAATTACTGCAAAAGAAAAAATATCAAGGATTATTAGATCAGTGTGTTTATTTATTGGATTTTACGGAAGAACAAAAAGCGATTTATTTTACACCCGTTGTGAATAATTTTGTGGAGTTCGTGCAAAATCTTCCTGAGACGCAAAATAGTTATTTTTCAGATGAAGGTGGATTTATTGCGCACGCGTTTATGCGAACAGCGGCTGCTTTATCAATGTGTCGTGCATATTTTCAAGCTGAAAAAAAACCGACCAATAAGGATAGTTTAACAGCGACGGAATCTTTATGGATGTATGTTTTGTTTTCCGCAGGTATTTTTTGCGGTGTGGGTCGTATTTTTTCCGATTTGACGATTGAATTATATGATGAAAATCAAAAGCATTTGGATCGTTGGAATCCGTTAACGGGTAGTATCTTAAAAATAAAAAAAGCGGCTTTTTATGATTATGATTTTGAAGACTTAAAATATATTGATTTATTTAGTCGAAGATTAAGTGTATTAATGGCGAAAGAGCTTATGCCAGCAGAAGGGTTTGAGTGGATTTCCAATGATAAAGAAGCTTTTTCATTATGGTTGGCTCTTTTAGAAGAAAATCAGCGTGATGGCGGTACATTAAGTCCCTTTTTGGTGCGTGCCGATGCGATGGGTATTAATACCTACTTTGATGAAAAACGCATGCAGCGTGAATACATGAATTTGGATCCAGCAGCTCGTGACAAAATAGATGATATCGCGAGAGAAAAATTGGCGATGGAAGAAAAGTTCTTATTAGAGCGTTCTTTATTTGGCAAAGGTGAAAAAGATAGTCTACGAGCGTTAGAAAAAGACAGTCATCTTGATAAAAAAACGGTATCGCCCGATGCAGAAAAAGAGACATTAAAACAAAATCCTGGAACAGAAGCAGGTATTGCATTTTTGAAGTGGTTGAATAACCAGATGAAAGCAAGACGATTAGAGTTTAACACTGCGATTTTTTATTTGCCAGCAGGTGCAATTTTCTTGCCAACACCCTTATTTGAAGCGTTCAAAAAGCAAAATCCATATTATCAAAATACATCAGATGTTATTGCTTCATTTAATAAATTGCAATTGAATTCGAAAGATCAAAATAAGAATGATGTGCATACGATGATAGCTTCAGGTGAAGAAGCGAAAAAAATCGAAGGTGTTGTGTTGAGTAATGCACAATTAATTTTACCAAAAGTGGTGGATGTCCGTTTGCAATCAGGGGGCGTTTATCAATTAAAATCATCGGATATTCAGCAATATACTCATTTAATGACGCCATTACAGCCAGTTGGAAATGGTGCCGTTATGGATTTAGCTAGTAGAAATAATAATTCATTGATGTTTGCATTATAATGTCTCATTACGCTATTGGCGATGTTCAAGGTTGTTACAGTGAACTCATGGCGTTATTGAATAAAATCCAATTTAATGAACATGACGATACGCTCTGGTTTGTCGGAGATATTATTAATGGCGGTTCTGAAAATCTCGCTGTTTTACGATTTATTTCACAATTGCCATCGAAAACCGTTGTTACATTGGGTAATCATGATCTCCATTTTTTGGGTGTCTATTATGATGTCAGAGAATATCAACCAAAGGATACATTTCAGGATATTCTGCAAGCACCGGATGTTGAAATATTGGTTCATTGGCTAAAATCTCAATCATTAATGTATATTGATGAGATATTTTCTTGCATTATGGTACACGCGGGAATTTATCCGACATGGTCACTGACAGCAGCAAAACAATATGCGGAAGAAATTGAGTCTTGTCTTCGTTCGGAAGAGCCGCTTTTTATTAAGACATTTTTATTAGCAATTTTTGGTATACAAGATGATGCGTTATCGCAACGTTGGCGAGAGCATGTCAATATTTTAACGCGAATGCGATTTTTTGATAATAATGGACAGCTCAATTTGACGTATAAAGGCACTATTCAAGCGGCACCTTTAGGATTAATTCCGTGGATGCAGTTTGAACGACATGTGTCTTGGAAAAATAAAGATGTTCTTTTTGGTCATTGGTCGGCATTGGAGGGGCGTGTTAAAGAACCTCATTTTTATGCGCTAGATACCGGTTGTGTATGGGGTGGAACATTGAGTGCATTGCGTTTAGAAGATAAACAACTATTTCAAGTCAATTCAAATAAAGTCAAATAAAAGGTAGGCAATACAGATGAGTCAAGAAAATAATAACAATAATAATTTAAAAAAACAGGTGGCTGAGGCGGCGATTCAACATATTCAATCATTAAATTTTCTTAATGATACGTTTGTTTTGGGCGTGGGTTCAGGATCTACCATTCATTGTTTTATTGACGCATTAGTAGCGATTAAACCGCGTATTGAAGCAGCCGTTTCAAGTTCTATTGATACAACAGAACGTTTAAAAAAAATCGGCATTCCGGTGATTGATTTGAATGCTGCGAATGATATTCCTTTGTATGTTGATGGTGCAGATGAAATTGCAGCGGATAAAACATTGATTAAAGGTGGCGGTGGTGCCTTAACGCGTGAAAAAATTTTAGCGGCAGCATCACAGCATTTTTTGTGTATTGCTGATAGCTCAAAGCAAGTCAAACGATTAGGCGTGGCTTTTCCATTGCCCATCGAAGTGATTCCTATGGCTCGCAGTTTTGTGGCACGAGAAATTGTAAAATTAGGCGGAGATCCCATGTATCGTCAAGGCTTTGTGACGGATAATGGCAATATTATTCTAGATGTTTATAACATGAATATTGAAACCCCTATGCAATTAGAGGAAACGTTAAACAATATTCCTGGCGTGGTATGTAATGGTATTTTTGCCAAAAATATCCCTGATTGGGTTTTGATTAAGTAATTAGGACATATTTGTCATATTTGTGACACCCATATATTTAGTTATGTTTAATAAATGGGTGTCTCGTAATAAAAAATTAAAGTTATTTTTAAAAAAACAGACTAAACTTTAAAAAGTATTGAAGAAATAATGATGTTTTTACAGAAATTTAAAGAAATTCTCAGAAAATACCATTTTCAAGGCGAGCGAAAGCTGTTAGACAAGAATTATGAACAAACATGAGGACGGAGAAAGGCTATTTAAGCAGTGCTGTATTTCAATCGTGTCATTTTTTGTCCTTTCAGCCACGCTTTTTTAATATTTTGAGCCCATTCTTTCATTTTTGATAAAGGGCCGAAGATGGTTTGGTCTTGAATGCTGGATTTTTCAACGGTTGTTAACCAATGATTGGGATTAAGACCTGATGCGAAAACTAATGGAGGAACATCTGTTGCTATATACCCCGGTTTATCTTCTCGCATGTGACGTCCGGTCCAATCAATGAGTGTAAGATAGTCTTTGATGAAAAAAGGCAGATACGCTTTGATTGTATTTTCTTTTGTTTCATGTATTTCTTTTTGTTCAAATTCCATAAGTGTTGGTGGTGTTGGTTGATGTTGATGATGCGCCTGTAATCGCTCTTGTATAGATGTAAAATCTGAGCTTTCTAGGGTGTTTGCCATGTTGGCTCGAATGGGATTTAAATCGACATAGGTCATGCAGGCCAACAAAGCACCTTCATCGACTAAGGCTTGGCTTTTGAAACGGCTTTCCCAAAAATGGCCTTTGACATCATCTTCTTGATTGGCTAATCGGGCAATATGTTCGTTGAGAAAACGCATGAACCAGCTAATGCTGAAAAGGCATTCTCGTCGTCTTTCTATTTCTTCGGGTAAAGAAGATACAAAATCTGTTTTGCGTTCTAATGCCCACTTCCAACGAGCATTGACCTCATCGTCACTCCAAGCTAATGCCTTTTTTTTATTGACATGAAAAACCAAGTGATAATGATTGCTCATAATGGCATAAGCACATATATCAATGGCAAATCCTTGAGACAAATACTGAATGCGCTTTAATACCCAGCTTTTTCGATGGTCATAATTTTTCTTGTTTTCACCTGTACCAAAAAGATAACCTTCGCGCACACAACGAGCATAACAATGGTAATAGGACGTGACATCTAAATTAATGAGTTCTTTACGAGCAGTTGGCATAATGGACCTCTGTTGAATAAGTAAATTAAAAAATATATTTAAGCAAATACAACAGCTTGTGAAGAATTATAAACGATGAGAGAAAAAAATACAGCTTTTTTGCTTTTTATTTTCAATTTTTATGGGTGTCTTTTTATACTTCAGAATCTCTTAATAATATTATGAGACAATGGGATACTTTAAGTTCTCAAAGGTAAATCAGTGAAAGATATAGATGTTTTGATAAATGAGTTACGTCCAATTTTCTTAAAAAATGGATGTGTTAAAGAATTTAATGATATTGCAGATTTTCCTCGGAGTATTAATGATAAAGTGTCCTTACTTAATATGCTTTGGTCTAAAATCGTTAACCCGGTTTCAGATGGCGATGAAGCGAAGCAGTTAACACCGCTTGCGATAGATTTGATTAATAACATGTATCAGCAAACTGAGACTATTTTATCTTTGTATGTCTCATGTGAGAGCTTTAGAGAAATGTATGACTTAACATGCAATTCCAATAACTCTAACGGTTGTTTGGAAGAACCTTTAGTTTTTTTTGCGAAAAATCAAGCGATGTTTTTTGAAAAAATAAAAAATTTGCCTCTTGCAGAAAATGAAGTGAATAAGGCATATGTTTTTTCTCGTTTTCTTCTTCCGTATTTAAAATATAGAAAAAACCTTGATTTTAAAGATTATTTAGCGTTTCTTCGAGATGTTAAAGAATTTTTTGAGGGGATAGAACCATTACAAAAAAATCGTTTTGATCTACGTGAGATTTTTACTGAAATAAAAGAAACTTTTCTTGGTAAAGGGGCTTTGTCAATTGTCGATAATTCTCTTAATTTATCAATATTAATAGAGCATCAACCATGGATTTTAAGCCTGACGGATTATTGGAATTTTCCAGCGGAAAATATGTTACCTAAGGAGTCGGATTCTATCGGCGTAGCTCTCGCGACTAAATATTGCTGTAATTCACCTAATAATTTAAAGTCATTGAGCCTTATGGGATCCCGATTAAGATCTATTTATCCGCATATTAAAAACAAAGAGAGACCTATTATTTTATTGACGGTTTTAGAGCTTGATCCTAAGGTGATTAATTCATCATTGGAATTGTGCTGGTTTATTGCTATAGGGCTTTATGAGTTACATCTCAATCAAATTAAAACGTATAATCAGCAAATTGCAGAGGTATGTTTTAAATTATGCGATAGAAAAAATGATCCGCGTTTTTATCAATGTTTAGCTTATATTCGTTATCACGTAGCTTCAGAGCTTCGAGATAATACGTATTTGACGATAGTTATGGATAGACCTAAAAATTGGTGGAGCTTGCCAGGAAAATTGTCGACTACAGCAGAAAGATTTTATGCTTTAAAGTCAAACGAAGGGAAGATTATGGCATTTAGCATGGAAACACCCATTCCCAGTGAGCAAGAAATTGTGGATTTATGGCAACGTATTATGTCACGTCGTAATTTTTATCCAAAGTCATATCCATTTATATTTTCATCAGCTGTTGTTTCGAAAGATAATAGTTCGGATAGAATAGAGAATACTGTAGAAGAGACTAAGGAGTTTGAATTAAAAGAAATAATCAGCTCAAAAATTTGAGTTTGATTAGAATCCGAGTATAATGTATCGTTTCCGGAAGTTTAATTGTAATTAAATATAAAAAAATTATGTCAAAAAAAACTGTGTATCGTATTGTGTTTGTGAATGAAGACACTATTTATCAAATATATGCCCGCAAAATTTGTGAAAGCGAACTGTTTGGATTTGTTGAGGCAGAAGAATTTGTTTTCGGCTCCAATACAACGTTAGTTGTGGATCCTTCAGAGGAGCGTCTTAAAATGGAATTTTCTGAGATTAAACGAACATTTATTCCCATGCAGTCGATTATTCGAATTGATGAAGTGAATCAAGAAGGCGTTGCTAAGATTACTGAAGTTAAAAATCATACGAACGGCAATGTCAGTTTATTTCCACGATCTATTTATAAACAAGAAGATAAATGAGGATTTAGTAATTATGACGACCACTCCTGAGTATATTAGAAAAGTTTATGAAACAGCAACGTGTCTTTATACACATAATGAGGTGGAAGCGGCGCTTGATCGTATGGCAAGACAAATTCATGAAACTTTAAGTGAAAAAAACCCTATTTTATTATGCGTGATGGTTGGTGGATTAGTGACATTAGGGCATTTATTAACGCGTTTGGATTTTCCATTAGAAGTGGATTATGTTCATGCGACACGCTATAAAAGTGATATAACGGGTAAAGATATTGAATGGAAAGCAAAGCCGACACGCAGTTTAGAAGGTCGTACGGTATTGATTGTGGATGATATTCTTGATGGCGGCGTGACACTCTCAGCGATTATTCAAACTTTGAAAGAAACCAATAAACCTACGGAGATTTATACGGCTGTTTTGGTTGATAAGCACCGTTTACGTGAAGAAGACGGCGTGAAAGAGGCTGATTTTGTTGGATTAACTATTGATAATCGTTATGTTTTTGGATATGGCTTGGATTATAAAGAATATTTAAGAAATGCACCTGGTATTTATCAAGTGGCGTTGGAGTATCAGTCATAATGAATATTATTTTTATCGGTGGTCCCGGCGCTGGAAAAGGAACGCAAGCGCAATTTATTATGGATCATTGGCATATTCCACAAATTTCAACGGGAATGATGTTGCGAACCGCGGTGGCAGAAAAAACGGCATTGGGATTGGCGGCAAAAGAAATTATGGATGCTGGAAATTTAGTTTCTGATGATATTATGATTGAACTCGTTAAAGAACGTATCGCCCAAAAGGATTGCGTAAATGGTTTTTTATTAGATGGATTTCCGCGAACTATTCCACAAGCAGAAGCATTAAAAAAGGCGAATATTCCTTTAGATTATGTGATTGAAATGGATGTGCCGGATGATGAGATTTTGAAACGTTTAACGGGGCGTAGAACACATTTAGCTTCAGGAAGAGTGTACCATGTTGTGTATAACCCACCCAAAGTGGCAGATTGTGATGATATAACGGGTGATCCTTTAGTTCAACGTGATGATGATATGGAAGAGACAGTGAAAAAACGTTTGGCTGTTTATCATGAGCAAACAAAGCCTTTGACAGATTATTATTTACGTTGGTATGAAAGTGATGATGCGCGTGCCCCAAAATACTGTGCAATATCGGGTATGGGTGCTGTTGAAGAAATTAGAAAAAGAGTTTTTAATGTTTTTGCTTAATCACTCACCTTGCCGTCATTCCCGCGAAGGTGGGAATCCAGTGATTTCAGATAAAAATTCCAGGAGAAAGATGAGATGAGCAGTTTTTTTTCAATTACCCCTATAGTGCATCAATATTTATTAGAACATTCTTTAAGAGAGGATCCTCTTTTAGAATCTTTAAGACAAGAAATTGCGCCGCGTAATTTACCGGATATGTGTTTGGCGCCAGAGTCAGCGCAACTATTGGCATTATTAGTTTCGATAACGGGTGCTCGTCGTATTTTAGAAATTGGTACCTTTATCGGTTATAGTTCTTTATCGATGGCATTAGCATTACCTGAAAATGAAGGTCATATTATTGCATGTGATGCTTCAAAACCATGGACGGATATTGCACAAGAATATTGGAAAAAGGCGGGCGTTCAAAATAAAATAGAACTTCGTTTAGGATTGGCTATTGACACTCTGGCAGCCTTATCTCAAGAAAAACCTTTTCATCCCTTTGACTTAATTTTTATTGATGCAGATAAACCGAGTTATATGGAATATTATGAGCGGTCAGTGGCATTATTAAAGACTGGTGGATTAATTGTTATTGATAATGTGTTGCGTCAGGGAACTGTGGCAGATCCACTGGTTTCAGATAGCGGAACACAAATGACGCGACGACTGAATAAAAAGATTTTTGAGGACGAACGAGTCAATATTAGTTTGGTGCCTATTGGTGATGGATTATTTCTCATACAAAAAAAGTCATAAGGTAATAAAATATGCAAATAACATTAACAACACAAAGTCCTAATACTTATCATGAAAATCCAGCGGGATTAGATGGCTTTAGTTTTTTGGAATTTTCAGCGCCAGATGTAGCAGCAAATAGTGCGCTTGAAACGTATTTTAAGCATATGGGTTTTGTGGCGACGGCAAAGCATCAATTTCGTGATATTACATTATATCGCCAAGGCAATATTCGTTTTTTTCTGAATAAAGAAACACAAGGTCAAACAGCAGAGCATGCTAAACATCACGGCCCGGGTGCCTGTGCAATGGGATTTCATACGCTTGATGCGCAAAAAGCGTATCAACATGCTATTAAACAAGGTGCGACACCGTTTCATTATGATGTAAAGTCAGGTGAAATTGCCATGCCGGCCATACAAGCGATTGGTGGTAGTGTTATTTATTTTACGGATGATACGACACGGAAAAATATTGAACAGCATAATTTTCAATCATTACATGCTAAAGAGCCAGATATTTCGGGTGTTGGCTTAGAGTTAATTGATCATTTGACGCATAATGTATTTCGTGGACAAATGGACAAATGGGCGGAATTTTACGTCAATTTATTTAATTTTTATCAAATTCGTTTTTTTGATATTCGTGGTAAAGCAACAGGATTAATTAGTCGAGCATTATCAAGTCCTTGTGGAAAAATTAAAATCCCATTGAATGAAGGTACGGAAGAACAGTCGCAAATTGAAGAATTTTTACGAGAATATCATGGTGAGGGTATTCAGCATATTGCATTGGTAACATCTAATATTTACGAAACAGTTGAAGCCATGCGTGACGAATCTATACGTTTTCTAGATGTGCCGGATACCTATTATGAAATGCTGCCAGCGCGTATTAATTGGCATCATGAAGATATGCCGCGATTACAAAAAAATAAAATTTTGTTGGATGGTGGTGAAACAGAAGCGGGTGGATTATTACTGCAGATTTTTACTGAAAATGCATTAGGCCCAGCTTTTTTTGAAATTATTCAACGTAAAGGAAATGATGGTTTCGGCGAAGGTAATTTTAAAGCACTGTTTGAAGCCATTGAACGTGATCAAATGCAGCGAGGCATTATTAAGTGAGTCAAGAATTATTTTCGATTGTTTTAGAATCAGCGTTCGATCTTTCTCCTAATGTAAAACATTTCGTATTTCATTGTGAAAAAGCGGATTTTACGTTTATTTCCGGGCAATTTATTACGATTCATTTTGAATGCAATGGGTATGACAAAACATTGCGTCGTAGTTATAGCATTGCTTGTTCTCCACAAAGTCATCGTATTGAATTTGCAGCAGGATATGTTAAAAATGGTGCCGCGAGTGAAATGTTATTTGGACTAAAGCCGGGTGATCGTTTGTCAATTTCAGGCCCTGCTGGTCGATTGATTTTAAAAGAGGAAACACCAAAACGGTATTTATTTCTTTCGACGAGTACGGGTGTCACGCCGTTTCGCTCGATGTTACCAGAGCTTGCCCAGCGTTTTGAGAAATATCCAGAGCTCTCTGTGGTTTTATTAGAAGGTGTGCAGTATCAGCAAGATGTGTTATATGCCGACGACTTTTTGAAATTCGCAAGCGTACATCATCGCTTTCAATTTCATCCTTGTTATAGCCGTGAAAAAACAGCAGATTCTTTAAAAGCACATGAGCGTATAGGTTATGTTCAAGGGCAATTAGATGCGTTGAATGTTAATCCTGAAAATGACGTAGTCTACTTGTGTGGTAATCCAGGCATGATCGATGAGACATTTGCGGCTCTCAAAGAAAAAGGATTTGATGCAACCAATATTCTTCGAGAAAAATATATTTCTTCTAAGTAGTCAGTATACCCTTCCGGTCGTCATTGCTACGTCGCAAATGTGCTTGCTGTTGCGGTTGTAAAGGTAAATTAAAAAAACCTATCCCTGCACGCACTATATTGCTAACAATCCCTCGTGGAATAGTTGTAACCACTGATGTCATTTCTGAAATTTTTGTCGGTAACTCAAGCCATCCTTGATTCCACATCGGTAGCGCAGCAGCAGTACTATTAACAGCATTATTTGTTGGACAAACAGTTTCCATTTTATAACTGCATTTTGCGCCATTAGGGGATATTTTCATTGTACATCCATTTGTATTATAACCCGACGCATCAACATGATAGCCTTTTCTTTTAATTTCTATTTTTTGGGTTGTAAAAAAAGTACAGGTTGTATCTACAGCACTTGGGGAGTACCACATTTCAATACTTGAACCATATGGCACATTTTGCCATGGCCTGGCCACGCAATTTATCTGATTATCATCACCCTCACCATAATATGTTTTTGAATTCGTCAATGACATTGGAGACATGGATTCATCCGTACGATTTTCCAATAATATTGTTTTACAAGGCGCTATCGCCGCATAATAAAATCCTACAGCAATACCACCTAAAAAAAGCCCACCAGCTGTCATGAGGAAACAAGCGTTATAACCTTTAACGGCAGCAGGTTGAGGATCAATGGTAGCTGTTGATGTTTGAAGAACGGGTTTGTCTTCTTTTTTATACTCAGGATGTCGATAGGTATCATTATTATACTCAGAATGTGTTTCCAGCCACTCTTCGACTGCTTTTTTAGTAGTTATGTTAACCTTATTAGTCTCAGATTTTTCATAATCACTCACCATGAGTAGTGTACCTGATACAGGGCACGTAAAAGTGAGCGAACTATTTTTTTTTGCTGTCGACAGTATACTTTCTAATGCACTGTATTCAATTGTAATACCTGACTCAAAAATAATAGGTTTTCGAAAAATTTGATACCCGATTGGGCATATTGCCCAATCGGGAATTTTGGAAGAATCTGGATCTGCCGCCGATGTTGGATATGGATGTGTAACAACCACATTCACCTTATCTGACATTGGGTTATAATCTATATTTGAAAAAGAATAATCCCCATTTTCGCCAACAACATTACCCAACAGACGCTCGTCATTTGTGGTATTTCTATAAAATTTTTTAAAGGTTTTCATTTTATATCTCGCTTTTGTATAAACTTAGCCACAACTATAACATAACAATATTAACACATTATTAATGTACCATTGCTTCCAGATTTTTTGCTTTGTAGGGGACAAAAAATAGGCTGATTCTCTGAAATACGGTTTTCCGTTAGAAAAATCGCGTTTATTATTTCTATCATTTGATAGTTAAAATAACAAAATACAAAAAATAAGAGATAGGATCTCATGCGTTCCAATTACTTCCAAGGCCTGAAAATGCTGAAGCGGAGCGGGGGATTTTTTAGATAAAAAAGTATTTTTTTTAGCCAATAAGGATAAAATCCTAAAACGTGAGGTAAGCGTCGCCTGAGAATGATATAAAAATACTAACAAATGATTATTTTATCGATATCAGACATCCATTTTGTTACTAAAGCGTTGATACAACGAATATATTTCTTCTAAGTGATTACTTCTCATCAAGCGATCTTTCAAGCAATAAATAGGCTTTTATCAGATCTGCTAGCGTTTTAGTTTCCATTTTTTGCATGACTCGTGAACGATGCAATTCGACTGTCGAAAGCGCTAATCCCAGTTCATGAGCAATTTGTTTATTTAATTTTCCTGCAACAACAAGTAACATGACTTCATGTTCACGAGGTGTAAGAGAAGCAAATCGCTTTCTTATTCTCTCATCCAATATGGGAACAGAAGAAGGCATCTTCTGATTAAGCGCTTTTTGAATTTGATCCAATAAATGCTGATCGTTAAATGGTTTTGAAATAAAATCCATGGCTCCGGCTTTCATTGCGCGAACAGCCATAGGAATATCACCATGTCCCGTAATAACAATAACGGGTATATGATTTTTTTGTAATTTTAATTGATCCAGCAATTCTAATCCACTCATGCCTGGCATGCGTACGTCAATAATTAAACAGCCCTGTTGAGAGGAATTATACTGTTTAAGAAAATCTATGGCACTACCAAAAGTTTTAACTTTTAGATTCACTGATTCCAATAACCATTGTAAGGCCTCGCAAATTTTAGGATCATCATCAACAACAAAAACAGTGCTATTCATGTTGTGTTACCGGTAAAGTAAATTGAAAACAAGCACCTCCTTCCAGTGATGTTTGTGCAGAAATTTGTCCACCATGTCCTTCAATAATAGTACGACAAATAGCAAGCCCCATGCCCATTCCACGAGTTTTGCTGGTAAAATAGGGCACAAATAAACGATCTTTCATATTCATATTAATACCAGGTCCATTATCTTTGATGGTTATTTTAATGACATGAGAAGTAAGATATTCTGTACTAATAGTGAGAATAGGTTTCGGTGTTTTTGCTGTTAACATGGCCTCAAAACCATTACGCATTAAGTTCAACAAGACTTGTTCAATTTGAATTTTATCGACTTCAATTTTGGGCAGATCTTCAGCCAACTCTAGGTTTATTGTCAATGAAATATCTTGAATCTCATACTGGATTAATCGAAGCGCTTCTTTGATAAGATCATTAATCAAAATAATTTCATAATGTAATTCACCATGACGTACAAAATTTTTCATACGATGAATTATTTGACCCGCCAGTTCAACATGTTGCATGGCTTTTTTCATGGCATCAATAATGGACTCTTTTTCATCAGTATTTTTTTCTAATCGATGAATACATCCGCTGACATAAGAATTAATGACGGTCAATGGTTGATTTAATTCATGGGCTAATGCTGACGCCATTTCACCCATAGAACTTACGCGCGCAATATAGGCCAATTCAGTTTGATGATGACGCGCCAATTGCTCTGTTTTTTTACGTTCGGTAATATCAATTGCAACACCAACCATGCGTTGAGGTTTTCCTTGTTCGTCAGAAAAAATTTGACCACGAGCGGCAATCCATTTAATTGCATCATGTGTCTTGCAAGAGCGAAATTCTGCCTCATATTCTGTATTTAGTTGAATAGCCTTTTGAAGTACTCTCATCACTTTTTCACGATCATCGGGATAAATATTGCTTAGAACATTATCAAAGGAACCATTTTCTGGATGATAAGCGTCGTTACGTGATAAGGGATCAATATAGCCAAATTCTTTTACTTCGTTAGTTTGCATATTCCATTCCCAACCATTCATATGTGCCGTATCTAACGCTAATTTAAGGCGTTCTTCACTGTGACGAAGTTCATTTTCAATATTTTTACGTTCGGTTACTTCTAACTGTAGTTTAACCGCATGCTGTTGAATCATATCGTACAAGGTTATATTTTCATAAAGCACCGCTAATTCTGCTGCCATAGTAGCAATAATGTGTTCATCTTCCTCATTAAACTCTGATGTGTCACGTTTTCCTGAGAAATAGATAACACCGTATTTTTGTGTAGAAGAGGCGATGGGAATACCTAAAAAAGCTTGATTGGAAAAGTCATCAACGAACGCATGATTTATCAGCGATATTTCATTTAAATTAGAAAATCGTATAACATTTTTTCCCATGAACAATGGTCGCAATACCGAATCAGGTAATACACAGGTATCGCTGTAATATGAATCAATTTTTTCCGTCATTGTTGTTATGCAAAAACGCCCTGATAATCGCTCTTGATTGTCGATAATGCCAATAGTCGCACGGTGAGCTTTTATAATACTACAAGCGGTACGTGAAAATAATTTAAACATGCGTAAAGGATCACGCTCTGTAATTAAATTAAAGCCTAATTTAATCAATGCAGACATCTTCAAACTATTTTCTTGCAAGCTTTTTATCTGTGAAGCAAGTTCATCATACGTATCTTGGGTTCCCAACGTTTGATTGGATGCTAATGCTTGTTTATTGAGATATTGATTGGTGGTATCAAGCTCTCCCAGAAATAAAGAAAGATTATCACCTAAATGCATACGAGAGGTTTTTTTTACATGGGTTACTTCTAAGGGTACTTCTTTATTGGGTAATGATACTCCTAAAATAGTGCCAATTTTATCTAAAATTTCTTGTGGTTCAGCGGGTTTTGTTATCACCATACTCACACCACAGGCCTTGGCTAATAAATTAGCTTCACGCGTACTATAGGTTGCCGTGTAGAAAACAATCGGAATTTTCATGAAAACAGGATCGGCTCGAAGAATTTGTGCTAATTCATATCCATCTAAATTGGGCATTAAAATATCACTAATGATAAGATTAACGGATTCTTTTTTTATGATTTCCAATGCTTGAAGACCATCCGCTGCTTCTAACATGCGATGCTTTTGATACCCCAATAAAGTGACTAAAAACTCACGATTCATCGGGTGATCGTCGATAACAAGAATTGTTGACACTAGCGATTCATCCTGCTTAAATTTTCAGTGGACAAAAATTTTTCCACCTCTCCAATAAAGGTTTCTGGTGTAATGGGTTTGGTAATATAACCATCAAATCCGGCTTTTAATATTTTTTCTTTATCACCAACCATCGCGAGTGCTGTCACAGCAATCAGGGGGATAACACTTAGTTTTTCATCGCATTTTAATGCCTTAGCAATACCGAAACCATCAAGTAACGGCAATTGAATATCACAAAGAATTAAATCAGGCATTTCGCTTCGAATCATGGCTAATCCAGCAATGCCATCTTGTGCTTGAAGAGGAATATAACCGAATGCCTGTAATAAATAATCCATTAATGCCAAATTATTCAAATTATCTTCAATGATGAGAATAGATGCAGCCATTTTTTTTCTCGCTTTTTGGAATTTGTAATGTAAAATGACTACCTTTTCCCCATTCACTTTGAAAGGTAATATTTCCCCCTAAGAGTTCAGCTAATTTTTGACTTAAGTGCAATCCTAATCCTGTACCTTCGACACGTTGCTTGCTGTGTACTTGTTCAAATGCATTAAATAATTTAGGCTGATCTTCAGTTCGAATACCAATGCCGGTATCAATAATAGCAATTTTAATTCCATTATTTTCTTCATTTTTATACTCCAGCAATTCTAAAAAAATACTACCTGTATCGGTAAATTTAATGGCATTATTCACAAGATTAATAATAATTTGGCTTAATGCTCGTTTGTCTGTTTTTATGATAAGTGGTGTATCGGGGACTTTAACTGTAAAATTAAGCCCTTTGTCTTTTGCTTGCAAGCTGAATACATTAGCTACTTCTTCAATCATGCTTTGACAAACAATTTCTTCAAAATTGAGCTCTACTTTACCGGATTCTATTTTAGCCAAATCGAGCAAGTCATTAATCAAGGATAACAAATGATTAGCACTATTACGCACTGTATTAAGCTGTTTTTCTTGATCTGGCGTAATAGGCCCAGGCAATCGCATTAACATCGTTCCTGTAAATCCTATAATGGCATTGAGTGGTGTACGTAACTCATGACTCATGCTGGCTAAAAAACTGTCTTTAGCTAAACTCGCTTTTTCTAGTTCAATATTTTTCTCACGTAACGCTTTTTCAAAACGCTTACGATCGGTAACATCGCGAACTGCCGCTAAAGTTAATACGCCAATGTCAGTCGTTAATGGGCTTAAACTAATTTCAATGGGAAATTCTAAGCCATTTTTTTTTAAACCATATAAATCAAACCCTGTACCCATAGGTCTGATACGGGGCGTTTCAAAGTAACCGTCACGATGCGCAACATGGTTATGTCGGTAACGTTCGGGCATTAATTTTTCAACCGTATGTTCTAATAGTTCCTCACGCGTATAACCAAATAACGTTTCAGTTTGCGTATTGATGTGAACAATTCTTCCTTGATCATTAATAATGACTAGGGAATCCGGAGCGGCATCTAAAATGGCCGTTATATCCGTGAAAAATGTTACGGGCTGTTTCATTCGATGGGTCTCATGTGTTGTTGAATATTATTGTTAGAATTCAGTGAATTTTGAATAAAGTTAATTATATCATCTGAATTACCTTTTTGAATATGGGTTACCTTGAGATTTCGTAATGTAGTGTTT
>Ga0206850_10079_pt1 | contig 34658 bp, 25 predicted proteins | sample Alteio_BWOrgCont_16_FD_152885 | JGI IMG/M metagenome (GOLD analysis project Ga0206850, IMG submission 152885) | Enriched cells from forest soil in Barre Woods Harvard Forest LTER site, Petersham, Massachusetts, United States -... | ecosystem: Environmental > Terrestrial > Soil > Temperate forest >...
AACCCTCGAAGGGAATACCCCATGTAGTGTTTGGAGTTGCGTCCATTGCTTCCCATCCAAGCTGTAGTAGCCCAATACATCATTTCCGCGTCTTTCCATTTTGAGAAACACATCCTGCTCAGGAATGGGAGTTTGATTACCGCCAACCATTTTGCCAGACTCACGCTGGGTAAACGCCACCACGGACCGAAAGGTTCCTTTTTGATCCTGGCCGGAACGGACAAATCGGACGAAATGATCGGAATCGTCCCACAGAAGTAAACCGCCGGCTTGAAAGGGAATGCCTGTTCCCGCTGCGATACTCTTGGGTAAAGGGTGGAGTGTGCCGCAAACCTTAACTTGAATTGAGAAATCGCCCTCGATTTCTTGAAGAACCCGCGGGGCGTTTGCCTTCCCAACTCCATCTGTCAAACCGTGGACAGTAGCGGGCACATCGATCACCACTGCATTGTTCTGAATAGCGATCTTGCAGTCGCCATCGGGATCCAGGGGCTCGCCCCACCCTACAGGGTTACTCCCAGTGGTGTTTCTTTCTGGAGTTGTCGAAGGATTTGACCCCGGCCTGTTATCTCCCGGCTTTTCCGCCGAAGGATTTGACCCCGACTTGTTCTCCGCTGCCTTTTCTCCTGCTCCAACTGTGGCAGGATCAGTCGAGTCGCTGTCTCTTTCACTGGTGGATTTGTGTGAGGACACGAACATCGCAACGATGATAACGGCGAAAGCCAGCACATTAACAGCGATTCCAGAAATCGGAGCAGCGTGGCCTTCCCCTTGCTCTGCCCGAGCAACCAGAACACCAGCAACCCCCACCCCCAGGCCGATCAAGACGATCAACAACAGGATCAACTGGATGGAAGAGAGCCAACCCAGTGCCAGAGCCGGAACACCCAGCACCAAGGCAACGACTCCAAGCAGGCGCGCTTTCTTCCCTCTTCTGCGCTTGGTTTTCTTGCCTCGCTTTTCGAGTGTACTCTTGCCCGAGCGTGGTCGTGCGGTTGGTGTTTCAGTTGTTTCTTCCTCATCGGCGTCATCGCTTTCCTCTTTCTCAATTCGCTCACCCTTGCGTCGAGGAACGAGGACTTTCTTCATCGGCCGCTGGGCAATCGCGAACGCACCCCACCCCAAAATGCCCAGGGAGGCCACGCCACCGATCACCAGAGTCGTCGATTCCCCAAGTAAGCTGCCCATCCATTTCGCACCGGCAACCGCACGCGATCCTTTATCGCGATAGACGGGTGTATTTCCCGTTTCTTGCTTGGGCTGCTGCGCGCTTTTTGCCCCCACCCACGTTAGGAAGACCACGATCCAGATCACGATGAGGGTGGAGAGGGGCAGAACCAGCGCTCCGAACACCGATTGCGGCTCCTCTTTTACCCGCAAGCTCGAACGCAGACGCGTTCGCAGACTGCGAAACAGAACCCTTCCGAGATCGTCCGGGTTGTGGATGCAATCCCAGCGTTTTTTCCCGTTACGATCAGACTGGATGTAGAGCCATTCTTCGCCGGGCAATCTCTCGACTCGCACGATGCTATCCAGGGGAATCAAGATCTCTCGGTCTGCGGTCACATTCTCGGCATCGCCACAGTGCGCGACCGCATATGCAGCTTCGACTTGGTCCTCTTCGTCCTTGAACCTGAAGTAATGGAACTCCTCTTTGGTGAGAACGTACAGAGTGGGATCGCCATCGTATTCGTCGCTTTGGTGAACCAGTGCGGTCCAGATTCGCGTGCCTTTGGCCTCTTCCTCGGGTTCGATTACTTCGTAGCTGGCCATAGCGAACACTCCTTACGATATTCCTGTGGGGAGAGAACAGGTACTGCAAATCATCTCAACGATCCCGACGTAGCTCAAGAGTTTGGCTCACAAAGCTGTCGTTCACTCAGTGAGCTAACTCTTCCGGTTTTAGCGGAACCTGTGGATACATATACATATGTCAAAATAAAATTACTATCGAAGGAAGTTGTCGATGCGGAGTTTGGAGAGATGTGTGTGGCAGCGTTTCAGAGTGCAGAATTTTGAAGAAGCTATTCCGCAATGCCTCGAACTTTGCACATGGAGACGGAATTGCCGCGACCGTGATAGATGACTTCCGTCATGAACCCGCGAATGAGGAGCAGTCCGCGGCCGCAGGGACGTTCGAGATTTTCCGGAGCGGTGGGGTCGGGGACGTCGTCCGGGTTAAAACCAGTCCCCTCATCGGTGATGCAGATATCGAAGCGCTCGGTAGTGACCTGATAACTGACGATGACTCGTTTGTCGGGGTCCATCTGGTTGCCGTGTTTAATGGCATTGACCAGCGCTTCCTCAAGTGCAAGTTTTATCGAGAAAATGTCGTGTTCCGAGTAGGAGGAAGCCTGAAGCGCCTCCTCGATAAGATTCTGGATGCGCCGGGCTTCGGCCAGATCACTTGAGATTGATACTTCTGCGGCCATGTGAGTCGCGTTCATGTGCGTAAGCCGCGGTTAAAACCCCGAAGATGGGGAAACCGGTATGAAATCAGAGAGCAATGGGTGGCTCCTGGAGATGAGGAGCCGACCCGAGACCACGGAAACTAAAACGACTGCAATCCGGCTTGCTCATCCGCTGCGATAGTCAGGATGCGGTCGAGTTTCGTGATCTTGAATACATCCAGGATCTCCTTGGCGATCTTGCAGAGGATCAGTTTACCCTGAACCGCCTGGAGTTTGCGGTGCAGCGTAATGAGCTTGCCCAGTGCAGCGCTGGACATGAACTCCACGTTCCCGAAGTTCAGAAGCACTTTTCGCCGACCGAGTTCATCCACCAAACGGAACAGATCGTCGCCGATCATCTGGATGTTTTGCTCGTCCAGGATTTTCTTGTCGACGAAATTAACGACAGCGATATCGCCGATGTCCTCTACCTCAAGCCGACGGCGGCGGGCGGGTTGGGACGACATGCCTGCACCTCACCCCTGTTATCGGGGAAAGTAGACGGGAGCCTGCCGCGTCCTCAACTGGACCGGCGGCGAGCGGAAATAAACACAGATTACAAAAATCATTCTGCGATTGCCCTGACCTGTCAAGGGGGGCAGGTCTTATTTTATTGCTCTTCAGGCCAATCAGTCCAGTCCGGAAAGCTTGTGTGACTTACCTTACCCTCATTTTGTCCCCTTCAACCGGCCTCGTTTTATGCGTTTTTTCTTCTTGGAAGGCTTTTGTGAATCCGCTGCTTCCTCATCGCATTTCGCGGCCAGGGCCAATTCGCTTGCCAGGGTGTCGATCGCGGGTTTGTCGGATTCCTTGGGATTCAAGCAAAAAAGATCCCACTTCTCGCCCTGGTAACCCCATTGACGTACATACCAAGCTCCATCATCGCCTTGCTCCAGTGGGAACAGGGCACATTGAGTCGGCTTGTATTGGTAGGCATCGCCATCTGCGACACCCACCTTATGTAGTGTACAACCTGCGTTGAAAAACACACACCATTCACCAACTACGCGAAGCATCGGCTGGCCGAGTTTGGTTCGTTTACTGAGGAATCCTTCGGTTTCAACCAGCTTGCGGGCTTCCGGACGAAGGTGCGGAAGAACCCGAGAAACCACACCCTTGATCGCGGCTTGCTCGGCGGGGTCCACACTCGGTCGACCGTTTTTACAGCAGATCCCCTCACACCCACGCCCATAGATACAGTCGAATGTTGCCTCTGCTGCATTCGATACGACAGGCAAGGCAAGTTTGGACATGGGAACTCTCTGATCGTCAGGGGAATCGCGCCGCCGAGTCCACAAATGTGAGGAGGAGGCACCTCGACTCAATCGGTAAAACGCGAAGGGCAGTTCGTTTTTTTCCTGAATTCAGTCTCAATAACGCAATCTGCCTCAGTACCGTGATTTCCGGTTACGCCGGTTCACTGGCGGCTTTTGCTTGCCGGGCTTTCCGAGCATCGATGAACGATTTTACACACAACCCCACAAAGATCACACAGACCAGAATCATCACTTCTCCCGAAATAGCAGAGGGTAATTTGGGGTCGAACGAGCCATTCTTGTTGTACTGTCGGATCAGAGGCATGAATCCTCCGACCCCACCCACGAGCCCAACCATCGCGGCCAGATGCATGACGTGTTTTCGCATTTTGTCATTGAAAGCCAGGAACCCACACAACATTAGTACCGCGCCGATGGCCGCGGGAATCAGAGCAGTGGGGCTCACATGCCCCTCATCTTGCTGTGCATAGCCAACCAGGCCATCGGCCACAAGTAAAGCTCCGCAGATTATTGTTAGCCAAGCCATCATTGGAACTGCTCCTGGATGTTTGTCGTAGTTTCGGGTCGCTATTACTTTATTCATTCTGGACGCGACAGAGCTGCCAGCAACTGGTGAATCAGTTCGTCCGGGCCGGCCACATCCACGGTCCACGCATCGACAAATACGGAAATCTCACCATCAGATGGTTGAAAGCGATGGAGACCGACGCCGATTGCCCATTCCTCGCCATCGGTGCGACCCCCGAGGTTGCCGATCGTTCTCAGCAGTCGTGCGATTGTGTCGAAGTCGTCGGACGCGCAAATATCGACACGCATAGGTGGGAATCTCTGATTGCTTTCGCGTGAGCGTTGTTCCAAATGAGGTCTATTAGTCATCGCCGCGGCGAACAGCAAACGGCCAATCCCCGCGGCGCTTCGTCCAGATCAGGAAGACCACGATCCCCATTGCCAACGTGCTCGCTCCGATAAGTATGAACAGTTGGCCGGTTGTCACGTAGACGAATAACCAACCGAAGAGGGCAATCAGACACGGAAGTGGATAGAGCCACATTCGCCACGGCCGCGGTCGGTTGGGCTGTAGGTTGCGCAACAGAATCACAGCGAACACCTGAGCAACAAACTGTTCGAGAATCCGAGTCACGATGAGTGCGGTGATGATCGTATCAAGGTTGAAAAAGCTCCAAAAGAGAACCATTACTCCTATGAGCAATAATGCCCGGTGGGGAATTTGGTGACGGGGATGAACGCTGCCAAACCAGTTAAAGAAATGTCCTTCTCGGGCGGCTGCGTAAGGCACTCGCGAGTAGCCGAGCATTCCGGAAAAGGCCGATGCGAAGCAACTCCCCACAAGACAAACTGTCACCGCAACGGCTGCCCACTGTCCTTCAACCCGTTTCATAAACTCGGCCGTCAAGTTATCGCTGACGGGCTTGGGTAGAGCTTCACGCCAGGGCACAACCCCCACGATTGCCAAATGAACCAATGTGAACAGCACGACAACTGCCAACGAACTCACGAGTATTGATCGCGGGATGGTTCGTGCTGGGTTGCGAACTTCGCCGCCCAGATAGCAGATGTTGTAGTAGCCAAAATACGAGTAGATTGCGAAGGCCATCCCGGCACCGAGTGCAAGGCTAAAGTGAGCCGGTCGCTCGGTATCCGAAAGTGATGTGTCGAATGCTAACGACGGGTCAAAGTGGATCGCCCCTTCGATCAGAACCCAAACGATTGTGCCCAGCACGCCCAAAAGGAATACAAGGCTGAGTTGCCCGAGAGTCGTCACTCGTCGATACAGAAGAACGAGAATCAGCACTCCGAGCGCGAATCCAAACAAGCGCGAAGGCCCAAACGCAGCCCCGATTTCTTTTCCATCTGCGATCTCGACTTTGATCTCTTGAGTCTGTTTCTTATCGAATTCCTCGTAGTCGGGATCGATTGCTGTCGAGAACTGCGCGGCGGCAACGAGTCCCGAACCAATTTCAAGTGGACCACTGATGAGGATTTGCCAGACAAACAGGAACGACATCAAACGCCCCCACCTCGACCGTCCGTAAGACTCCAGAAGGTAGTGGTATGATCCACCAGCAGCAGGCAATGCCGCACCGAGTTCGCCCCAGATCATGCTGTCTGCAAGGATCAGCACGCCAGCCACCAGCCAGGCGAGCAGTGCATAAGCTGCGGGCAAAACGCCGAGGATTAGAGGAATCGTGGCAAACACCCCTGCCCCGACGATCTGGGTGATATTGATCGCTGTCGCCTCCCAAAAGCCAAGACTTCTGGCAAGCGGAGGATGTGAGGTTGGTAACTGCAAGTCGGATGAGTTCATGGGTCGAGTCGCATTCTCGTAGCGCGATTGCTCTTCTCTATGACAACGAGTGTTATAACTTACCGTGAATTCCTGCGAGATACCTATTGCGAAAGGGTGATATGCCAAAAGTTCTCATCGCCGCACGGGAGGCAGCCCAGGTTCAGAGTCGATTTCACGATGTTCTCGAAGGGGCCGGCCTTACCCCCGTTTATCCCTCAACCGGCAAGCCCACCCAGTTGACCGAAGAGGAATTACTCACAGCCCTCAATGGCATTGAGGCCACTGTGGCGGGGTCTGAGCCCTATACCGCCCGTGTGCTGGCTGCACATCCGCAGTTGCGGGTTATTGGGCGCGTGGGTGTGGGATACGACGCCGTCGATGTGGCTGCGGCCTCCGCGCGGGGCATCATGGTGACTATCGCGCCTGGGACGAATCACGAGTCCGTCGCAGAGCATACCTTCGCACTCATGCTCGGCTTCACCCGACACCTCCCAGCCCGGCATCAGTCTGTTGCCACGGGAGGATGGCCACGGTTAATGAGTACCCCGTTGCGCGGCCAAACGCTCGGTCTGGCGGGCCTCGGCCGGATCGGCAAGGCCGTCGCCACCCGCGCTATTGCTTTCGAGATGCGAGTATTGGCCTACGATCCGATCCCCGATGAGGCGTTCTGCTCTGCCCACGGCATTACACTCGTTTCGTTCGAGAGACTTTTGAACGAGTCCGATTTCTTGTCGCTGCATTTGCCTTCCACTCCACAAACTCGCCACCTCATCAACCTGGACACGTTGGCACGGATGAAGCCGGATGCAGTGCTTATCAACACGTCCCGCGGTGGTTTGGTATGCGAGGCCGATCTGATTCCCGCACTGCGGGAAAAGAAGATTGGTGGTGCGGTATTGGATGTGTTCGAGCAGGAGCCGCTTCCACCCGATCATCCACTCCGGGGACTCGAGAATGTTATTTTGACTCCACATAACGCGGGAGTAGACATTCTTTCGCTTGGCGACATGGCCTGTTCCGCGGCTGAAGCCGTCGCATCGCTCCGCCGCGGCGAATGGCCTGCCGAAAAGATCATCAACCCCGAAGCGCGAGCAGCATTCAGGTGGTAAGGGTTTTGAAAACAGGTTCACCGCAGAGAACGCAGGGATCGCAGAGAAAGAAGTAGAGATGTTTTCTCTGCGATCCCTGCGTTCTCTGCGGTGAACCTCTCTCTCTCCCTCACTCACTCATTCGAAGACCAACGTGCCAAATTTCTGGAACTCGTGGAAGCTATTTCCAACGCGAGACCAGTCCCAGCTTGTGGCTTTCCCCTCGTCGTAGTCCATGCGGTAAAAGTTAGCCCGCCAGCGGGTGCCCGGTTTGGGTGGGATGTTTCGCAAGGGGGAAAGTAGTTCGTAGGGGATAAAGAACTCTGCTTTCCACCCCGTTACCTCACCGCCAGATTTAATTTCACCACCGGTAGCCTTGGTAGCTTTTCGGATCTTTCGCGTACCCTCGTAGTGCCACGGTCGCCAACCGAGGAATTTGCCTTCCAGATTTGGAACCACGATCGGCAATTCAAAACCCAGCGGCGATATTTCGTACTCGAAATAGACCGGATCGCGTTCATCGGTCCAGAGGAAGACTTCAAATACGTCTTCTGTCCACAAGTTCAGAAAATCCTCTTTGAAGGTTGCCGTGAGCTTTTTGTCCGTGGCATCCATCAGGACATACAGCCCCTTCTTGGAATACAGCACCTTCACGCGGGTTTCGTATGGCAGACCACCGTTTCGCTTGTGGAGTGACTCCCACTCGGCTTTTTTCCATGCCTCGGCAGTCCCATCGCCCGTGACTTCAAAATCCTCCGTTGCCCGGACGTGCATTTCGCGCGGGCCGGGACGATCGGTGTTCGGCTTCAGACCATAAAGAATGCGCTCGGCGTTCTTGCGATAAATCTTGTCCAGTACTTCCGGCGGCAGGTTGATGCCGTAGATATTCCAGAACCCCTGGAGGTGGTGACTGGCAGAGCAATCGAAATACTCATCCTCCGTTTCCAGGAAGCGGTAATAGATGCGGTACGCATCGCGTTTTGGCGTGGTGTCGGTGCCGAACATGATCCGATCTTGGTATTTCAGGAAGAACTTGCGCGTCGCGAACGGCTGGCGACCGAGTTCCGAAATGCGGGCATCAATATCGACGTACATATTCGGATATTTGTCGAGTTTTTCAGCGACCGAAGCGAGATCCTCAGCGTTATTCCCGAAGTGAGTGTTAATGAAGGTCGTTTTAGGGTGTTTGGCGATGACGCGATGGAGTTGGTCGAGGAGATCCTGCCGTTTCGGAAATTTCTCACCGAAGAACAGCCAGTCTGGGTGCTGGTTGAGTTCGTGCCAGCGTTCGTTGAAGCGATCCAGAGGGGTGAAGAACGCCGCGGGATCGGCGACGTGAATTACGACCGGCCGCCCATGTTTAGCGCACACCTCCCAAACAGCATCGAGCTTGGGATCATCGACGGTCATCAACGTGCCATCCTTGTAGCGATAGGCGAGCCCGAGGGTCTTGTGGAACTTTAAGCCCTTGGCACCGGCTTTGAAACTCTCTTCAAGCCGTTTCGCTTCGCGTTTGCCCCAATCTGTGTTGTCAATGCCATCGAAGTTGATGAGGGCGAAGGTCAAGAACCGCCCTGGGTGCGATTCATCGAGAGCCGCAAGCGTTTCCTTGAGCCGATCGCCCCAGCCACCATCCAAATTCACAACTGTCTGGACGCCAGCTTCATCCAACTCGGTCAGATATCGCTTCACGGTAGTTGGAGTGAGTCGATCCTTGCCGCCTCCAAGGTGGTTATGAACATCGATGACGGGGTAGAGTGGCTTTTCCACGATGGTGGTTTTCGTCACCATCATGGATTTGGGTGCCCAGTCACTGAGCTTCAATAGGCGGATATCCTCCGGTGGGTCTGCACGGCCAGCCACGCCATGCCCCGAAAGAAAGACCGTACCGGTCGCAAGTAAAGCGGTAGTCAGGAGCAGAATTCGCGTTCGCATCGAGGTCTCCTCTTGTCGGTTGGTTGTGAGCCGTAGAACAATTCCCCGCTTTAGATTGGAATCAACTATCGATAACGTGTTTACTAACCTTGCATGCGAGCGAACATTTCAACCCATGACGCACGACCATCACCCTCACTCTGGCCGCTCACGGAGTATCCCCTTCATCATCTCCAGCATCTTTTCCCGACCAAGACTCTTCAACAGTTCGATATTTCTTCGAGGGATTTCGAGATGTTCATCCGCTTCGTCCACGACTTTTGAAATGCTTTCCTCACGCAGCAAATGAAGCATCGGATAAGGCGAGCGGTTGGTAAAGTTTTCCACATCGTCGGGCTGTGTCCCTTCAAACCGGTACTCCGGGTGGAAGCTGGCAATCTGGATGATACCCCGTAATCCGAGAGCCGCGATCAATCGGTCCCCGATGGTGAGGAAGTCGTTGAAATCGAGGAAGTTTCCGAACACGTTTGGATGGATTAGCAGGATCGTCTCGGTTTGGGTAATTGAAGCCCCAGCCAGATTCTGAAGTTCCGCGCCCAGTTCCTCAAGCAATTTCTCTTCATTCGTGACTTCGCTCACAACAAAGCGGATCAGATCGGCCTGGAAGACTCGCCGAGCGAACGGGCAAAGGTTCAGCCCGATCACCACGGACGATATCCAGCGGCGAGTGACCTCGATGACCGCTTCCCTAACCATTGCGATTGATCTCTGAGATTGAGATTATCCTCGGGCCGAGAACGCACGATCCGACTGAGTCCGAGGTTTGTAGATGAAGGCCAGTTCGACAATTATGCCGCAGGCGATGCCGACAAGGTAGGCCGCGATGTCGCCCCAGGCGAAGGTTGAGCTCGGGGTGCCAAGAACGAGACCACCGAACCGAGTCGCACGAATCGCATCGAGCCAGAGCGGATGGTACAACTGACTGAACTCGACGCTGCACGCGAACCCCACCGCCGACACGGTAACCAGTAAGGTCGATTGCCAACGGAGTAGAAATCCGAAACCGACAAACACCACAAGCCCCCACAACGCATCGCCCGAATACTTCGCGGCAAACCACGGGAGCCCGACTACTTCTGATCGGGAAGCCAATCCAAGACCTATCACGCCGATAGCCGCCAGGGCATACATCCAGCGAGTCCGCGCCATTCGCTCCACTCCATACTGCGATAGCCCTTTCAGAGGGTTGGCAACCGCCCGATTGCCGTGTACCATTCAGAGACCACTGACTCGTTACCGTCTCCGCATGTCCCAAAAGCCAACCTACGAAAACCTGCTCACCCGGTTTTTCTCCGGAACTCCGTGCGAGCGCGCAGCAGTTATGGACCATCTCACAGATTATGAGCTGGATCGGAAAGCCATCGAACGAAAGATCAGGGACCACTGATTGTTACCTTGCGCGGGATCAGGCCAGAACCTGGAACTGGAAAGCCCGTCTCATCCCTGTGGATCACCTTATGCGTGTGATCGAACAACTCGTTCAACATTTCTGGACACGCGGCGCATTAACCCGTGACGAGGCAGCGTATCTCGTGCAGCACGGATTTGTTCGGGAAGACGATCTTGCAGGGTTCCTCGAGTCACCGCCCGAGACTGACAGGGAGGAATTCGAGGATCTTCGAGACGATCCCCGTTTCGACCCGGCCGATCTTCATGCCGAAGAACTCGAAGATGAGTTGACTGGCCGAAAAGTTGGTGGCGGCAAAAAGGGAGAGAAGAAGAAAAAGCCCGCCGGGCATAATCTTACACCGGCGGCAGCTCACATTGCAGCTCACATTGCGATACGAGAACCGTATCACGCCCTTCACGAACTCGGTTGCCGACTTGGACCGTGCAGAACGTGGCGGGATGCCGGCCAGCGAATCGCCGCGGCTACATCGATCGACTTAGAAATGGCGTTGGTTGGGCTTCTCATATCGCGTCCTCGAGCGCTGGGGGAACTGTGGTTCTGGTTCGATCTGGAGCCACTATTTGTCTGGACAGAACATGTCGATAATGCGGGCCCGGTTGCCGATGGAATCGGCAAGCTCTTGAGGGCGGACACTTTAAACCGCGTCGGTCGTCTGGATCAGTTGAAGAAGGCAGCGGAAATCCAGGCGTTGATCGTGTTGCTTGCCGCCCGTCGGCAGTTTCTGACCCTGCTCCCGGCACTCTATAACCGCCATTTCGACAAACTGGGGCTGTGGCTGATCCCTCCAGCCGGGGTCGCTCTGGTCTCCTGGCCTTCTCTGCCCTGGGCCTTTGTCATTGTCTACAACGCCCGGAATGGCACGGTCGATGAGCCGCCATCAGGCTATTTGCTATCGTTGGATCATGTTCCGTGGCGGGTTGTTCAGGATGCCCTGCGTACAGCATTCCCAATAGATCCTCAAGCGATCCGCGAGTTGCTCCTGCACCATATTCGCGAGCGACCGGATGCCATGCCCGATCAATCCGATCTGTGGCGGAACATGGTATTCGACCGACCGCTATATTGTCCTTACACATGGAAGGTCTGATTGATGGAGTGTTCAGTACAAGGAGCCGCGCACGCAGTAAGCGGGTCTGAACGGCTACTTCCCGCTTACTGCGTGCGCGGCTCCTTGTACTGAACACTGAACCAAGGGTTCACCAATGAGTTCCGGCCCGATCGCCGAAACAGTCACCCTGAGCCAGGCCAAGGAGTTGATCCGCTGCCTGGCCCACGAGCAAAGTCTGCTGATCCTGTCGCCACCTGGTGTCGGAAAGTCCGATATAGTCCGTCAGGCCGCTGCCGAGGCGAACCTGGAGTGCAAGTCGCTGCTCGGCACACAAATCGCGCCCGAGGATGTGTCTGGAGTACCGCGAATCATTGGGGAACGCAGCGTGTTTTGTCCGCCGCGGGTTCTGCTCCCGGACAACCCCCAAAAATTCTGCCTGTTCCTCGATGAATTACCTGCCTGCGCCCCGGACGTACAAAAAGCGTTTTACTCCCTGCTTCTGGAACGGCGGATCGGGGAATATCTTCTGCCGGAAGGCACCTGGGTTGTGGCGGCCGGCAACCGGGCCGAGGACAAGGCTCTGGTTCGTACCATTTCCAGCGCTCTGGTAAACCGGGTTCTCATCCTGAACATCCGGATTGATGTATCGGAGTGGCTGATGTGGGCGCAAAAGGCGGGACTCCGCGAAGATGTGATTCGCTTTATCGAGCAAAACCCCGATGCGCTCCTCCGTCCCGTCCCGGACAAGGCTGTACCGTTCTCAACCCCCCGGGCGTGGGCTTCGTTGTCGCGCGCGATCGACCTCGTTGGGATGCGGGGCATGCTCACGGAACCGCTCGTTCGCGCGCTGGCTGTCGGTCGGGTCAGCGACGATGATGGCCGCCGGTTTGCTGCGACCTGTCTGGGAAGTTCCATCGATCCCAAATCGTCGTAAATGTCTCCCAATCTGGATTCATGACAACTCCCAAGCAACCGCTGGCCATCACGTTGTCCCAGGCGAAGGAACTGGTCCGATGCCTCGCGGACACTGAGAGCCTGCTGTTGCTTTCGCCCCCGGGTGTGGGGAAATCCGATGCCATTCATCAAGCAGCGCGGGAAGCCGGGTTGGAAGTCCGGTCGCTGCTTGGAACTCAGATTGCGCCTGAAGACGTATCCGGTGTGCCAAAACTGATTGGTGGTCGGGCTGTCTTTTGTCCCCCACGGCTACTGCTTCCGGAGGACAACAATAAACCTTTCTGTCTCTTCCTTGATGAACTTCCTGCTGCCCCTCCCGATGTACAGAAAGCGTTCTACTCCCTCCTGTTGGAGCGTCGGATCGGCGAGTATCAATTGCCGAAGGGCACCTGGGTGATCGCGGCGGGAAATCGGAGCGATGACCGGGCACCTGTCCGACCACTTTCCAGCGCACTCATCAATCGGGTGTTCGTGATTGCCATCCGAGTCGATCTGCCGGAATGGCTTGCCTGGGCGGAACGTGCTGGCGTGCGTCCGGAAATTCGTAGCTTCATCCGGTTCATTCCCCAGGCACTCCAGCGACCGGTACCAGCCGACCCGGTTCCCTTCTCGACTCCCCGTGCCTGGGCGCAACTTTCGCGTGACATGGACCTCGCAGACCGAGGCGGAATGCTGGCCACCGAAGAGCGGCGAGCGTTGGCGTTCGGCCGCCTCACTCCACACGATGCGGGACTCTTTTGTGCGCTCTGCGAGGAAGGCCTTGGAGAGATGCGACCAGTAGGCGACTATTTCGATGATGTGAAATTATTGCCGAAGGCCGAGACCGCCATGTGGTTTCTGGTGTCCCGTATTCGTCTGGCGGTTGCTCACGGCGAGTTGAGCATGTTACCCACAGAACGGATAAACGCTTTTCTCATCGCCATCAGTGAGGAGTACCGATTCGCCCTACTGCTCGACCTTGTCGAGAAGTGGGCGGACATCGGGGCCAGTCAGGTGATGTTGGCGACACTCAAGGAAGTCACGGGGGTGTGATACCCGGTCGTTCTCAGGGAAAAGTGTTACAATTCTCCCTATTCTCTCGCGGGCTTTTGTGATTTGGGAGTTCTCAGATGGCCGAGCAGTATAAGATCGTGATCGGGTTGGAAGTCCACGTTCAGTTGCTCACCAAGACGAAGCTGTTCTGCGGCTGCTTGAACAAGTTCGGGTTGCCCCCGAACTCAGCCACTTGCCCGGTATGTCTCGGTCTGCCGGGATCGCTCCCGGTCATGAACGAACTTGCTTTTCGCCTTGCACTTCGCGCTGCGCTGGCCCTCAATTGCCAGATTGCCTCGCATCTCGGTCAGCAACCCGGTTTCACCAAGTGGGACCGTAAAAACTACTACTACCCGGACCTCCCGAAGAACTATCAGATCAGCCAGTACGATCTGCCGTTCAGTCACGATGGGTGGCTGGAGATCAACATCGCGAAGGACACCAAGAAGGACTACGCCGCCAAACGGATCGGGATCATCCGTGCCCACCTCGAAGAGGATGCCGGGAAAAACCTGCACGATGAATCCGGTAAAGGCGGAGACAGCCTGGTAGACCTGAACCGAACCGGCACGCCCCTCCTGGAGATCGTCTCGCAACCAGATATGAATTCACCTGAGGAAGCCGTGGCTTACCTGGAGGAAATCCGCCTCTTGCTGCGCGAAATTGGTGTCTCGGATTGCGAGATGCAGGAGGGTTCCCTCCGCTGTGATGCCAACGTGAATATCCACATCCCGAAGAGTGATGAACCCAAGGGATACGCTGCAACTCCGCTCGTGGAGATCAAGAACCTGAACAGTTTTCGCGGAGTGGGTCGAGCAATCGCCTATGAAGCCAAACGCCATTACGAGGAATTTCAGAAGAATCAGGACCAGTTCCGATTCGGGAAGATGCTCAAGACAACCGCTGGGTGGGATGATGCGCGAGGCGTAACGGTGGTTCAGCGGCACAAGGAGGATGCCGCGGACTATCGCTACTTCCCGGAACCGGATCTCGTGCCGGTGGTGGTTTCTGCTTCGTTGATTAAGCAGGTGAAGGCTGAGACGGGTGAATTGCCATCAGCACAGCGAGCGCGACTCCAGACGCAGTATGGACTGAGCCCTTACGATGCCCAGGTTCTGACAGCCAAGGGCCGCCCAACGGTCGCTTACTTCGAGACAGTAGCCGCGGCAATTCACGATGGCAAAACCGCCGTCAATCGCATGAGCGATTTGATTTACCCAACACTCACCGAGCGAAAGGAAGAGATCGAGCAATTCCCACTCAAAGCTCCCGCTTTCGCGGAATTTGTGAAAGAACTGGCCTCGGCCAACTCCCAGGATCGACGGGAAGTGCTGAAAGTCATGCTGGATCAGGGTGCAGATGTCCAGAAAGCAAAGGAGATTGTGGGAATCAAAACGCTTGATGAAACGACGCTCCGCGAAGCCGCGAAGCAGGCGATTGCAGCAAACCCAAAGGCAGTCGCCGACTTCAAGAAAGGGAAAGAGCAGGCGAAGATGTCGATTGTTGGGGCAGTCATGAAGACGAACAAGGGAGCCCCGAACGATGTCGTCCGGCGGCTTGTGGATGAGGAACTGGCGAAGGTATAATTGCTGGAAAGATTGTTAAACCTTGGAGATCGCGGAGTGTCTGAGCCGATCGATGAAGCCCGGTTCCCGGTGATCGACCTGCCACCCGAAGCGAACACCCCGGAGGCAGCGGTCCAATGCCTTATAGCGGAGTTGGTCCGTGTCGGTAAGCTGCCTGGGGAATTGGCGGCTGAGGTTACTCATCAAGTATGGCACCGAGAGAAATTGGGATCCACAGCTACTGGCCGCGGTGTGGCCATTCCCCACGCCCGGAATGTGGCAATAGCTGGACCCGTCGGAGTGGTCGGCCGCTGTACTCGACCGCTCGACTGGCCAAATGTTCTGGATGGTGGTTCAGTTTGGGTAGTGTGCTTGATAGTCGCAAGCTCGGAAGGTCCAGGTGATTGGCTGCGTCATCTTGAACGGCTTGTAAGAACACTTCGCAACTGGTGACATTTTCAATATCTACCGCCCTCTAACATGCACTTTCTACCCGCTTCAACAGCTCGTTCAGCACCTCGCTGTCGCTTGGATAATCCGTCGGTAGCAAAACGCGTAGGGGAATCGGCACCTCATCCATCCGGTATGCTGTCCCGGGGCGATGGACGCCATACACAGCCGTTCGGAACTTCACCGCAGCAGGTACAGGTGACTCCACGCCAGGCGAATCTAACACGATCACAGGAATTCGTCGAAGGTGATCCAGAGCAGCAATCGGGAAATCTGTCGCCGTATCCGATCCAACGAGCAGGCATAAATCGACTTCGCCACGGGTCAACATTTCTGGCCCGGTGAATTCCCCGGGGTTGTAGCGCGGATAGCCCCGGCTCATGTTCACACCAAACGGATAGCCCGTCTGCCACGCCAACACTGAATCCGCCCCAGCCACGTCGCCATATCGCCGCATGCGGCGAGCGTAGAACCGGGTGTGTTCGTTCAGATCCGTCACGAGTTGTAGAAGTGCCTCAATCGTGCGATGCGCGAGCCGATCGCGTGTCAAGCCAGACCCAAAGAATATCACCCCACACCGACAGGATTTCATCCGACGAGCCAGATCGTGGAATGATGCGGGTACACCCGGTACTTCGAGATCGCGAACGAGCATTCGGAGCATCCAGAGCGTTTCCCACTGTCGATCGGCTTGAATTGGAATGAACTGATCGGCCTTCTTTGCCGTCTCCGTTTCCTCTTTATCGATCACCACCAGAAAACGATCCGCGCTGCCGTTGGGAACCCACCTCCCGGGCGGTTCGAGCGAGTAACGCTCGAGGTGCCGGGGATGCGTGGTTGAAGGGTCACTGCCCCAGAAGATGATGAGATCCGCTCGATTCTTCACTTCTCCCAGCGTACAGGTTGATTCCCCCACCTGCTGCAATGCCATGATGGAGGGAGCGTGCCCCGTGCTGGCCGTTGTATCAATGGTCGCTCCGAGACGTTCCGCAAGGGAGACCGCGGCCCGTTGGCCCTCCGTGGTACTCCGTGAAAGACCGAAGATCAGGGGATACTTTGCTGCTGTAAGAAGTTCGGAAGTGCGGCGATATGCAGCTTCGGGATCGGCAGCTTGGCCATCAATTTCGGCCGGCGGTGGAAATGAGATGTTCTGGGACAGAAACCACGGCTCGGCCAACTGGCAAGCACCAGTTGTGTGCGTGATCCGGCCGTCCTCAACAGTGATCTGGAGATCATCGCACACACAGCCGCAGACGGTGCATCCGACAGCTGTGGAGGTGTGAGGCATGGTTTGTTTGGCGAGGGAAGAGGTTTCCCAGAGAGAACTCCGGGAAACCTAATTTACTTTGCAAACACTCCAGAACTTTCCTTGTACATCTTGAATCGAGCAGCATCGACCGTGAACACCGGGGCAGTCTGTGGGAGAATGGATGTCCATCCATAATAGGAAGCTCCACCATCTGTTGAGGCACCCAGGTTCAGAGAGATCAACGGACCCGCCGTGGTTTTGAGGACGATAATCAGTGAAACTTTTGCGTCCCCGAATCCGTGTTCGGCGGTTGGAACGCCCGGCAAGAAGGCCTTCACGTTGGTGGTGTTCAGCACGGTCAGGAATGTTTCAATTTTCTTCGGATCGACCGTATAGGGGCCGGGCGATTTGGTTACGGCCCATACTCCTTCCTTGTTCTTCTCGAAATGCAAATCTGTAACGAACCCAGCCGTCCCCCATCCCTTGAACTCAATCCCAGTGATCTTCGCCGGATCGAACTGGAAGATCGCCCGATCTCGAAGATCGGCCTCAACAAACTTATCGAACACGAACTTCGGAAGCGTGAACACTGCTGCCTTGCCCGTCTGTCGAGCATATACGAAGTCGCCGGTGATCGCCCCGAATTCGTAAACTCGTTCCTTGTCGGCCGCATCAGTGCCCTTGAGCCCAATTACCACCTTTAATCGTGGCGAGAGAGGCGACATCGGTGGCGGCATTGCGGGCGAAGCCAGACCGTATTCGATCAGCTTCGCGGGACTTGGAGTCTCATCCACAAATCGCGTTACGGAGTGGGTTGTGCCCAGAATGCGCAGCATCTCCAAGACAGTAGTGGCATCGGCCGTCTTTCCCTTTTGGTCCGCCGGTGCAGCGAGCGTCCAACGATCTTGATTGGAGGAAGGATCTTTCTTCTCTTCTTTGTCGAGTTCGTAATTCTTGACCCCGCTGACCGTGATCTTGTTCGCAACTTCCGTCGAGAACGTCTTCAGATTCGGGTCGAGGAAATCGAGGCGGGTCTTCGTTAAGGCCGGGATCAACTCGACCGTTTCACTACCGGCTCCGGCCTTGATACGATCGGGAAGGAGAAACTCTCCAACGGTGCCATCGGGCAACGTCCGGCGAACGTATATAGAATCTCCCTCCTTTTTCCCGAATAGAAGTGTCGTCGGCTTGCCCTTCTCCTTGGGCTCGGCTTTGTCGTCTGGGGTTGGCTCGAACCCAGCGGCCCAAACCTTGACCTCGGCCTTGATCTCGGGCGGGGCAAAGTTAGCTGGATTCGCTGGCGGGAAGCTCTTGATCGTGCGGCGTTCCGTAAGCACATCCAGGAGTTTATCGACCACCAGTCGGCTGGCGAGTTGAGGGTCTCCGGCGGTCGAGTTTCCGAACAGCTTCCACTCCGGCACCGCGCCAGCCCGGCGCAGCTTCGTAGTCTGTCCTGCCACTGTGAGGTCGATCCCATCGATGCGCGATTTCTCAGTCGCCAGCAACGTTCGATCACGGAGTGGATCAGGGTTCTCGATAACCGGCACGAGCCCGCTAAGATCCCCCGAATTCGCTCGAATCACCCCCGGTTGACCCTCGATCCTCACCCAGACTTTGCCAGTCGGCGCTCCACCAGGGGTCATTGGTAGTAGCGCTGCTTCCTTTCTCCCTAGGAAGACGATCCCGACTCCTTCCCGAGTGTGCATTTCAACGCGCAACAAGTCGGGGTTGTCCGGGTTGAGCCCATATTCCTTGAGATCCTTCGGATTGTCCACGAAGTCGTCGGGAGTAAGAGCCTGAAGACTCGTGAGTGCCCTCAGCAGCGGTTGGACGCCAGTGAATGTATTGGGCACCGCGCTGAGATCCCCCACAGAATCTGCTTCACCCCATCCGGCCGGAACATCGAACTTCCACCCATCAGGCGACAGTGACAACGCCAGTTCCTTTTTCTTGTTCGGGAGCGACAACTTGAGAGCCGTCACATCTCCACCCACCATCCGAGAGTCTGCTGGGAACACTGCCTTCACCCGGTAATCGACGGTCCATTTGACCAGGTCTTCAGCTTTCCCCCCCCCACGGACGAGAGTATCCCGGAACAGTGGGTCAAGATCGCTCCGATTAACCGCTATCGGTCGATCGGATCTGGCCTGCGTGCTTACGAAGACAATGGCTGAAGATCCTCCAATCGACACATTCCCGATGTTCAAGGTTCCCGACCGCTCGTTGCCCTGACGAAGAGTCACTTTGAGCGATGGCGGTTGCAGTCCGGATACTGCCGGATTGGAACGGTTATCGGAAAACGCCGTTGGCTTCGCTTTGAGTATTGCGTTGATCGTTGCGGTAACGAGTGTCGAGTCGGCTTTCGTTTGCACAGGTTCCGTGATCATCCACTGATCTTTCCCCTTGCGTTCCAGTTTGAGGATCGCGGGCGGATCGTGCTTCTCGATCTCGACGACGTCGATCTGGTCAGCCTTGAGCCCGGCCAGACTGGGGATGAGATTACTCGCCTCTGGCGGCTCTGCAAAGAACGTCCGCACCAGGAGCGCAACTCCGACAAGGAGGACGAGGCCAAACAGAATAGCAGTCAGTCGGAAGTTCATTCCCGAACTCCAATGGTCGGTGGGTGGTTGTCAGTCAGTCGGCCGATCCCGTGGTTGCGATCTTGAGGCAGCAGTGGTGTACCTCTTGTCGTTATCGCACCAGCATGTATCGGTCAGACAATGTTTGTCTCACGTCTGTTGTCTGCGAGTCACCCACACTCCCAGACCGAGTCCACCAACCCCGATTAGAGCGAGCCAGAGTGGAAGATAGCGCAGTCGGGTATTGTCGATTGTTTTCGGATTGGGAAGAGCATACACGGCGTAGGTCTTGGACATAACTCCGCTTGGAACCGGGGGGCGGTCTCGTAGCCAGTCGATCGTCGCGCCAAGCAGGTCGAACGCGGGGGGACTCTCGGGAGCATAGCCCCTCGCAAGCATATTGCAGACCATCAATCCATTACCGAAGACCGCTACACGTGCAGTTGTCCCTTCGGTGACAACCACACCAACAGTTACCGTTCGGCGGAGAGTCCCGTTCCGATCGGCTTCCGCAACGGACTTGTTAATGTTGGCGGGAAACTCCTTTTCTACCCAAGCCCCACTCTCGGTGTCCGTCGCGAGTAGCGCCTTCGCAGAGAATGCTGGGGAGGTGGTGAGTGCCGAGACCTCCCGCGGGAAAATCATTTGGATACTGATCCGACGGAATAGACGGGCAATTGGGTTCTGCGCCTTGACGGCTTCAACGGTAAAGCCAACTGGCGGGCTGGTTGGATCGACACGGCGGTCGGCGGCAAGGGCGAACACATACTTATCGCCCAGGCCAACATTGAACTGCGCGAGCAACCCCTCAAGTCCTGTCGGAACAACTGTTCGGTGGCCCTGATCTGGCAGGGTGGCCCCAGACAACACTACCAATTTCCCCTTCCGCCCGCCTGGTAAAGGTTCCGTCATGTATTTGCGGATCGCATCGACTTGATTTGCCGGGAGCGTCTTTTGTGGATCGGCCACGATGAGGACAGCACAATCATCGGGTACTTTTGGTTGGTCCTTGTCGAATGACAGCGGTAGGACATCCAGGTAGTTCTTTTCCAGGAATTCGCGCAATGTTGAAATCAATCGCGCGGGATCCTGCTCTCCAGCAATTTGTAGTTCCTCGTCCGATTGCGTGAAATACACCTTCGGCTTCTGCTTGTTGTCTGCCAGGAACAGAAGTTCCTTGACGAGTCTCCCTTCCCCGACAAATGTTATTTTCGGCGCTTCTCCGCGAGGACCGGGCTCCTGACTGAAGAAGTCGTCGATCGCGATGAATGAAAATCGCTTTTTGTCCGAAGGGAAGGTAAGCAAGACACCCAACTCTCCGTCCTGAACGGGTGGATAATCCACTTTAAGCGTGGCGAGTTCGGTCGTGTTTGTGACCGTGCTTATGAACTTCACTTTAAACTTATCCCTGCTCGCCTCCTCGAATCGGGTGAGGACATCGCGTAAGTCGCTCACCAATCGGGTTCCAGACGGCGGGAGGATAGCATAAGCCACGATTGGCTGATCGAGTTCCGCCAAAAACTCTTCGGTCTGTGGGCTCATCGAGTAAAACCCACCCGCAGTGGTGTCGAATTTATTTGATATCCGATAAGAGAACACAATATTCGCCACAACCAACACAACGAGAAGCAGCAACGACGTGAGCCCCAGGTTGGCTCCATAAACGAGCCGACGGATGAGTGTATTGTTCCGCTCTTCAGCCCGAGCGGGTTGAACGGCACCCAGCACCAACCCCACCCCACAAACGACCAGCAAGAGTGGAATCACGACCCACTGAGATTCCTTCTCCTGCGCCTTTTCCAGCCAGTTCCCTAGACTGTCGCTCCACTGGTAAAAGTACACACCACCAGCCACGATCAGCAGCATCCCAAGACTCACTCCGGCAGCGAGTAGCTGTACCCGAGCCTCCGTTCGCTGCTTGGCCTCACTGGGATTTGGGATTCCAACTATGAGCCACACCGCAATAACTCCAACCGCCAGACACCCCGCAAAGGTTCCAATTCCACCGAGCATGTGATCCGTTCGTCGGAGGTTCACGCCGTCCGCGGCCGGGGTGGGAAGATCCGGCTTCTCGGGATCGAGTGGCTTCTCCGCATTGGTCTGGTCGAGTGGCTTATCTGGAACTCGTGCGCCACGATATGCCTGGATCCCGAAATATGCAGTGAGCACGAATAGGAGAACAGAGAGTATCGCCAGAATGATCCCGGCGTTATGTCGCTGGGTGCGGACGTACTCGACAATCATCTCACTGGCAGATGACGAGGGGGGAGTTGAGTTTGAAGTCGGTTCCATTGTGTTCATCCCGGCGAGCAAAAACAAAGACTCAGGGTTTCTGGGATCGACTGACGAGCACACAACACCTGGCCAAAACGATCAACTCCACTTCCTGATTTCCAGAACTTTCACAGTCAAGAACAATCCGAACACCGTCAAAGTAATCGCCAGCAGCACGTCTCGGATTGGCAACTGACCAGAAAGGGACTCTACCCACATGTGGTAGATCGATAATCGTCCGACGACCGCGAGTACCGCATCCGGTAGAGCAAGAACCAGGGGATTCTCGCGGAGCAGAGTAAAGAAAAGCAGGCTTTCCAGGACAACAAACGTCAGAACGGCAGCCACGATTTGATTCTTCGTAAGCGACGAGAAGAACAATCCCATCGCAATGAACATCCCTCCCTGCGCGGCAAGTCCGACATAAAAACCGAGCAATGGGCGGTAGTCGAATGGCTGGTCGCCCTCGACCCGCAAAGCAATAAGAAACAGCCCGACCGGCAACCAGCAGATCAAGAAGAAGAACAGTGTCCCCAGGAACTTGCTCACAACCACTACCGCTTCATTCACCGGAGCGGTCAAGAGAACCTCCAGACTGCCTGTCCGTTTCTCCTCCGCCAACAATCGCATCGTCAGGATGGGGATCTGGACGATATACACGAACAGGTTCAGGATGTGGGCTCCATACATCTGCACAATCGGTTCGCGTCTCGCGCGGCCATCGGCCAACTGCCCGATAAACTCCACGTATGCCAGCCACTGCGCGAGAGCCATCCCGCCAAGAACCAGGAACCCGATCGGAGACAGGAAATAAGCAGCTAACTCGCGACGGATGAGAGTAACGAGTTGGTTGTCGGAACATACCCCGAGAGAAACCGCGAGGTAGATCAGCCCGATTCCAAACAAAGTCACGCCACCAGGAACAAGGAATGCCTTTGGTGGAACGGACAACTGGCTGCCCAGGGATGCGACCACGAACACCCCAACTCCAACAAGTCCAAGTGCAGCGAGCGTTGCCCGGAGCCAGGTGGCATAGCGTCCCAAAAGACCCAGCGCCACCAAACCGCCAAAGCCAAGAATCACGATCCCCCGACCCAATACCTTCCAGTTGTCGAGAGACTGATCTGTCCTCCGCAGCACGGACGGCCCATCGTACAAGACGGTCGGGATAACGACACGACCAATCGCGTAAACGGCAATCGCCGCTCCAATGGCCCCAAGGGTAAACGCAACCGTATAACCTATCCCCTCCGACGTATCCACTTTAGCGAGGTAGCCACACAGAAATCCCACTCCCAGCAGGGAGAGTGCGATCCCCTGCCCGGCAAGGAAATCGGGTTTGAAGATCCCCGCGGCGACGCTCCCCACCGTCAACAGTCCGCCAAATGCCAAGAGGACATTGGATGCCACGTTCCGATACAATTCATCTGTCTCATGCCGGCAAAACGAAACCGTAAATAACAGCCCAACAAGACCAGCCCCAACCCCCCACGGAAGCATGTAGTAGCCGACTTGCTTGTTGGCGGCATCGCCGGCTGCTCCGGGGATGAGCGAAACGACAACCGCAACCAGAAGCAAGAAGAGCGCCCCGCCACCGTAAATCCGGCGAATCTCCTGTTCCCCATCAGTCGCTGCGTGATAGAGCATCAAGGCGAGCCCCAATGCGCCCGCCATAAATCCCCATCCCTCGGGCACCCACCGCGGCCCCACAGCCCTGGTAGCAGCCACCACGACAACACCCAGAATCAACAGAAACAATCCAATGAAGCCGATCAGACGCGCGAACGTCGGTCCCTCATTCACAACTGTTGAGGGAGCCGTCTCGATTGGAGGAACGGGAGAATTTGGCGGGAGCGTTGTCGTACTCATGGGAGTGGATAGAGCCTGTCAGGAATCGGGATTAACGGATATCGAACACTCAACCTGCATTCCAATGAACACTCTCGCTCGTGTTTGGCACTAAATGACCTTTGCAACACATTCCGCGTGCTGCTAATCCTTCATTGCCCATCAACTGCCGTGCGTCCGGCTCACTTTCTCATCCCAAACAAACCCTACTTTTGTTACGCCACTGGAGCCGGAGTTGGTTCGGAGACGACCGAGGGCGCTGGCATCGCTGGTTCCGTTTGCTGCAAAACAACCGCGGTGAATAGGTCTTCCAGCTTCTCTCGGCGCAGCTCCAGTCGACGAATACCCCAGCCCTTCGATGTCACACGTCGGGCCAGTTCCTCACGGAAATCCTTGTATCGATCCCGGGTCTTCATCTCGAATGTAGTCAGATCGCCATCGACTTGTTTTGAAGCGACCGAGGACAGTTCGTGTTGATCCTGGAGGAATCTGGTAATCGCCTCGATCGGACCACGGATATCAATCAAGAGCGTCGGCTCGCGGTTTTCGATCGACTTCATCGTGTCATCAAACTTGATCCGTCCCTTGTTAATAATTATCACGCGTTCGCATACCTTCTCCACTTCACTCAGAATGTGCGTGGAAAGGAGGACGGTGTGTTTGCCGCCGAGTTCCTTGATGGTGTTCAGAGTCTCGCCGATCTGCACCGGGTCGAGTCCGCTGGTCGGTTCATCGAGGATCAGGATGGGAGGATCGGCCAGCATGGCATCTGCCAGACCGACCCGCTGCCGATAACCTTTGGACAGAGTACCGAGGAGGCGGTTTTGTACCTCCTTAATCCGGCATTTTTCCAGGCAGTAGTCGATGCGGGCCGTGCGGCCCTGCCGTTCGATTCCCTTGAGCTTGGCGCGGTACGTGAGGCACTCGCGAACCCGCATTTCAGGATAGAGCGGGACGCTCTCGGGCAGATATCCAATCCGCTTGCGAACTTCCATCGACTGATACATGACATCGAAGCCGGCCAGCCAGGCATACCCGCTGGATGCCGGGAGCCAGGTGGTCAGAATCCGCATGCAGGTGGACTTCCCCGCGCCGTTTGGCCCGAGGAAGCCAACCAGTTCACCAGGTTGAACCTGGAACGAGATATCATCGACGGCCAAAACGGGGCCGTAGTTCTTGGTCAGGTTCTGGACGCTGATTGCCGCCGTCGCCATGGGTTATCGCTCGCGCTGCCGGTTGGTGAACATCGCGTGGGACGATTCACAATGATATGACAGCAAGATGTCCCGACAAGCGGGTAGAATCGGAGAAGTCACACTGAGGAACCTCAGTATGCCCCTTCTCAACCACTTCAGCCGCACCCAACCACTCACTTCACCTTCCACCGAATGACCGTCAGGGAATACGCCGGGAAGCGATAGTCGAATTTCGTTGCAGTTGCGCGGTGAGTCGATTTCACCGGGACAATTCGATCCGGAGCCGCGAAGCTGTTGGTAACATCAGGCTCACCTGCATGTTTGGTATCCGCGAGTGTCCAGACTTCCGCATCGCGGCCATCACCACCAAACGCCGCCAAATCGATCGGGCGAATCACATCCTTGGGACCAAGATTCACGGCAAAAAGCGTCACGACTTCCCCATTCGCGGAGAGGGTGGCGCTCACATCCGGTGCCGTATTAGCCGGGAGTGCCGAGTCGATGCGGAGAGCCTTGTCGCCCGCGAGGGTGGCATAGAGTTGCTGAGCGTAATACGTTGGGGACTTGTACAGCCGGTGGTTGTCGGTTTGAATGATCCCCGAGCAGAAGCTATTGATCAGATTCGATCGATTGGCAATCGTGACAAGATCCGCGTTGCGGTGCATCAGGTTGTGATATCGCGAACACCAGAGTGCATTCTCCAGCGTCAAGAGCATTGTTCGCCGCGGCCCCCAGTCGCCGGCTGTTGTGTTCCATTCCGTCACACCAACCTTGATGGATCGACCAGGAGCGTGTTTGTCGATCAGTCTGCGGACTTCTGCCAGATCGGTCTCGGCACCGGCGAGATTGGCGATGGAATAATGGTGCGGACAGACGTAATCCACCCATTTCCCGGCCTTCTCCAGTACCCCAACCGTGGGATAACTCGACAGCAACTGGATAGTGGGATCGATCGCTTTCATCGCCTCACAGAATTTCGGTAACTGAGCCTCGTAATCTGCTCCCGCGCGTTCGTTGCCGATCTGCCAGAACTTGATTTTATAGGGCTCTGGATGTCCATTCTTTGCGCGAAGCGCGCCCATTGGCGTATCCGCGGCCCCATTGAAATACTCCACCTGCTCCGCGGCGTCTTTCGGACCCTTTTTGGACACGCGAACGCAGATTAGTGGTTCCGCCCCGACATGCCGGCAGAACTGAACGATTTCTTCCAGTCCCGCCCCGGTTGGCTGGAGTCCTCCCCAGGCACGAAACGGTTTACGCTTGTCGGGATCGCCAATCGTGTCTCGCCAGTCGAATTCCCCCAAGTTGCTGTCATCCAGGGCACTGCCGCCAAATCGGATGATCCCGGGTTTGAGCGCCTTGACAGCCTCAACGACATCGGAACGCCAGCCATCGATAGTCCGCTCCGGCATCAGGGAAGCGTTATCGAGCCAGAGCGTACCCGGGCCACGGAACTCGATGCTCAGTGTCGCGTTGGAATCTGAGCCACGGATCGCCAGCCTGGTGCGATATTTGATCCATTTGTCCGTCGGTCGAAATTCCGCTGTCGCGTAATTCTTGCCATCGCGATGGATGCGAACCGTCACTGGTCCCGCGATGCCTTCCTGCCGGAGATAGCACGAGAAGACACACACTTGTTCCGGTTCGACCGCAATGCCATCCTGAGCGATCCCCACGGTACAGGGTGTTTCACCACTCGTTGCAATCTTCTGGGCAACGATACCACTAATGGGGCTGGTCTTGTCGAGCGTGAAATTAGCCCGATTTGTTGCCCCAACGGGATACCACGGATGCTCGCGGAAGTCAGTTTCCTTGATGTAAGCGACTTTGTAAGGGGTCAAACCCTCGAAACTGCCATCGCAGAGTTTCTCGGCCCACATGACGAGGTCGCAGAGGTATTCGATGAACTGGCCGTACTGGTTAGGGTCGATCGTCTCTTTGAAGAGAAGATCGCGGGTGATTTTGAGTGGGACAGTTGATGGGTCCACTTCCTCCAGTTTCAGGTCATCGAACCACGCAGTGCCGGTGCCCTTGCCGAATCCCACAAAGAAAACCGCTACTCGCACCCGGCCATCCGCTGGAGTTTCAAAGTAAAGCGTTTCTTTCACCCAATTCATGTCGCCCTTGTGATTGGTTCCACTGGCAATAATGCCCTGACCGCCGGGTTTCTGAATCTGAAACGTCCCGAAAACCGGAGCCGTGTGTGGATCGAGTTGATGGGTGCGAACCCATCCCGTGAAACGGTAGAGTTGTCCGGCCTTGAGGCGAATTTCTTGTCCGAGCGCGGTATCGGACAACTCCCCCGCAGCGATCCGCAACGATCGTTTCCCCTCCTGAACCACATCGGTATCGGCTGAGACATCTGCCTTCGCTCCAAAAATGTGAACCTCCCACCCCTTGGTGCTTTCTTCAAAACTCGGGTTCTCAATGCCTGAGTTTGAGGGCGGGTTCTGCCCACTGTTGCCCCTTGAGCCGATACAGAACCAACCACACAAGACGAGTAAGATGAGAGGCGTTGAACAGCGCATCATGGCTGGAATACCTGTGAAGACGTGTGGAGAGAGAACCACCGCGATCTGCCGATGCGTGGCTGTTGGTGTTTATAGGCGATTTTCTCGTTCCAATGGATGGGGTTGGTGGGAAAGCATGAACGGGTACTGAGAATCCTGAGGAAAATCTTTCTGGTTCATCACCGATCGAGTAAACTTTCTATCATGGATTGCCCGGCTCGCTCCCGGGTAACTGCCGCCCGGCTTGTCGGAGCTGCCTACCGATGATTCGTCGCTTATCCTGCTGTTTACTCCTCCTCGCAATATTGACCTCTACGGGAGCCTCTTCTCCTGACCTTCCCGAGGTCGCCCCGCCGCCACGGGAACGGGCAATAGCTTCGCCGCTGGCTCCGCCAATTCCCAAACTGCCGCTCAGCAAGTTAGCGCACGCCAAACCGATGTTCGATGCGTGCCTCTATCGCTATGGGGTTGGCACGACAAACCGACAGTGTCAGGCATACGTCAATCAAGCCCTCGGCATGTATTATTCGTATGTCTGGATCGAGTGCGTGCGGGCTGCCGAAACTGCCCTCACTTACGACCCCGATTGTGCTTACGCCTGGCTTATCCTGCATCGCGGCTTCGAGAAGTGGGGTGCGGGTGCCGCAGTTCCCAAGGTGACCGGACTCGGCAGCGTTTTGGGCTCACCGGGTCTGGCCATACTTCCGGAGAGTATGACCAAGTCGCCGATGGACTACTCCCTCGATATGGCCCGCAAACTGATGCCCAAGGCCAGCCACCGCGAGCAGCTGTTGATTCAGTCTCGCCTTCAGGAAAAGGGGATGTGGCCGGGTGTGGGGCCAGACGAGCGGAGGAAGAAAGCTCAACAGACACTCGACGAATTGCTCACCCTTTATGATGACGATGAGGAAGGGTGGTTCTGGCGCGCCCAACTCGCGACTGGCGACGGCCCAAACGCAGCGGCAACCTTCTACAAGGCACTCCTCCGGGTGAACCCACTGAATCCCGGAGCAAACCACGAGTTCGTTCACTTTTTCGAGATCATCAGACGTCCCGCGCTCGGCTGGCCCTACGCTGAGGGCTACATCAAGTCGTCGCCGGGGATTCCTCATGCATTCCACATGCAGGCTCACCTCGGCATGCGGATTGGCAAATGGGGCCAAACGACTGACTGGTCCTCGAAAGCAGTGGAAATGGAGATCGCCTACCACAAATACCAGGGCGTAACTCCCGGCGAGGATCATCAGTTCGCCCACCACATGGAAACACTTACCCGCAGCCTCGTTCACGATGGTCGATTCGCAGAAGCGAAGCAAATCAAGACGCTTGCCGAGGGCTATGGCTATTCCTTCCGTCCCGAATGGATTCGGATGGACATGCTGGACCAGGACTGGGCCGAAGCTCAGAAGATCATCGACCAGTTCCGCAAAACCGACAAGGCAACCGGAGCGTACTACGCCGCGATGGTCCTTTTGGAGAAAGGGCAAACCGAACTGGCCAGGCCAGAAATTGATACTCTCCGGCAACTTCAACAGAGTCGTAAGGTCGACAAGTCGATCGAGCGGAAGTTATGGGAAGTCCAGGGCCGCTACCTGTGCCAGAAGGGCGATGGCGAGAACGGGCTCAAACTGCTCAAGAAACTTGTGGAAACCACGAAGAACGACTACCTCCAGCACTCCTGGGGCGGCGGAGCCGCTTATATGGAGTTGTGGGGAGTCAGTGCCCTGGAAGCCGGAATCGCTTCCGAAGCCGAGGAGGCGTTCCAGGAAGCCCTGGCTCACGATTCCGGAAGCATCCGTGGAGCGTTAGGACTCTGGGCGCTCTGCGACCGACTTGGCCGCACCGAAGAGGCTGACCGCTACTTGAAGTTGGCGCATCGGCTCTGGTCCAAAGCCAGCGCGAAAGATTTCGAGACACTCAAGACTGATATGGCGATACGGGTCATCAAGGTTCCAACCCGTTCGATTGCTGCCACAACCCAGAGCGATAAAGCGGGGGCGAAGTGATCGCCGAGATACAGAAAACCATTTGATCCGCAGATTTCGCAGAAAACGCAGATTAGAAAACAAAATTTAAATATGATTTATGTATTATAATCTGTGTATTCTGCGAAATCTGCGGATCAATCTCTTTCAACTTTCCTCTTACCACTTGTTGCCCCATAATTGCTCCCCTGCTCCAAACGCCATCCATCATGATCCGCACTTTTCTCATTTGCCTTCCGCTCACACTCATCTGCACGCTCCCGTTGAGCGCTGAGGATCCCTGTGTCTCCGGTGTGCCTACCGGGAAAAGACCGGGACCGTATAGCTTCCTGGTCGCCACTGGTCCACAACGCGGCCAACAAACGTGCTACATCTGCGAACAGCATGAAGGGAACAAACCTGCTGCTGTTGTGTTCGCCCGAACTCTGTCCGACCCGCTTGCCAAGGTTCTGAGTAAACTCGAAGCCGCCGGAGGAGACAAGAAGGACTCCGGTTACAAGGTGTGGATGACGCAGTTGACAGCATCCGCTGATCTGGATGCCCTGGCCAAGTGGGCACAAAAGCAAGGATTGAAGACTACCCCCATCGGCGCATTTGAAGATGCGGATGGCCCACCATCGTACAAACTCAACAAGGATGCCGATGTGACCATCTTGTTGTTCACGAAGCAAAAGGTGGTCGCCAATTTCGCCTTCCGAGCAGGAGAACTCAACGACAAGGCAATCGATGAAGTTCTGAAGGCTGTCCCCCAACTCTTCGAGAAGAAATAGATGTGATGGGATGGCATTAGCCACCCCTTCCATATCCACACGACACCGCCAATCTGGACCGATGCCGTAACATGTATTGATGAGCTTCACACACCTGCTCCTTCGTCTTGCGCTCGGTCGCCGCCTCCCAGTCACCGCTGGGGAAATCCACATTCGCGGGCCAGTCGCGCCAATCACCATTCGGCGTGACAAGTTCGGCATTCCTCATATCGATGTCAATTCCGACGCCGATGCGATGTTCGCGATGGGGTTCTGCCAGGGGCAAGACCGGGGAGGACAACTGGAATTCCTTTGGCGAATGGCCAGAGGCCGACTGGCGGAATGGGTAGGATCGCCTGGCCTGGGTGCGGACCGGCTCAGTCGGAGGATCGGATTCCGACGGGCCGCAGAAAAGCAGTTTCCGGTTCTCGGAGATTGGGCACGAGAACAGTTGATCGCCTTTGCAGCGGGAGTTACTGCGGGAAATACCACGGGGTTGACGAACAAACCGCACGAATTTGCAATTCTCGGTGGTGAGCCATCTCCCTGGGATGCCATCGATGTGTTGGCAGTGCTGAAGCTCCAGTCGTTCATTCTCCCCTCGAACTGGGATGTGGAACTCGCCCGATTGCGAATTCTACTCACCGATGGACCATCCGCGTTGCTGGCACTCGATCCACTCAACGTGAGGGAAGGGGAATTGAATTCATCCCCCCTTCCCTCATCCTCACTGTCTCCCGTTCTCGTTGCCCTCTCGTCCGATCTGGCGGCTCTCCAGGCTTATCTCCCACGCGGTGGAGGATCGAATAACTGGGTGATCGCCGGGAATCGCACTCAGTCTGGCAAGCCAATCCTGGCGAGCGACCCGCACCTTGCTCCATCCGCTCCCCCACCGTGGTATCTCGCTCACATTCGCACTCCCGATTGGGAAGCGACAGGAGCCGCTCTGGCGGGATCGCCGAGTTTCGCCATCGGGCACAACGGCTTCGCGGCCTGGGGGGTAACTGCCGGCTTGACCGATAACAGCGATCTGTTCCTCGAAACGCTCGGAGCAGATGGCAAGAGTGTGCGGGAAGCGGATGGCACATTTACACCCTGCGAGGTGGTCCGTGAAGTGATCGCCGTGAAGGATCAGCCGGAGGTGATTGAAGAGGTCATGGTCACACCACGCGGCCCTGCGATTTCGCCGTTGATGAAGGACATTCCACATCTGGTTTCCTTGCGAGCCGTGTGGCTCGACCCACTGCCTCTCAACGGTTTCCTCAGTAGCCCGCGAGCCAGATCGTTCGATGCTTTCCGCAGATCCTTCGAGCAATGGCCCATTTTACCGCTTAACGTCCTGTACGCGGATAGCACCGGGACTACCGGTTGGTTCCTGATAGGACAACTCCCAAAGCGTGCAGGTGGGAATGGGTTATTGCCGCGCCCCGCCGATCGCTCCGACTCGGGCTGGACCGGACTGATCCCGTTCGCGGAGATGCCCTTCGTGCAAAACCCAGAACAAGGATTCTGGGCAACTGCAAACAACGATCCAAACAGGCCATTGTGCGATGATCGTCCTTTCTCTGATCCATTACGCATCGAGAACGGAAAAACCCGTGAGTCGATGCCCTTCACTCGCCAATGGCTGGGTGCCGATTACTGCGATCCCTACCGTGTGCGGGCGATCGTTCAGGCACTAACCACCCGGGGTGAATGGACCGTCGAGGACTGCCTGACTCTCCAGCGCGATGTTCGCAGTATCCCGTGGGAAGAAATTCGCGAGATCGTGTTATCGCTCAAGACATCGAATCCCGACGCCCGGGTGGGCTTGGAATTGCTCCGGGCCTGGGATGGGCAGGTGGATTCCGAGTCACCCGCAGCGTGTGTGTTCGAGTTGTTTGTCGCCGAGTTTTGTGTTCACGTTGCCAAAGCCAAGGCTCCGCAAACATGGCAAGTGGCCCTTGGCGAAGTTGGGCTCTGGGATGGCAATTTGAGTCTATTCACTGATAGAAGAATCCAACACCTCGTTCGCTTGCTCCGCGAACAGCCTGCGGGCTGGTTTACCTCATGGTCGGATGAGATGATCGATGTCCTGACCGGTGTGATCCAGAAACTTCGCCGCTCGGTTGGACCCGGGCCGGCCTACTGGGCTTGGGGACACTTGCGACAACTGCGACTGGAACATCCGTTGTTCGGTAAACATCCCTGGCTCAGCGCCGCGTTCAACATTGGCCCGGTGCCATGTGGCGGGGATTGCAACACGATCAGTCAGGCTGGTGCCCGACCCGCCGACCCCACTGACTTCACGCACAATATGTGTAACCTGCGAACGGTGTTCGACCTGAGTGACTTGTCGAAAAGTAAGTTCGTACTGTGTGGGGGACAGAGCGGCAACCCGTGGTCCGACCACCACGCCGACCACTTCCCGCTCTGGCAAGCGGGGGAAGCAATCACCATCGCTTGGAATCAGGCAGCGGTCATTCGTGAAGCGCAGGATACGCTGAGACTGCTGCCGGATGATCCACCCCTTCGCTAACGCTTTTTGTTTAAGCCCAATGGTCCATAGTTTAAAACCGAGGTGCATAAGCACCATCCCCACAAGCCCGAAGCGCCAGCGAGGGACAGCTTTTCCCTCGCTGGCGCTTCGGGCTTGTCTCGGGTTTTTCGCATTACAACCATAAATAGCGCAACTTCAAAACTAACGCTAACGCTCTGGGCTCGAGAAAAGCGTTTGTTGTGCCTTGTCCAGGCGAACTCAAAGCGTTAGCGATGGGGTGGACTTCAACACTCACGGTTTCTCAAAGAGCTTCGCATCGAGTTTCTCGTGCGTCTTCTGATCGGACAGGGTGGCGTCGATCATCGGTTTGCCATCGCGGATGACCCGCATTTTGGTGAACACCTTCCTACCACCTACCTCTTTGTAGTCCTCGTAGTAACCCTCATCGATAACTTCCTTCCAACCTTGGAACTCATCCTTCACCATCATTTCACTTTTCACGAGGAGCCCAGATGCCTTGTCGAAGTATAGGGTAACTGTTGGCTTCTTATCTCGTGTCACCTTGACCACTGCGGCCTTCTTCCCGCCTACGTCCTTTTCCCCAGCAGTGGTCAACTTGAACTCCTTGTCGGTGACCAGCGGAAGCAGCGAGAGGACGTGAAACTGATACACTTCCGCGAGGGTTTGCTCCAGCTTTTCGCCAGTTATCTCTTGCGATTTTCCCATGCTGGATTCCCAGGCCTTGGTCCCATTCACGATGACGAGGAAGTCAATCTTCATCCCACCGAAGTCGCCGCTGATGGCGAAGCGGTACTTATCCGGTCCTTGATAGGCCCAATCGCCCGTGTAGGGCATCTTGAAATCACCGCCAGTGAACGTCCCCTTGTCCTTCCAGGTCGTTATCACGGATTTGTCATCACCTTTGGCCCCGATGGCCTTCATGGCCTTGGCGACAATTGCTTTCGCGTCCATCGCATCATCTGCGCGGATGGAAAAGGAGCATACCAACACAGCGAACAGGCTCATTGTTGCGAATCGCATCGTATAGCCCCTACCAACGGAACCAACCCCAATGGTTGGTTGATGATGGAGATGTTAACGGGCACATTGAGTTACCCAAAGGTCGGTTGTCTGACATGGTCAGAAAAACCAACCGATGCTGCCCAACATTTTCAGCTTATTTTTCCCATTTTGAGGAAGCGGATATTCAAGAATCTCTGTCTGCCCTTCTCGGGTGCGGGGTTCCTTTGATCAGATGTTGAAGGGACAAAATCGTCACGGCTAGGAAAACTGTAAAAACATTTTTTCTTGCCTGGAGACAACCCTCACGCAAAACTGAGGTTGTTGGTACTGGTTCCCAACCACCAAGGCGACAAACCAGACGCGATTAGTCGCAAGTGCGGTTTCCCTCCCACCACTCGCACAACTACCGCTATCACGCCCACTTGTCGAATCTTCAGTGTTTCTTCTCCGGACCTTGCCGGATACGAGTGAATAACGGGTTGAATCCATGCTCCCCCGTCGCTGCCTTTACGCTCTCGTTGCCTGTCTCGTTGTACCTGCCGTGTCGTCGGCCCAGGTGGTGTTACCAACTGGTGGCACGATCAAGGAAGTGGACTTCGAGCGCCATATCATGGGGTTGCTCTCGAAATCCGGCTGCAATGCCGGAAGCTGCCACGGCTCCTTCCAGGGCAAGAATGGATTCCGTCTGAGCCTGTTCGGTTACGAACCTGCGCTCGATCATGCTTCACTCACCCGCGACAACCTTGGCCGGCGGGTGAACCTCGTCAAACCCGATGACAGTCTTCTGCTCCTCAAGGCCACCGGACAAACACCACACGATGGCGGCATGCGGTTCGGCAAGGATGGGTGGATCTATAACACCTTCCGCGAATGGGTTAGAGCCGGAGCCAAATGGACTCGCGGCAGTGGCGCTATTGCTAAACTCGAAGTCAGTCCACCGGATTTTGCCCTCCTTGCCAACGATAAACCGCTTCAGGTGAAGGTAACCGCCACTTTCGCGGATGACACAACGGAAGACATCACCTCATTCTGTGACTTCCGGATCAGCGACGATGCGATCGCCGCGTTGTCTCCGCTGGGGCTTTTGACACCCCGACAACCCGGAGATGCCGGTCTCACCGTTCTGTACCGCGGCAGCGTCCAGGCAATCCGGGTCTTGGTCCCCTCTCCGGCCAAGCCCGGCACCTACCCGGCAATCCCCGAAGTGAACCAGATCGACAAGGAAGTGTTCGCCAAACTCAAGATGAT
>Ga0206850_10080_pt1 | contig 34453 bp, 27 predicted proteins | sample Alteio_BWOrgCont_16_FD_152885 | JGI IMG/M metagenome (GOLD analysis project Ga0206850, IMG submission 152885) | Enriched cells from forest soil in Barre Woods Harvard Forest LTER site, Petersham, Massachusetts, United States -... | ecosystem: Environmental > Terrestrial > Soil > Temperate forest >...
AACAGATTTGAAAGATGTGTAGTAAATTTAATTTTAATTCTCGTTAAAAAAGCGTTAATTACTTGATTCTCAATAGGAAAGAAAATAACAGGATATTAGGATAGTCAGGATAAAATAAAGAAAAAATTAAATTTCTTTTATCCTGTCCATCCTAATATCCTGTTATTTTCTTTTATCTTTGGAATTTATTTGGGTTATTAGACCTCTTGCATAATTTCATTTGCCCGTTAAAACAAATCTTTTCGGGCCAATTTTTGTATCGTCGTCTCACCGGCTTATTCAAGTCGCCTCGCCTCCGCTACCCGAGCGAGCTTCGCCCGCTCTAAAAATTTGCCTCGAAAATTTTTTGTTTTTCCGGGAAAAGCAAATTACGCAAAAGGTCTATTTTGTTTTTGGTCGAGTTCGGACCAGCGGAGGTAGAGCTGCTCGACTTGGGTTTCGGCGAGGCTAATCGCGGTGCAGATTTTGTCGAGATCGTCAGGGTTGTTGTTTACTAGGAATTGGGTTAGCTGCTTGATCTCTTCTTCTAGTTTTGCGATTTTGCTTTCGATTTGCTCGTATTCTTTTTTTTCGTTGTAAGAGAGTTTGGATTTTATTAAAACAGGTTTTTCTTGTTCTTTTGTAGGTTCAAGTTTTTCTTCGGGCTTCTGCCCAAGAGTGATGAATGAGTTGCAGATCCGATCGATCATGCACCTATCGTGCGTGATGAGGACAACAGCGCCGGGGAATTCCATGAGACTCTCTTCGAGTGTCTCAAGTGTGGGGATATCCAGATCGTTTGTAGGCTCATCAAGCAAAAGGAGATCGGCAGGTTGTAACATGAGGTGGGCAATGGCAATCCGCGCTCTTTCTCCTCCGGAGAATGTGCTAAGGGGAAGTGTGAGGGAATCGGGAGAGAAGAGGAATCTTTTGCACCATCCATTAATATGGATCGGCTGTCCTTGAAAATGGACAAAATCCCCCGTGGGGGAGAGGGCGTCTTTAAGGGTCATCGTATCGGGGAGTTGGTTGCGGTGTTGATCAAAATAGACGGTTTTGAGAGCGTCGGCCCTTTTAATGGTACCTTGGTCGACCTGTATCTCGTCTGCAAGGATACGGAGGAGGGTTGTTTTGCCGCACCCATTGGGTCCCATTAAACCAATTCTACTTCCTGGAGAAAGGAGGAATTCGAGCCCTTGGAATAAAACTTTATCACCAAGCTGTTTCCGAATGTTTTTAGCTACAAGAAGTTTGCGGGTTTCCCTTTCACTGCCGATGAAATCGATGGAGGCCTTTTTCTTGGTGTTCCGTTTTTGAACATCGGATAGATCTTTTAAAAGCTCATGTGCTTGGTCGATCCGGGAGCGTGATTTAGATGTGCGTGCTTTGGGGTTGGAGCGGAGCCACTCTGTTTCTCTGCGCGCTTTAGATGCAAGTGAGCGCTCTTGTTCCAGCTGCCCTTGAAGGAATTGCTCCTTTTTTTCTAAGAAGTTTGCATAGGACCCATCAATGGCAAAAAGACCTTGTGGGTAGGCCGGGGATATTTCGATGATCCGGTTGGTGGCATTCTGCAGAAAATATCTGTCATGGCTTACAAGGAGATAAGTGGGGGCTTCCCGTTTTAAAAACTTTTCTAAAAAAACAATCCCTTCTAAATCGAGATGGTTCGTGGGTTCATCTAGGAGAAGTAGGTCTGGCTCGCTTAACATTTCTTTTGCGAGAGCGAGTCTTTTTTTCCAGCCGCCTGAGAGGTTCGCTGCAGAGGGCTCTTTGCCTGTAAAACCTAACTTGCTGAGCCATTTTTTAGCTTCTAGGCTGTCTCCTAGAATTTCTTCTATACTCAAGTCAGGAAATTCACAAGTTTGAGGGAGGTATCCTATTTTTAGGCCCCGTCTAGCAGATAAGTTGCCTGAATCAGCTTTTTCTAGGCCGGCGATTATTTTTAAAAGGGTTGTCTTGCCAGAGCCGTTTTCTCCGATGAGTCCAATTTGGTCCCCTTCAAAAATGCTTAAACATAGCCCCTCAAAGAGCTGCTTTGTACTAAATGCTTTTGAAAGGGATTCTCCATTAAGTAAAAGCAAATAGCCATCCTTCTTGTAAAAGGGGTTTAGCGTATGCTAAAAGAGCATCTGGATCTTGTTGTTCAAAAGTTAAAATGGCCTGCCTCTTTTCTAATAATTTAGCGCTGTTTTTAAATAAAAAGCCAAAGAGTTGTTTAAGTTTGCCCACACGCAACCTCACGGAGGCTTCCACTGGGGCTGCAGCGACATAAATGTTTAAGTAACTGAGTAGATCATCCCATTTTAGGCAATAAGGCGCCTTAGAAAAATGGGCTTTAATCTGATGGAAAATAAAGGGGTTTATAATACTACCTCGGCCAATCATCAATGCGTCGCATTTTGTGATCTGGAGCATGTTAAGGGCATCTTGGACATTTAAAATGTCCCCATTGCCCACAACAGGAACTTTTAGAAGGGATTTAGCCTCCGCAATCAGTTCCCATCTGGCAGGGGGGCCATAGCCGTCGACTTTTGTTCTAGGATGAAGGGTGATATATTGAACGCCAGTTTCTTGAGCTGCAAATAAGTTTTCTTTAAAAAGGGAAGTGTCTTCAAAACCCGCCCGCATTTTTATCGTGACTGGAACTCTGACTGCTTTGACGACAGCTTTGACCACCTCATGCAAAAAATCGGGCTCTTTTAATAGACTCGAGCCGGCTCCCCGCCCTGTGACGGTATTAGAAGGGCAGCCGCAATTCACATCTATACGCAAAGCGCCCCTTCTTTCAAGCTCTTGCGCCATCTCCCCCATTAAATCAGGATCAGCTCCCATGATCTGAGCTGCCATTGGAATAGGGGAGAGCTCATTAGCGGTATACATCTTCCCCAAACTTTTAATATGAGCATTGCGCGGCACCCGAATAAAGTCCCTTACCGCCTCATCAAAGCCCCCAATCGAAGCGATCGCCTTGCGAAACGAATAATCCCCCACCCCCTCCATGGGAGCTAATTGAAGATAAGGACAACCATTTTCATCTTTCGGCAGAATAGACATCCCTATAGATTATCAGGTTTAAGAAAAAAATAACATGATATTAGGATAGACAGGATAAAAAAGAAAAAAAATTAAATTTCTTCTATCCTGTCCATCCTAATATCATGTTATTTTCTTCCAGTACGATACATAATTGTAGGATGAATGCATTAAAACGCAAAACGCAAAAATAATAAATATATTTTTAATTTTTTTGCGTTTTTGCGGTTTGGCGTCTTTGTGTTAATACTTTGCAGAAAAAAAACATGCCCATTATAAAAAGAATATGAAATTAGCTGATATTGAAAAAGCCAGAGAGCAAATAGAGCCGTACATTATCAAGACGCCAATAGTGGGCAGTGATTTTTTTCTTAAGTGTGAGCAACAGCAGGTGACAAATAGCTTTAAGGCGAGGGGTGCTTTTTATACCCTTTTGCATTTGAGTAAAGAGGAGAAGAAGCGGGGTGTTGTTACTAGATCGGCGGGCAATTTTGCCAAGGCTTTGGCCTGTGCTGGGCAAAAGCTTAACATACCTGTCACGATAGTCATGCCTCTGCATGCTCCAAAGGTAAAGGTAGAGGGTGTCAAAAGCTATGGCGCAAAGATTATCCTGCACGGGACCAACCATGCGATGAGTCAGGCAAAGGTTGACGAAATTGCAGCAGGAGAAAATCTTGTCCCCCTTTCTCCTTATGACCACGAGAGTGTGATTATAGGAAACGGCACATTAGGCCTTGAGATCAAAGAGCAATTGCCTTCGGTGCGCAATTATATTGCTCCCATCAGTGGGGGAGGATTAATGAGTGGTAGCGCCTTTACCTTAAAATCTCTTGATCCAAAAGTAAGAGTTATTGGTGTAGAGCCAAGCGGCGCTGGGGATTATTTTCTTTCATGTCAGCAAGGCAAAAAGGTAAAGCTCGAGAGTACACATTCTATTGCCGATGGTCTACTTGCTCCCACAGTGGGCAATCTTAATTGGCCTCTTTTGCAGAAGTATGTTGACACATCTATTTTAGTCACCGACGAAGAGATCATCGAAGCCATGCGCTATTTGTATACAAAATTCCAAATGATTGTAGAACCCTCAGGCGCTGCCTCTGTTGCGGCTCTGCTTTTCCACCCAGAACTTAACCTTCAAGGCGAGACTGTCGCAGTCATCTCCGGCGGCAACGTCGATCTTGACAAGTTTCATGATTGGGTCCAGGAAAGACTTATTTGATTTTACTAGTTAGAGCTGAAATTAACGTGCCACGAGCCGGAGCCCGTGGCTTCCACACAGGTTCACTATGTGGGTCTATGTACATATAGTAGTAAATTGTGTTATTTTTTGTAAACTTATTCTTACTCGCGGCAATGTCGATCTTGACAAGTTTCATGATTGGGTTCGAGAAAAATAGTGGAAAGATATGCGCAAAAAGCTTAGCATGTATCCTTATGAAAATATTTGCGCTGTTTGTTTTTCTTATATTCAACGTCATGGGTTTTGCCCAGACACAAGCGCTCAGTCAGCTTATTTATGAAATTCGCAATCCTCAGACGGGTTCTGCACGTTTCCGTCAGGCTTTGGAAACAATTGGGGAGTATCTTGCTCTTAATGTTTTAGAAGAGCTTAATACTCAAGAAACCTCTGTTCAAACCCTGACTGGTGTAGAAGCTAAACATCATCTAGTCGATGAAACTCCTGTCCTAGTTACAATTCTACGTGCGGGCCTGCCTCTCAATGCAGGTGTACATAAGGTTTTTCCAAATGCTGAGGTGGGCTTTTTTGCTATGTCTCGCAATGAGGAAACGCTAAAAGCAAAGATAGACTATATAGCCCTCCCTTATTTAGAAAATCGATTTGTGATTTTATCTGATACAATGTTAGCTACAGGGGGTTCATTGCTCGATGCAATTCAAGTTATTGAGCAACATGGACCGAAAAAAATCTTTGTAATTACAGCGATTGCCTCTGAATATGGGATCGCCCGAATTTTCCAATATTATCCGAATATTAAAATCTTTTCCGCTGCTATTGACCCACATCTGAATGATAAAGGATACATTCTTCCTGGTTTAGGGGATGCCGGAGATCGCTGCTATGGAAATAAACATTAGGAGACTCCATGCGTAAATATATTGTTGCCTTTTGCATCTTTTGTTCTTTTTTGTGTGCGGCGCCGCGGACATTTTATCCTCCGATTGAGCCTAATCAAACAGGGTATTTGCCAGTGGGCGGAGGGCATACACTCTATTGGGAGGAATGTGGCAACCCAAAAGGTAAACCTGTTCTTTTTCTGCACGGAGGGCCCGGGATGGGGCTTTCAGCATATCAGCGCTCTTTTTTTAATCCCGATCTTTATCGGATTATTTTATTTGATCAAAGGGGCTCGGGCAAGAGCTTGCCATTTGCGTCGCTCGAAAATAACACCACTTGGGATTTGGTAAATGACATTGAGCTCCTTAGAGAGCATTTAGGAGTTCAAAGTTGGGTAGTATTTGGAGGATCGTGGGGGAGCACGCTGGGTTTGGCCTACGCAATTAAACATCCCGATTCTGTTAAGGGATTAATATTGCGCGGCATTTATCTTTGCAGGTCAAAAGAAATTCAATGGTACTATCAAGATGGCGCTAATTATTTTTTTCCTGATATATGGGAAAATTATGTTGCGCCCATTCCTGTTTCAGAAAGAGGGGATTTTGTGAAGGCTTTTTACAAACGGCTGACTTCTTCAATAGCTGGAGAAAGGAGCGCTGCTGCGCAAGCATGGGTCGGATGGGAAGGAAGCACTTCGAAACTTCTTTTTGACCCTACCCTTTTTGCCGATTTTACTGGGGATGAATTTGCCGATTCTACTGCGCGGATCGAATGCCACTATTTCGTTCACAATACGTTCTTTGATACGGATAACTGGCTCGTAGAAAATGTGGATGCCATTCGCCATATTCCCTGCATTATGGTTCAGGGGCGGTATGATATCCCGTGTCCCATCGAGGGAGCCTGGGACTTGCATCGTGCGTGGCCTGAGGCTGAATTGGAAATTATTCCCGACGCCGGTCATGCCTCCACAGAATCTGGGATTCTGGACGCCTTAATTCGGGCAACCGATCGTTTTTCCTCTTTGTAAAATAATGTTTTTTTGTTACAACACACTTCTAAAGCTACGGAGTGTTGCTATGTTAAAATATAAAAATAAACTCATCCTGTTATCGATGTTATCGCTTGCAAATGGAGTATTTGCCAAAGATTTGTCCGTTGAGAAAATAGTATTTGGAGAAGAAAAGTCGAGCGAGGCTGCAGCGGCAGTATCTCCGGTGCCTATGTGTTGCTACTCAAATTCTCGCCCTGAGAGAATCAGCGTGCGCCATATTGAAAGCAAAGGTATCGGCTATAATCAGGGTTATTCAACTCTTGAAGGTTTTTTTATGATGCCTGCTGCGGCAGATACTATTTGGTTCCCTTTCTTAGACTTGCGCGGGCATGTGTTTAACAATGGTAAGTTTGCTGCTAATGCGGGCTTGGGTTTGCGCTACTTAAGCGAGTCGCGTGTATGGGGGATCAACTCTTATTACGATTATAGGCAAGCAACCCATCGCAATTTTTCCCAATATGGCTTGGGGCTAGAGTCATTAGGTAGGGTCTGGGATTTTAGGGTTAATGGATATCTTCCTGTAGGAAAAAAAGAAAGCAATTACTACCACTACGGCACAACGTTTGAAGGTTTTAAAGGAAATTCCCTCCTCGTTTCTAGAAAGCAAAAGATCGCATTTAAAGGGATCAATGCTGAGGCTGGCGTTCATGCCGCGCTTTCAGATGATATTCTCTTCTACGCGGCAGCAGGACCCTATTATTTTAATCATCATACTCTCAATGCTTGGGGAGGAGAGGTTAGAGTGGCGCTGGATTTCACAAAATATGTGAGACTAGAGGGCAATACTTCTTATGACAACATCTTTAAATGGATTGGCCAAGGACAACTCAGCTTAAATTTCCCTTTTGGTCCTAAGCAGAAGATCTCAGTTAGAAGATGCAACACTTGCTGCGATGAGGTGATGCTGCGCGATAGAGTGGTCCAAAGAGTTGATCGGGATGAAATTATCGTTCTTGACTCTAGAAGAACTAAAACAGCAGCAATCGACCCTGCAACAGGACTTCCCTATGTATTTATCTTTGTGAATAATACAAGCAGCTCAAATGGCACTTTTGAATCGCCTTATCCTACGCTCGCTCTTGCTGAAGCCAACTCAGCTCCAAGTGATATCATCTATGTCTTTGAAGGAAATGGAGCATATACACTTAGTAATAGCATGACCCTGCAAGATAACCAAAAACTTTGGGGTGCTAGCCTACAATACCAGCTTTCTGCGCAAGGGGGTCTCATCACAATCCCCGCCACGAGCGCTGGACTTCCTCAAGTATCATTGGCTACTTTGGGTTCAACAGCAGGAATAATACTTGGCAATAATAACGAAGTAGCCGGCATGAATTTTACGGGTAATTTTACTGGGGAGGCTATTTTTGGAGGCTCATCTTCAGGATTTGGAGTAGGAATAACAAATGCCAATATACACGATAACCATTTTAGTTCGGTAGGTTCCTCAGCTGCAATTCAGTTAACGAACTGTTTTGGAGATCTAATAGTAGTGAACAATCAAATGGCAAATGCTGATTATGGAATTTCTATTTTAAACGAGAATGTATCCAATATGAATTCTAATGTCGTAATCTCAAATAATAATATCCTCAATTCTGGAATTTATGGAGTTGGTGTAACGACTGATGCCCCCTCAGGTACTATGCAGCTGCTCATTGAAAACAACACTGTAGATGGTAGTGTCACTGCTAATATTGCTGTAGGGTCTACTATTACGGGAGCGGGCCAGATGGTGTGCGGAATAATCCAGGGTAATACAGCTACAAATAGCCTATCAGGAATTGGGATAGAGGTCGCATTATATTTAGACGGATCTGAAAACTTCAGCGTGGATATCATTAACAACACTTGTACAGGAAACATGGGAGCGTTTGGAGATTTCTTAATAGCGACCGAATCTGGAAGTTTATGCGTTAATTTCTCGGGAAATACCAGTGGGGCTTATACCTTTTTAAACAATGCGGGTGTTATGCATATAGTAGACCTTGCAAATGTACCATCTAACAACACGGGCACTGAGAACCTGTACCCAACTGCGCCCATAACTTCGGTAGAAAGCTGCAGCTGCCAATAAACATTTAGTGCAAAAAGGAGTATCACATGTCAAAATACAGAAATAAACTGATCCTGTTATCGATTTTGTCGCTTACTAGTGGTGCGTTTGCCCAGGATTTGTCCGTTGAGGAAATGGTATTTGGAGGAGAAAAGCCGAGCGAGGCTGTGGAATTTGTGGAGCCTGTCGAGCCTGTAGAGGCAGTGCCTCCGGGGCCTATGTGTTGTTATTCTAATTCTCGCCCTGAAAGAATCTCTGTGCGCCATATTGAAAGCAAAGGTATTGGATATAATCAGGGTTATTCAACCCTCGAAGGTTTTTTTATTGTGCCTGCTGTGATTGATACGATTTGGTTCCCTTTTTTAGACTTGCGCGGACATATATTTAACAATGGTAAATTAGCTTGCAATGTAGGCTTGGGTTTGCGCTACTTGAGCACATCCCGTGTATGGGGGATCAATTCCTATTACGATTACAGGCAATCACCTCATCGCAATTTTTCTCAATATGGCCTGGGGCTAGAGTCTTTGGGTAGAGTTTGGGATTTTAGAGTCAATGGATATCTTCCTGTGGGAAAGAAAGAAAGCAACTATTATGGCTACGGCACAACGTTTGAGGGTTTCAAAGGAAATTCCCTCTTTATTTCTAGAAAGCAAAAGATCGCATTTAAGGGGATCAATGCTGAGATGGGCGCTCATGCCACACTTTCAGATAACATCCTCCTCTACGCTGCAGCAGGGCCCTATTATTTTAATCATCGTACCCACAATGCTTGGGGAGGAGAAGTTAGAGTTGCATTCGACTTCACAAAATATGTGAGACTAGAGGGCAATACCTCCTATGACAATATCTTCAAATGGATAGGGCAGGGACAACTCAGTTTAAATTTCCCTTTTGGTCCTAAGCAGAAGCTCCCAGTTAGAAAATGCAACACTTGCTGCAATGAGGTGATGCTGCGCGATAGAGTGGTCCAAAGGGTTGATCGGGATGAAATCATTGTTCTTGACTCTAAAAAAACTAAAACAGTAGCAATCGATCCCGCAACGGGACTTCCTTATGTATTTATCTTTGTGAATAATACAAGCAGCTCAAGTGGTACTTTTGAATCTCCTTATCCTACGATTGACCAAGCTGTAGCAAACTCAGCTCCGGGCAATATCATCTACGTTTACGAAGGGGATGGAACACCTTATGCACCAGCTAATAGCCTCACCTTGCAAGATAACCAAAAACTTTGGGGGGCTGGAATAGCACAGCAACTTCCAACAGCTCAAGGATTTGTCACAATCCCTGCGATGAGCGCAGCCCTTCCCCAAGTGTCATTAACTAATGTAGTTGCAAATTTTGGAATAATACTCGGCAATAATAACGAAGTAGCGGGTATGAATTTTATGGGTGTTTTTACTGAAAACGTTATTTTTGGAGGCCCACTTTCAGCTCTCACTGGAGGAATAACAAATGCCTATATACACGATAACCTTTGTTCGACAGGTGGTACCGCAGTTCAGTTTACAAACTGTTTTGGAGATCTAATAGTAATGAACAATCAAATCATAAACTCTGCGGGTACTGGAATTGAGGTTGATAACCAAGGTATAACAAATGTGGATTCTAATCTAGTAATTTCAAATAATAATATTTTAAATACTGGTCCAACGTCGTTTGGTGTGGGGATTGAAATAAATCTTAATGTTTCTTCAGGCTTAATGCAGCTACTTATTGAAAATAACACTATAAGTGGTAGTGGCTCTGATAATATTGGCGTGTATGCTGGTGATTTTGTCTCAGAAGAAGGCCAGGTTTTATGTGGAACAATCCGAGGTAATATAGCCACAAATAGCCTAATGGGAGACGGGATAGATATATATCTAGTTTCAGGATCTGCTAACGTCAACGTGGATATCGTTAACAACATCTGTACAGGCAATATGGGACCAGATTTCCTTTTTGACTCACTATCTGGAAATTTATGTGCTAGCCTCTCGGGAAATGTCAGCTCAAATAATGGCGCTACTGTCGGTTATTATTTCAGTCAAGTTACAGCCGGTGTTGTTCAAGTAGATCTTAGAGGTAACAACTTAGGCACTATCCAAACCTTGGGAGCCATAACCTCTGTAGGAAGCTGCAGCTGTCAATGAACATAAAACAAAAAACCACGGGAACATCACATGTCAAAGTATAGAAATAAACTGATCTTGTTATCGATTTTAACGCTCAACTGCGGGCCGTTTGCCGAGAATCAGGCTATCGCTGATATGATATTTGGAGATGAAGAGGCTAATGAGGCAGCATCTATGTGTTGCTATTCAAATTCCCGTCCGGAAAGGATAACAGCGCGTCATATTGAGAGCAAGGGGATAGGATATAATCAGGGCTATTCAACTCTTGAAGGGTTTTTTATGATCCCTTCCGTAACAGATACGGTTTGGTTTCCTTTTCTAGACTTGCGCGGACACGTGTTTAACAATGGCAAGTATGCTGCCAATGCGGGCTTAGGTTTGCGCTATTTGAGCGAATCACGCGTATGGGGGATCAACTCTTATTATGACTATAGACAAGCATCTCGTCGTCATTATTCTCAATACGCCCTAGGACTAGAGTCATTGGGTGAAGTATGGGATTTTAGGATTAACGGGTATCTTCCTGTAGGAAAAAAGGAGAGCCATTACTACGACACAAAGTTTGATAGCTTCGCAGGAAATTCTCTCATCCTTTCTAGAAAACAACAGATTGCATTTAAAGGGATCAATGCTGAGACGGGCGTTCATGCCACACTTTCAGATGACATTCTTTTCTATGCAGCAGCAGGACCCTACTATTTTAATCATCATGCCGTCAATGCTTGGGGAGGAGAAGTGCGCGTTGCATTTGATTTCACAAAATATGTGCGGCTAGAGGGCAATACTTCTTATGATAATATCTTTAAATGGATTGGACAGGGGCAACTCAGCTTAAATCTCCCTTTTGGGGCTAAGCAGAAGCTTTGCGTAAGAGAATGCAACACTTGCTGCGATGAGGTGATGCTTCGCGATAGAGTGACCCAAAGGGTCGATCGGGATGAAATCATCGTTCTTGAGTCTAGAAGAACCAAAACAGCAGCCATCGATCCCGCAACAGGACTTCCTTATGTATTTGTCTTTGTGAATAATACAAGCAGCTCAAACGGCACCTTTGAGTCGCCCTATCCTACGCTCGCTCAGGCTGGAGCCAGCTCATCTCCAGGTAATATCATCTACGTTTTTGAAGGGAAGGGAGCATATTCCCCTGCAACTAGTCTTACTTTGCAAGACAACCAAAAACTTTGGGGTGCTAGCTTACAATACCAAGTCCCCACACAAGGGGGTCTTATAACTATCCCTGCCATGAGCGCTGCGCTCCCTCAAGTTTCATTAACTGCTCTGGGTTTAGATATACAAGGAATAATATTGGGTAATAATAACGAAGTAGCCGGTATGAATTTTACGGGTGTTTTAGATATGGGATCAGCTATTTACGGAGGTCCGCTTTCAGGCTTTGGAGTAGGAATAACAAATGCCAATATACATGATAACGTTTTTAGTGCGATAGGCGGCCTTGACGCTTTTGTGTTAGCGAACTGTTTTGGAGATTTAATAATAGCGAACAATCAAATCACAAATGCTGAGTTTGGAATTGCGATTATTAATCAGGTCGTATCCAACATGAATTCTAATGTCGTAATTTCAAAGAATAATATTAGTTCGACTGACAATGGAATTTTTGTATTAGCTAATGCCCCTTCAGGTTCTATGGAGCTACTTATTGAAAATAACACTGTAATAGATAATATCTTAACTAATATTTCAGTGCAGAATAATAGTATGGCGGCGGGTCAGTCGGTATGCGGAACAATCCAGGGCAATACGGCATCAAATAGCGCAGAAGGATACGGGGTAAGTATATTCCCACAATACGGATCTGCTGTTAACTTTAGCTTGGATATTGTTAACAACACTTGTACAGGTAACTTTGGGGGAGGTTTCTCAATAGCATCCGATCAGGGAAGTACATGCGCCAATCTCGTGGGGAATTTTGGAGCAAATAATGACGGAAACTCTGATTACTATCTTGAAAGATATGGCACTGGCAATCTTTACATAGTAGACCTTGCAAATGTGACTGAAAACAACACGGGCTCCTTAAGCCACTCTGGAGCCGTCACCATCGGAAGCTGCAGCTGCCAGTAAGGGATCGTCAAATAATAAATTAAAGCATTTGGTGGTCTTAGGGTGGCTCAGATTTGAAGAATCGCGACGAGGGAGATATTAATTCAATACCTTCGAGGAGCGATCCTTCAAAGATGGGCTGCCATAATGGCCTCAAAATACTTTAAGTTATTGTTTGACGATCCCTAAAAGCAAGATAAAATGAAACAGGATATTAGGGGCAGAATAAAAGAAATTTAATTTTCTTTATCCTGACCATCCTAATCATGCTATTCACCTGATATCCTGTTTTTTCTTTTATCTTAAATGTAAACCTTAGGAAGGTTTTATTGTCTCAGCAACTTTGTCTCTAACTTCGTCGCTTTTCTTTTCTGCAGTTTCTTTTGCTTCTTTAGCTTTTTCTTTTGCAGCTTCTTTTGCTTCACTGGCTGTGTCTTTTGTAGTTTCGATAGCGTTGTCTAGTTTTTCCCCTGCACTTTTGGCATGGAGAGTTCCGGTAGCAAAACATAAGCAAGCAGCGGTGCTAGCTAGCGTCAATAACATTTTTTTAGTTTTCATAAATTCCTTATGGTTTTAATTTTAGTTGAGATTACGAAGGTTTGATTGCTTCAGCGATTTTATCTCTGAAATCATCGCTTTTGTTTGCAACAGCTTCCTGTGTGTCTTTGGCTGCGTCTTTTATAGCTTCTGTTGTTCCTTTCGCTTTTGCTGTTACAGAATCGATAGCATCACCGAGTTCTTCGGCGAGTGTTTTCTCTTCTGCATGGAGAGATCCGTTAGCAAAACATAAGCAAGTAGCAGAGCTGATTAGGGCCAATAACATTTTTTTAGTTTTCATAAATTCCTTATCATTTTAGTTTAAAAAGACGATCATCACACATAATACTACATGGCCTTAATTATGTCTGCGTTAAAAAAACTATATTGATTTAGTAGGTGTCCTTTTGATGTTATGGCGTTTGATTGCGTAAGTTAGGTCTATCTCATTAACATTTTCTATTGCGAGTTCGATGGCACCATGGGATTCTTCACTGAGCCTCGTAGCGTCTGCACGGAGAAAGCCATTAGTCAAACATAAGCAAGTAAAACCGGATAGAGTCAACAATAATAAAATTTTTTTTGTTTTCATAAATTTCCATTTTTCTATTAAAATCAAGTTTAATGGTTAAAACAAAATTAAATGTTTATTTTGCTTCATTTTTAAGTTGTTGATCGGCATTATGTTACTTCTAGCTTCTTTTAATGTCTTGTTTTAAATTTTTTTAATAAAACAAGCCAAAAAAAACTGAAATCTGGTATGAGTTGAGATTATGGCTAAAAAATACGATGAAAGCACCGTCCAGTCCTTAGATGCCCTAGCACACATTAGGCTCCGTTCGGGGATGTATATTGGGCGTTTGGGGGATGGTTCCACCCCGGATGATGGGATCTATGTGATGCTCAAAGAGGTGATCGATAATGCCGTCGATGAGTTTATCATGGGGCATGGCAAAAGGATTAAGATCGAATTAAATGAAAAGACATCGACTGTTTCAGTGAGGGATTGGGGGCGGGGGATCCCGCTCGGCAAGGTGATCGAGTGTGTCAGTAAGATTAATACGGGCGCCAAGTACAATGACGATGTTTTCCAGTTTTCTGTGGGGCTAAACGGGGTGGGAACGAAGGCTGTAAACGCGTTATCTTCCCATTTCATTGTGAGGAGTATCCGCGACGGGGAGTTTGTTGAAGCCAGGTTTGTTAAAGGGGTTCTTAAGGACAAAAAGAGTGGAAAGACAAAAGAAGAGGATGGCACCTGGGTTGAGTTCACTCCTGATACTGAAATTTTTAAAAGATTTGCCTTTCAGAAAGGGCTTATTATAAAGCGCCTCTGGCATTACGCCTACCTTAATGTGGGACTCATTTTAGATTTTAATGGGGAAGAGATCCGTTCTGAAAATGGGCTTTTAGACTTATTAAATGAAGAGGTTAAAGAGGATCGCCTCTATGAACCCCTCCATTATAGAGGAAAACATATTGAATTTGCCTTCCTCCACTCTTCGAGTTATGGGGAGACCTATTTTGCCTTTGTCAACGGTCAATACACTCAGGATGGGGGAACCCACTTATCAGCTTTTAGAGAGGGGATTCTCAAAGGGGTAAATGAGTATGCGAAGAAAACCTTTCAGGGTATTGACGTGCGTGAGGGGATGGTTGGGACAATCCTTGTCAAAGTGAAGGACCCTGTTTTTGAATCTCAGACAAAGAACAAGCTCTCAAATAGTGAGATCCGCGCTCCGATTGTGCAAGAAGTTAAAGACGCAGTCCAAAATTTACTCTATAAGAATGAAGATGCGGGCAAGAAAATCATTGAAAGGATTTTCTTTAATGAAAAACTGAGAAAGGAGCTTGCAGCAGTCAAAAAAGAGGCGAAAGATAAACAGAAAAAGATCTCTTTTAAGATTCCCAAATTGCGCGATTCAAAATACCATCTTAATGATGGATCAAAACAGGGGGCAAACTCTGTGATCTTTCTTACAGAAGGGGACTCAGCTTCGGCATCTATTGTCATGACAAGAGACCCGTTTACCCAGGCGGTTTTTTCCCTTCGGGGCAAGCCTCTTAATGTGCATGGGATGAAACTCGACCAGCTCTATAAAAATGAAGAGATGTACAACCTGATGTCGGCTCTTAATATCGAAGATGATATAGCCAATCTCCGCTATGGCAAAGTGATTCTTGCCACGGATGCTGATGTCGACGGGATGCACATACGCAATTTGCTGATCACCTTCTTTTTAACCTATTTTGAAGGGCTTGTTTTGAATGGCCACCTCCATATTCTCGAAACCCCTTTATTCAAAGTGAGAAATAAGCAAAAGACGATCTACTGCTATTCAGAAGAAGAAAAAGATGCTGCTGCTGAAGAGCTAAAGAAAGGGCTTGAAATGACCCGCTTTAAAGGGCTTGGGGAGATTTCGCCAGATGAGTTTAAGCAGTTTATAGCCGAAGATATCCGCTTGCGCCCGGTGAGGATCCAGAACCTTTCTGATATTAAGCCCACCCTTGAATTTTATATGGGCAAAAATACACCGTCTCGAAAAGACTTCATTATGAAAAACCTTGTGAGTGACGATGGATGATTTGAAACACCAGATGAAGGATCACTTCATCAGATACGCCTCTTACGTCATTCTCGATCGTGCGATTCCAAGCGCGGTTGATGGGCTAAAGCCTGTGCAAAGACGTATTCTAGAAATTCTATGGAGGCAGAATGATGATAAGCTCCATAAAGTGGCAAACATCGTAGGTCAAACGATGCAGCTCCATCCGCATGGAGATGCCCCGATCTACGAGGCGCTCATCACTTTAGCAAATAAGGGCTTTTGCCTCGATAGGCAGGGGAATTTCGGCAATATCTTTACCGGAGATCCCTCGGCGGCGGCACGTTATATTGAAACGCGCCTTTCTCCTCTTGCTCGTGAAACTCTCTTTAATCCAGATATCACTGAGAAAGTCCCTTCCTATGATGGGAGGAATTTCGAGCCTGTCACATTGCCTGCAAAAATCCCCCTTCTCCTCTTGCAAGGAGCTGACGGAATCGCCGTGGGGATGGCCACCCACATTTTGCCTCATAACTTTACCGAACTTCTAGAAGCTGAGATTGCTTGCATTGAAGGGAGAAACTTCAAAATCTTTCCCGACTTTCCGACCGGCGGCATCATGGACAAGAGTCTCTATGACAAAGGGAAAGGGAAGGTCAAGCTCCGTGCAAAAATAGAGATTAAAGACCCCAAAACTCTCGTTATCCGAGAGATTTGTTACGGGACAACAACGGAGAGTCTGATCCGCTCTATTGATGAGGCGGCAAAAAAAGGGAAAATCAAAATCGAAGCGATCAATGATTATACAGCCCAAACTGTGGAAATCGAGGTCAAGCTCCCCCGTGGCCAGTATGCAGAAGAGCTTCTCGATGCACTTTACGGATTTACAGAATGTGAGGTTACCCTAACCTCCCAGATTATCGTGATCAAGGATGGCTATCCATGGGAAACAGATGTTCATGAGATTTTGGCTTATAATGCTGAAAAAGTTGTGGAATTTCTAAAAAGGGAACTCGTGATTGAAAAAGATCGTTTATTAGAAAAGATTTTCTACAAGACCCTCGAGAGAATTTTTATTGAAAATCGTCTCTATAAGCAAATCGAGAAGATAAAAACCCTCGAAGCTATTCACGAAGCCCTCACCGAGTCATTTAAAGCCTACAGAAGAAAACTACTGCGCGCGCCGACTGGGGAGGACCTTGAACGTCTCCTTCAAATACCTATCAGGCGTATCTCCCAATTTGATATCGATAAGAACAAAGATGAGATCTCTATTCTTGAACAGGGCCATAAAGATGTGGAGAAAAATCTTAGAAACGTCAAAAAATACGCCATTGACCATCTTAAAAAACTGATCGAAAAGTATGGCGCCGCATATCCCCGAAAAACACGTGTTAAAGCCATTGAAGAGATCGATCGTCGTGCGATTGAGACAAAAGACGTCAAAGTAGGTTTCGACCTCTCTACTGGGTTTGTAGGCACCAAAGTCACAGGCGCGGACCAAATCACCTGCACTAACTTCGATAAGCTCCTCCTTTTCTTCAAAGATGGCACCTACAAAGCGATTAATATTCCTGAAAAGCAGTATTTTGAAAATCTCGTATGGGTGGGTGTTGCCGATAAAAAAACGATCATGAATGTTGTTTACAAGAATCTAGAGAAGAACCAGCCTTGGGCTAAACGGTTCATCGTGGATAAGTTTATTCTCGACAAAATCTACCGGTACGTGGATGAAGAGGATGAGCTCCAACATATTTCCACAGACCCAGAAGATGCTGTCGAACTCCATTTTTCTGGGCCACCTAGCCAAAAAGCAAAAAAAACCACCTTTGCCCTCAAAGAGGCCCCCCTAAAAGGAGCACAGACTCGGGGCATCCGGATCACCAAGCAAAGAGTCAAGAAAGTCACCAAAATTAAATAGACCTCTTGCATAAGTCTATCTTAACCGCGAAGCGGTAATTTTGCCGCGAATGCGGCTACAGTTGATAGCCGTGGCGTGACCGAAGGGAACCCACGGAAAAATGCATCCCACATTCATAGCCGCGAGCAGCGGCGACACTCTTTTTGCCTCTGTCGCCGCTGCTCGCGGCTCTGGTGTAAATAATGACACTTGCCCGTGGGTTCCCTTCGGTCACGCCACGGCTATCAACTGCCATCACTTCGTGATTTAACTACCGCTTTGCGGTTAGGAATGGGTTCATTCTAAAGACTTAGGCAATTGCCTCATTTCATCCATTGTCCATTTGTCTACTATTAATTAGCACCTTTTTAGATTTACGGCAAGGGCTTTTCGCGGAAAATTCGGAACTTTTTCCCGTAGTAAATAGGTGTTGCATCAACTTTGTGTTTATAAGCGCAGGGAGCGTCATCGCCAAGTTTTGCATAAACATATTGAGGATTTTCTGCGACGAGAGCTGCATGGGTAACTTCATCCTTTTCGTCAAAATAAACCAAAATATCTCCGGGCTGAAGAGGTAAGTTGGCTAGCCCCATTTTTTTAAATTTTAGGAAACTAATAAAAGCAGTGTTTGGTACGGGTCTTTTGCTTTGTTTTGCCAAACGCAGAAAAAGTCTGAATTCAGCATAGTTAAGACCCGATTTTTTAATGACATAACTGAAGCACGATAATTTCTTTTCTGCGGGGGTAGAAAGGGGTATTCTTTTAAACTCGTAATTGTTTTCTAGGTAGGCATCTGCTAAACGAGTTGTTATTCCCTCAATGGCGTCGTCGGTTTCTTGATTTCTTGTTAAATGGGGATTGAGGAAACAACAAGAAGAAAAGCCAGTTTCATAAAAAAATTTAACCACTTTGTCTATGCTTTTAGAAGAGAGGGTTGCCTCAGATAGAAGGAAATATTTTATGCTCGGTACGAGGAGACGGAGAATGAATTCATTTGTGATTTGGAATTTGGACTTAAGGGGCGCTGCAACCTGTGCAAGGAGTTTTGTAGCAACCTCGTGTGCAATATTAAAAGCATTGTTAATTACTGTAAAAATTAATCGATTTTCGTTTTCAATAACTGTAGATTTAGCGGTATCCCAATAATGATAATCTTGTGTAGTAACACTGTTAATTGTTGTCATGTTTGGACTTTCCGGAAGGAGGTGTGGCTAGTTTCCCTATGAGATGCTCCTTTTTTAAAAGTTCGATTTGCTTGCCAGTCTCTTGGTGGCCCTGAAAGAAACGAGAGGTGGCATCCTTACCATAGAGATCAGATAAAAAATGGTCTCCTCCGGGGTGCTTAAAAAATGAAACGTTATAAATATTGGAGCGAATAATGATCCAAGCATCTCCCTTGGTTGTGTGCTTTTTAACATCTTCCACGGTATAAGTTTTCGTTGTAGTTGAGCTAACAGCTGAAGCGGCTGACATCGATTACCTCCAAGTTTGGGTATAAATTTACCACTTCATCAACTTTTAATCTATCGAAGAATCTTAAACTTTATTCCGTATTCAATAGGTGTCTGATCAGCTTTGTGTTTATAAGCAAAGGGGATGTCGTTGCCAAATTTTGCATAAACATATTTAGGATCTTCTGCGACAAGAGCTGCATGGCTAAATTCATCCTTTTCGTTATAATAGACCAGAATATCTCTCGGCTTAAGAGGTAAAGAAGCCGGTTCCCTTCCTTCAAATTTTAAGAAATTGATATAATCTTGGTAGGATCGTTCTCGTTTGCCTTGCGTTGCCCAGAGCAAAAAACATTCAAATTTTCTTGCATCAAATCCTGACTTTAAAAGGACGTAATAGAAGCATGAATCTTTTTGCATAGGAGGAGGAAGAGGTAATTTTTCAAACCGGTTATTGTGTTGTCTGTAGGCAGTTTGTAAAGGATCTGATATTTTATTGATGGTGGTACGAGCTTCTTTTGGATCTGAAATTCTCTGAGGATTTGGGAAACAATAAGGAGAAAGGTGGGTTTCTTGAAAAAATTTCTTTACTTTATCGATGCTTTTACGGGAAAGAGCTTTTCTTTTTGTGAGGCAACTGCCTATGCTTGGTTCGATAAGAGAGACAAGGAATTCTTTTCCGATCTCGAACTGGGCCTCAGAGGATTCTGGATTAACTCCTTCGCGTTTAAGACATTTTGGCGTAACTTCACGTGCAATTGTAAAAGCAGTGCATACTACGGTATGAACTAATTGGATTTCGTCATCAACCTCAATAGCTTTATCCATCTTTCGAATGTGATAATGTTCTGTAACACATGGTTTAATTGCTGCCATTTTAATATAATATAATAATTTGCAATTAATCGTCAATTAAAATTATTTATTAATAGAAAAACAGGATAAGCAGGATCGCAAGCGGCGGATATACAGGATGGAAGAAAATAGTAATCTTTTTCTTATCCTGTATATCCTGCCGCTTGCGATCCTGCTTATCCTGTTTTCTTTTTGTTGCTAAGAGGTAAACTCTTAAAAATCAAGAGCTAATGAGGCGTAAGGCCCAGTTAAGATGTAATTACTAAGGGTTCTGGCAAAGCCAAGTGCGTAAACGCCTGTTCCGGGAATTTCATCAGCAGGAATGACGCCAATATCAGTCGGCACAGCTTGTCCTGAAGCCATGTCAACAGTCTGGATAGCGTTGATATACACTTGACATTGGTATCCAATTTCTAGGTTTAAACTTACAGAGTCCCATATCATTTGATAAGAAAAACCGAGCTTTTGCTCAAACCCTGGAACTAGCTGGGCTCTATTTTTTACATACGTCTTTTGAATGTTTGGCACAGGGTTGCCCACAGACGCTACGAATGGAGAAAAAGAGGTAAAGGTGTTGTTGTTTTTAAGCTGCCCCATAAAAAGGGAAAAGGCAGAATTGCCTGTGAAAAAAAAGTGATCGAACATTCGATAATCGTAATTTATCCCCACATCTGGCCCCCCTCCTGTAAATGTGGAAGTGCCGGAGATTGTGCGGGAAACGGTGTCTGCAAAGTTAGAAAATGTGGAGCTCATGGTTTGTTTAATACGCGCAAAGTCAACACCTGCGTAAAAGTTTGTGTATAGTCTATCGCAAAAACTGAACTTTTTCCCAAAATTTAATCTGGCCTCATCAAATCGAGAGGTGACCTTTCCCGTAGCTACTTGGTAAGCTGAGGAATTTGGTCCTATGTCAAATAGTGGCCCAACCATATCTCCAGTAACGTCGGCTGCAACAAAAGTGTCTTTGTCATTTGAATTTACACGTTCCCAGTTTAGTTCTACATTTATATTGCTATTTTTGAATAAGACACTTGCTCCCACTTCAAAACCTAAGTGGTAATCAGGATTGATTTCCAAAATATTCCAGTTAGGCGATAGGACTCCTAGTGGAATGTTTGGATCTATACCAATAGCTTCCGCGCCGTAATAAAAATGGCTGCCATTGGGCTGAAGGATAAGTATGTCTCCGTAGAGTTCATAACTCACTCCGCAGCATGGATCGGGCTCCATGCAGCACTCCATATTGACATCAGCAATAAGCGTAGATAGAAGAGCACACGCAATAGTAGAAATTAGGGCTTTCATATGGACTCCTTGGGTTTGTGTTTAAAGGATAGTTTTAATGTTTTTTAATATTTGAGGTCAAGGTATAAAGACGTTTATGAAATTTCCTAAAAACATAGGATTGCCCGATCGGATCATTCGTCTCATCATTGCGCTGCTCCTCTTTGCTTTAGCTTACTGGCGCTCAAGCTGGAGTATTTTTGTAGTGGGCTTGTTTGTTTTGTTTGAGGCGCTTATGAGTTGGTGTGTCCTCTATCAAATTTTGGGCAAAAACTCTTGCTCAATTAAAAAGAAATAAAACTCTATTTTCAACGGATAGTGCCGTAGACCTTCCGAGGGTGATCTTTTTATTCTAGCTTTCAAGTGGGAAGAGTAGGTAAACTGTCTGTTTCAATCTTTACAGAGATTTAAAATGAAATTAAAAATGATTGTTGTTTTTGCGTTGCTTGGGCTCCAGGCATTTGCAGCCGAATTGCCATGGTATTTGGTTTCTCCCCATATTTTACCGGAGAAGGAGATTGAGTATCTGCATCAATTAACCCATGATGTGATTCCCAAGGCCCAGTGGTATGGAAGGTTTACCTTCTGGCAAGAAGTTTTTGAAGCTGATGTATCTGCAGATGGAAAAACGATTGTTTTTAGCCATGAGATAGATAACAAGTTTTTACCGGTCATGGAAAAATTAGCCTCTCTTTGGTTGAAGCGATTGCCCGAACTTGGTTTTGATATTGCGGGTAAGCACCTTGTATTGGAATCCTACTTAGATCGAAATGTTGTTAATCTTGAAAATATGGGATCTAGCGGAATGTTTTGGCATCGAGATAGCATTCTTGTTAACGGGAGTAAGAAAATTGCAGACTATTCAATGATTTTATTAATGAATGGAAAAAATCAAGAATGGGACGGGGCAGATCTTGTTCTTCAGAAAGGGGGAGGCTACAAGGATAAAGGGAGTTATGTTTGGATGAATTCAACAGATGCTTTTATTACAATAAAACCAGTCTATAACCAGGCAGTTATTTTTAGAAACTCAGACACTGGGCATATGGTTACACCACTGAAGCTTTTATCAGATTTACCTGTCTCTCGCGATGTATTTATTATGACTTGTTATATGCCTGAGTAATCATGGTTTTTGTGTGCAGAGAATACCCATAAAGGTCACCTCGTCCCAATCGTTGATTTTGGTTGTCCCATTGGCTAAGTAAGTTGTTGCATTCCAGAAGGTGGCGAATTCTGGGCCATATGTCTGAGATGCCTCTTGGATCGCATGTAAATAACCGAGGACGGGGTAGAATTCTGTGCTGGTGTATGAGGTGTTATTGCGTAGTTCATTGAGAGCAACAAAAGTGTAGGCGACGCGGATTTTAACTTCGGGATTTTGCGCCATGACATCATCCCAAGTCGCAACGAGGGTTGGAACGAGATCGTACCCGGTTTCTCGTGAGACAAGCCTTGATAGGTCTTCAGCATCGACCTCCATAATGACTCCATTGGCAATCGATCCGATGTTAGTGGTTGTGGCCAGGTTAAGCATGGCCCTTTCTTTCCGATGTTGATCGATCCCCCAACGGGATGGGTCGGTGACTTTGTAGTTAAAGATACGCTTCACGCCAAACGCGATGGCCGGTTGCATCGATTTAACCGCTTCGGGTTTCATTGATCGCGCCGCCGAGACTTTATTCATCAGACTTCCATAACCATATATGAGGACTTTGCCATCAGGGAATCGATCGAGTATATCTTGGTGCCCTTCATTAGGGTATTGAAAGAAAGGGTAGCTGGCTAATTTGGGGAGTTCTCCTCCAACCTTTTTCAAAAGGGTCCGTTCATAAGTATGACTCCAGCAAGGAATGGAGGCTGATCCCGCAACATTGCTTGCATAAGTACTAGTAGTTAAAGCAAGGAAACAAATAAAAGCGGAAAATATATAATAAATTCTTTTCATAAACACCTTATTTTAATACTAAAACAGCCAGTTTATATTGAATTGCATTAATTAACAATAATAAATTATATTTTAGCTTTTTCATTGAGCTTCAAACGAAATAATTACAAAAGCCTATCTTAACCGCGAAGCGGTAATCAAATCGCGAATGCGATGGCAGGTGCTAGCCGTGGGTGACCTTGGGAACCCACGGAAAATGCCCCCCCACATCAGAGCCGCTAACAGCGGCGACAGAGGCAAGAAGAGTGTCGCCGCTGCTCGCGGCTCTATATATGAGAGCATTTTTTCCGTGGGTTCTCTTCGTTCACCCACGGCTAGCAACTGCAGCCACATTCGTGGCAAAATTACCGCATTCGCGGTTAAGAGTATCCTGAGTCTACTTTTAATTCATCGGGAATTGCTCATTTTTTAAAAAGCTTGAAAAGCATTGAAAATTTGTCTAGTCTTATGGAAAAAAAGGGGGATGTTATGCCGATTATCGATCAAATCAATGAGGGGATCAAAGAAGCAATGCGCAGCCGAGATCAGATTAGGCTCAATACTTTGCGGATGCTCAAGTCAAAAATATTGGCTGTAGATGCTAGAGCTGGTCTTCCTGATGCAGAAGTCATCAAGCTATTCAAAGCGTATTACGGTAGCTTGCAAGAAGCTTTTGAGCAAGCGGAGGGGGCGGGTCGCCTTGATATCTCTGAGCAATTAAAAAGCGAGCTCACGATCATTCAAGAATTTTTGCCCCAAGCCCCTTCTCTTGATGAAACCAAAAAATTGATAGCGCAAGCCATTGCCGAATCTGGTGCCAAAACAAAAAAGGATCTAGGTTTGGTCATGAAAGCTGTCATAAAGCTTAATAGTGCAGTTAATGGAAAGCTCGCCAAAGATTTAGCCAGTGAGTTGCTTTCTGACTAAGGAGCCCTTGGAATCTCCTCCTTGAAGATTTTGGTGGCGCATTTGTTTCCATTTTCAAATGCCTCTAATTTTCCATTTAGGAAAAAGTGGGTCTCATCTGAACTCATTTCGACTGTTGTATCAATCTTAATATGCCAATCGGAGCGGCTAAGATTATACGATTGAGTCAGCAAGTAATGGGCAGAAAGGGGATCATCTTTAAGAATTTTAAGCTCTCTTTTTAGATTATGATCTATTGTCATGTCAATATCATCGAAGCGCTCTATCCCTTCTCCAAATGGACCCCCTTCATAATTCGTAATGTAAGTGGAACTATTTGTGAGTGGATCGATAGAAAAGGTCCGTTCCACTTTGCCCTTCGATATTTGTGTGATAGGTGCCAGGGAGCCATAAATGGGTGGCTCGAATCGAATTTTACTATCGTTTTCGTTGTAAGGGCGAATGGGCAAGTTGAGTACGCTTTCTTTTGTGCGGAGCGTCAAAGTTGCTGCTCTCGGCGTAGGCCAAATTAAGGGCCAGTAGGTAGTTGATAGGGCAATACGGATCCGGTGGCCGGGATCAAATGCATAGCCGCACATATTCATTTTTAGTTTAATTGTATAAAGTTTTCCGGGTTCCAATTCTTGGGGATCTGCATGGGATTCACGATGAGTGAGATTCAAGATCTGATAGGAAATTCTTCGCGATGAACCATCAGGTGCGATATCGCATAATCTCGCGCACAAATGCGCTAGTGGTTTGTCAGAGGCTATGTTTAGTATCAGTTCAGGTGCTCCGAAAATTTCCATCCTCTCTTGGCAGGGCGCTGAATCGAAAGTTAACGATAACTGATCATCGATCTGTTGATCTGTAGGCAATTCACCTGGAACTCCAGTTGTCATCCATTCACCAGTTGCCGATCCAGTCCACTCGGGCGAGCAAATTGTAAGTGCGGCATCTGCTGCAGAATCTGTTGTTAATCCATTTTCTGTAAAATACAGTTTCTTATTTTTAATTTGTTTTGAGGGCCATGTTGTTTCCCCAACCCAGCGACCGGGAGACAGATCATACCATCCTGTAGGTGCAGCCCACTCTTCCATATAGGCGCGCAGGAGGGGTTCTTCCATAATTCCGTTGTCTTGGTTTTTTAACCAATGGTCCCACCATCTGCCCGCTTCTTGCAGGAAACCAATTGCAGGTCCCGGAGAGCCAGAATGGGGATATAAATGAGCCCAAGGCCCTATGATTCCTAAGCGAGGCACTTTTAGATTTTCAAGGATGCGTGTTACTGAATTGGTATAACCGTCGGCATACCCTCCCATGACAAAAACTGGGCATTGAATAGCACTCCAATCTTCACAAATAGAACCGTGCTTCCAATATGCGTCCCGATGTTGATGTTTCATCCATAATGCTGGCCAAAATGGCAGCTGTTCCATTCTATCTAGCCACTGTTGTTTCCACCCCTCACCCACTAGTTCAGGGTCAGTCGGACGTGCTTGATAGGCAAGCATGAAAGTTCCCCACCATAAATTGTCATTCAATAGGCATCCTCCCACATAATGAAGATCATCGTTGTAGCGATCGTCTGTTGTGCAAACAGAAATCACAGCCTTTAAAGCAGGAGGGCGCCTGGCGGCCACTTGCAGAGCATTAAAGGCTCCCCACGATTTCCCCATCATGCCGACCGATCCTGTACACCAACTTTGTTTGGCTATCCAGGCAATCACTTCCAACGCGTCATCTTGTTCAAGTTTGAGATACTCATCTTCAAGGAATCCATCTGATTCACCAGAACCCCGCATATCAACACGGAGTGCAGCATATCCCTGAGTGGCGAACCAAGAGTGTATGGGTTCGTCCCGACCGCGAGTGCCATTCCGTTTTCCATAGGGAATGTATTCCAAAATAGCAGGTACAGGCTCTTCATTTGCACCCTCAGGGATCCACATTCTAGCTGCCAATCGTGTTCCGTCAGATAAAGGGATCCAAAAATGTTCGATCGTTTGAATTTGATTGGCATTAAGAAAATGGGTCGCGAAGACCAAGAAGAGGCCTAGAAAGAGTTTTGTCATAGATTTCCTGAAAAAATGTTAAACGCTAAAGACTAAATGAATGACCCAATCTTAACAAGAAAAATAACTCTTTGTCGTTTATTGTTATATCGGTATACTTTTGAATTCGCAGAATCCAATATACCGTTCGGAGCTTCTCTATGAAAACGATCATAGCTTTTCTATTAATGTCTTCGCTTTGTTTTGCTGAACTTGCTCTGCAAGCAAAAGCTAAGCCTCGGGTGTCCATAATTACCTCTGTGTATAACGGAGATGGTTTCATAGAGGGTTTTTTGAAAGATATCACTCAGCAGACGATTTTCAAAGAATGTGAACTGATTATGATCAACGCCAATTCTCCTGGCCACGAAGAGAAAATCATCAAAGATTATATGGCTAAGTATCCGAATATTATCTACGTTAGGCTTCCACAAGATCCAGGAGTTTATGGAGTATGGAATCGGGCCATAAAAATGACTTCTTCTGATTTTATTGCTAATGCTAATTTGGACGATCGGAGCCATCCTAAAGCCCTAGAAGTCCAAGTGGAAGAACTAGAAACCTATCCTGATATAGACCTCGTTTATGCGGGATATTTAAGCACTCCGGTGCCTAATGATACTTACATCGGCAATCATGCTAGTGGACATGTTGATCCTCCAGAATTTTCTGTAGAAAATAATATAAGATATTGCTTGCCGGGGCCAAGGCCGGTATGGCGTAAATCTCTCCACGATCGCTATGGTTTTTTTGATGAGTCATTTTTTTCAGGAGGGGATTATGAAATGTGGGTTCGTGCTGTAAATTTAGGTTCTAAATTTAAAAAGGTTCCTGGTTATTATACCCTTTATTATCAAAATCCCAAAGGATTATCGACAGATTTGGGTGATGAGAAAGTAGAGCGACGCAAGCAAGATGACCTAAAATTCAAGAAATTATATCCCCACCTTTTTATGTCAATCGTCAATCCGCATGTTGGAGAGGACTTTTTAACTCTCTATAACCGTGGGCGTTATCAAAGGAGTGTGCAGGAGACAGATGCGGCGCTAGAGAGTTTTTTAAAAGCTTATGAACGTAGCAAGGTACATGCTGAGCCCCTTTGGCAATGCGCTACCATCTATCGTGAGAAAGGCAATGTCTTGCTGGGGTATCTTCTCGCAAAACATGCCCTCTCTCTTCCTTGGCCGAAGGAAGAGCTCTTGCTTGAACGGATGGCGTATGAATATGCCATAACGGTTGAATTTGCCAATTGCGCTCTCCTGTTAGGAAAGTTTGAGGAGGGGTTTGAAGCTTGCAAAAAATTGCTTGTAAATCCCCAGTTGCCAGTTGAATTTAAACCTCAAGTAGAGTCTAATTACGAGCTCGCTAAAATGAGACTTGAAGAGGCTAGTAGTAAATAGTGTCGCAGACGAACCTAGATTATTTTTGATATAATTGAATATTAATATAATTAAAGGAGAGGAGTTAAAGAAAAAAGCGCAAGGTTAGGAAAGCTCCCCATTGGTTGAGGTTTCTACTAGACAGACCCAGGACTTCTGATGCTCCGATGGGTAAAAATCGGTAGTAAGGGGCAAGTTCTAACCAGAAATTCGTTCCACATTTAAAGGCAATGGGAAGTTGCACTGCTGCGCCTGTTCTATTTTTAAGGATCCAGGCAGCTTCAGCCAAACTTTTGATTCTAAGATATTGATTAAAAGTAGGAAGACAATCGACTTGCAATCCTAGCATCCAATCCTCCCAGGAATAGTGAATTTTTACTCCGGCAAGGGCATAGTAAATAGTATACTTCAGCTGGATAGGTGCGATGGAGGAATAACCTGTATGATGATCAGAGAGAAAATCTAGCCCAAGGCCTACATAAGGGGTGAGCATCCAATTGTCACTAGGAGAAAAACAGTATCCCCCGACAAATTCTGAGTACCACTCATGAAATTTCGTTTTATTTACAGAGCTTGATAATGTTCCGAGATTGTAAATAGATCGTGCTTGGCCAAAGAAGGCGCATGGTTGCTCATAGGAGAGTTTGCCCACAACACCGCCGGTATTTCCTGAATAAGAAGGAGGAGTTGAAAACGACATCCAGGTGTAGTCACCCCCTAGGTCTATAGACCACCCTTGTGGCATTTCATTGCAGCACTGAGATGTTTTTTCATCTTCGTATGTATCAGCAAAGACAACACTTGCCGAAAATAAAAACATCGATAAAAACCATCGCCAATTTTTCATAATTTTCATAATAGTCCTGCTTCAGTTAATTTTTTTAGTGTTTCGTCAAGTTGTTGATTATAGTATGGGCTTAATCGATTAATATTATAGAGTCCTGATGCCGGTGCTATGACGCTCACTGTGTTAGAAGTATAATTAGTAACATAGACAAAATTGCCATTGGGTGATATAGCAATATCAGCAGGAGAGAGTCCTACGCCTATTATTGGAGAAACCACCTTATTAGTTTGAATATCGATAATGTTAACAGTTCCTTGACCCGCTGTTAAATCAGTAAAACCAGAGCCATCATAAAGAGTGTTATAATTAGAAACATATGCATAGGATCCATCGGGTGTAATGGCAACACCAGCAGGTTGTATTCCGAGATTGAGTGTTGCAACAATGGTATTGCGACTTATATCGACGATGCTCACTGTGGTACCGACGGGTGAAAAATTATTGTTCCCAAAATTAGTTACATAAGCATATTTGCCGTTAGGTGTTATTGCAATTGCGAATGGGCCGGAAAAACCTGTAATAGCATTGAGCTGTACGGAATTATTACTTGTATTAATGATACTTATTGTACCAGTTCCTGGATTGCCATCGACATAACTAACAACATAGACATATGCCCCATCTGGCGTTATAGCCATTGCCGCAGGAGCGAGTCCTACAGTAATTGGCGATCCAACAATAGCATTAGTGTTTAGATCAACAACACTCACTGTTGTTCCATTACCGCTACCAACTCCAGGGAAAGACCCATAATTATTGACATAAGCATAATTGCCATTAAGGGTTGCGATCAGGCCAGAAGGGCCATCAAAACCGCCGATCGTGCCTGTAACTGTATTAGTGGCTAAATCGATAATGGTTACGGTTGTGCTATTACTATTGGTGACATATGCTTTTGTTCCGGCTGCATTAATAGTTACTGTATAGGGTTCGTTAAAACTACTGTCGCTAATGGTTTGTTCGAGGGTGTTATTCGTTAGATTTAATACGCTAACAGTATCTCCACCGGGGATTTGAGCATTGTTGTTGTTTGCAACATATGCGAAGAGGCTGTTAGGGGTAACCGCTATTCCAGACGGAGTATCTCCTACAGGAATAGTTGCAACAACCGTATTAGGCTCTTGTGCGCATGAAATTATCCGGCATAAAAATAAAAAACCAACCGCAAAGGCCCTTGATTTTTTTATCATCGATGGTTTCCCCTAGAAAAATTTAAACTCTTTTTGAGAAGAAAATATTAGATATCGTAAATTCTTGCAACAGGAATTTTTAGTCGAATGAAAAGCTTGTTTTGTAGGCGCGATGGTCGCTCAAAGCTTCTTGAGGGTCGGATAGATCATAGGTGTTTGTCAAAAGGTGAACATCTAAATTTTTGAACAGTTCCTTGTGATGTTTGCGAATCAGGACGTAGTCGTCGATCTCGTTTTGGGCTCTTGGATCGGTGGGTACAGGTTCTTTATTCACCCAGAAAGTCATAAGGTTTGTGCAGGTGTGGGTCATGTCGTTAAAGCCAGGGTTTTTCTCGGTGTAGAAATCATAGAAAAGTTCGGGGATGCCAGAGGTGGTGGAGTATTCATCATCAGCCTCTGCGGTTCTCTTGATGTTGAGATCGCCAGCCAAGATGTAGGGTTTGCCGGAGCTTGCGGACACTTGGTCCATTTTTTCTGTGAGAAAGCGGAGCTGGCGGGCTCTGTATGAGCAGCAAATCTTCTGGTCTTCCGGTTCCATGTGTGTTGTGACCATCCAGAAATGCTCGGTCTCTAGGTAGAAAAATCCCCGCTTTACCATCTTTTTTAGGTATAGTCGTTGAAGACCTACGGGAAGCTTATAGAGCCGTTGCATATCTTCGGGATAGGCAATGAATATAGGATCGCCGAGGATGGGATACTTTGAGGCTACGAAAAGTTCACTTTCTTGCTGGCCTGAATTGGGGCTAATTCCTATCCAGAAGTGGGGGTATTGTTTTTTCAGATCTTCAAAAAGAATAGCCCCCGATTCGAGAGGAACTTCTTGCGCCACGAAAATGTCTGGAGACTCTTTTTTAAGGAAGTGAGCGAGCCTCTCAGATCTTTCTGCAACGGGGGCTGTAACTCCCCCAAACAGCGCGGGCATGCGCCCCCTGAACATACACACGTTGAGGGTAAGAAATGTATTTGTGTCAAATTCTTCTTTTTCTTCGCCTAAGCCACTTTTGTAGATATAGTGCTGATTGGTTGTAGCTGAATCACTTCTAATATTAAAAAATAAAGTAGCAAGTAAAAGCAAGGGGATAACAAGTAAAAATTTAAATAGACTCCGCCCCATAGAATACCCCTCCCTTTCCTTGGTATAATATAAATTAATATTAGTTTCAAATTAATACATAGATATTGTATAATAGTGTAGATAATATTGAGGAGTAAGTAATGAGCGGTGTTGAGACAACCCTATTTTTTAACCCGGTACAATCCTTAGAGGTTTACTACAAAGACCGGATCATTAGCATTCATGGACGCAATTCAGAGGAAGCGGTCCGAGCTCTATGTAATAGCGTCGTGTTGTTTAGAGGGGGGGCAGCTAAAGGGAAAGTGAGTGAAGAGGAAAAGGTTCTTATTAGCTCACGTTATGCTGCGCTCGCGCAGCGGATCGAATCAGCCAAGCAAACTGTATTTTTGTCTCTCCGTCATTTTCTGCCCGAACCGTCCCTATCCAAGCCACGGTGTGTTGGACTCGAAGCTGAATATGTCCGTCCCGTTCGGGCTTCCGAATCCACGCCCAGCTATCTCGAATATGAGCAGCCTGTCGGTAGTATCGAGGGCGGCGGTAGGTTTCTTGCGCGAATTAAATTGGACGGCGTGACCTCGGATACGAAATTTGCCATATTGGAATTAGAGTGTAGACCATATTCACTGGATTCAAAAGAGTTTTCTCAGCAGCTCCGTATAATCGAGAGCATGCGAAGAGCCATCTTAAGAGCGAAGGAGGGTTCAAGTGTCCAGAGCCTACTCGATAACTTTGGTCAAGAATCCACTTCCTACAAACTGCGCGTGGAGAGGGCGCCCTTACTTGTATTCGATACACTTTCCGAGGGAATAGGTCCGTATTGCCAAGTGACCGTCGAATTACCTCTCAGCCGCCTGGGAGACCCAGCTGACAAGGCTATCTTGGATCTGGTCGAGTGTCCCTACGAGCGTGAGCTTTTGCAACATGCGCGCATTGCAGCGGATGCCTTGGTTAAACTCATGCGACCTTTGGCAGCCAAATTACATGGTGACCTCTATGAAATGAATTCGATTAAGCTCGCAAAGCTACGTGGCTATTGGGCACAGTCTATCATGCAGGCTTGCCAGGTAATTTACTATGAGGAGGCTAAATGGTTCGTTGGCTTTCACATCAGAGCTGCGGGCCCATACTGGCTGAGTGCAAGAGATAATGCCTTGCTGACAACATTTTTTGACATCAACTCTCGGCCTTCAGAGTTTATAACCTTCGAGGAGACTCTTAAACAGGCATTGAAAAAAGGGATCATAATACTGGCAGCGGACGACAAATCCAAGGATGTTTGCTCAATTGCAAATATTTCTATGATGTTGATGCAGGATTATAGGAACTTCCAAACGGACCCGTTCCGGTTCAAGGCATCAGTTGATACTCTTAGGTTTGCTTATGGAATGACGCTCGTGGAACTACGTGATGTGGAATCATCTCTCAATAGGGGAATCATCAAACAATCCAATCCAAAGCCCTACTCTCGCATTAAAAGCGCGCAAGCCCTACCAGAGTCCCGTCCAAAGAAAACCTTGAATGTTTGAAGAATGGCTGAATAAACCTGAATTCGGCCAAAAAGGATCAAAAAATGGCCGAATTATGCCTTTTTTGGCCGGAAAACGTTGAAAATGGCCGAATTATGGTTAATTCGGCCAAAAATGATTGAAAAAATGTCCGAATTAATGGAATCGCAGAAAGTTGTACCTCAGCCTAGTCAAGCCTCTTTCATTGAGGATATTTGGGAGGATTTAAAGCAGATGGATGGGAGTCGAATTGCGGGAATGGGCATAACTCTTGAACAGTTGAAGGAATGGTTGTTGCTTAGAACCTAAAAAGAGTACCCGATTTTTCCGTAGATTTGATTGGAATTGTAGCCGCTTCCAAATTCTCCGTTATAGCTAAGGGATCCGAAGCCTCCCCAGCTTGTTTGCCAAAAGAGTTCTACGGCGGGAGAAATGAGATTTTGCTTGGAGGTAAAGGCCTTAACAATAAATGATTCTGGTGTGCCCACAATTGCCACATCGAGATCTCCTACGTTATGAGGCTTTTTGTAGATGTAGCTCAACTTTACTTGTAGGATAAAAATTCCCCAATCGTAAGTGGTTGTTGCGTATCCATTGAGGCCTGTTTCGATGCGGAGCATCGATGAAGTTCTAGAAGAGACCCTCATATTATATGGAGCAGCCCCTTTCTCTGAATAGCTTGGGTCCCATTCAACGACCCAGTCTAACAAAGCAAATGGTTCAATGGTTCCAGAATTTGTATTGAAATCAGATCCCATCCCAAAATGGAAATCGAGTTGTTTTGCATGGTAAGAACTTTTTGCGCACTCTCCAAATCCTGGAAAGGAAATGGCGCGCTTTTGATTAACACTCATATATTCGCCCCAAATAGCTGCGTCCATGAAAAAATCGCAATAAGATTTCATTCCGTAGACGCTGAGATAACCCGCATTTAAATGGCCATTTCCCATAGAGTGATCTTCCTGAATCGAGGTATAAGCGTACCCCGCGAGTGTGCCGATATACCACTGATCGGTGTTGCCGTAATCACAGGCTGCAAAAAAGCCACCGTCATTGAAATCAAAGGGAGAGGTTTGATCTTGAGAGTTTTGATGATTGAACCCGCCAAAACCCATCGTCCAAAGTTCAAAATCTTTGTTTTTAGGTGAAGTACAAGTTGTTTCTTCTTCTTCTTCACAGCAATTGTTTCCACAATTGTCAGCAAGGCGTCTTTTGGTAAAATGAAAATCGAGCGACTCGGAAAGCATGAACATAACATTTTGCGCAGCAAATGTGGAAATTGAGTCTCTCGAGGGACTAATGGCTTCAAGGGCTTTTTGGTATTGCGAAGGGGAAAGAGCGTTTAAAAGAGCAAATTGATCTGTCAACCCTAGTGAATTGGCACCTGGGATTAGAGTATTGAGGTAAGAAGCAACTCTTAAGTTGTTGCCTCGAAGGCCTTGTGTAGAAAGAGGAGTGATGGAAGGCACAAGAGAGCTGAAATCAAATTGGACAAACGTAGGAGCTCCCATCGGTAGATAGAAGAGTGAATAATCGCTCGGGGTTATTCCGGTAAATGCAACGGAATCAAAGGTACCTGTAATGCCGGATGAAGTGAGAAGTGTGTACGTGCCGGCAGTAGCGTTTGGATCTAGGTCGATCTCCAAGATGCCTGCGAGCGACGCAGGTCCAGTAACGGAGACTAAAGATGTGCCGCTAGAATCGATCTCGATATGGACAAGGCTCCCAGAGGAGCCGAGAATTGGATTTGCTGAACTTAGTGTTAAACTGCCAAGGGTTAGCGTTCCTCCGGCATCTGGAGAGATCGTTCCGGAATTGACAGAAACATCTCCTGTTAAAGTTCCAATGCCGCTCAGCGTCCCTCTTTGCGGACTAAAGTTAACATTTCTACAGACGAAAATGAGAGCTTGATCGATTAGTCCATTCACTTTGAAATTCGCATTATTGATGTAGACTCGTCCTTGATAATCAGTTGTTCCGTTGTAAACAACAGTTCCATTTCCTGTGACATTGACCCTTGTTCCTCCTGCGCCGAAAATGGTATCATCAGTAAATGCGACTTGCTCGCCAAGTGTTAAAAGATCATCAGTATCGTTTGCTATGAATGTGAGAGTAGAACCCGCGCGCAGGAAAATGCTATTTCCTAATGCTGATCCATCGGAGCCACCTGTTCCTCCAGGCCCACCCATTCCACCGATTCCGGCTTGTGTCATATTGTTTGATGTATTGAAGATGGTTGGAATCCCCGGAAGTGCCTGTATGGTGAAATTCAAACCGCTATCTACAAAGATAGCGCCGCCAAGACCGCTCCCTCCACCACCGCCACCTCCACCAAAGCCCAATCCGCAGGTACTCGCCCCAACTCCTCCAGAGCCTCCGCCAAGACTTCCGGTATCAGATCCACCGGGGGCATTAAGGGGCGGCATGAAGGGATTGGAAGGCCCTCCGCCACCACCTCCCCCTCCGCCAAGAGAGTCGCCACCTGTTGCAGGTGTCGAGCCAGATTGGTTGGCGCCTCCACCTCCTCCTCCACCGCCAACTCCTCCTGATCCACCTTGTACTGTATAGGAGGGATCAAAAGCGCCGCCGCCAGCGCCACCACCTCCACCACCCCCAT
>Ga0206850_10081_pt1 | contig 34380 bp, 26 predicted proteins | sample Alteio_BWOrgCont_16_FD_152885 | JGI IMG/M metagenome (GOLD analysis project Ga0206850, IMG submission 152885) | Enriched cells from forest soil in Barre Woods Harvard Forest LTER site, Petersham, Massachusetts, United States -... | ecosystem: Environmental > Terrestrial > Soil > Temperate forest >...
GGGAGTATCCCTAGCATGCAGCCGGATCTATCCAAGATTGCAGCCTCAAAATGCTGCAACTTCAGTGGTTTAGAACCCACAGTTATCTTGAGTCTTCCTGGTCGGCCATTAAATGTGCATTCGATGTAATCGGATTGACCTTCAGCCTCAGAATCCACGGATTCTTTTTCTTCTGACATGACTTGTTACCTTGAAGACGTTGGGACCGGTTTGGCAGTGATCTGGGGTCAAGGTAAAACCCCCTTCACACTGCCAAACCGAATACGGGAGGATCAGTCCCGTTTTGCCCGAACAGGGTTAAGTATTGCAGACGTTTGGAAAACATCAATCTTGATTATTCCGTCTCCTGTCACCCCATCGCTTCAGCAACCTTGACCGCCAGGGCGAGATTCCTTTCCGCGTACACCTGCGTCACGTCGGCCCGGGAATGACCAAGCAGCACCTGTGCTGCTTCCAGGCCGTGCGCGCTCCTCACTTCGGTGGCGAAGAGGTGACGGATCTGGTTGGGATGCCAGCGTGGTAATCCCGCTTTCTCGACAGCCCGTTGCACGGCATGTGCGTAGCTCTCGGACGTGTACCGGCTGCCCACCACGCGCTTGGGGTTCTTCGAGGATCGGTCAACCTGCGAAGGAGGCACCCTGCTCTTTCGGTTCGCGCGTTGAGCCCGATACCGTGCTTCCCGGGCCTCCCTGGGACTGAACAGCGGTAGCGTCGGATCGACCACACAACCGCCCACCATTACGACAGGAACGGAACTGCGAAGCAGGTGGGCGTCCTTCTCCCGCCCAGCTTCCTGGTAGGCATCCGCAGCGACGAGCCGGGCCGTCTGGTCGTTGAGGTCGATCGCCTCGAACCCTGCTGGTGGCGGTTTGCCGTTCGTGATGAACGAGGTGATGAGAGCCCGTGCCCGTGGCCCAAGCGGGATCACTCGTTTCTTACCGTGGTGGGTCGTCTTGTGTCGCGAGAGCTGGTAAAGCCACACCTCACCCGATCGGCTCACTTCGGCCAATGAGAACTTGCAGACTTCGGCCGGCCTCATTCCCGTCAGCCGTTGCAGTCCGACCATAGCGCGGAGATGTCGGTTGAGATGAGGAAGGGTGTTATCGACATTGGAAGGATCGACGGGTTTCACTGGCTCGTGATCGGGTGCCTCGGTCCGACCTGCCCGCAAGCCCGATAGTGTCCGCAGTCCCTGGTAGATCGTCACCGGTATGAGTTCTTCGGCAGTTGCCCACTTGAACACCCGTCGAACCCGGTCGATGCTCCGATTGACCACCCCGCGACTCAGACCATCCTCGACCATCTTCTGACGCACTGCCGCAAGCTTCTTGGGGCCGAACTCGGCCGCCGGCGTTTGGCCGTAGAGAGCTCGCAACCGGCGGACAGCCTTCTTCAAACTCGCGATCTCGGTCGTTGGCTGTCCGTCAGGGGTTCGGTAGTGCGTTGTGGCCCATCGCCAGAAGGCGAGAAGAATCTGATCGATCGTGAGTGTGGGGGAGTTCGCAGTGGAGAGCCGAATAAGCGTGGGATCGGGAGCGGAGGCAAGTTCCGCACAGAGCCGGGCGTGGGCTTGTCGGCTCTCAGGGGAGTTGTACTTACCGAGACTGACCCACTCGCCATTGATCCAGCAGCGGGCGGTGTCTGTGGGCTTGTGGTGTTTGTACGCAGGAACAATATTCTTGGGACGGGACATGCGAGCGCTCCGGAGGAGTTTCCGGGTAGTCTACCCGGAAACCAAGCCCTTCCGGCCGTCGCTCTCGACCATCGAGAGGTAAGCTTAACTGCTTTGGCCGATTCACTTTACGTTCACTGGGTCCGGTGGGAGTCGAACCCACTTCCAAGGCGTTATGAGCACCCTGCTCGACCGTTGAGCTTCAGACCCTCGACCCAACCATTTTAACATCACAGATAGCTTCGGGAATGGCTATCGCGCGACAAGTCCCACCACCTGAACATCTCCAGGATGGACCCTTATCCGCACTTCCGTACCGCCATTCACGTTGAGAGGTATCAGTTCGCGTGGGCTTGTGTATTCCTTGATCGAGAATCCCGATCGCGCTGTGCGGATCAGGACATCCACACTCTGGCGACGATCAACACGTGCCACGCCGTTCTGCGTTTTGTCTACGCCGCGATTGTTCATCAGTAACACGACATAACCATCCTTCGTTTGGTTCACCTGATAAAGGATTTCTCCGGATGGTCGCTGGCCCCCTGGCATCCGTACTTCCACAGGCAAGAGGCCATCCGTCAGACCATTTATCAGATACGGCAAGATGGGGTGCGCCAGCTCATCGAGGCCAAGACCGCGAGGAACAAGAATCAGGATCACAGCCCCATCTCCAACCTTGTGCCGCACGACAAGTGGAACGTCCTTCGTCGCCCAAGCAATTACTTCCGCGCCCGCCAGCTTACCCAGCTCAACCTCATATGGGGTCGCCGGCCGCGATTGGCCCTCTGCTGGCTTCCACTCCTCGAACGTGCGGAATTTCCCCGAGAGCGCGAACCCAAGCAAACTTTCCGGGAGCGAGTTCCTTGCCCCCGTAGTGTATACCACAAGCGTTCCCCCCTTTCGGACATAATCCTCCAGCGGCTTCGCGAGCGACCCAAGATCGACATCTCCCGCGGCCCAGATCACTGGGTAACTGAAGAGAGCCTTTGCCTTGTCGGGTCGATCCACAAGCACATCAAAGATGTTGCCATACTGCCCATTCGGCAAGCTCTAAACATCAGGTGCGGCAGGCAGTCCCTCGACTACACCCGCAGGATGCCAACAGACATTGAACAACTCTCGCAACTCGCGGTCGGCATCGTTTTCAGCAAATACATGGAGCATCTTACACGAATAGTTGACACGCTCGTAGGCGTGGCCCGAACTCAGCAGTAAACCGATGGGACAGAGCGGTTCACCACGATCGGGAAGACGATCCACGAAAGCGTGAAAATCTTCAGTCGCACGACCGAACGGCGAGAGTTGGATCGGGTGGTTACCGGGGCCAGGCTGGAACCACTGATTCCCAAGCCCCTGTTCCCAAAAGATCGCGGAAGCTCCACTGAGGTGATTCAAGTAATAGAGCTTGCGATACCAGCCGATGCTCACACCATCCGTCACGGCATATTTGCTATGAAACCAACTCGGAGCGCCTCGGGGCACAACCGGGTTCTGGGTGAAATAGTTGCAGGCATCGCCGAAGTTGCCACTTGCGTAATTGATCCAGGCACCGCCAAACTGACGCGTGGCTCCTCTCTCGAACGCCACCCGCATCGAAGCACGAACATTCGTGGAATCGATCTCGTAACCCACCACTCTTGCTCCGGTCTGATGGAACAGATGTGCAAGTGAGATGCAATCCACGGAAAGACATGGAATGCCTTTCGCCCAATGCGACTCGGGTACCGGCGTCTTGTAAATCTTCGACCACAATTCCGCTTGTTTGACGACGAGTTGTTTGCCGAGCAAATCGACATGCTCGCGGCGATCTTTTCCAAGCGGCTTGTCTGGAAGGGCAAGACCATTTGTTCCGAGTGCTTCGCCGTGGATATATCCCAGAAACTGCTCCGCAAGCGGTCCCGTCAGCGCCTGAAATGTGGCTGGGCCGGTTTTGTCTGTGTATGCTCCACTTGCGTAGTTGGTCATGATGTAGAAGGGGGTCTTGGTCTTCTCTAACCAGATTCGCAAAGGTGTTCCCGGGGAGAGATCGGGCGTTGAGCCCAGATAAAGCCCGGGGGTAAGACCGGGCCAGGAAATGATCGGGAGATCCTTCCCGGTCGCGAATTGCTTCTGAAATTTCTCGCGGATATCGGCCGGCGGCGAGAAGCGGAAGAACAGATCCCTCTTGCTGAGCCCATCGAGCGGGAGTTTCTCCCATGCTTTTGAGCTGCCATCAATGTCTGTCCACATACTGAAGTCGCGACCGCCAATCTTTTGGCGAGTGAAGTTGGGTGGCGGCACTCCCTTTCCCCGCCATTTCGTTCCGTCCTTCGGGTGGAGATTGAACGAGGCGAGATAAGCGAATGGCGGCTTTTCCCGCCCGTTGGGTGTGAACTTCTCGTCATCGGTGATGAGGATCGCATCAACCTGTCGCCAACCCTCGCCCGGCTTGTCGATCACCAGTTCCAGCCGTGCGGGTCCCGCGGCCAACGTGCCATCCACGACACCCCAACCGAAGGAAAACCCCCAGTAGAGTTTATATTCATCGTTCTCCGGTACGACTGGCTTCGTTCCAAGTTCCCCGACAATCGCGGCTTTCCCTGCTTGATTGATTTTCACAGTGAATGGCTCAGTCTTCTTCCGGTGATCGACGAACCGCACCCACACACGGTATTTTCCAGCACGAGGAATGATGAGATCGCGACCACAAACAGCTTTCGTTTCTTCCGCGGGAACACCCATCGAGTTCCATTCGCTTTCGCCGCCCTGCGTCCATTCGGGGCTGACCCCGGGTCCCGCGACTCCCCAGCTACCTGTCGGCTTGGCATCGCCAGTCCAGTATGCGAAGGTACCTTTGACACCTTCAAACCATTCCGGTTCTAGCCAGAGATAAATCGGGGGTTTGTCAGCTGCTGAAGCAAATGTGGAAGTGGTCAGGACGACTGTGAGGGTGAACAAGCGTAGCATAAGTGGATCCGCATGGGCTTTGGCAGTATTTGGCCAGTTGGCAGTTTTTGCGAAAGGTCGGCAGGAATTAGAATGTCGGGTCGGCAGAATTATTCAGATCTTCGTCCAAATCTAGACCACAAAAGGGACAGTGTGTAAATACTCGATCCACAGTAATAAAACTTTCCCTGCAAATCACACGTCGATGGTTCCTCCTGCATCTTGGACAATGGAGACCACCGAAGTTAACATAAACACTAATAGCAAAATTCACCAAGACGACAGTCAACATGACAGACAGCATCGGAACGAAAATTGGACCGATATTATTTGGCATGATATAAATAACGATCATACCACCGAAAAACATGCTCATTCCAGCAAGCATCGTTAGAGTCGACCACCGCAGTTTTCGGTTCAGCGTCTTCCTCGCTGTCATAATCTCCCCTCAATAAGATTCTAGCAGTGTTTACCGTAATTGCGTGTCCGCATCTCATTGGTGGAACGTCTTGGTAAGTGGAGAAAGACCCCTTACCTGCGGCAATTCACCGTAGGTGAGGGGTCTTTCTGACTTTTTCCCATTGTATTCTCAAGCGGCCTGCCGGTTATACCAGCTTCATTTTGGCATTGCCTGGTTCCTGTCGCTGCTGCGTCATCGAATCTTTGTGAGATCCATTGTCATCTTGTCCCCAGCAACAATCCGGAGGGGAATGTCGTAGGCTTTATCTTGACCGCCCTCGGCCCAGCGCGCTTTGATATTCACAGTGTACGTCTTCCCTGGCTCCAGTTTTGGTGAGCTGTATACCCATTTCGATCCCGTCTGTGGGGTCAGCGTGTTATCGAACCAAACTTGTCCACCCTCGGGGACGATGACGATGAGTGAAGCCGTTGCAGCTACAGAAGTGGAAGCGGGAGCTGGTGGTGTAAGAGGAGTCGGGAGCGCGGGTAGAATTGTCGGGTCGATGTTCGTGGAGGGTGCGGGCGTGTAACCCGAAGAATAGGGGATTATGGGACTGGCAGGATAGATTCCGCCTCCTCCACTGCCATAACCGCCGAAGCTGGAGTATCCCAGTCCGCCGAGATCGTAATACCCGCCATAGTAGGGATAAGGATATCCCCAACCCCATCCACCAAATCCATATCCTCCATAAAACCCGCCATATCCTCGACCGTAACCTCCATATCCTCCGTAGCCTCCACCGTATCCTCCTCGTCCGCCTCCGAATCCTCCACCTCCATGTCCCCCTCCTCCCCCTCCATGTTGTGCAGAAAGGCTTCCTACACCGATAAACAATGCAGCCGTTGCACCAATGAGTTGCTTGAACATGATGGCCCTCTCAGGAGTGAAGTGACTGATGGTGAGCGTGGGCAATGCTCAACTGAGGTAGTGAGCATACTCGCCATTACCTATTCTACCACCGCACTACCACCAACGAGTTCAATACTTTCAGTAAGAAACGCCGAAAAAGTGCGACTGTCGCAGGCAGACCCGGAGTTATTGATGTTGCAGTCTTGTTTTTTTCACTAATCGCGAGAGACAGATCACAATGAATGGAACTCAAAACACGCTGGTTGCTCTCTTGTCGCGGCGTTACACTCTCAGATGATTCGACGACCACGAGGAGATGACCCATGACCGAGGCAGAACGCTTCTTGGCGCAGAACGGCGAACTCTCCCGTCGGTTCTTCCTGAGTTGTGGAGTCGCGGGGGCCGTGGCGGGTTCGTCGTTCCCGGTTGTTACTGCCGATCCGATCCCCTCGGAACTCACTCCAGCAATTGAAAAACTTGAAAGCTATTTCACCGATCCAGACAAGTTCGGGGATGTCTCTCGTGGGAACCCAATCCCGCACAGTTTGTCTGAGGAGAAGAGAAAAGCGGTTGGGCTCACCCGCGAAACGTGGAAACTCGAAGTTATTTCCGATCCGGAAAACCCCGCCTCGCTGGGCCGTTCACTCACAAAGAAAGATGGCACTGCGATCGACTTCCCCGCTCTGCTGAAACTCGGTGAGAAACACGCTGTTCGGTTTGCCAAAGTGATGACGTGCCTTAACATCGGCTGCCCGCTTGGAATGGGCATTTGGGAAGGCATTCCGCTCCGCGTTATCCTCTGGCTCACGCAACCGCGCGAGAATCTCCGTCGAGTTTTCTACAACGGATACCACAACGATGACCCGAAGCAAATCTTCCGGAGTTCGTTGCCAGTTGGTCGTATCCTCGAAGATCCCGACGATATCCCTCCAATCACTGTTTGCTACAAGTTGAATGGAGAGTGGCTCAGTCCGGAGCGAGGCGGTCCCGTGCGGGTCATCGTCCCCGAAGGATACGGGTTCAAGTCGGTGAAATGGTTGACTCACATCGTTCTGAGTAACCTCGCGCATGCAAACGATACATACGCAAACGCGAATAACGATATCGATAGTCCGCTGAAGACGTTCGCCGCAACGCTTTCGGTTCCATCGGGAGTGAAAGCCAACCAGCCTATCCCGATCACTGGCTACGCCCAAGTTGGTATCTCGGGGCTCACGAAGGTTCAGGTTTGGGTATCGCCTGCGGGGAAAGGATGGGCGGCGGATGACCCTTACTTCACAACCGCTCCATGGTCCGATGCCCACATCCTCGCGCCTCCAGCAAAGTGGGGTGGTCAGTTGGCGGGCGATACCGTGCCCAATGAGACGATGGGATTTGGACCGAAGGGGAAACCCAACAAATGGCCAATGCGATTATGCAAAGCCCACTGGGCTGCCTTGCTTCCAGGTCTGGCCGCGGGCGAATATACACTTCGTTGCAGGACAATCGATGCAAAGGGGCAGGCTCAACCGATGCCACGTCCGTTTAAGAAATCCGGTCGCTGCGAGATCGAGGCCACCAAGTTAATTGTTGAAGCCTGATTCAAGCTGCAACGTGCGATTCAATTGCACGAAACCGACTGAGTCTCAAATGGCTGAACTCCATCACCGACCACGACTGTCCAGGCTCGAACTCTCCAGTGCGTCACGAGGCCATTGCGGACATATGGGTCCGCGGCAGCAAAAGCTTCGGCGACAGTAGGACTGTTCCCCCGAAACAAGAGTACGGCCCCATCGACAGGGTCGGCGAGCGCACCACCCAGAACCAGTTCGCCGCGGGCAAGGGCAGCCTGAGCCAAAGCGAGATGTTCGGCCCGAAACTCGACACGACGTTCCACGTAATTGGGAATCACATCATAGAAGAGGAGATAGTACATGCGCCCCGATCTCCCTCAAGTCAACTCAACTGTTTGGCGTCGTTGCCATCAGCGGTAGTTCGCTGGACCCCTGGCAAGCCCGGTTGACGTATTCCTGGAACACAAAAATGCGTTCCTCTCGGGTTCCGATCACACCTGGATGAGGACTCACCGTCAGACCCTTCTGCACTTCCCCATAGATCCCGGCATCCTCAGCAAAGATTTTTTTGCTGGCGGACTTCACGATGAGACGGAGCAAACGGGCCAGCGCCCAGGCAAGTGGATTGCTACGATATCCCCGCAGAGAGTAGATAATGCTCCTGTAGCGACAGGTTGTCGGCGATGTCGGGAAGACGCACAGCAACATACGATTCACATCGAGCGAAGCGGACGTGATATGTGGATGTCGGACGTGATGCCAATACTCCATCGTGACCGGTTGACCCAACCGTCGGACGAGCCATGCCTGCCGCCGACTTAACCAGTCATTGGGGAGAATGGTTTTGAAGCTAGAGAAGCGGGGATCCAGTTCATGCCAGGCGTTCGATTCCTCCGGGTAATCTTTGAACGTCTTCGGGTGGAGTTGCGGAATATGGTACGACTCCAGCGAGTTCTCTAGAACCACTTTCCAGTTGCACGAAAAGTCCTGTTCCCAAGTCATCGTGTATTGGTACGTACCCCCAAACGATGGAGCCCAGCGCTCCCAGAGTGGCCCTAGCCAGTCCCGAAGAGAGGGGGTGGAATCGTTGAGACAAATGAAGATGATCTCTCCGCATGCCTCCACACGGAACTGTTGGAGACAGCTATTCTCACGATCCCACGGACGGAATGCCCGTGCATCCGGGATCTGTCCGGTTTTCCCATCCTTGTTGAATTCCCACCCGTGGTACTGACACCGTAGGCGTTCGGTATTCCCCTTGTGCTTGTTGGTGAGACGACTGTGACGGTGAGGACAGACATTCAAAAACGCTCGTAGCTCACCCTGGAAATTCCTCACGAGAACCGGGGTTCCCAGGAGATCGCATGTCAGGAAATCTCCTGGTTTCGCAAGATCGTGTGTCGTTGCCAGCGGATGCCAGGCCGTTTGGAAGAGGTGCCGTTGCTCGGCACGGTGTTGTTCTTCGGAATAGTATTGATCCGGTCGCAATAGATGCTGAAGCTGGCTTTGGTGGATGAACATACTATCCGGCTCGCTGAGCAACACGAATGCGATGAACAGTCATTATTATGTGGTCAAAAGTCTGCATCGAGAACAATACGATATCTTGCCTTGCCCGCCTCCAAACGCTCGAATGCTTCATTAATCCTATTCATCGGAAAGTGCTCAGTCTGCGGCGTTATGTTGTGTCTCGCAGCAAAATCGAGCATCGATTCGATCGCCACTGGCGAGCCTGTCGGCGAACCAGAAACGCACTTCTGTCCCAAAATCATCGGGAAGGCTGTGATCGGAATCGGCTCCGTCACCGCGCCGACAATGTGCATCCGACCGTTCGGGGCGAGCGAGGCAATCAGTGCCTCCCAATCGAGTTTTACACTCACTGTCACGATCAGCAGGTCGAACGTGTTGGCCAATTTCTTGATCGCAGCTGAATCCCGGCTGGAAACGACGTGGTGTGCCCCAAAGCCACGGGCCTCCTCGAATTTGCTTTCGCTAGAGGTGAAGGCCGTCACATCACAGCCGTAAGAAGCAGCGAACTTCACGCCCATATGGCCCAGGCCGCCGATGCCAACGATGCCGACGCGACTGGTCGGTTTCGCGTACATCACCAGCGGATTGAAGACCGTGACGCCGCCGCACAGCAGAGGACCGGCCTCGGCGAAGTTGATTTGCTCTGGTAATGGGAGCGCCCAGGCCCAATGTGAACGGACATGGCTGGCGAACCCACCGCGATGGCCAATGATCGTCGGCTGCGCTTGCAGACACAGGTGTTGATCGCCCGACATACACTGCCGACAGTGCATGCAACTGCTGGCTGTCCACCCAATGCCCACACGTTGCCCGACTTGAATGCCCTTGGCCCCTGACCCAACTGCGATTACACGGCCAATGACTTCGTGTCCGAACACCGCTGGGTATTGTGACATTCCCCAGTCGTTGTTCAGCATCGAAAGGTCGGAGTGACACAAACCGCAATGCTCAACCGCTACTTCCACGTCTTCGGCCGCAAGTGGGCCGAGGTCAATTTGCTGTCGGACGAGCTTCTGCTTGGCCCCTGTGGCGACCCAGGCCTTGAGTGATGCCATTGCGATACTCCTTAAGGGGCGAAGTTACATTACTGTTAGCCATACGCCCGCGTGCGGGCCGGGTTGCTCGTATGACCATTCGTCAAATCTCATTTCTCGTCTTATTCAATTGCTCCCATGTGCGGGCGCAGATTGCATGAATTCTCCAAAAAAACATCGCGGAGTGAAAACGTCATTTCTCTGGAGTGCGAATCGAAATAAAGAGGTTTGTTTGGACCGACCCGCATCATTTCTGGGAACTCTTTGCTTTTGACAAGAGTCGTTCCAGCGCTGTCATTCCGAGTTCAATCACTTGTTTGGGATTTGCCCGCCAGAGTTCCGGGTTCATCAGTTCCAGCGATACGGGACCAGTGTATCCAATGGCGAGGAGCTTTTGCACGATTGGGTCGAGCTGGAAATCCCCTTCTCCAGGCATAATCCGGTCGGAATCGGTCATCAATTCCCGCGGTACTCCTGCTACATCGCACAACTGAACGTGAAAGAGATTCGCGACTGAAAGGTGGTCAAAATCTTCGGGTTTGCTTGGTCCCTTGTAGTAATGGAACACATCAAAGCACACGCCGACGTTAGCTTCGCGGCACTGGCTGACGAGCGCCAGGGCGGTATCGAGCGACGAACAAAATGTATCTGTTCCTCGAAACTCCAGGGCCAATCGAACCCCGAACCCGGCTGCCCACTGCCCAGCCTGAGTCAGTGAGACAATTGCCCCGCTGAGTGCGTGGACATCCAGCGACTGGGCGAAATCCGCAGCGACGATCAGCGTTCGGATTCCAAAGGCCTGGCAAAGATCGAGGCGGCGGCGGAAGTGATCGAAGTGGGCCTTTCGTTGTTCGCCCTGAGAAAGGAGCAATCCTCCCTGGTACGCCGCGGCAACGAGTTCGATTCCTGCATCGCTGAGAGCCTTCCGGGTGTCCGCAGCGCCGACATCCTCAAGGTGTTTTTCCAGTTTTGTCAGCCAGACTTCGACTTGCCGACAACCGGTTGCCTGGTAGTTGGCGACATCGTCTGCAAATGAAGTGGAGAGTGTTGTGGCCTGAGAAATACATGGGGTCATGTGGTCAAATGTTTGGGTTTTGTTTCTTATTTTTTTTGGGCGGTGTAGGACTGTCCTTTTTTGTTGGCGCTGAGTTTTGCTCGGGCTCGGGTGGAGAGCTGAATGCCCCAGCAATCCAGAGAACGACAAGAGATATCCAGGTGAGATGGAGCAATGCCCCGAGGATCAAGAGCATCCGCGAGCGCTTTCGCTCTTGATCCGTGACCATCCGCTTGCGCAGGGCTGGCTCGTGGCCAGTATGGACTGTGGAGAATGTGTCACCATTGACCCCCCAGGCATCGACTGGCTCTTCTGTGGGACTTTGGACCGGCTCCCCCAGAGGAGCATCGTCTGGGACAGGGATAGCGATGATTTGAGCAGAGACAACGGGGGCTGTAACACCGTTTGTTGCTGGTATTGTCTGCGGAATTGTATTGTGTTTGACATTACCCCGACAGAACACCGTCAACGCGCTCTCCACATCGGCAGCAGTTGTAATGCGATGATCGGGATGTTTATCCATCATCCTGCTAACGAGCCCGATTAACTCATGCGGTAAGTCGGGGCGGAGCGCAATGAGAGAAGTTGGTTCCATCGAACTCACGCGATTCAATAGATCGTTCGTGTCGACCGCCTCGAATGGTGGCCGCCCGGTGAGAAGGAAGTATAGGGTCGCCCCAAGGCCGTAGATGTCTCCTTGTGGTCCCTGGAAACCAGAATCCACCCGCTCGGGAGGTAGATACGCTGCTGCATGGCGATCGGGATGAAACTGAGTGGCCGCGGGGCGCAATGGAACCAGACCGAGTTCCGCCAACCGAACGATAGCGTTGGGTGCGGGCCTTCTTCGTTCCTTGCCATCAGTGCCTGTTTTCACAGACAGAGGTCCAACCATCAGGTTCCCCGGTCTGATTTCCCCGTGAACGCCACCGCGCTCATGCACCATTCTGAGGGCCGAGGCCACGACTCGGCCATACTCTGCCGCCAGGAAGCCAGGCATCGCTCCACCCACCTCCGCAGCAAGCAATTCGAGATTGGCGGCATCGCTGGGTTGGTCGATCACCAGATATGGCTCTTCCAGATACATGCCCACATCCAGAAGAGGAACTACATTCGTGTGGATAAGCATCCCAAATGATCTGGCTCGAATAAGATAGTCTTGCACATTATCGTCGGGTGCCAGCCAGTTCAGCCGAATGCGGCGAAGAACTACGGGAGTGCGGAGAGAAGGGTGGAGAGCCTTATAAGCAATTCCACCTGGACATGGACCGATCTCATCGATCACTGGATACCCGGCGAAAGTGAGTTCCTGCCCACGAGCATCGCGGATCGCCACGGCTTGGAATCGGGTCAAAACGCCACGCGCGAGGAGATATTCGCACAAAGCAGTAAGGTCAGATTGAGGGATGTCTGGCTGGCGGATTAATTGTTCCACTTGCTCGGGGAACAGAACGCGATCCGCCTGAGCACGATCCAGGAACCCGACCACTGAATCAGAAGGCATGAAGCAAATCCTGTGGGGACGGTCAGCTTGGTGGAGTGATTGTAGTTCATTGCGCGCGAATATGGAGAGCTTCCAAGATTGGAAGTGTAACGTAAACTGCAATCGGGATGCTTCGCGATACACCCGATTCGGCTCTATTCACCCTCTGGTACTGTTCCGGTTCCAGCATTCCACCCATTCTGTCCATGTGAGCGTCCGGGCGAGATCATCAAATCCGGGACCGAGAGGCATTGGCCCCTCGACCCGGGGACGACCATTAATCGTTTGGGCCGCGGCCATGTCAAGTAAGCCACGAAGCGCAGCGACAAAGGTCGCACGTTGATGATCGGTGAGCTTGTCAACCCAACCCATCTGTTCGACCACAGCTTCTATCTGCCCACTCACATGTTCAAAGGCGACAGTAAAAAGATCGTGACCTAATCCCGGTGCCGCGAAATCGATTACCAATCGCTGACAGCCGAACCGAATTCCGTTCACATGAAAGGCAATGTTACCCCATTCCGGACACTGCACGATCAAATCCACGAATTCCCGCGCAGCGAACTGGTCAGCAGCTTCAGCAAGATGATCGAGATCGTGGTGAAGTCGGCTTGCTTTTGCCTGAACTGCATGTCGAAGTTTGCGGAAGTTTTTTGGCACCGTCCCCGAGTGGAAACCCGGACGAAGTAAGCCACGCATCGTTTCACCATGCGATCCAATCATAACCGGCTTAAGTCGTGTCGGTCGATTTGCCGCATAGAGACACCAGTTTGCGGCTAACTCCCAGGCAATGAATCCAAAGATCCCGGGGATGCAGGCAATGATCCAGAATGCCCAAAAGTTTGCTTCGGCAATGCTCAGTCCAGTTCGAGCAGCCAACACCCCGCCAAATATCGAGAGTTCTACTTCCGGGTGCTTGCTGAAGACCAAGGGTAGTAGCAACTTGTGCGATACCGTCACTACCGGGAAGTGCTTCAGTGGGTTGATCTGAGGTTCGAAGAGCACATAAAAAACAAACCGAAACGTATAGGCTAGGGGAAACCACAGCAAACCAAGAAATGCCTTAAGAGCTAGCGATCCTTGTGAATCGCCACTACGGAATCGGAGCCATTCATCGACTGCATACAATTGCCGTTCGATCCAGTTACCTAGCATCTTGAACAAGTCGATGATGGTTCTGAGCAGCCCCGGAATCAGGTTGGTGCGAACGATCCGCCACCAATCGGAGATTGCCTCCGTGATTCTGTCTTGGATCACCCATCCCCAGGGTGTGTTGTAGACCAGCGTCAGGCCCGCCCACATTGCCCAACCCCACTTCAGCAGGAACCACGGGCTCACGCCAACCAGGAACATCGCAGCAAAGAGGAGAAGGGTGATAAGCGATGGACTCCAGAAGTGCCGCACCAGGAATCGAACCGAATAGCTCTGGCGAAAGCCTCGCACGGTTGATGATCGCCACACACCGATCGGAATATCCCAGAGGATTCCACGAACCGCCCACCAGACAAACCCAAGGATCTGAAAGACAACCCGACGGAATGGGGGTACATGAATCATCAAAAGCAAAAAAATGCCCAAACCAACGATGGTCGGCCAGGCGATCAAAACTGATGCTTCCTGCGGTGTTGGTGGTTGGGTTCTACTGGCCAATGGAGTAAATACCTGGGCGGCCAGCGCTGACCCCGCCGTTGAGTTATACCAGATCAGATCACCTCCCTCAGTAATCTCGACCTCGTCTGAGGTTACAACTGCGGAAGGATACCAGACGGCTTCGTCCGTATCGGGATCCCACTCCACATGATGGGCTTGGATGATCTCTGGAGCTGGAGTGGTCGGCTGGGAGATTGAAGGCGGCGGCTGGTTGATGGAAACCGGTTTTGGAGCTGTTCGAGTGATCGCTGAAACCAGTTTTCCACCAATCAAATGCATCTCTTCCGCAAACATGATGGCAAGGAACGCACCCCCAAATGGGATTGCAATGAAGATCGTGATGAGTCGTCCGAGTTTCGTACCAAAAAAGAGCGCACTGAACCGTTGGATGATACGGAGGTAGATCTCGCCTTTCCGGTAGACGCCATCGAGGGCATACGACAACTCGACATTCGCGCGGAGAAGTCCATCGCCGCGAAGGAATTCGCCCACACCAGCGAGATCAGGCATCTTCAGTTGGTTCCGGGCAACGGCATCTCGCACATCGCCGAGTCGTAAGTAGCCGCGCTCGCAGATGCGATCGAGCAGTTCTGCCACGAGCTTGTCCCGGCCAACCCTTTCAACGGTCGTTACCGGAATCAGACCGGCCCGGGAAAGCGCATCCATAATGATGGGAGTAAACTCCTGGCGGATGGCGTTTTCGACAGTGTGCATCTGATGGTGGAAGAGTTGGTCCACACGGAGCTGAACAGAATGACCGAGCCCGACTCGGAGCATCTGCTTATGGGCTTTCTTGAGGTGCATGAGAATCAGGACGGGGCGCGCGTGGGGAAGCAGTCGCTTCACAGGCCGCCGACCGAATGTTCTGAGGGCTTCTGGCAAATCGACGGCATAAACCTCTCGGGATAGGTTGGTCGGGATTTTCTGAAGCTCATATAAGCAGCGTGCAGCACGGGGCCAAACACCAGTTGCGGCTGTTGCCAGAAGCGGGATGAGAGCTTGTCTCCATTCCTGTCGCGTGTCATCGTCCCACTTAAAAAGATCACCGAGCGCATTTACGACATTCAACAGAGCGGCAAGGGCGCTGATACGGACGCGTTCCTGATCCTCTCCGCTGGTGGTTGTCGCTATTTGCGTATAAATAATCGCAGCACGAACGTGGTTGCCCTTCTTCTCGGCTTCCTGGGCTCTCTTGCGTAACCCTCCTGTCTCGGATGGAGCAATCGTCGGAGCCAAGATGGACGTATCGGGAGCTGTCCAACGCTCATCCGGAGCAACTTCCAGGAAGGGGCTAGCTGCTCCCGCGGGTCGGCTCGCTGCCAAAAGGGCTGAAAAATCCACATCCTCCGCGAACAAGCGATCCACAGCAACTTCGCCGGGCAGGCTTGGGAAAAACTCCTCAACCCGATGTTTCTCGAATGCAAAAAGATCGAGGTATGTTGCTGCAAAAGCGCGGTAGAAAGCGATCGGGTTGGCGTCCTGATGTGCCAGGTGTTCCGAGTGGAGAACAAACTGTATTTCGCGTTCAACATGAGGACCGAAGTGAGTGAGCTTCTCCTGGCAATTCGCGATGGTGAGAATTCCTCCCTCTGCTCGTTCATCGATTCTCTTCATCACCGCCGCTTGAAACAGCACGCGCCAATATGCCAGGAGTTGTTCCGACTGAGGTAGACTGGACAGGCCCCGATCAGATGGATCCGCGATGAGCAGGAGGGTAGGCTCACTGCCCGTCATCATGCGCGAAGGCAATACACCTGTCTCAACGAGATCGTTGCGAGTAATCCAAAGTGGGAGGTTTGGGTTTTGAGGCAAGGGGTGACCAGAATCGAGTAAGAACTCAAGGATCTGAAGCAGATACCGCTCAGGGATCAGCCGAACTCGTGGTTCAACAGCCTGTAAGATGGGTTCCAATTTGGAATCGTGTGACAACGGATACTCCTCGACTGCACGAGTCTGAGCCCCCAGCTATTCCATGCGACAATATCGGTTCCATCTGATAGTAGACATCACCATCTGTCCGGTGTCTACTATCCCACGCAAAGACTGTTACTCATCAAACCTCCCTGTCCGGAACTTCATGCAGGAAAACCCATCCGAGAACCCCGCGATGTCGAACTGACACCTTTCGATGACCGGCAACAGTTTTTTTGCTCGCGATCGCGTAGAATCCACGATATTCCCCTTCCCAAGAGGTTAACCGATGCGATGGCGATTTGCTCTCGCGATGTGCTGCGGCCTTCTTCCAGCCGTGGCTCGCGCCGATGATCCCAAGCCAGCTGAAAAGCTGACAAAATTCGAGATTCCGTATCGGCTCACCGATACAAAACATGTTCTCGTTAGAGTCAAAATAAATGGAAAAGGACCGTTTAACCTCATATTGGACACCGGGGCACCGGCCCTATTCCTTACCAAGCAAGTGGCCAAGAAAGCCGACATTGAAGTGGATGATAAAGGGTGGGGTGCGATTGGAAAATTCGAGTTCGAAGGTGGGTTAAAGGTCGATAAGGCCCGGGCGCACGTCACAGATATTGTCCAGGTCGATGGGATGAATGGACTCGGCATTGCCGGAGTCGAGTTGCACGGCATGATTGGCTATGAAGTCCTGGCCAGGTTCCGAATCCAGTACGATTTCACAGCGGATAAACTGCTCTTCGAGCCCCTCGTTGGATTTACGCCCCCGCCACCCGAAAAGATCGATGCAAAGGGTGGAGATGACATCCAGACAATGGGGCCACTTGTGAAAATGATCAGCGCCCTGCTCGGTATTAAACCAAATTTTGAAATCGCTCCGCGGGGCTTTGTTGGTATCGAATTCGATGAAGTCGACGGTGCTGTTGTCATCAAAAAGGTTCTGTCTGGAAGCCCAGCCGAGAAAGCGGGATTCAAGACTGGCGACACGATCGCGGAGATCAAGGCTTACACGATAGAGAGTGGCAAAGACTTGGCAAAGGCACTCGCCAAGGCAGGTGTCGGAACCAAACTCCGTTTCACAATCAAACGCGGCGATAAAACCGAAGAAATCACCATCGAACTTGGGAAGGGGCTGTAACTATGAACGCCGCGGGCAAACTAATTCTCGTTGCCGGACTCATTCTCTCAGCGGCCACTGTCCAGGCACAAACTCCGCCTCGGGAGAGGAAGGAACCCGAAAAAAAGCTACGCGAGAAACCAATCACGGTGCCGTTTGAACTTCTGAAGTCGCGGCACATGGCCCTCCAGGTGAAGATCAATGGAAAAGGTCCGTACCGGCTCATTTTCGACACTGGGGCACCGACCAACCTGATTAACACCAAACTCGCCAAAGAGGCGGGCGTGGTGAAGAAGGAAGATAAGGGAGGTTTCGGACTGTTCGGGATGGCCGGGGGAAAGACCATCGACACCCTGGAAATTGGGGATGTCAAACTCGAGAAAGTTCAGGTCATGGTGATGGATCACCCAACCGTGACTGCTATCTCCAATGCACTTGGCCCCATTGATGGGATTGTCGGCTTTCCCTTCTTTGCCCGTTTCAAGACCACAATCGATTACCAGAAGAAGGAACTGACGTTCGAGCCAAACGGTTATGAACCCGGTGATGCCATCCAGGCACTCATGGACAAGATGATGTCCGCGCAGAAGGGGAAGCAGGAGCCTGCCATTGTGGCCCCGGCGGCTCTGTGGGGGTTCGGCATCGACAAGGATAACTCCGATGAAGAACCTGGTGTGGTGGTGAAGGACGTTCTGGCTGGTAGCCCATCAGCGATTGGTGGACTCAAGGCCGGAGACAGGCTTTTGACAATCGATGGACGTTGGACGGACACCATCGGAGACACATTCACAGCCGTGAGTCTGGTTCGGCCCGGCCGGGCTGTAACTGTCATCGTCAAACGCAATGGCAAGGAGGTCAAATTGACTGTGAAACCCGTGAAGGGGGCTTGAGAATCTTCACTCAGTTTCCCAGGGTTTCTCTGGGAAACTCTATCCTCGGGTGAGGCGTCTGTAGTCTTCACGGATTGTTCGAGTCACGGGGCCTTCTGTACCTGCAGCAATGGGTTTTCCATCCACCTGGACAATCCCGATCACACCGCAGGCCGCACCGGCCTGGAATACTTCCTCAGCGAGGAATAGGTCGGGTAATCGAATGGCATATTCCGCCACAACAAGCCCCCTATCACCTGCCATGCCAGCGATTCGATAGCCAGTTGCATCCGGTCGCTGTCGAGCGGCCACCACCACAGCACCATCTTTCACAAGAAACAGAAACCCTTCAGTCGTGCCGATGAGTTCCCCAGACTGGTTCATGAGGAGTGCCTCCAGACATCCGTTCTGGAGAGCGTATTGCTTGGCGACAGGAATATGGGGTTGCCCAAGAATTCGCGATTGGAAGAGTGGAGTTTGTGAGTCGATCGCGGTTGGGAACACAACCGCATGAAGCCCACAATCGTAGAGTTCAACTGGAAACGGGGAATACTCCTCGGCAATGATGATGACTTGGGGGGTGATCTTCCGTGGGTCAGGACCAATAGTTCCTGCCCCCCGCGTGACAATGACGCGAATGTATCCCTCCACTCGCTCGTTTACTTTGAGTGTGGTTTCAATCGCGACAATCAACTCTGCGAGAGAGTGAGGAACCTCAATGCCCAGACTTTCAGCTGAACTGAATAAGTTCTTGATGTGGTCTTCGGCGTGAAAAAGCTGTCCATTGAAAGCTCGGAGCGACTCCCACACACCCTCCCCATAAAGGAACCCGTGGTCGAATGGGCTCACGCGAGCTTCGTTCTTAGCGATCAGCGTGCCATTGATCCACAGACGCGACATGGGACGTGGGCTTCGTTGTGAACGGCGCTGTGGATCGAATCATACCGCCGCTAACCGGGGTTGAAATGGTTGTTGGCACTGGTCCGGCTTCGTGGTGTCCTCGGTGACGACTCCATTTACCATCCGGACAACGCGGTCGGTCGCTGCGACAATATCGAGGTTGTGTGTGACCATCACGATCGTTACGCCTTCCTCGCGATTCAAGTCGCGGAGTAACCGGATAATTTCGCCTCCGGTTCCGGCATCCAGGTTCCCGGTTGGTTCATCGGCAAGCAAAACGCGAGGGTGTCTCAGCAATGCCCGCGCTACTGCCGCCCTTTGCATCTCACCACCTGAGAGTTCGCGTGGACGGTGCTTCAGGCGATGACCCAAACCGACCTTACAAAGCAATTCCTCCGCACGTGCACGCCACTTTGCCCGATTCTTCCACCATCCCATCACCGAATGACCGATATACGCTGGCATGAGCACGTTATCGAGCGTGGTGAGTTCCGGGAGTAGATGGTAGAACTGAAAGATGTAACCGAATGTCTGGTTTCGTAGCAAATCCCGCTCGTGGGGCCGGAGGTTGTCGATTCGCTTTCCATCGAGAAGGATCGAACCGGAATCAGGCGCATCGAGCGTTCCGAGGAGATGCAGAAGGGTACTTTTTCCGGAACCTGAAACCCCAACGATGCTCAGAAATTCACCAGTTTTCACTTCCAGATTCAGGCCATCCAGCACGCGAACTTCGACAGCGTGGCGACGATACGTTTTGTGAATGTTCTCTGCTTGTAGCATGACCTTCTCCGGCAAACAGCCGGCGTGAGCTGGCTGGTGTTTGTCTTGGGATCGGCGGTCCACATCGGCCAATCGCTTACTCAAACCGCAACGCTCGAACCGGGTGCAGGCGGGCAGCCCGCCAAGACGGGAGGATGCTAAACAAAACGGCAATCGTGATGGCACCGAGGTTTATGAGCATAACATTCGCGATATCAACATTGGTGGGGATCTCTTTGAAGTAATACACATCGCGCGGGAAGAATGCTCTTCCAGTCACCTTTGTCAGGAAAGCCTCGATCTCATTGATATTGCGTGTGATTATCATGCCGAGAGCCGTCCCAAATACACATCCAACCGCACCCAGCAGGAACCCGTACCCGATAAAGATGCTCATCACACCGTGGTTACTCGCTCCCAGTGCCTTGAGGATTCCGATATCCCGATATTTCTCCGAGACAATCATCGTGAAGATGGCCAGAATACTGAACCCGGCCACCCCCACAATCATGAACAGGAGAAGATTGAGGATACCACGTTCCACATCGATCGCGGCCAGGAGCGGCCCCTGATGCTCCTCCCAGGTGGCAACTCGGACATCCGCGTAGGGAAACTGCTTTCGCAACTCGGCCGTCACGGCCACTTTATCTTTCTCATAGTCCTTGAGTTTGATCTGGAGAGCCGTGGCCCGGTCTCCCATCCCCCGTATCAGTTGTAACTGCTCAAGCGGGACATAAACGAAACTCTGGTCGTACTCGCTCATCTCAGTTTTGAGATAGTCCGTAACCAGGAATGTCCCCCAAACTGGTTTGAGTTGGGCTCCCCCCACCGTGGTGATCGTGACATCATCACCCAGCTTCAGCCCAGCCTCCTCGACAACCTGTCCATGTTCGTCACGAAAACGAAAGTGAGCCAGAGTGTACCCGGTGATGACTCCGTGTAATTTGGGCTCAGGCATTTTCATGAAATCCATGTTTGGCCTGGGAATCGCCATGGGATCCGGGATGAGCGATTCCGGCTTTGGTAGATCAGGGGGAGTGAACTGGTTCTCCTCAAATTCGCGCTGACGCTTGTTCGCTTCGTGATGTTTTAGGGCCTCGGGTGTCAGGTCAAATGTGGGAGCAGTAGCACCTTTCTGGTGGACGAGATACTCGGAGAAACCGCCGACCGAGGCTCGACCTGCCGGGTCGATACCGATCAATCGCACCGGTTTGGTGATGACCTGACCCCGGAAGTTGTGCTGGAGGATGGCGAAAACCTCGACGGTGGGCGTGATTGCCTCAATTCGCTCACCAGCACTCGATCCCTGGATTCGCCGGATCATTTCACCAGGCGGTTCTGGGAACCCTTCCATGCGGTCGGTATCGATGACCACATCGGACAGGACTCCGTGAAGGCGGTCCTTTAGCTTGGTACTAAACCCGCTCATGACAGCGTTTACAACAAGGAGTGTCGCCACCCCCAGCATGACGCTGACAATGCAGATGAATGCAAGGTAGCGGGTTTGAAGGTAGCGAACGCAGAGCAGGAGCTTATACACGGGAGATCCCGGTCTGTTCCGTAGGCGCGCCGGCCTGGGTTGAATCCGTGGGTGGGGTTTTAACAGGTTCTGCTGTTCCGGAAAAGGCGAAGTGGCGATTCGACTGCCTTGGGCATTTGGGGAGATTTGAGTTACGCATTTGCAGATATTATGGATGCCTCACAGCATGAACGCAGAACCCCATCGTTCCCAGGGCAAACTAGTGGACGACGGGTAATCGGATGGGTCACTTTTCTGCTCATCACCCTGAGCAGCGGGCAATAAAAGTTACACCCGCTCAGGCCGCAAAAGTGGGAACAAAATCACATCGCGGATTGTTTGCGTGTTCGTAAGGAGCATGACAAGCCTGTCGATGCCAATACCGAGACCGCCAGCAGGCGGCATGCCATGTCGCAAGGCACGAACGAAATCCTCGTCCATTTTTGCCATCGAGTCTTCTGCGTTCAAACCCGTGAGTTGCTGGCGGAAAGTCTTCTCTTGCGTGATGGGGTCGTTTAACTCGGTGTAGGCATTGGCGAGTTCCATTCCGTGGATATAGAGTTCAAACCGCTCTGCGATCCGCAGGTCGTCCTGCTTTCGCTTGGTTAACGGGCAGAGTGAAGCTGGGTAGTCGTAGACGAATACCGGGCCAACGAGGTTATTTTCCACGAGATCCTCGAACAGATTGTGAACGAGGACATCGTGTGCGACTGATACTTTGGGGCCGCCCTTGGTTAGCTCCATCTCTGTCGCGATTCCTTCCGTGCGGGCAGCAGCCAATACCTTCACCTCATCGTGCATGTCGCAGCCAACATGTTCCATAAATAGATCGGCATACTTTGCACGCTGGAACGGGGGATTGAAGTTCACGACCTTGTCGCCGAAGGGGAGATGGCGATGGCCAAACACTTCGGACGCAAGCCTTCGGATTACGTGAGTCTTCTTCTCGCCCTTCTCCTCATACTCCTCAGTCTGCTCAACTTCAGCAGTTGGCCCAACGACATCCACGCAGGCGACAATCAGCCCCTCGGTAATATCCATCATGCTCCGGTAATCACCATATGCCTGATACAACTCCAGCATCGTGAATTCGGGGTTGTGCTTCGGACTGATCCCTTCGTTCCGGAAGACCCGACCAATTTCGTAGACCTTCTCGATCCCCCCAACGAGCAACCGCTTCAGCGGCAGTTCGAGGGCGATTCGTAGGAACAGATCGATGTCGAGGGCGTTGTGATGTGTCTCGAATGGTCGAGCGGCGGCACCACCGGCAATAGCGTGTAGGGTCGGAGTTTCAACCTCCATGAATCCGATCCCATCGAGATGATTGCGGATCGTTCGTATTATTTTTACGCGTTGATGCGTTCGCCGGATTGTGTCCGGAGTATAGATCATGTCGAGGTAGCGATGACGAAGGCGATATTCGATATCGCCCAGTCCGTAAACATCCTTGGGGTGTGGCTCCAGCGACTTGGTCAGGAATGTGAGCTTCTCGACCTGGATTGTAAGTTCGCCAGTCTTGGTCTTGCCAAATTCCCCATCGACTCCGATCAAATCGCCCAGATCGAGGAGTTGAACGACGCTCCACTCAGTCGGCGTCAGCTTGTCCACCTTGAGCATGAGCTGAATCCGGCCGGTCTGGTCCCAGATTTCCACAAAAAGAAGTTTCCCTCCAGTTCGGTACCGGATGAGGCGGCCCGCAGCTCGCACCTTCGGCCCAGACTTCTCCTTAGTGAAGGGTTCAGCGGGTAGCTTGCGAACATCGGTGATCGGCATCGTGTTATCGAACCGATGGCCCCAGGGGTCGATTCCCAGAGCCTCAATCTTGTGGAGTTTCTCGAGTCGGACCTCGGTGAGGTCTTGCGTTTCATCAGCCACGGTGGGTGTCCGTAGGGCAAGTGTTGGGTGGTGAAAGGACGTTTTAGCCGCCATCCAACCTCAAGGACACCCGACATGCTGGAAGTGTTCGGGAGAGTTTGGGTAGCGATGACCAAACAATCTGTGAAGGTAAAACTACGGTGAAGTTGTCGGAGTAGTGATGACCCCATCTTGCAGGGACAGTAAACTACCACTCGACACCCGGAGGTTTCATCATGTCTACCGATTCACCCACAGGCATCAAGCCGGAAGAGCACAAGGGATTCATGGATAAAATTGGTGCGGCGTTGCCCGTAGGCTTGACGGCCCTGGCGACAGTGTTCGCTGGTATGTCAACTGGGGCTCTCCAAAAAGCGATGTACTGGAAATCTCAGGCTGCCCAGGATCAGTCCCGGGCCACAAACCAGTGGAGCCTTGCGGGATTCAAGCGGGATCGCGCACTGGTCATGCAAACTTCGGCGGCTCAACTTCGTGCTACGGCGGGATATGTTCTGCCTAATTTCTCCCCTTCAACTTTGCCGCCAATCACGATCAAAAAGGACGAAGCCAACCCCGAACAAAAGCGAAAGGAACTTGAAGACGCCCAAGCCAAGGCTCTAGCGTGGCTTCAAAAAAAGAGTTTTGAAGAATCGCCGTTACCCGAAATCGCCGACGCACAGATCCCTTCCCTCCAAAAAGCGATTAATGCTCGGGAACCCGAAGAGGAATTAGTCAAAGCCGCGGGGAAGATCAAAATCGAATCGATCACCAAGGCAATCGATGATGCCGAGAAGAAAAGCGAGCAATACGACAAAGTGTGGAGCCCAATACTCGCAGCCGCAGCAGAGATCGCTGGCTTTGACGATGGAGAAAAGGCCAATCCAGCGACCCGTACGGCCCGTCAGGCTGCTGGCTACGACCTTGAAGAGCGGCGATACCGTGCCGAATCGCGTTTGAACCAGGGAATCGCCTCCCTGTACGAAATCCGGGTGAAGATGAGCAGCGCGGAATCGGACAAACACCGTCGAAAGAGCGAGCATTTCTTCTTTGCGATGTTGGCGGCCCAAATTGGGGCAACCATTTCCGCTCTCGCTCTAGCTCGGAGAACCAAGAGTGTTCTGTGGCTCTTTGCCGCTATGATCGGTCTCGCTTCCCTTGGAATCGGTGCCTATGTGTTCCTGGAACAATAGCTATCCTCTCCCAGGGGTTTCGCTCGCCATCGGCTCGCTCCACCCCTGGCTACCATCAGTCGCCCTTCCAGGGCTTGATACCGGTCGCGTTGCGACCGGAAGCAGTCGCGGAGCGGCGTTTGATGGTAGCCAGGGGTGGAGCGAGAGCGCAACCCGGGTGGAGCGAGAGCGCAACCCCTGGGAGAAAGTTCCGTCGCTCTCTCTAACCTCACTCACTCACAACCAACCCCCACCCAATGACAGGCACGGATCGCCGCAGTTCTGAACAAGAGTTTCACGACCAACAGGCCGCGGAGCGCGCTGAGAGTTTCCGCGCAGGTCGCGCAAAGCTCGTCTTCCCCGACGAAACCTTCTTGGATCATGAAACGTGGATTCGTCCCGCGTTTGCCCATCTCGGTATGCTCGCAGGGAAGCACACGCTCGATTACGGTTGCGGTCACGGAATGGCAGCTGTTATCATGGCCCGGCTGGGGGCCACAGTCACAGCGTTTGATCTCTCTCCCGGTTATGTGTCCGAAGCCAGGGAGCGTGCGGCCGCCAATGGCGTGCAGGTGGAATGTGTCGTTGCGGACGGCGAGGAACTCCCCTTCCCCGATGCAGCTTTCGATGTTGTTTGGGGCAACGCCATCCTCCACCATCTCGATCTCGCCAGGGCAGGATGGGAACTCCATCGTGTCATGAAGCCGGGGGGAATCGCAGTCTTTTGCGAACCGTGGGGCGGGAATCCTCTGCTAGCGTTCGCCCGGCATCGACTGCCCTACCCCGGCAAGGATCGAACTCCCGATGAACAGCCTCTCACTTCTCGGGATCTCAACCCACTCCGCGCGATATTCCCCGTTGTAGAGCTGGAAGGATTCCAGTTGTTGGGGATGATTCGCCGCGTCTTGCGGAGTGAACGTGTCTGCCGGTTTCTCGACCGTCTCGATACCAGGCTCCTCGGATGTCTGCCCGTCTTGAGACATTGGTGTCGGTACGCTGTTATTACGCTCCACCGAGCGACTTGACCTCTATCCTCTTGTCCGGAACAATCAAAGCATGTCAACAACACCATCATTTCCAGCCAATGCTCGACCGAAACTTCGCCCTCACGTCGATGCTACTAAGAATGGCAACACCATCGTCCTTCACGACTCTCGGCAAATCGGCCGCCCGATTGGCGTAACGAGGCTCGGTCTGGAAATCGCAGCCCGCCTGAATGGCACCCGAACACTCGCAGCAATCCAATCCGAGTTGCTGACCCTTACTGGCGGCAGTCTCGTTCCGATGGAAATACTGCAAGAACTTGTCGGTGCCTTGGATGAAGCATTCCTTCTCGATTCGCCACGAATCCGAGAGTTGTTTAATGCGCCGATCCGAAAACCGTCGCACATCCCGTGCGATTCAGATCCGGCGGAACTTCAGACGCAACTTGATGCTCTCTTCACGGCAACTGGAGGTGCGGGACTGCCCGGAGATCGACGCGAGATCGCAAACTCGACCGGCAGGTTACGCGCAGTGCTACTCCCACACATGGACTACGGCCGGGGGAACATCACCTACGGATATGGGTTCAAGGAGTTGATTGAGAACACCGATGCGAAAGTCTTTGTGGTCATCGCAACCTCGCACTATTCGACGAATCGGTTCATTCTCACACGCCAGCACTTCGATACGCCATTCGGCACTGTTGAAACAGACCTCAAATACGTGGATCAAATCGCCTCGTTGTACGGCGATGGGCTATACGATGACATCGAAGCTCACGCACCGGAACACTCGATCGAACTGGAAGTAGTGCCCCTGAAATCCCTCCTCAAAGACCGCCCATTTCGGATCGTTCCGCTCCTGGTCGGTTCATTTCGGGATTGTGTAAATCGGAAAGCAAACCCTTCCGAAGCCGCGGACATTTCCAAAATGGTCCGGATACTTCGGGAGGTTGAAGCATCATCCACGGACCCCGTGTGTTACCTCATCAGTGGCGATTTGGCTCACATTGGCCCCAAGTTCCACGACAAGCAAAAAGCGGCGGGACCGTGGTTGGAGGAGAGTCGGGCAAAGGACACAGCGATACTCCAAGCTTTGGGGAACGCCGATCCGACAGCGTACTTCAACACCATCGCGGGAGAGGGCGATGCCCGACAGATCTGTGGGCTTCCTCCAACGTGGTTGACCCTCGAAGCCGCTCGCCCTCGCTCCGGAAAAATCCTTCATTACCAGCAGTTCATCGATCCGACCGGCTACGAAAGCGTTAGCTTCGCTTCGGCAGCGTTTTACGGATGAGCTTGGCCTTAAAGGGTATGACTTGGTGGAATCCTGCGGCCCCAAAACGATTGAAGGGGTATGCTCACTTCACCATTTTTCACATTGATGGAGGCGCAAGATGCGAGTAATGGTCCTTTCCGCAGTCATCCTCATTGGACTTGGGGAGTCCGCCGGAACTGCCGAATACCCCAGACCGGTCGAAGCTGATGCCGTACTCAAGGACTTCCGTTTCACGACGAAAGAGACTCTTGATGTGAGGCTCCACTACCTGACCATTGGCAAGCCGGAGCGCGACAAGGCAGGAAAGGTTCTCAACGCTGTTCTCATACTCCACGCCACCACCGGATCGACTGCACAGTTGGTGGGTGATGGATCACCGACTCACGCATTCGCAGGAGAACTCTTTGGCAAGGGTCAGCCTCTGGACGCAGAGCGGTATTACCTCATCATCCCCGACTCCATTGGCCACGGGAAGTCCTCCAAGCCAAGCGACGGGTTGCATGCAAAGTTCCCTCGTTACAACTACGCCGACATGATTGCCGCCCAGCATCGCCTACTGACCGAAGTGCTCAAGATTGACCACTTGCGGCTGGTGATGGGCACCTCAATGGGCGGGATGCACACCTGGCTGTGGGGTCAGGAATACCCAGACTTCATGGACGCCCTCCTGCCCCTGGCCAGCTTGCCGACCCAGATCTCTGGGCGCAACCGAATGTGGCGGAATATGGTGAGTGAGGCGATCAGGACTGACCCGGAATGGCAGGCTGGCGAATACAAAGCCCAACCACGCGGGCTACGGTTGGCGGTCGAGATGTTGCAACTGATGGGCAGCAGCGCGGTGGTCCGCCAGAAGCAGGGTCAGACGTCAAAGGAGGCCGACGCGGCGTTCGAGAAGGAGCTTACCACGATGCTGGGCCGGATGGATGCGAACGACATGCTATACGCCGTGGAAAGCTCGCGCGACTACGACCCCGGCCGTGGCCTGGAGAAGATCCGGGCACCGTTGCTGGCAATCAACTTCGCTGATGACCTGATCAATCCACAGGAACTGGGCATTCTGGAACGAGAGGTCAAGCGAGTGAAGAACGGCCGCGCCATTGTCATCCCGGCGAGCGAGGCAACGGTCGGTCACGGGACGCACACCAAGGCCAAGGTTTGGAAGGAACATCTGGAAAAGTTTATGAAGGAGACCGGACGCTGAGGAACCATCTTCTTCGGGTATGTTCTGAAGTTGTTGCGTTTCCAGGGAGGGTTTTCCGATAGACTCCCGTCTCTTCTCCGGTGGACAATACCTTTCACCGGAGGCCGATCATGCCCGTCGCTGCACCCATCGCCAATCTCGTTCGCAGTCTCTTGCCGAACGCAGCATCTATATCCGATGCCGACCTACTCGATCGTTTCGTGCAATCCGGCGATCAGGCGGCGTTTGAACTGCTAGTCTGGCGGCACGGAGGGATGGTGTGGGGAACGTGTCGGCGAATGCTTGCTCCGGACAGCGATGCGGCCGAGGATGCTTGTCAGGCCGCGTTCGTAGCCCTTGCCATTCGTGCAGATCGTGTTCGCGATGGCGGGGCCATCGCTGCGTGGCTTCACCGTATCGCTGTTCGGGCTTCGCTCGACCTGATAGCCTCTCGCCCCATTACCGGATCACTCACTCACATCGATCCGCCCGATCCGGGACCGGAGCCAGGTCGTGCTCTGGCCAACCGCGAACTCTGTTCTCTGGTCGATGACGGCCTCAACAGGCTTCCCGACAAGTTACGGGTGCCGTTTGTGCTGTGCGCGCTGGAGGGGCGATCGAACGCGGAGGCCGCCGCCGAACTCGGCTGCCCGATTGGAACTGTCGAGTCGCGGCTTACTCGTGCCCGCCATCGGCTCCGCGCGTGGCTTACAGCTCGTGGAGTAACCCCAGCCATCGGAGTTGCCATTGTCGCAGTCCCGGAATCGGTTCAAGCCGCAATGGCTCGGGCCGGAAGCGGGGGCGGGTCTGTAGGTCCGGCTGTCCGCGCGCTCGCCGAGCGAGCAACCCGAGCCGTGGTCGGGGTGAAGATCCGGGCTGCGATTGCGGCCGGAATTGCCATTACCCTCTCCACTGCGGGCTTCGGATTAATTGCCGGTGATGCTCAAAAGGAAGTCGATCATCTTCAGGCGAAAGCGACCGATCCGAAACCGCCTGGTCCCGAGCGGCTTGATACAGAAGGGCTACCTCTCCCAGCAGGGGCTGTTGCGCGGCTCGGCTCTCCTCGATTGCGTCATGGTGCCAGGGTGAAGGACATCGCCTACTCTCCGAATGGCAAGTGGCTCGCTTCTGTCGGTTATGACGATACCTTACGTGTCTGGGATGCGGAAACCGGCCGGCAACTCTTTGCCGTCAAAAGGCCGGAAGGCGGCTTCGATAAAGTCTCCTTCGCGGCCGAAGGAACAGCGATCGTAGCGCTCGGGCGCGATCCCGATAAGCGAGGGGTGCTCTGGCGTATCGAAGTCGCGACGGGCAATGTGCTCGACCGGTTGAAGCTGGAAGCCACGCTGCCGAAAGTTACGACACCGGAAGCAGCCGCCGTGCGTTTTAGCTCGGATGGTTCGCGCCTGGCACTCGGCAACGCCGACAAGAAGCAACTGATCGTAATCGACACGAGCAGTGCCGGGGTGATCTGGACCGCAGACCTCGACAAGGAAGTTCCGGGCGGTGTGACGTTTGCTTCCGATGGCAAAACCGTGGCGGCGGCAACCACCGCGGGCCGCATTCATCTCTTCGATCGCGATGGCCGACCCACAGCACAGTTCAAGGCCGAGGGGACCGCGGAGTTGTCTTCGGTTGCTCTTTCTCCGGACGGCAAACTGGTCACGGCACGCATTGGTGCTTCATTTGAAGCCAAACTCATCGCATGGGACCGAGCGACGGGCCGAATCCTCTGGACGCGGGAGCACCGTGGTGGACTAGGGCTAGCCTTCACGCTCGATTCCAGGATCATCGTGGATTGCGGCTCCGGGTATTTCGCTAGCACCATCGACGCTGCGAACGGCCCGCCACCCGGCAGTGGCAACCAAGGGGACACCATTTTTGATGGTATGGCCGAGGTCGGCTGCCTGGCGCTCCATCCGGCCGGCAAAGTGGTAGCTTTCGGTTCTGGCAGCGGAACGATCTGCCTCTTCGATATTGCGACTCGCAAGCCTGTTCCCCCGACGGCCGAGCCGAAGTACACCGTGGGACGCTTACGCTTCTCGGCGGATGGGAAGACCCTGTACGGCTGGGCTCTGGACTGGTTTGCGTGGGATGTGCTCACCGGCAAACAACGATTCGTCACAAACGCCGGCGGCTGGAATTTCGGCTTACCGCTCTCGCCGGACGGCAAGTACACGATCGGGACCGTGTCGCTCTTAGGGGCGCGCGGTGGCACAAGATTTGAAGTCTGCGACGCGGCCACCGGCAAAGCCGTTTATTCCTTCCGCGAAGACAACATCCCAGGCGGCCACTACTGGTTGGACTTCACTCCCAACGGGAAGGCGATCATCGCCTGTCAAGTGGATGGCTCGTTCCGGATTCTGTCATTCGATGGCAAGTTACTCGCTCGGATGAGCGGACACAAAGGCGCACCGCCATACCATGCGTTCTCGTCATCCGCACAGTTGATGGTCACGGCCACAATCAACGAACTGCCGGAAGAGTTTTCTGTCCGCGTGTGGGATCTGAAGAACGGCAAGGAACTGGCGAAGTTCAATCCCGGCGTGAGTGTGATGGGCAATGGGTATCAGTACGGAAGCATAGTTGCGCTCTCGGGCGATGGGCGGCGGGTCGCGTCTTTGACCTATACGAATTCCTACGGGAAGCCCGAGCCAAATGAACTCGCGACTGTCTGGGATGTGTCGAGCGGGAAAGTGTTGGCGAAGGTGCCGCAGGGCGGCAACAGCGGGTACATCGCGCTCAGTCCGGATGGCCGCATGGTCGCTGTTTCGCCTATGTGGAAGAACGACGTGCGGGTTTACGAGGTCGCGAGCGGCGGTGAACTGTTCCACTTCCGCCATGCCGGAGAAATGACTGGCCTGGAGTTTGCACCAGATGGCCGCACTCTTGCCGCGGCAAGCAAGGAGGCTCCGATCTACTTGTGGGATGTTGCCGGAGGGTTGGCAGGTGCTGTGCCAGCGTGGAACCCAGCCGCAGCGGATCATGTTTGGGAGGATCTTGCGGCTGATCCGGTGAAGGCTTTCGCCGCGATTCGATTGCTGAGGTCACATCCGGCCAACGCACTCCCATTCCTCCGCGACCGCGCCAAACTCCCCACGGCACTGGACGCGACCACACTGAAGAAACTATTTGCGGATCTCGCCTCTGAGGATTTCAAGACACGGGAGAAGGCGACCGAATTGCTTGCGGAACAGGGAGAAGGGATCTTGACCACACTGGATGCCGAGTTAGCGCGAACGGAATCTCCAGAAGCTCGCGCCCGTATCACCAGCCTCATTAAACGGCTCGATACTCCAACGCTGCGGCGACAGCGACTAATCCGAATTGTGGAAGCTGTTGAGGGGATGGGCACTGCCGAGGCGAAGTCGTTGCTCGGAGCGTGGGCCGATGGATCGGCTGGCCGAACTCTGGCAGAGGAGGCCAAAACTGCCCTGGCGCGGTTAAAGCCATGAGGTCTCCGCGTGGTTTGGAATGAGACGGGGGTCGATAGTTAGGGTTTGCCCACTCACTGCGCGGCTCTGCCCACGTGGGCAGACTGTCAGCAGTGTGGACACGTTTAACTGACAGGGTTGTCAGCGTTGTCAGTAATCTCACAAGATTGCGATGATGTGATTTGGCACTATAACAAGGTGTTTTTCATCCCAATCATAAATTCATACGCCAGTCGCTGTCACAAATTGTCATGTGTCAGTGCCCCTTGCCACACGCCCAATGCTCTAGAATAATCACTTCAATCATAAACAAACTTGTGATTTGGGCTGGCTGACAAAGGGTCACTCTTGAATGCGTAAATTATGCTCTCATCCCCGCACTCGTCACGCCAAAATCTCTTTCACCACCTTGCCGTGGACATCGGTGAGGCGGTAATCGCGGCCCTGGAAACGGAACGTCAGTTTCGTGTGGTCGAAGCCCAGACAATGCAGCAAGGTTGCCTGGAGATCATGCACGTGAACGAGATCCGATCCAACCTTGAATCCGAGATCATCGCTCTCGCCATGCGTATACCCAGCCTTGATGCCGCCGCCACAGAGCATGAGTGAGAAACAATCGGGGAAATGATCTCGCCCCAGGACAGAGCTACCGGCTGTCCGACCCTCACGGAAGGGAGTGCGGCCGAATTCACCGCCCCAGATGACGAGCGTATCATCCAACAGGCCGCGGTTTTTCAAATCCTTGATGAGTGCAGCCACGGCTTGAGTTGTCACTGTCCCCTTCTTGGTCAATCCATCGCGGATGTCTTCCCCGGGGTTGGTTCCGTGAAAATCCCAGCCCCAGTCAAAAAGCTGGACATATCGAACCCCTTGTTCGATAAGCCGGCGAGCGAGCAAGCAATTATTGGCGAAACTTGCAGCCCCAGGCTTGGCCCCATACGCATCGAGAAGCTTTGGCGATTCCTTGGAGATGTCCATTACTTCCGTCGCCGACATCTGCATCCGATAAGCAAGCTCGTACTGGGCAATCCGTGTTCGCGTTTCCGGGTGACCAAGTTCTTTTTCCTGGAGTTCGTTCAAATCTTTCATTGCATCGAGCCCCAGCCTGCGCGTGTCGCGATCGATGCCGGGTGGGTCGGAAAGATAAAGGACCGGTTCGCCCTTGCTCCGGCACTGCACCCCCTGAAAGACACTCGGCAGGAATCCGCTGCCCCAACACCCCTGTCCCCCGCTGGGCTGAACTCCATTTGAAATCAGCACCACAAAGCCAGGGAGGTTCTTGGACTCGCTGCCAAGCCCGTAAGTGGTCCAGGCTCCGAAACTCGGTCGGCCCTGGCGCGCGAAGCCGGTGTAGAGCAACAATTCTGCCGGGGCGTGATTAAACTCATCGGTCTTCATTGACCGGATTACCGTCACCTCGTCGGCCACATCGTGAAGGGGTTTAATGGCATCGGACATCCAAACCCCGGCGTTGCCACGCTGCTTGAATGGCTGCTTCGTGCCGAGAAGTTTTGGCACGCCGGATGTGAAGGCAAACCGCTTGCCTTTGAGAAACTCATCCGGGCAGTCCTTGCCATCCTGTTTGATGAGTTCCGGTTTGTAATCGAATAAATCCAGGTGCGGCGGTGCCCCGGACATATGCAGATAGATGACCCGCTTGGCTGTCGGTTTGAAGTGTGGTTTGCGAGAGGCAAGTGGGTTATCGGTCGGTATCGTGGGAGCATCCGCGCGAGTTGTCCCACCCAGTTCCGCAAGCGCGAGCCCACCCAGTCCAAGCGATGCACTTTGCAAAAAGTGCCGACGGGTGAGTGCCTGAAGAGCTTCAAGTCGAAGGTTCATGGATCGTTCCACGCCACAAGGCAATGGGGTTGTTATTGTTCAGGTGTTTATCCGCAGATTTCGCAGATTACATAGATTATAAAACAAAACAATATTCTGAATTCTGTCTTAAAATCTGTGTAATCTGCGAAATCTGCGGATAAACACTATCTGTTCCGCTTCCAGAAATCTGCGGATCGAACCGAACTCATGAGAACTCGGAGTTTCACAGCTTCATCAGCATTTCATCGAGATTCAGTAACACATTCGCAACGACAGTCCATGCAGCGGCATCCACGAGATCTATTCCTTTCGGAAGTGGGCCAAGTGGATTCGTGGCAAGCTGAGTGGCTTTGCCTGTGTCCTTCGCGAATTTCGCCTTCGCATCTTCGTAGAGCTTCACCAATCGCTGAATCTCCGCATCGCTTGGCGGACGCACGAGACAGGCCCGGAAACCGAACGCTGCCTTCTCGACTAGGGTGGTTCCGCCCTTCTCGATCATCCGTCGGGCCAATCCCTGGGCCGCCTCGATATACACCGGGTCGTTGAGCGTCACGAGTGCCTGGAGAGGGGTGTTCGTTCTGGCCCGCCGAACGACGCAGGTATCCCGGTTGGGAGCATCGAACGTGGACATCGAAGGATAGGGGTTCGACCGTCGCCACAGTGTATAAACCCCGCGGCGATATTTGTCCTCACCCGCGCTTGTCTGCCAATCGATCGAGCCTCCGAATGCGGCACTTACTCCAAGATTCGGCTGGGGTGGTTTGACGGATGGCCCAAGCAGTTTGGAACTCAAAAGGCCGGCTGCGAAAAGTGCCTGATCGCGAATCATCTCGGCTGTAAGGCGTACACGCGGACCTCGGGCAAGCAGGCGATTCTCGGGATCGCGCTCGAAGAGTTCGGGCGTCACCTTGGCCGATTGTCTGTATGCAGTGGAAGTGATGAGGAGTTTGAGAAAGTGCTTGGTGTCCCACTTCGAGGCAACGAGTTCCGTCGCCAGCCAGTCGAGCAATTCCGGGTGACTGGGAAGTTCGCCCTGCGCGCCAAACTCCTCGCTTGTCCGGACGAGCCCAGTGCCAAAAATCTGTTCCCAGTAGCGGTTGGCAATCACCCGCGCTGTCAGTGGGTTCTCGGGGCTTATCAGCCACTTGGCGAACTCCAGGCGATTCCCGGGGGCATCTTTTGGCAATGGCGGAAAGGCTGCGGGCACACCTTCAGTCACTTCCTCACCCAGGTCCAGGAAATTCCCTCGAAACTGGATATGAGTTTTTCGCCGCTGGTTTCCCGTCAGTTCCTTCATGATCGGAACCGAGGTCATCGGCTTCGTATCGCCTAGTTGCTTTTTGAGTGTGGCGAGTTTCTCTCGATCGGGTTTCAGTTC